>OGCI01000863.1_pt1 | contig 29832 bp, 21 predicted proteins | sample 1570021 | NCBI WGS metagenome assembly OGCI01 (sample SAMN06264664, study PRJEB24512) | hot springs metagenome | isolation source: Hot spring water | place: South Africa: Tshipise | collected 2015-06-21 | reverse complement strand
GTACACCCGGAAGGACTCGAACCTTCAACCTTCTGATCCGTAGTCAGATGCTCTATCCAATTAAGCTACGGGTGCAAGTAAAATTATTTTAGTAACCTATCCTGATCTCCTGCGAAGCAGGATAAACTCCGTCAGATGCTCTATCCATTTAAGCTACGAGTGCAAGTAAAATTATTTTAGTAACCTATCCTGATCTCCTGCAAAGCAGGATAAACTCCGTCAGATGCTCTATCCATTTAAGCTACGGGTGCAAATAAAATTATTTTAGTAACCTATCCTGATCTCCTGCGAAGCAGGATAAACTCCGTCAGATGCTCTATCCAACCTGTCTGCTGAAGGCAGATTAAGCTACGGGTGCAAAATCAATGAACAATTAAAAATTAGCAATGAATAATTTGCATTGCAAAAATAATGTATTTTCTTAAAGTATCAGAACACTAATCCGTTGTTCTTAAAGGTTTTTGTATTGAGATTTTGAATAAATCCATTTATAACCGAGTACTCAATCTTTCCGTTTCTCCTGATAACAAACGTTGCGTTGTTACCGATTTTGATCGAAAAATCAGGTTTCTTTTTATCGGTTATTAGATTAAATGGAATATCTGATACTTCTCCATTAGAATTTTTGAGAATAAAATTTGTGTAACCTTTTTTCAGCATTTCGAAAACATCAACTTTTTCCACTTCTTTCAAATTTGAAAACTCTTTTGAAAAAGTTTTACCAGAATCTAATCTGTAACCAGTTAAATCATAATCTTCAATTCCATAATAATTAGATAAATCTCCAATGTTTTCAATTTGCGATTTTAAAAAAACGCCACTTTTATCCTTTAGTAAAATTTCCTCAAAATTAATTGCTAAATCAAGCTTGTAATCAAAACCATTTTTCGAAATTGTTAAATTTCTCAAAACTAAGTCATATAACCTTTCTTCATTAAACGGAATTGAGTTATAAATGTTCTCATCAAAATTTTTATAGCTATCGTCAGCAATTTGCTTAAAGGCTGATAAAAGCAGAATGAAATTTAATTTTCTGATAAATTGTTTCTCCGGATCGTTTTTCCAACCGCCTGATTCAACTAAAATTGTGCTTGTACCTTTCTTCTGAAAATTATCTCCGAAAGCTCTTGGTTCATAATCATCAGAGTACTTTGAAATGTGTCCGGGAATAAACTTATTCAATAATTCATACAAACCTGATATAAGTTTCATCGAGTTTAATCTGACTGAATCAATATTTTTTTCATAATCAAAAGGCGGTGCAAGAAATGATATCGTTGCTTGCTTAAATGAATTTCCAACTGAAAATCTATGAGATTGGTCGTGCAAATTAAAACCGAAATCTGCTTTAATAGAATCAAAGACATTCATCAGCAGTCTTGCTTCAGGAGTTTCAAGTCTGTTTGCGTCTCTGTTTATATCTATCATCATTGAATTTCTTCTGGTGAAATTATCAGCTCCATCTGGATTCACCATAGGCATAAAATAGAGAGTAACATTTTGAAGAATAAATTTTCTTAAATCATAATAGTGAACTGTGTCTGCTAAGAAATTAAATATGTCGAACAGAGCTGCGGTTGCAGTAGGTTCATCGCCGTGCATCTGTGACCAGAGAAAAACTTTTTTCTTTCCAGAGCCAATCGACAAGAGAAATATCTCTTTGCCTTCAAAAGATTTTCCAACTTCTTCTATATGAAAAACATTTTTTCGTTTTAATGATTCGATGAGGCTTTTGATTTCTGAATGTTTGAAAAATCTGTCTTTAAGAGTTTTCTCTTTGAAAAATTCGTAATTGTAGTAAAGACTTTGTTCGAAGTTGAAGTTCTGTGACATTATTATTCCATTTATGAAAATAATTATTAGAATTGTTTTAATTTTGTGCATAATATAAAATGATTATTTAACTAACAAAAAAATAGTGCGATGGAAAATAAACTTAAAATCGGTGATAAACTACCAGAATTTAATCTAAAAAATATTGATGGAAATTTTTATTCAAGCAAAGAACTTTCGAAAAATAGCCAAGCATTGATTGTTATTTTTAGTTGCAACCATTGTCCTTATGTAAAAGCATATGAGGATAGAATAATTCAGATTCAAGATGATTACTTCGACAGGGGAGTAAGAATAATTGCAATCAACTCGAACGAAGATGAAAATTATCCTGAAGATTCATTTGATGAAATGATAAAGCGAAGCAAGGAGAAGAATTTCAACTTCCCATATCTGAGGGATGAAACTCAGGAAGTTGCGAAAGCTTTTGGAGCTACTCACACTCCTGAAATTTTTCTTTTCGACAATACTCAAAAACTTGTCTATCACGGAAAGATTGATGACAACTGGCAAAATCCTCACGAAGTTAAAACCCACTATCTCAGAACTGCAATTGAAGAATGTCTGGCTGGAAAAGAAATTCAGTTTCCTGAAACTTATTCAATTGGATGTACAATCAAGTGGAAGAAATAAAATTTTGTTGAGTGCAGTATGAAAATTTTTTTATGTCAACTCAATCCAATTGTTGGAGATTTAGAATATAATTCAAAAAAAATTCTTGATGGTTATAAAAAAGGAATCGAAGCAGGTGCAGACATTGTTGTTTTTCCTGAATTGTTTTCAATCGGTTATCCACCACAAGATTTAGTTGAGAAAAAAGAATTCAGAGAAACAGTAAAAAAGTACATTTATAAAATTGCCTCTCAAACAAATTCTGTTGGACTTCTCTTCGGTGCAATTACTGAAGATGATGATAATATCGGAACAGATATTCATAACTCTGCTATACTTTGTTTTGATGGAAAAGTACAATTTGTTCAGCATAAAACTCTCATTCCGAATTATGATGTTTTTGATGAGATGAGATATTTCGATTCTGCAAAAGAAGTCCGCGTATTCGAATTCAAAAATGAAAAACTAGGTATTTCAATTTGTGAGGATATCTGGAATGATGCAGATTATTGGTACAAAAGAAGATACACAAAAGATCCTGTAAATGATTTGATAAGGCAAGGCGCAACAATTTTGATTAACATCTCTGCAAGTCCTTATTCATACGGAAAGAGAACAAATCGAAAAGATATGCTTGGCTCGCTATGCAGAAACGATAATCTTCCTCTGATTTATTGTTGCTGTGTCGCAGGTCAGACGGAGCTTATTTTTGATGGAGGCAGTATGTGTTTCGATAGCAACGGTAAATTAGTAAAACTTGGAAAATCATTCAGCGAAGATTTCATAATTTTTGATACAAAAGAATCTTATGAAGAGATAAAAATTTGCGAATCATTTTTTGAAGAAGAAGTTTACAATGCACTTGTTTTTGGTTTAAGAGAATACTGCAATAAAGAAGGTTTCAACAAAGCAGTATTGGGACTCAGTGGTGGAATTGACTCCGCACTGGTTACTTGTATTGCTGTTGAAGCTTTAGGGAAAGATTATGTCAAAGTTCTTCTATTACCTTCAAAATACTCAAGTGAAGGTAGCCTGACTGATTCATTTAAACTTTGTGAAAATCTTGGAATAGAATATCTCGAAGTCCCGATTCAGGAAATAGTGGATTTATCTTTATCCCAGTTATCTGAAAATCAAGTAAATATCAATTCGATAACTGAAGAAAATATTCAAGCGAGAATACGTGGAAATCTTTTAATGGCTTATTCAAACTCTTATGGAAATCTTCTTCTCTCAACCGGGAACAAATCTGAATTAGCTGTCGGATACACAACTTTGTATGGTGATATGTGTGGAGGTTTATCTGTTATCGGAGATGTTTACAAAACAGACGTTTACAGATTAGCGACATATATTAACAGAGAAAGAGAAATAATTCCGAAAGAAATTATCAATAAACCTCCTTCAGCGGAATTAAAACCTGATCAGAAAGATCAGGATACTTTGCCTCCTTATGATATTTTGGATAGAATTTTAAGAATGTATCTTGAAGAAAACAAAGAGGAAATTGAGATTAGTGAGTTAATTGGTAATGCCGAATTAGTTAGAAAAGTTTTGAGAATGGTGGATAATAATGAATTCAAACGTAAACAAGCCCCACCTGTTTTGAGAGTTTCTCAAAAAGCATTTGGTTATGGTAGAAGATATCCAATCGTTCAGGGTTGGAGAAAATAATTCTGTTTAATTTATTTGGAACAAAATATCGTTTTTCTAATCAAACTATTAAATGTTTTTTTATTCTTAGTGAGGTAAAATTATATGCATAAAAAATTAACAAGTAAAATTCTGATTCTGTTTTTAATCTCAATTCAGATTTTTTCTCAGCAACCAAATGAAAATCTGATTAAGATAAAAAGTTACTCTTCATTAGATAAAGTTGTAATAGGATCTGAATTAATTGCTGCCATCGAAATTGAAATAGCAGAAAACTGGCATATAAATTCTGATGCTCCTAAAGATGAATTTTTAGTTCCAACAAAATTGGATTTTATTGGGACTGGTAAAATAGATTTCATAAAAATCGCTTACCCGCCTGCAAAAGAATATAAGTTCGATTTTTCGGATAGTCCTGTTTTGGTATGGGAAGGGAAGTTTTATATCCCTGTCAAGATTAAATTTTCTGAAAATATTCAACCGGGTGTAGCTCCATTAGTGATTAAACTTGAATATCAGGCTTGCAATAATAAGACTTGCTTAGCACCGAATTTCGTAGAGGACACACTTTTAATAGAATTTGCTGATAAACAAACTCCGATAAATCAAATCAATCAGGAAATATTTGAAAAATTGGATTTGAGTAAATTCAATACGGATGTTAAGACTGATGATGAATCATTACAAAACAAATTGGAAAAGAGTGGATTATTGCTCAGTCTGTTTTTAGTTTTCGTAGGTGGCTTGGCATTGAATCTTACTCCTTGTGTTTATCCGCTGATTCCAATTACTATTGGTTACTTTGGCGGTCAAAGTGAAGGAAAAACTTCGAGATTATTCTTGATGGGTTTACTTTTCGTTCTTGGAATGGCTGTGACTTATTCGGTTGTTGGAGTTGTTACCTCTTTGACCGGAGCAGTTTTCGGAGCATTGCTTCAGAATCCGATAGTAATTTTAATTATAGTTGCAATATTTATTGCATTGTCATTGAGCATGTTTGGAGTATATGAATTCAAACTGCCAGACTCATTGGTCGCAAAAGCAAGTTCAACAAAAACGGGTCTCTACGGTTCGTTTTTTATGGGTTTAACAATGGGCATTGTAGCTGCGCCTTGCATTGGTCCCTTTGTGCTTGGATTAGTAACTTATGTTGCGACAAAAGGTGATCCATTTTTCGGATTTCTGATGTTCTTCATTCTAGCTCTTGGATTAGGATTTCCATATCTTTTCTTAGCAATTTTTTCAGGAAAAATAAAATCACTACCCAGAGCCGGTTTATGGATGGAAGCAGTAAAACATATTTTCGGAATCATCTTACTCGGAATGGCTGTCTATTTTGCATTGCCTTTAATCCCTAAAAATATTTCTGGTTATATTTTGCCAATATTTGGTTTAATATCAGCTATTTATCTTTTATTTTTTGATAAAGCAGCAAATAGTGTAAAAGGATTCAGAATTTTCAAGACTGTATTTTCAATTCTTGTTATTTTAGTTTCGATTTATAGCTTGCTTCCTTCGGATAAACAATCGGTTGATTGGAAAGCCTATTCCGAAACAGAATTGGGCAAAGCTTCACAGATGAAAGGTGTCATAATAGATTTTTATGCTGATTGGTGTATTCCTTGCAAAGAACTTGATGCATTAACTTTCTCCGATCCGAATGTGATTAAATTATCAGAAAATTTCGTTAATCTCAAAGCTGATATGACTAAGTCTGTTTCTCCTGAGGTTGAATCTTTGAGAGAAAAGTATAATATTATAGGTGTTCCAACTGTATTAATTCTAAATTCTAAATTAGAAGAGATTCACAGAATAACTGGTTTTGTTAATGCAGTTGAATTTAGTAAGTATTTAACAGATGAGAGACTAAAATAATTAAATTGTTAATTCATCATTGAATTATTAGTTTTGAATAAGCAATAAATTAACTTAATAGTGAGAACTTATGGAACACGACAAAGAAAAAGAACTACTCGAACTTAAAGAAGTTACAATCAGATTTGCAGGCGATTCCGGAGACGGAATGCAATTAACAGGTACACAATTTAGTGATAACACAGCGTGGGTGGGAAACGACCTAAACACACTTCCGGATTATCCCGCTGAAATCAGAGCACCGGCTGGAACTATCTATGGAGTTAGCGGTTTTCAACTACATTTCAGTAGTGATGATATACATACACCTGGCGATCAACCCGATGTTTTAGTCGCGATGAATCCCGCAGCTTTGAAGAAAAATTTGCCTGAATTGAAACCTGGAGGTATTATAATTCTAAATATTGATGCCTTTGATTCAAAAAATTTAAGCCTTGCTAATTACACTTCAAATCCTGTTGAAGATGGCAGCTTAAAAGGTTATCAGGTTTTTCAGGTGCCAATCACTTCTATGACCTCAAGAGCTCTTGAAGGAATTAAATTAACTCCAAAAGAAGTTGCGAGGACAAAAAACTTTTTTGCTTTGGGACTGATGTATTGGTTGTTTAATCGTCCACTCGATACAACTCTAAATTGGATCAAACAAAAATTCGCAAAAAGACCTGAGTACATTGAAGCAAATGAAAAAGCACTCAAAGCCGGATTTGATTTCGGAGATAATACGGAAATTTTCACATCGAGATATGCTGTAAGTCCTGCTAAACTTCCTGCTGGAATTTACAGAAACATCTCCGGAAACGAAGCAACAGCACTTGGATTTTTGACCGCTTCGGTAAAAAGTGGATTACCTTTGTTTCTTGGTTCTTATCCAATTACTCCGGCTTCTGAAATTCTTCAGTATCTCAGCGAGTACAAACACTTCGGTGTTAAAACTTTTCAAGCAGAAGATGAAATAGCCGGAATAACAACTGCGATTGGTGCTGCATTTGCGGGAAATCTTGCAATCACCAGCACAAGCGGGCCGGGGCTTTCTCTGAAGTCAGAGGCAATTGGTTTGGCAGTTATGACTGAATTACCAATTGTAATTATTGATGTTCAAAGAGGGGGACCAAGTACAGGGCTTCCTACAAAAACAGAGCAAGCTGATTTACTTCAAGCTGCTTTTGGTAGGAACGGCGAATCCCCGGTTTGTGTAGTAGCTGCACGAACACCAAGTCATTGTTTTGATATGGCAATTGAAGCTTCAAGAATTGCATTGAAATACATGACTCCTGTGATTCTTCTTACAGATGGTTACATTGCTAATGGATCCGAACCGTGGAAATTACCAGATATGGAAAATCTGCCAGATTTGAAAGTTAATTTTGTTACTCAAAAAGAGGGATATTACCCTTACGTAAGAAATGAAAATCTTGCAAGACCTTGGGCAATTCCAGGAACTCCTAATCTCGAGCATCGAATTGGCGGTTTAGAAAAATCTAACATTTATGGTAATGTGAGTTATGATCCCGAAAATCATCACGAAATGGTAACCATAAGAAGACAAAAGATTGATAATATTAGAAATGATATTCCAGATTTGGAAATCGAAGGTGATATTAATGCGGAATTATTAGTTGTTGGTTGGGGCGGAACTTATGGCTCGATTAAAGAAGCTGTTACAAAAGCAAGAAATGACGGCTATAAAGTTGCTCAAATTCATTTCAGTTATATTTGTCCTTTCCCGAAGAATACTGGCGAAGTATTAAGTAAGTATAAAAAAATATTAGTGCCTGAAATAAATTTAGGTCAATTAGCTTATATGTTAAGAAGTGAATTTTTAATTGAAGTGATTCAATATAATTTAGTCAGAGGTTTGCCATTGAGAGTAAGTGGAATTTTGGATAAAATTTTAGAGATTGAAGGAGGTAACAATGGATAGTAACACAGTAGTAAAAGAGTTCAATTACACTTCAAAAGATTTTGCATCTGATCAGGATGTTAGATGGTGTCCCGGATGTGGCGATTATTCAATTCTTGCTCAAGTGCAAAGAAGTTTCCCTGAAATAATAAATAAACCGAAAGAAAACGTTGTTTGGGTTTCTGGTATCGGATGTTCAAGCAGATTTCCATATTATATGAACACTTATGGATTTCATGGAATTCACGGTCGTGCACCAGCAATTGCTTCCGGGGTAAAAATTGCAAATCCAGACCTTGATGTATGGGTAGCAACTGGTGATGGTGACTTATTGAGTATAGGAGGAAATCATTTTATTCATACTTGCAGAAAAAATGTTGATATTAAAATCATCTTATTCAATAATAGAATTTATGGCTTAACTAAAGGGCAATATTCACCTACATCTTTGAAGGGACAAGTAACTAAAACAACTCCCTATGGAAGCGTGGATTATCCATTCAATCCTCCTAAACTTGCTCTCGGGGCTGAAGCAACATTTATTGCAAGATCAATAGACAGACACGCAAAACATCTTCAGGAAATGATTAAGAGAGCTGGTTTGCACAAGGGAACAGCCTTTCTGGAAGTATTCCAAAACTGTAACATTTTCAATGACGGAGCATTTGACTTATTAACAGATAAAGAAACTAAAGATGATCACGTTATAGAATTAAAACATGGTGAACCTCTTGTTTTCGGAAAGAATAAGGATAAAGGGATTAGATTAGAAGGTTTTAATCCTGTAATAGTTGATTTAACCAATGGTCATTATTCTGTAAATGACTTATGGATTCACGATGAGTTCGATCCTTCACCTGCCCGCGCTTCAATTATTATGTCTTTCGATGAAATTGAAGGATTTCCTACACCTATTGGTATTTTCAGACAAATTTTCAAAGAAACTTGTGATGAAGCTATAACTCGTCAAATTAGTGAAGTTAAAAAGAAAAAAGGTGAAGGTGATTTGAAAAAAGTGCTTTATAGCGGTAACACCTGGGAAGTAAAATAAAAAATTCAAATTATTGCATTTGATGGATTGTCATACGATTGAAAGATTGTATGACAATTCTTTTTTTATACTGTAAACTAAATTTATGATAGACTTTAATCTTCTTGATGAAATAATAGCTCAAAATAATTCATTTATATTAACAACTCATGTTAATCCTGACGCAGATGCCATCGGTTCCGAAATAGCATTTTATAAAATTCTAAAACATTTTGGGAAAAAAGTAAGAATCGTAAATCACAGTTCGACTCCATATAATCTGACTTTTCTTGATTCGGACAATGTTATTGAAAAATTCGATTATGAAATGCATTCGGAGTTGTTCAAAAATGCTGATGTGATAGTTCTTATTGATTTAAATAATTTTTCAAGAACTGTCAGTATAAATGAATCGATCTCAAATTCGAATGCTAAGAAAATATGCATTGATCATCATCAATTACCTGATAATAAAGCTGATTTTTATTTCCTTGACACTGAATTTGCAGCAACCGGAGAAATAATTTTGGACTTCTTGATGACAAAACACAAACCTCTAATCACCAATGAAATCGCAATTCCACTTTATGCAGCAATAATGACAGATACAGGCTCTTTCAGATTTGAAAGAACTACACCAAAGTTGCATAGGGATGTAGCTTATTTGATTGAAAAAGGAGTAAATCCTGTCGAGATATATGATAAAATTTATGATCAAAGCAAATTCAGTAAGATTAAATTATTAGGAAGAACACTCAATACAATTCAGTTACTGCACAACGATAAACTTGCTTTTATGACAATAACACAAAATGATTTCATAGAAACTCAGGCAGAAGAAAGTGATACAGAAAATTTTGTCAATTTCAATCTTTCAATTGAAGGGGTTGTTCTTGGATTGTTATTCATCGAATTAAAGAATGGTTTCAAAGTCAGTTTTAGATCTAAAGGAAACGTAAGAGCAGATTTGTTGGCTAATCAATTTGGCGGAGGTGGTCATAAAAACGCAGCTGGGGCGAGATTTTATAATCAAGAAATGAATCAAGAAACTATTAACCAAATTTTAGAAAATTCAATTGCATATTTAAAGTCAATCGGAGAATAAAATGTTTGAACTCAACTTTCACTCTGGTAAGAAAAAAATTACTTATGGTAATTTATCTCTCGTAATCAGATTTCTAATTGATGATGACCAATCAAAAAAGAATTTATTGCATTTGGAAAAAATATATAATCTTAATCTGTCTGATTTGCAAAGGGAAAATTTTTTATCAAAAGAAAACAAACAAATAAGAATACCAACTAATTCGGGTAAACCTGACGAAATTATAATTCGTAAAGTAAAAATTGATGAAAAATTTGATGTTGATTTTTTCAGGAATTATTTCTCCGAAACAATTCAACAATTGCAAAATGAAAAACTAAATTCCATACACATTTTTGTCCCTAATTTTTTACAATTCAAAAAATATTTTAATGAAGAATTCTATCTGATTCAGACCTTTATTGAAGGTTTTTATCTTGGAAATTACTCGTTCGATAAATACAAATCAGACAAAAGCAGTCTTAGAAAACTGGAAATATTTTTGTATTCAGAAAACGAGGATTTAGTAAATAAAGTTATTCAAAGGACCCGAGCTTTAATGAATGCTGTATATTTCGCTCGAGATTTACAGAATGAACCTAGTAATGAATTAACTCCTGAAGTATTTGCTAAAGTGGTTAAGGCTGAAGCAATTAAAAGAGGAATTAAAGTAACTGTATTTGATGAAAAAGAAATTCAAAAAAGAAAAATGTACGGACTACTTTCAGTTGGGAAAGGGAGTGTAAATAAACCAAGATTTATTGTGCTTGAGTACAAACCAACCGTGAAAAAAAATAAAAAACAAAAGCTGTTAAAAATTGCATTAGTTGGGAAAGGTATGACTTTCGATTCTGGTGGAATATCATTAAAGCCATCAAAGTCAATGGGTGAAATGAAAAATGATATGGCTGGTGCATCTATAGTTGTAGCCAGCTTAATTTCAGCGGCAGATAATAAAATCCCTGTCCATCTTTTTGGTATAATTCCACTTGCTGAAAATATGCCTTCAGGTTCTGCATTTAAACCGGGAGATATAATAAAAACTGCCTCTGGTAAAACAATTGAAGTTGAAGATACTGATGCTGAAGGTAGAATAATTCTTTCAGATGCTCTTGACTATGCTTCAAAATTAAAACCAGATCAGATTATTGATTTTGCTACTCTTACTGGTTCTTGTGTTGTTGCTCTTGGCGAGTTTGTCGCTGGAATGTTCACCAATAGCGATGAGATTGCAGATAATTTATTTCAGAGTGGATTAAAAACTTATGAAAGAGTTTGGCGACTTCCTATTTGGGATGATTATTCAAAGTTAATTGATAGTGATATTGCTGATGTAAAAAATTTAGGTATAAGATGGGCAGGAGCAATAACTGCAGCCAAATTCTTAGAAAAATTTGTAGATAAAAAAATTAAATGGGCTCATCTTGATATTGCTGGTCCATCAATACATCATAATTTTCGTTCATATACAAACAAATATATGACTGCTTTTGGTGTCAGACTTGTTAATGACTATTTGAACAGAATAATTAAATGATTTTGAATTTGATTTTGAATTTATCTGTAATATTATTTCATCAAGTAAAAATAAAATTATTATATGGTTGGCAGACAAATTCAACATTATAAAATTATCTCCGAACTTGGTGAAGGCGGAATGGGGAAAGTTTATAAAGCCTTTGACACCAAACTGGAGCGATATGTAGCAATTAAGTTTTTGAATCCTCTTCTGCTGAAAGATTCTCTTTTTCTTGAAAGATTCAGAACTGAAGGTAAGAATCACGCAAAACTTTCTCATCCTAACATTGTAATGGTTTATGGATTTATCGAATACGGTGAACTAATCGGTTTGATAATAGAATACGTAGAAGGTATAACCATTGAAAATTTACTAACACGTTATCATCGTCTAAATCTTATTTATTCGCTTAAAATAATTCGTCAGGTTCTTATCGCTTTGGAATATGCTCATTCTAAAGGACTGATTCATCGTGACATAAAGCCTTCAAATATAATTATTGATCAGAATGGTATTGCAAAGCTGATGGATTTTGGTATCTCAAAGTCAGTTGAATCAAAAACTGATTTAACTCGATTTGGAAGAAATGTTGGTACCGTGCTTTATATGAGTCCTGAACAAATCAATAATCAGGAATCAACTGCTAAAACTGATTTGTATTCTTTGGCTGTTACACTATACGAAATGTTAGACGGAAGTCCGCCTTATTTTTATGATAACGAATATAAAATTTTTGATGCACATCTAAAGCAGATTCCGCAGAGATTATCTTCAAAGTATCCTGATATACCACCCGAGGTTGATGAATTGATCCTCTCTGCAATGAACAAATCCAATACAATTAATTTTTCAACAAGCACTGAATTCAGACGTGCTGTTGAAGAATTAATTTTTTCATTGCCAGTAAAAATTTCTCAGATAACGTCAACTACTGAGAATGTTCAAAATCAAAAGAAGAAAATTGGGAGAGGAATTTTAATTCCATTATTTCTTTCGCTCGCATTTTTTTCATTAGCTGGTTTGTCTTATCTTTTCGTAAAAAATTATCTGCCTGATAATAAAGAAAAACTCACTGAAAGAACTATCAATTTTAATTCATTAGAGTCTAATCCAAAAAGTGAATGGCAAAAACTAAATGTAATATCCGAGGGAAATCTAACTGATATTTTATTTCTTGATAATAAAATTTATTTAACAGATGATTCTGGTAATATTTTATATGGAGATGATACCTCCGGATTTGGATTTTCAGAGAAACTAATCTCAAGTGGAATAAATAGGATTCTTAATTATAAAGATAAGTTAATTTTATTCTCGAATAATGGAAAGATTTTGATAACAAATAAAGAACTTAAAGAAGTTAAAACTTTGGATATTTCAAATGAAAGTATTTTAAGCGCTGACATTTATGGAAACAAAGTATACTTTTGTGGTAGTAATGGTTTATTGGGTAATTTGAATTTGGATTTATTGAGTTTTAATCTGTTTGTTAATATACCTGAGACTGATTTTCTAGATATAAAATTTATTAATCATAATAAAATAATAGCAGTTGGAATTGATGGAGTAGTGATAATTTCTAATGATAATGGCTTAAACTGGTCTAAACAAAAACTTCAAACAAACTACTTAAAAAGAATTGCAATTCATCCGAACAAAGATTTAATTTATTTAACAGGTTCTTTAGGAACCATTTATTATTCTGAAGATAAGGGTAAAAGTTGGAATGAGTTTAATTTGAAAGTTAGCTCGCCAATAAACGATATTCTTTTCTTCGATTTACGAAATTTCTTCGCAGTAAATTCAACAGGTGATTTTATCTATACAAATGATGGCGGCTCAACTTGGAATATAAAGAAAACAGAACAATATCTACCTCTGAATAAAATTATAACTGATGGAAAGAATCTATACATAATCGGTAATAATGGATTGTTATTGAAAAAAAATATTTAGGTATTAAATGGATAAATTCGTAATAACAGGTGGAAAAAAATTAAATGGAAAAGTTGCAGTAAGTGGAGCTAAAAATGCATCATTAGCTTTAATGCCTGCTGCATTGCTTGCCAGAGGAAAATCAAGATTGTATAATACACCACGATTGAATGATGTTTTCACGATGATAAAATTGCTGTCTCAAATGGGGATAGAAAGTCGTTTTGAGGATGATCAATTAGAACTTAATACGGTTGATATCAAATATTATGAAGCTCCTTATGAACTTGTGAAAAAGATGAGAGCATCAATCTATGTTTTAGGACCGTTGCTTTCAAGATATGGATATGCTAAAGTTTCTCTTCCGGGTGGATGTGCCTGGGGACCCAGACCAATTAATTTACACTTAATGGCTCTTCAGAAAATGGGAGCACAAATTGAATTAGAGCAAGGTTACATAATTGCAAAGACAAAAAGACTTAATGGAGCTAAAATCAGTTTCGACATTCCATCTGTTGGAGCAACAGGGAATACTTTAATGGCTGCAACTTTAGCAAAGGGAACTACCGTAATCAACAATGCTGCTTGTGAACCTGAGATAACTAATCTTGCCAATTTCTTGATAAAAATGGGTGCTAAAATTTTCGGTGTAGGCACAACTATTTTGGAAATAGAAGGAGTGGATGAACTTAGCCCTTCGGAAATCAATACTATCTCTGATAGAATTGAAGCTGGTACTTTATTGATTGCTGCAGCGATTACCAAAGGACTTGTAGAATTAGTAGGTGCGAATGAATATCATTTATATTCAGTTCTATCGAAATTGGAAGAATCTGGAGTTAAAGTAATTATCAATAAAGATTCAATTCAAGTGGATGCTACTGATGCAGAAATAAAATCGGTTGATGTTTCAACTGCTGTTTTTCCTGGCTTTCCAACTGATATGCAAGCTCAATGGATTGCACTAATGTCGTTAGCAAATGGAACTGCGAACGTTACGGATACAATTTATTTCGATAGATTTAATCATGTTCCTGAACTTGTAAGATTGGGAGCAAACATTGTAGTCAATGATAATAGTGCTCGTGTAGTGGGTGTGAAAAAACTGATTGGTGCCAAAGTTATGTCAACTGATTTGAGAGCAAGTGCATCTTTAGTGCTTGCTGGTTTGGCTGCCGAAGGAATAACAGAAGTTTTACGTGTTTATCATTTAGATAGAGGTTATCAGAAGATTGAAGAAAAATTAAATTCTCTTGGTGCTGATATTCAAAGAGTTCAAAGCAGTGAGTATTAAAAAAGTTTTTATCTATAAGTTATTCATACTTCTTCTACTCTTTACTGCTCTGGTTAATTTTTATTTATTATCCCTGCCTTTATTCAAAGAGTTTAGTTATGAATTTGCAACTGTAAACGGGTTATTATTTTTTATCACTATTCCGATTTTAATTTTCTCCAATTATAAAAGGAATAGGGAAGCTGCTTCAAAATATTTTCAGATTATATTTTTACTAATCACACCTTTGATAGTTGTAATGTTAAATTACTTTTCTATCGAAATCTGTTCAATTATTGATGGATTAAATTTCTATTTAGTAATCGCTTTGGTTTCAGGAATAGTAGCTTATCTAATGGGTGAAATTATTTACATCATATCACCGAAAAGGACAAATTTATTACTGATAATTTCTTTAATTATTCTAATACTCATTCCTATACTTGAACTTTATTTATATCCACAGATTTACTTTTATTCTCCTTTGATTGGATTTTTCCCCGGTAGCATTTACGATGAAGATATTAACATTGATTACAAGCTGATTATTTATCGGTTACTTAATTTTTTATTTATCTATTCATTCTACATTTTATCTAAAAGAAGTTTGATTAAGAGTAAAACAATTTTGGCTTGCAGTATCGTTGTGGCTTTAGTTGTATCATTTTTTTTAAGTCCAATACTTGGTTTTTCAACTAATGAGAAAAGTTTAACGAATATTCTCCCAAATAAAATTGAAACTGATAAATTCATAATATATTTCGATAAGATTGACTCAGTTGAACAGAACATACTTTCACTTCATTTTCATTATTATTTTTCAGAACTTGAAAAGAGCGTTAAAACAACACCATCTAAAAAAGTGAAAGCTTTTGTATTCGAAAATTATGATGATAAGAGGAAATATTTTGGCTCTGGAAATGCAGATGTTGCGAAACCTTGGTTATATCAAATTTATCTAGACAAGTATAGCTGGAAATCAACTTTGAGGCACGAATTAGCTCACATATTTAGTGCAGAATTCGGGAGTTCATTTCTGAAGCTTGCCGGAGATCTAAATCCATTTTTAATTGAAGGATTTGCAACAGCTAATGATCCTTTTATTGATATTTTAAGTGTTGACAATCTAGCAGCAATTCATTACAAGAACTCAAATCAAAATATTATTTCAAGTTTAAATAGAAGTCTTAACTTTTTCGGATTCAATTCTACATTAAGTTATATCTATTCGGGCTCATTTTGTAAATTCTTAATTGAGTCTTATGGTATTGAAAAATTCAAACGCTACTACTCAGGTAATAATTTTGAAGAAGTTTATTCAAAAAATTTTCTTGAAGTTACTGAAGATTATTTAAATTTCCTTAAAAAAACTTCCACTGACTCAAGTTCAGGTAAATTTCATTATTATTTCGGTAGGAAAGCTTTGATTCAAAAAAATTGTCCAAGATATATTGAGAAACAAATCAAAAAAGGATGGTCTTACTTTGAAGAAGAAGATATTGTTGAAGCTAAAAAGATATTTCTTAATGTATTAAATCATTCAGATAATTATTCAGCACTGATTGGTTTAACTGAGTGTTTAGTAAAACAGGATTCACTTTCAAAAGCTATTTTGTTATTAAAACAAAACATTCAAAAATTTGAAAAGACTCCTTATGAATACCTTGCGAACTTTAAACTGGCAGATATCTACGCTCTTTCTGATGAGAATAATCAGGCAATTGAATTATATAAAAATTTGGAGCATCATAAACCAAATATGAATTTACAAACTCTGTCTAACTTAAGAATTGTTTTATTAAATGAAGGATTATTGAAAAAATATCTGCTAGCTGATGATTCAGTGAAGTTTAATATTCTTCTAAGATTAAATGAAAAAAATTACTGTTATCCATCTATTCCTATTCTATTAACTTTAACTAATAATTTGAGAATAGATAATGAGAAGTTTTTATCTATTTTTAACAAGCCATTTGTCAATTTTGATAATTATTCGTTTTATGCTTTCTTAAAATTGTCTCAATACTTGGTAGATAATTTTGATTTTACCAAAGCGAGGAAAGTGGCTGCGTTATCTAAAAGATTGAATTCAGATGAAATATATGCTGAATATCTTGATAATAATTACAAAATGATTGAATGGTTTTATTTTAATTCTAAAAAACTCTAATTATAAAACTGATGGATAATATTTATATCAGACAAAAATTAAATGAAATACCTTTTTTGAAAGTACTATCTCAATTAGCTAAGCATAACAATATAAAAATTTATCTTGTTGGAGGATTCGTTCGAGATTTAATTCTTAATTATCAAAGAAATGATATAGACATTTTAGTTATAGGAAACGGTCCTCAGTTTGCTCGAAAATCTGCAAAAGAATTGAAAGCAAAAAATTTAACAGTATTCAAAAATTTTGGTACTGCGCATTTTAAGTTCGGAAACTATGAAGTAGAATTTGTCGGAGCAAGAAAAGAATCTTACGAAAGAAACAGCAGAAACCCAATTGTTGAAGATGGAACCTTTGATGATGATATTAATCGAAGAGATTTTACAATCAATGCAATTGCAATTTCATTGAACGAGGATGATTATGGTTCAGTGATAGATAAGTTCAATGGCATTCAAGATATCAATGATAAGATAATCAGAACTCCGGTTGATCCTTTAATTACTTTTAATGATGATCCCCTCAGAATAATGCGAGCTTTCAGATTTGCCAGTCAATTAGAATTTGAAGTTCACGAGTCAGTAATGATAGCTGCTAATCAATTAAGAGAAAGATTGAAAATTATCTCTCAAGAGAGAATAACCGATGAGTTATTGAAAATAATTGAATCCAAAAAGCCTTCAATCGGTTTGAAGTTATTATACTACTCGGGAGTACTTGAAATTGTCTTTCCTGAATTACACAAGTTAGCTGGAGTTGAACAAAGGAAAGATTATCATCATAAAGATGTGTTTTTTCATACCTGCGAAGTAGTTGATAATATTGCCTCCAATACTGAAAATGTTTGGCTTCGGTTTGCTGCACTTGTACACGACATCGCCAAACCGAATACTAAAAAATTTGTAGAAGGAGCAGGCTGGACATTTCACGGTCATGAAGAAATTGGAGCGAGGATGGTAAAAGGCATATTCAAAAAATTGAAATTGCCTTTTCATAAAATTGAATATGTAGAAAAATTAGTCCGTTTGCACTTAAGACCAATAGCTCTTGCAAATGAAGAAGTAACTGACTCTGCAATAAGAAGACTAATTGTTCAAGCTGGCGATGCATTAGATGATTTAATTACATTGTGTAGAGCTGATATTACCAGCAAAAACATTCAGAGAGTTGAAAGATATCTTGAGAATTATAACTTGGTTATGCAAAAGGTAAAAGAAGTAGAAGAAAAGGACAAGTTAAGAGCTTTTCAGTCTCCTGTTCGAGGCGATGAAATTATGCAAGTATGTAATATTCCTCCCGGACGTAAAGTTGGGTTAATCAAAACAGAAATCGAAGAAGCTATTCTTGACGGAGTCATTCCAAATACATATGAAGCTGCTTATGATTATCTATTGAAAATCAAAGATAAGTATTTGAACTCAGAACAGTAAACTAAGGTTTAAATAATCAAAATTATCTAGCCAATTATTTATTTATTTTGCCGTTCATAAATAATCAGGCGGTGTGACTGCTAATTTCAATATTTTAACACATGAATATTATAACTTTTTCATTGGAGATTAAATGAAAATAATACTATTAACTTTTTTATTTCTGTGCACAAGTTTTTCAACATTAAAATCACAAACAAAAATTACTCTTAGTGAAGCTTTATCAATAGCATTGAAAAACAATACCATCTTAAATCAGGCGGGGAATAATATTTTAACACAGGAGTCGTCTTTAAAATCTGCTTACGGTAATTTAATACCTTCTCTGAGTGCTCAAGGTTCGTGGGGTTGGGAAAGAAATGAACAAGCTGGTTCAACAAGATTTTTTAATGGTATTCCTTTTATTATTCCTCCAACGACCACAGAGTCCAGAAGTTTTTACGCAGGAATAAATTCAGACGTGATTCTTTTTGATGGATTGGCGAATATTGAAAACATTAGTCTGAGTAGGAATAATCTGAACTCCGCAAAACTTTATCTTGAGTTCTTAAAACAGCAAATAGCACTTAATACAATGGTAAAATACTATTTAGTAATGACTCAGAAAGAATTGCTTAAAGTTCGTGAAGAGAATTTGAAAAAACAGAAAATTAACTATCAGTTAATTGAAGAAAGAAAACGCTTAGGAGCTGCTACGATGGCTGATTTGTATCAACAACAAGTCGAATTAGGAAATGCTGAACTACAACTTATAAATCAATCCCTTGAAGTAGAAAAAGCACAAAATGATTTAATTATTTTTCTTGGTCTTGACATAACCGGAAATTATGAAATTGAGGACAACTCAATTAAAAATACTAATTTGAAATCTTTGGAATCACTCGAAGAAGAATTCAGTAATCTGCAAGCCAGAATTAGTGATGCATATAACAATAGATTGGATTATAAAAGTAAGTTGTATGAATTAAAATCAAGTCTAAACTCTGTAAACATTGCAGGAGCTGGACATTTCCCAACATTAATTGGCTCAATGGGATTTTCAACATTTTCGAATAACATTAATGATTTATTTGATTCGAAATCTTACTCTGTCGGATTGAGATTGAATATTCCGATATTTTCTAATTTTAATGTTAGCAACCGTGTTCAAATTGCTGAAGTTCAAGCTATGAACAAACAATTAGAAGTTAATGAATTAGAGAGAAAAATTAAACAGGAGATAACTCAGACATATAATTCGTTTGTAGCTGCTCAGAAGTCACTTACAGTATCTCAAAAGAATGTTAAAGCAGCAGAAGAAAGATTAAGGATTGAACAAGAAAAATATAACATCGGTTCAGGTCGTCTGTTAGATTTACAAATTGCAAATACAGCTTTTGTAGTTGCTCAAACAGATTTCGTCAATTCACAATATAATTATTTAATAGCCAGCAATCAGATAAAATTTTATCTCGGTATTCTGGATATATCAAAATATGATTCTAAAGGAGAATAATTATGCCTAATAATGGTAAAAAGAAATCGAAGAAAAAATTAATAATTTTTGGCGGTTTAAGTCTTTTAGTTCTTACTCTTATTATAATTGCTCTTACATCAGCAAGTAAAGAAGAAATAATCTCTGTAACAACAGAAAAAGTTGAAAAGAGAAATATTACACAAAAGGTTACCGCTACTGGTAAAATTCAACCTGAATTTAAAGTTGTCATCACTCCTGAAGTTACCGGCGAGATAGTCGAATTACCTGTAAAGGAAGGTGATAGAGTAAAAAAAGGTCAGCTGCTCATAAGGATAAAAGGAGATCAATACGAAGCACAAAAAGAAAGACTGGAAGCAAATCTTCAATCAGCAAATGCTAATCTTAAAATCAGGGATGCTGAATTAAAAAGAATTGAATCTGAATATAAAAGAATTAAAGAATTACACGAGAAAAAATTGGTTAGTGATGCTGAACTTGAATCAATGCAAACAAATTATTTAACTGCGAAAGCTTCTTATGAATCAGCTGTTGCAATGATAACTCAAAGTGAGGCACAATTAAGAGAAGTTCTAGAAATACTATACAAAACAACCATCTACTCTCCACTTGACGGAGTTATTACAAATCTGAAAGTTGAAGTTGGCGAAAGAGTTTTAGGAAGTAATTTCACTCAAGGAACAGAACTAATGACAGTGTCTGACTTAAACAATATTGAAGCAGTAGTTGAAGTAGATGAAAACGATGTCGTTCTCGTTTCGCTTGGCGACACTGCTGAAGTAAAAGTTGATGCCATTCGTGATAAAACCATTAAAGGTATTGTAACACAAATCGGAAATAGTGCAATAACAAAAGGTTTCGGTACTCAGGAAGAAGTTGTAAATTTTGAAGTAAGAATAAAACTAATCGAATTAGACGACAGACTAAGACCAGGAATGTCTTGTAACACTGATATCTCGACAGAAACAGTAGAAAATGTATTAAGTGTTCCGATACAAAGTGTAACAGCAAGAACAGATGTAAAAGAGAAAGATTTGGAAGAAGGAGCAATATCAAAAACGTCAAATTCAAAGGTTGAACCTGATGAAATAGTTTTTGTCGTTGAAAATTCCACAGTTAAAACTGTTAAGGTAAAAACAGGAATCAGTGATGACAATTACTTAGAAATTAAATCCGGACTAAAAGGAGGAGAAGAAGTAGTAACAGGGAGCTACAGAGCCATTTCTAATGAATTAAAAGATGGCTCTAAAATAAGAAGAGAAGAGAAGAGAAAAACTCCTTCAAAATAATCTTGGATAATAAATGAATATTATTAGAATAGAACATATTGCAAAAATTTACAAAGTGGGTACAGAAGAAGTTCACGCGTTACGAGATGTTTCATTAAACATTGATAAAAATGAATATGTCGCTATAATGGGTCCTTCAGGTTCAGGAAAATCAACTTTGATGAATATGCTTGGTTGTCTTGACACACCCACTTCAGGATTATATCAGTTCAAAGGAGTGAGCGTTAGCGAAATGACAGACAATCAACTGGCAAACATAAGAAACCAGGAAATTGGATTTGTATTTCAGACATTTAATCTTCTTGCAAGATATGATGCAATACATAATGTTGAATTACCATTGGTTTATGCAGGAGTTTCAAAGAATGAGAGAAGAGAAAGAGCTAAACGTGCCTTAATAGATGTTGGTCTTGGTGATAGAATGGCTCATAAACCAAATGAACTATCAGGTGGTCAAAGACAAAGAGTTGCTATTGCAAGAGCTCTTGTTACTAATCCTTCAATCATTCTTGCCGATGAACCTACAGGAAATCTGGATTCAAAAACCGGTGAAGAAATTATGGCACTCTTCCACGAAATTCATCAGAAAGGTAACACCATTATTCTTGTTACTCACGAAGAATACATAGCCGAACACGCTGCAAGAATAATAAGATTAAAAGATGGACTTGTTGAAAAAGACGAAGTTGTTAAAAAAAGATTTGTCCCTGAAATAAAAGAAAATCATTCAGAATGAGAATATTACTTTTTGAGTTAAAGGAAGGATTGAGCATTGCTTTAAGAGCAATTTTATCGAATAAAATTCGTTCTTTATTGACAATGTTGGGAATTTTTATCGGTGTTGCAGTTGTAATCACTATGTCAACGGCAATAAAAGGAATTGATAATTCTTTTCAATCCGGAATAAGTTCATTGGGGACAGATGTTTTGTATGTTGACAAGTGGGCATGGTTTACGAATGAAGAATGGTGGAAAATAAGAAACAGAAAAAATATTACGATGGAGGAATACACACGATTTAAAGATTTAGTAAAACTTCCTGTTGCTGTCGCTCCGGTAACAAATACTGTTCAAACAGTTAAATTTAATGAAAGAAGAGTTGATAATGTTTTTGTAAATGGTTCTAATGCAGATTATGTAAAAACGACAAATTTTACTTTTGCTGAAGGGCGATTTTATTCCGAAATTGAAAGTAATGCTGCAAGACAAGTAGCAGTAATCGGAAGCGAAATAGCAAAAAAACTATTTCCTAATATTAGTCCCTTAGATAGAACAATAAAAATTGGTGGCTTCAATTATAAAATTGTTGGAGTATTGGCAGAGCAAGGTAGTTTTATACTTGGTCCTTGGAATCCGGATAATCAGGTTTATGTTCCGATAGAAACAATATTCAAAAATTTTTTCAATCGCTCTTTCAGGACAATCACAATAAATGTCAGAGCGAATGGTCCAGCAATGGTTGAGGAAACAAAAGCCGAAATTGAAGGTGTTATGAGGAATGTGCGTGGTTTAACTTATAATCAGGAAAATGACTTTTCGATTAATCAACAGGAAGGTTTACAACAAAGTTATAAATCAGTTGTTGGTGTAATACAGATTGCAGGTCTTTTCATAACCGGATTATCTCTTTTTGTTGGAGCGATTGGAATTATGAATATAATGTTCGTTTCAGTAAAAGAAAGAACAAAAGAAATCGGTTTGAGAAAAGCAATCGGAGCAAAGAGAAGAACAATTCTTTCGCAGTTTCTTTTAGAATCTTCAGTAATATGTCTTGTTGGAGGAATAGCTGGCTTAATTGCTGCTATTATAATTAGTCTTTTAATAAATCAATTTATTCCGACTTCAATTCAGATTGATTCTGTTTTTATCGGAATAGGTGTTTCACTTATTACAGGTGTGATTTCAGGTTTTGCACCTGCTTATACTGCTGCAAAAATGGATGCAGTAGAAGCTTTACGTTATGAATAAAAATATTTTTTAAAATGAAAATTTCTCAAATTCTTTTTCAATCATTACAATCTATTAAAAATAATAGACTAAGAACAGGATTAACAATTCTTGGAGTTGTTGTTGGAATATTTTCTATTATCGTCATAATGACAATCATAACAATGCTCCAATTGAGTATTGAAGAAGGTTTGTCACAATTAAATAAAAATACTTTTCAAATTCAAAAGAATGACCCGACAATCGGTGGTGGCCCAAGATTCAGAGATACCAGACCTGATATTACAATAGAAGATATGTATAGACTAAAAGATATGTTGGCTAATGCTAAATATGTTGCAGCAGAGCAGTGGCAATTTGGAAAAGTTGTTAAATATGGCAACAGAGAAACTAATCCGAATATTCAAATTGCAGGAATCACAGTTGAAGCTCTAAAAACTAATAACTGGAATATTGATTTGGGTAGAGAATTACGAGAATTTGATGTTCAGTATTCTGCTAATGTTTGTATTCTCGGAAAAGATGTTGTTGAAAAGCTCTTCCCAAATATTAATCCTATCGGTCAATATGTACGAGTTGATAAAAAAAGTTTAATGGTCATTGGAATTCTGGAAGAGCAACCATCTCTATTTGGACAAAGTCGTGATAACGTTGTTCTTATGCCAATAAGTACGTGGCAAGCCTTGTTTGGAAAATATGGAAGGTCAGTTAATATAACTGTTATGTCCTATGGTAAAGAAGATTATAATCAATTGATAGATGCCTCAATCGGTTATATGAGAATTATCAGAAAACTTTCACCGTCCGAAGCAAATAATTTTTACATCTACAGTAATGAATCTCTTATCGGTCAGGTAAATGATATCACGGAACCAATTAAACTTGGTTCTTTAGCTGTTTCACTCATAGCTTTGATAGCTGCTGGTGTAGGGATTATGAATATTATGTTGGTTTCAGTTACGGAAAGAACCAAAGAAATCGGTATAAGAAAATCTTTAGGTGCAAGAAAAAATTGGATACTACTTCAATTTTTATTCGAAGCGGTTCTCTTGTGTCTTTTTGGTGGCATCGTGGGAATTTTATTAGGTGTTGGAATAGGCAACTTCGCAGGAAGTTTTTTAAATGCTCAGACAGCAGTTCCAGTTGATTGGGTAATAATTGGCATTTCGCTTTGTGTAATTGTTGGTGTGGTCTTCGGAACTTATCCGGCTTATAAAGCAGCGAATTTAGACCCGATTGAAGCTTTAAGATATGAATGATTGAACTATTAAAGAATTATAAATTTATATCAATTTGAAAATTTATTCTGTTATCTACATTCCCGACTATTCTATTATTTCCTGAGCTTAAAAACCTTTCATTTGGTTTATAAGTTTCAGCATACTTAAATGATAACGCAACATTTTTAACAACTTTATACTTCACTAAAATATAATACCTAATTCCTTCGCCATACATTGCTAAATTTGAAAATAAACCGGTTAAATCATTTTCAAATTCATAAACTGCACTGCTGAATGAGTCAGTATCAAAGAGAATAACTCTTCCGTAAATAGTCATATCTTTAATTGGCGATATTCTTAAATCTTCATAAATCAGAAAACCCTTTTCGAATAAATTAATTTTATCAATTCGATGAGTATTGTATTCCAATCTTGTTCTTAGCTTTAAATTTTTCAAAACGAAATAATCAAATTCAACACGATACGAATTTCTTATCCTTTCAGTTAAACTTTTAAGATTATTAATTGACTCAGTAACTTCTTTATTCTCTGACTTAAATCTTAAATGTAATTCTAAGTCTCGATTGATTTTTTTTCTATAACTTAAATAGAATTCGTTGCCAATTGATGGTATTGGATTCTCATAAGTAGAATATGGAAACTTGAATTTGTCGAAATAAATATTAAAGAAACCGAAATCTGAGTTATATTTTATACCATTATAAACTCCAATCTCGTTTTGCGTTTTTCCAGATTGCTCGCCAAAACCAAAAGCGTGGAGATTAGAAAAATTTTTTGGATAATATCTAATACTTGAAGCTATTTGTAGTTTGGAAAAAGGAGATATTATAAGTCCACCGTAAAAAGTAGTAGAGTTTTTATCATTAGCTATTTCGCCAAAAACATTTATTGACCCAAACCGATTATCAAAATCGAAAGAATAAAAAGAGAACTTATTACCTGATAAATCAAAAACTGAATTTTTCTGAAAAGGATTTGAAAACTGCGAGTTATAAAATGTTACACCGAACTTATTTGAAGGATTCAAAAAATATTCTAATCTTGAACCAATTACCGTTTCTGAAGCACTGTTTTTTCTGGAAATTTCACTTAGTGTTGCGTGAAATCCAGTCAAAGGTAAAGATTTTATTTCTCTCGTTAATGAATCAATGTTTGCATCAATTTTTTTTGAAGAGTAAAAGAATAATATGTTAAAATCATACACATTGATATTAACTGCTGTACCTCTAAAAAATCCATATTCGGATGCACCAGTATGGGCTCTTAAATTTCTTGAATTTCTTTTCACAGGCAGAGTAGCATCAGAGCCTTTTGAAAAACTGTATGTACTCCATAATAACATTCCCTGAGCAAATTCAAGATTATAATCACCAAGAATTAGTTGTTTTAATATTCCATAATTTCTAAAGGAAAAATGAAAAGAATAATAGTCACTAAAGCTTTTTTCACCGGCATCTTTTTCAGTGATTACTCCAGCCTGAATGTTTGATGAATGTTTAATCAAGATTCGATTATATGATTTCAGTTTTGAACCGACATAATTTCCTCTTATGAAACCGTCTCTGGTTTGTAAGTCAGAACCTAATCTACTTCTTATCTGAACATTAATTTTTCTGATATTATTGAAGAACCAACTGTCTTTTTCTTCTTCATATCTAAATGGAAAATCAACAAAATCTAATTTTTCTACTCTAAAGAAAGGCAGGATTTTATCTATTAGTTCTGCATTTAATCCCGGAATAGAATATAGCTCATTCACACTGAAAAATTTCCCAAATTTATTTCTATGAGATAAAATGACAGAAGCAGAATTGAAATCTAAAAATGGTATTGAAACAAGTTCATTTATCCCTGCAGAGTTTAATTCAATTGGGTTTAATAATAGATCTTCAAATGTATTAAGAGCATCAGATTCAGTCTCTTCAGTAAATGATTCTTCAAAATACTCGTCAAGATTTATCTCACCATCAATAATAATAGAATCCTGAACCTGTGCAGATAATTTCAATTGAATTATGAGCAAAACAAAAATTGAAAAGATACCTCTCAATCAGATTCTCCAAGATAATCTCTTATTGCTGTTTTTCTTGATTGAAAAGAACCAAAGTTTATAATAAGTCCAAACTGATGAGTCAAACCCAAATCATTATGAGATAATATAGCATAGTCCAAATTAAACATTGAGTAATTAATGCCAATACCAGCTGAATAGTTGGCAGGATTATCAGAAAATCCAGTGCGAACAGAAAGATTATCAATTATGTCATAATCAATCCCAAACTGAAATGAAGGCTTATATCTTATATCTTTTTCCAAAGAAATGTTCAATGTCAATTCATTTAGAATATCGTAACTCAAACCTGAGATGATGACAGTGGGGATTTGTTCTTTCTCACTTGAAAAACTCGTCCGATTAATATTATCAATGAAAAACCCAAATCTAAGGTCTTTCATTAAATAGAATAATGCTCCAAGATTTAAGTAAAAAACAAAATCATTCCCATAATTTTTGATATTAACTGAATGTGCATTTATTGATAATCCATAAAAAAACTTATTTCGAAATTTATTTGAATAACCTAAAAGAAATCTGGATTCTCTATAGAGTTCAAAACCATAAGTCATCGCTCCAAAAGAAAATGCTCCTAGATCAGTTGGTTCTATATAAGCTAAATAACCGTTTGCTAATTCGGTTAATCCGAAAGGGGCAGGTGAATAATAAATTCCTATTTCTCTCCAGTTGAGTTGAGCTAATCCTGATATATTATTAAACACAGAAAAAACATCATTACTTAAAGCAACATCAGAATTACTCAACGAAATTTGTTTTGCTCCGGGATTAATTTGAGCAAAAACAGAAAAGTTTATGAGTATAAAAATTGTAAATAAAATCTTCATTGAGTATTTAATAAATTGTTCAATAATTTCTAATTCTATATTTTAAACTATAAAAATTTGGTTCAAATATGAATAAAATTACTTTAATTATTTTTATAATAATTTCTCTATTAGAACTTAATGCACAGGAATTAAATTGCAGGGTTACTGTAAATTATGAGGGACTTCAAATAAGAAACCGAGAATTGTTAGCTGATTTTGCTTCGGTTATTGAAAATTATATAAACTCAACTCAATTTAACAATGAACCTTGGGAAGGTGAAAAAATTAATTGTAGCTTGAATATTTTTTTCACGGGTGCATCCAGCGACATAGATTACACTGCTCAGGTAGTTATTGTAAGTACGAGGCCGGTATTTAAAAGTGACAGACAATCACCGATGCTCACTATAAATGATCCAAACTGGAGTTTCAAATATGAACGAGGTCAAGCTCTTTACTCTAATCAAGCTATTTATGATCCGATAACAAGTTTCTTGGATTTTTATGCTAACTTAATTATTGGTTGGGATTGGGATACATGGAGTGAGTTTGGCGGAAATACAAATTATCAGAAAGCTTTTACAATTGCTAATCTTGGAATAAATAGTAATTTCAGGAAAGGGTGGGAAAGATCGAGTGATGCATATAATAGAACACGATTGTTAGATGATTTGTTAAATGAAAAATTCAGACCATTTAGAGAAGCTTTTTATGAATATCATTATGGAATTGATTATTATCAAGTTGATAAAACTCAGGCACAAAATCATATCGTTAATCTTATAAAAGTATTATTTGAAATGCGTGCAAAAGTGGATATAAATAGTGTGCTGATTCGAACCTTCTTTGATGCGAAATACGGTGAGATAGTAGATTTACTTAGAGATTATCCAGATAAAAGTATTGTTGATAAATTAAAAAGTATTGACCCTTCACACATTTCAAAATACAATGAGTTAATCAAATAAAAGTGAATTAGAATTTCATTTCCCAGATTCTATACTTTTTATAAATCTCTGCATTAAGAGCTTCTGCTCCACGATTCATCATTTCATTATCTTCAAGAATCCAACTTGCTTCACCGAGATTTATTCCGATTTTATTTGCACGCTTTACTATTTCCCAATAAAAAACTGCGTCTAATCCTTTACGCTGAAATTCAGGAATAATCCCAAGTGTAATAATTCTTGCCCATGTAATATTTTTTCTTTTAGTCCATAGTTTGAAAAAATTGAAAGGAAATAATCTTCCATTCATTTCCTTGAAAATTTGATTGTAATCGGGCATAGTAAGAGCGAATCCAACAAGTTGATTATTTATTTCACCAAACAGTACTAATGAAGGTTCAACCAAAGGCTTTAAGTCCTTTGCCATGTGGTCAATCTCTTCATCTGTCATAGGAACAAAACCCCAATTTGGAGCCCATGCTTTATTGTAAATGTATTTGACTTTTTCTAATTCATTCTTGAAGTCTTTGAGGTTCAATGATGTAATTTTTATCCCTGATCTTTTAACAGCTATTTCTGCAACACGACGAACTTTATCAGAATTAAAAACATTTTCTGAAGTGAGTTTGTAGGCATAGAGATCTTTTGCTTTTATGAGTCCATAATTTTCGCACAAACTGATATAATATTCTGGATTGTAATTCATTAATAATCTCGGAGGATCATCGAAACCAGAAATCAGCATTCCATATTCATCATTACTTGAGGGATTAGCCGGACCTCTCATCGTATCAAAACCTTTTTTGTGAAGCCAGTTTTTTACTGTATCAAAAAGTGAATTCGCTACAGCTTGGTCGTTTATTGATTCAAAAAATCCGAAGAAACCAACTTTGTCTTTATGATATTTATTATGTAAATCATTTCTTATAGCGGCAATTCTACCAACTACTTCACCACTCTTATATGCTAAGAAAAACTCAGCATCGCCATGTTGAAAAAAAGGATTAGTTTTTTTGTTTAGAAGTTTTTTCCTATCCATAATCAAGGGTGGAACCCAGTGAGGATAATCCTTATAGATTTTCCAAGGGAATTTAATGAATTTCATTAAATCCTTTTTCGATTTAACAGGAAGAACTTCAATATTATTCATAAAACCTCAATGAATTAGATAAGCCCGAGTTTTTTACCAGCATCATTAAAAACATTAAGAATACTATCAAGATGTTCTTTTTCGTGAGTAGCCATATAACTCGTTCTTATCATTTGTCTTCCTTCCGGAACACCTGGAGAAATAAACACATTGACGAATACACCATTATCATATAAAATTCTCCACATCTTAAAGGCCAATTCATCATTTCCAACAATTACAGGAACTATACCAGTTCTACCGTCAATGACTTTAAAGCCCATAGACTTTAGATTAGTTCTCATATAATTGGCATTAGATATTAATTTATCAACAAGTTCAGGATGAGCCTCTAAAATATCTAATGCAGCAAGAGCAGCAGCAACAGATGCTGGTGTAGGTGAAGCACTGAATATTAATGCTGGAGAAAAATGCTTCAAGTAGTTAATTACTCTTTCTGCACCTGCAACAAAACCACCAAGTGACGCAAAAGTTTTGCTAAATGTGCCCATTGTTAAATCAATTTCATTTTCAAGATTAAATTCACTTGCAGTTCCTCTTCCGCCTTTACCGATAACTCCAACGGCATGCGCATCATCAATTAGTGT
>OGCI01000860.1_pt1 | contig 29890 bp, 28 predicted proteins | sample 1570021 | NCBI WGS metagenome assembly OGCI01 (sample SAMN06264664, study PRJEB24512) | hot springs metagenome | isolation source: Hot spring water | place: South Africa: Tshipise | collected 2015-06-21 | reverse complement strand
AAACTGTCTCTTTTTCCTCCTCTTATATTGGTGAAAATAATGTTAATCGAATATTTGAGTTTTTGAAAGAAAAAAATTCAAATGCGCATTTCGAAACTATCATAGATATTGGTATTCGTTATGAATAACATATATGTTATATGTAGTGACGAATTTGAGAAAATTGACTACGAAAATTCCTCTGCTGCAATGAAAGGCAGAATTTCAGGAATAATCGAACTTCTTAAAACTCAAAATGATTATCATATTATTCAGCCACCTAATATTAATGATGCAGATATTTTAAATGTTCACTTTCTTGAATATGTTGAAAAAATCAAATCGAATGATACACTATTTTCTATTGCCAAACTTTCGGTTGCATCAGCAATCAAGGCTTCCGACCTTGCGATGGATGGGGTGCCTGCGTTTTCATGCGCGCGTCCCCCAGGCCATCACGCTTCCCGAGGTGATGCCTGGGGCTATTGTTATTTTTGCAATATTGCGATTGCTCTAAAACGATTGAGAAAACAAGGTAGAATTAATTCAGCTTTTGTTCTTGATTTCGATGCTCACACTGGTGATGGAACGATAGATTGCTTGTCGGACTGGAAAGAAGTAAAAATATTAAATCCAATGGCTGATGATGCCCAAAAGTATTTGAAAATAATCGATGATTTTACCGAAACACTATCCGATATAGATATTGTTGCGGTTTCAGCTGGCTTTGATTCATATTTGCTTGATGTTGGGAAGAAATTATCTACTTTCGATTTCTACGTAATCGGGCGTAAAATGAAAGAGCTTGCAAAAAAAATAGCAAAAGGACGGCGTTTCGCTGTGCTTGAAGGCGGTTACTACCTTCCTGATTTGCCTAAAAATGTGCTTGCTTTTTGTGATGGTTTCAAAAATTAATAGATTTTTGATTATGGAAGAAAATATAAAAATAGAGTTCATTCCAAGAGATGCACAAAAGTCTAATTATGACTGGGCTAATATTTCCTGCAACGACATTAGAGTTGGCAAAGCAAGATGCCAGATTTTAGACGATACTTTAATTATTTATTCGATAAATATTTTCCCTGAATACGAAGGCCGTGGTTTGGGCAAAACTTTCGTCGAACAAGCAAAAAAACATTTCTCTAAAATTATTGCCGATAGAGTTCGTTTCTCTGCTATTGGATTTTGGGAAAAACTCGGTTTTGTTGACAACAAAGATGGTAATTGGGTATATGAAAGAAAATAATCGAAAAGTTTATTTCATTTCTGATGTTCATCTTGGTTTTTTCAAAAGAGATTTTGATTATAAGCGTGAAGAATTATTACTTGCTTTTTTTGATAAAATTAAATCTAATTGTTCAGAATTAGTTATTATAGGTGATTTATTTGATTATTGGTTCGATTATAAAACAGTTATACCACGTGATTTTTATCTTACTCTGGCAAAATTGAAAGATTTCTCTTCTTCTGGCATTATTATTACATATTTGATGGGAAATCACGACTTTGGGCATTATAATTTTTTCAAAAATGAACTCAAAATAAATGTAATTGAACAAGATATTACTAAAATTTATTTTGGGAAAAAATTTTATCTCTCTCACGGTGATGGAAAGGCGTATAACGACAGAATGTATTTGCTTTTAAAAAAAATATTAAGGAACAAACTCGCAAAGTGGCTCTACTCAAAAATACATCCTGATTGTGGAATTAAACTAGCTTCTCATAGTTCTCAAAAGAGTCGTTCCTACACCTCAAACAAAAAATATGGTGAAATTGACGGGATGTTGAATTTTGCCAAATACAAAATTCTCGATGAAAACTACGATTTTGTTGTTATGGGACATCGGCATAAAGCTGAAATTGTTGATTTCGGAAAAGGTAAATATGTAAATTTAGGTGAATGGCTAAATAATCCTTGTTATGGGGTTTTCGATGGAAACACCTTTGATTTGATTTTTTTGGAAAAAATCTGGTAATAACTGAAAAGTTTTGGTTTTATTACTTATCTTCTTGTAAACAACACTTCCCACTAAATTAACTGCATTAAGTATTGAAGTGTTTAGTTAGTTAATTATAAATTTTAACCTCAGAATTAGAATTATTTCAGCTATTTTTTAGTATTTCTGCTCTTTCTGCAATTCGCAAAGCTTCTATAATTGGGTCTAAGTCTCCGTCCATCACTTCTTTTAGCGAGTAATTTTTTGCCTCTCCTTCTAATCTATGGTCGGTAACACGATTTTGAGGATAATTATAGGTGCGGATTTTCTCAGAACGGTCACCCGTTTTGACCATTGAGCGTCTTGATAATGCTATTTCCTCTTGCTGTTTCTTTAATTCAATCTCATACAAACGAGAACGAAGCACTTTCATAGCTTTTTCTCGGTTTTTAAGCTGAGAGCGTTCATCTTGACAGGAGACAACTATGCCCGTTGGAATGTGAGTTAGTCGTACAGCTGTTTCCACTTTATTAACATTTTGTCCACCAGCGCCACCAGAACGGAATATATCAATTCTCAAATCTTCTTCGCGTATTTGAATATCGACTTCCTCTGCTTCGGGTAGCACAGCAACAGTTGCAGCTGATGTATGGATACGTCCGCTTGCTTCAGTTTCTGGAACACGCTGCACCCGATGGACACCACTTTCAAACTTCATCAATCCGTATAATTCTTCACCACTAAGTGAAAAGATGATTTCTTTAAATCCACCTCGTTCGCTTTCGTTGAAATCAATGATTTCCAGGCGGAAACCTTTTTTATCCGCAAATCTTTGGTACATCCTAAATAAGTCGCCGGCAAAGATTGCAGCTTCGTCGCCCCCAGTTCCTGCACGGATTTCCACGATACAGTTTTTATCGTCATTTGGGTCACGCGGAATAAGAAGAAATTTTAGTTCTTCTTCCATCTTTTCGATTTGTTCCTGTAATCCCGAGATTTCAATATATGCAAGTTCTTTAAGTTCCGGGTCAACGTCTTTCTGTTCAGTCAATTCACGTGCTGAATTTAAGTCGTCGCATAATTTAATGTATTTTTCGCTTGCCACAGCAACTGGCTTAATTTGTTTTATTTCTCTATTTAATTCTTTTAACAAATTAGGGTTCATCGAATATTCTGGATTGTTCAATTTTTCTTCTAACTCTTTGTATTTTTCGAGCACAGACTTTAGTTTTTCGTACATTTTTACACACTTATTACTTATGAAAACAACAAAAATACGAAATTTTTATTTTTTTTTGAACCAAACTGATTATTTTTGTTTAATTATTTTGTAGTAATTGGCGTTAGCAATAAATGTTTAAAAGACTTGTGGTTTTGTTGTTATTTATATTTATTCATGAGCAGTCTCTTTCCAACGACACTTTAAAAATAAGTATAAGCGACACTCTTAAAATTATTCCATCACGCTTTCACGGTTCAGTTATTGATTTCCAGTCAAAAATTAGCAAAAGAGAAATAAATTATGACAACTTCTATTCTACAAGCGATATTATTTTCAAAAAAAATAGTTATTATAAACTGGATTTAGGCTTTCCACGATATAATACTTATTTTTCCGCTTTTTCCGGTAACGCGCGCGATAATTCGGTCTGTTTTAATGGTGTTCGAATAGCACGGATTGAATACGATTATTCAGAAATAAACCAAATTTCTCCTGAACAATTCGAAAAGATAGAAATTTTAGAGGGTTCAGATGCCGTTCTGCTCACAGGAAAATCTGTTGCTATTAATTTTCAAGAAAAGATATACAATACCGCTTTGCCGTTTACGAAATTTTGGTATTCCCAATCAGGTTATGAACTCATTGCTTCTGATGGGCAATTAAGTCAAAATATTACTCCGAAATTCAATTATGTTCTCGGTTTTAGTAATTTAGGTGCAGATGGACGTTATTCAAACCAAGGAATAGAGCATTGGCAGGTTCGCTCCACTTTACGCTATAATCTCGATAGCATAAATTCAATTTCGCTTAATTACATCTTTAATAATAAAAAATATGGTTTAAATGGTGGAGTAGAAGAAAATGCCTCCAATCCAGCTAACGAGTTCGAGACAAACGTTTTATTTAATGATTTTCGTGAAAGAAACTACACTACTGACCTAATTTTTACAGTTTCATTTCATTCAATTGTTTCTAATTATTTATTTAATATATATTTTTCTCATCAAGAAAACCAGCTTCGATTCGAAAACGAAGATGAAATCTTACAAACTAAACCCGAAGGAAAAAATATATACAATACTTTTCTTTATGGAGCAAACCTTTTAATTGATTATCATTTACTGCCATTCCTAAATTTAATGATTGGAGGCACATTTGAACAAACTTCAATTGAAAAAAATAGTTTTACTCAATCGTTTGAAAAATTTGCAGGTAGTTCATTTTTTAAAGTCAAAATACCTGTAACTGATAACATTAATCTTTCTTCTGGAATAAGATATGAAAGAAAATTCTATAACGATTTGTTTTCATATGCTGCCCGAATATCCTTTGATTTTATTAGTTCCAAATACGAATTCGACTTTTCTAATTTTCAAATTCTCCCAAATCTGTCGCAAGGTCTCACCCGAGCCACAGAAACCAACTATTTATTTTTACTTAACTCATATTGGTATAATTTTAATATTAAATCAACCATTTTCTATCGTCGGACAAACAATCCATTGATAGCAAGATTATCGTTAAACAAAAACTATGTGATATATTCAGATGATTGTGATTGCAGCAGCCGAAATTCTTTTGGAATTTCCATTTTTTGGTCTGATAAATTTTTTGACAAAATATTTTTAGACGCAAAAATAGTCTCGCAGTATTCGGAAACAAATAACCGCCAGGAATTATATTATCCCTTGTTCTACTCTAATTTTTCTGCAGCATACGAATATATGGTTGGAAATAGCATTTTAAAAGCAGGGTTAGAAGCAGAAATATATTCTCCAATAAAGGGTCTATACTTCTATCCGATTAGTAAAGATTTTGTGGAAACTGATATCGAAGGGAAATGGCTTGGTAATGGGATCAACGCTTTTGCGGCATTGAGACTTGGCAATGCTTATTTAAGGCTGAGCTTCGAGAATATCTTGGGGCAATATTATTATAGAGTGCGTAATTACCCTATGCTCGATAGAGTTTTTCATCTATCTGTAACATGGTCTTTCAATGATTAGTTATAGTTAATTATTTTTTCAATTAGATTTTGCAAGGTTAAAATATTATTACCACCCGATGATTTCAATTCAAAATCGGCTTCGCAAAGTGAAATGATAGCATTTTCAGTGGCTTTATTAGAATAAATTTTCGCAGGTTCAATATAATCTTTGATAAAATAAGAATTTACACCAATTGCATCGGCAATCTCTTTTGTATCTTTTGTTTTATTAAGCAATTCCTGTACTTTCCAAATTGCAATAAAATAACGGGTTAGCATTGTTATAATTAGCATTTCCTGACGTTCATTTGCAAGCATATTAAATAATATTTCATTCGCAAGTGTAATATTCTTTGTACCTATTGCTCTTTGCAGCTCGAAAACATTATTGGTTCTTCTATTTCCCGTAACCTTTGAAATATCATCAAGCGTTATTTCTTTGCTTTCACCAACAAACAAATAAATCTTTTCAATTTCATTGGCAATATCACGCAATTCTCCACTCGAAAGTGCAAACAAAAGATTTGCAGCTTCCTGCGAAATTTGCTTACCGTAAATTTTGAACCTTTCTTTTATCCAGATAATTATTTGGTTATCATATAGTTTAGGAAATTCTATCCAATCATAATTTTTCAATAAAATGTTGTAAGGGAATTTTGCTTGTTCGATCATTTTTTCAAATTTTGCTTTGTTTTTGCCTGCAAGTCCTGCACCAATCCCAGAGAAATTATCAATATAAGCAACGAAGATCAAAATTGAAAAATCCGATGGGCTGTCTAAATATTTTGCTAATGATGAATTTTTGTCTGCTTTTTTACTACGTCCAGTGAATAACTTTTCTGTATTTTTCACAACAACAATTCGTTTCTCACTCATCATTGGGAATGATGAGCATCTCTCGACAATAGCTCTTTCGTCAATTTCTCCACCATCTAATAAATCAAAATCATAAGAGTTTTTCTTATCAGGGAAAAAATTATTTATTAGTTTTTCTAATGCTTCACCTATTAAAAACTCTTCCTGGCCGAAAAGAAAGATCACCGGGCTTTTTCCCCTAATTATTTCATCTATGCTTTTTAACATTACTATATACCGATATCCCGCTTAAGTGGCAAGAATGGCTTTAATTTTTTCACAATAATTTCCGTTGTTGTAGGTTTTTTAATAAAATCATTGATTTTCCATTTAACAAGTTCGGCAACAAGAGTTGATGTGCTGAGTGCCGTAAAAGCAATAACAGGGATATCTTTTGTGCCATCAATTGAACGAATATTTTTTAAAGCTGTAAAACCATCCATTACAGGCATCTGCATATCAAGAATTATCAAATCGGGACTAATTTTCGGTATCATTTCAAATGCTTCACCAGGATTTTCCGCAAGATGTACATTCGCATAAAAATATAATTCAATTACCTTTTTCATCATCATACGATAGGTATCGCTATCGTCTATGACGAGCACATTAGCAAGATCTCCTGTTTCTTTTGCCATATTTCTATACTCTATTTTAAAACAAGAATTTTCATTGGTAGCTGATCATTTTCAGCAAAACGAACTAATGCAGGTATCATTTCTTTCTTCACTGCTTCTCCTTTTGCTGCAATTAATATACCTTGTTTAGTATAATAATCTTCCGCAAATACCATTCCAGGCTCGATTTTATTTATAGGCACTCTCATAACTGCTTTTTGTCCTAAACTCATTCTTTCGGCTTGAATAATATCAATAAATACTTCAACAACTTTTTTTTCGAATAATATTCCACGCCTATTATACAAAAAATTTAATGCAAAATTATATTTTGTTTTTGTTGCTTCCAAAAAAGAATTAATGTCCATTACCATAGTTAGCCTTGCAGGAGTACCAGAACGAGTTCTCGATCTTTTATAAACAGTATTATGAAAGAAATTGACGACACTAATTATTTTAGCAGCAGGAAGTATGCTATCACCTTTCAAACCTTGTGGAAAACCTGAACCGTCAAGTTTTTCGTGATGTTGATATACAATATTTGCAATATTCTCTAAATGTTTATGTTTTTTTAGTATATACACTCCTACATCTACGTGATATTTATAATGCTCATATTCAAGTGGCGACATTTCATTGATATTTTTATGCAGTGCAGAATCGAAAAAGGTAATTTTCCCAATATCATGGAGTAAAGCTGCAATTTTCAACTCATAGGTGGATTCCTCATCCATACCGAGTTCTTCGGCTACCATCACACATTTTTCAGCAACAAATCGTGAATGACTACCATCATACAATCTTTCAGTCAATAACGTTATCGAAGATAAAACCTCAATATTATCAATAAATGTTTGAGCCAGCATATCGCTCAATTCTTCGATAAGCTGTGCTTTTTCATCTTTTTTTTCTGATAAATCATCATTTTGAGTATTATCTTCTGTCATATTTGTATAATTTTCGTCCATCATTTTTAAAATTCAACAAATTTTGACTTAGTATTTTTATGATTATTTTTTAACTTGCAAATTTAGTAAATATTGTATAAAATTACATAAAACATTTGTTGAAAATCAATGAGGAGCTTAAATGAACAAAATTAAAAGACTGGGTGTGATTACAAGCGGCGGTGACTGTGGTGGATTAAACGCTGTAATCAATGGTGCCGCTCGAATGGCTTTGAGAAATAATATTGAACTTGCTATTATTCCAAATGGTTACGCAGGTTTATATAATCTGATTAATCTCGATTTAGTTATTATGGATGAATCCCGGATTGACAGGATACACTCCGGTGTTGCTGGTTCGGAAGCTGGTCATTCAAGAGTTAAAATTAGCAAAATTAAAGATGAGCATAAATACGATCGAATACGCGATGGCTTGAAAAAGCACGGAATTGATGGATTGATCATTGCTGGTGGCGACGACACTGGCTCTGTTGTTGTTGACCTATACAATAATGGTATTCCTTGTGTGCATGTGCCGAAAACTATGGATTTAGACTTACAAACTTATTCTGTCGGTGGAGACTCCACAATCAACCGTATTGCAAAATTTACTGACGAACTTCGTACAACAGGTCTTACCCATAATCGTGCTCTAATTATCGAAGTTTTCGGTCGCTATGCTGGGCATACTGCTTTTCGTGGTGGCGTTGGTGCTGACGCTGATTGCATCCTTATCCCTGAAATTAATGTAGATTACGAAATAGTTTATCAACACTTTAAGAAAACTTATATTAATCGCTTGGTTCATTCCGATGTTAAAGGTTCTACATACATAATTGTTGCCGCAGAAGGTGTAAAAGATAAAGAAGGCAGATATTTTACCGATTCAACTGCTGGTCAAGATTCTTTCGGTCACCAGAAACTATCAGGCGTTGGGCAATATATTCGCAAGCAATTGGAATTCTTTATGAAGCAAGATTCTGAATGGGCAGATGTCCTAAAACGTGAAGGTATATATGTCGATGGAATTTATATGTATCCGGAAATCAGAGAAGTGCAACTTGGTCATTTAGTAAGAGCTGGTGGAACAACAGCTTACGATGTTGCTTTTGGTAAGCAAGGTGGTGGAGCTGCTGTTCTTCTTCTTCTTGAAGGAATTTACGGAGTTACTGTCGTTGGTGTCGAAGGTAATGAGATTTCTTACTTACCAACCTCGGAAGCAATTAAACAAAGATATGTTGATTTACAGGAAATTGCTTTCTACGAACAACTTGGCGTATGTTTCGGTCGAGAAGTAAAGAATTACGAACCAATTTTCAAACGCCACGAAGGTATTATTCATAGATATTTATAATTTTTTGTTCTAAGACAGTAGGCAATGTTTTTTGCCTACTGCTTTATAATATTTATTGATTATTAGCGTTACTTATTATTATTTAATGCTTATGTTTGAATAATATAATTTTTTAAATTATTTTTGTTATCTTATTTTTGTGTATTTTGTGTTAAGTTTATTTTATGGAAGCTATTCTTAAAATTTTAATCGTATCTTTATTTAGCTATTTGTTAGGCTCTTTCCCAACCGCAGTTATTATCAGCAAACGTTTCTTCGGTTTCGACATCCGTGAGAAAGGTAGCGGTAATATGGGCAGCACTAATGCTTTCCGTGTGTTAGGTTGGAAATGGGGACTAGCCGTTCAAATTATAGATATTTTAAAAGGTGTTCTTGCAGTTGTTCTTATTGCTCCAATTATTGCTAATGGAATTTCATTTCCCAATACCACTGGTTTTGAAAATATCACAATTGTGAAAATTATTGCTGGCATTTCTGCAATATTAGGTCATGTTTTTTCCGTTTTTGTTGGGTTTAAAGGTGGAAAAGGCATAAATACAACTGCCGGGATGATGGTAGCTATTCTTCCAGTTGATGTTTCGATTGCTCTTGGAATTTTTATACTCGCAGTGATTTTTTCCGGATATGTGTCTTTGGGTTCTATCGCAGCTGCCTTCACTTTACCTTCCTCGCTAATTGTTAGATATAATTTATTCCATGTTAATATTCCTAATTATGAAATATTAGTGTATTTTTCTTTTCTGATTACTTTATTAGTTATTTATACTCATCGTTCAAATATTAAACGTCTTCTTAGAGGGCAGGAAAATCGTTTCAAAAATTTACATCTAATCAAAATTTTCAGTAAGGCGGATAAGTAATTTGAAAAGAGTTTTGGTTATTGGTGCAGGTGGCTGGGGGACTACACTTGCAAATTTGTTGTCTTATCAATTTGATGTATTGCTTTGGGCAAATGAAAAAGAAGTCGCAGATGAGATAAATTCATTGCATATAAATAACACTTATCTTCCCGGAATAACTCTTAATTCAAAACTGACATCAACAAACTCACTCGATGAATTAGCACAATATGATGTTATTGTAAATGCTGTCCCAACACAATATATTCGTTCAGTATTTTCTAAATTGGCTAATATTGATTTTTCCAATAAAATACTTATCAATACATCCAAAGGTATTGAACAGAATACAACTTACAGAATATCACAGATTTTCTTTGAAATCACTAATTTACCAGAAGACAATTTCATCGTTCTAAGTGGTCCATCGCATGCCGAAGAAGTATCGAGAAAAATCCCTACTACTGTCGTAGCTGCTTCAATCGACATTTCCAAAGCAAAACTATGCCAGGAAATGTTCTCAACTCCTGAATTTCGTGTCTATTCATCCAATGATGTAGTTGGGGCAGAGATTGGTGGTGCATTAAAGAATGTATTAGCAATTGCCTCCGGTATAATTGATGGTCTCGGATATGGCGACAACACAAAAGCTGCCTTAATTACTCGGGGGCTTGCAGAAATTGTTCGTCTTGGTGTTGCTTGTGGTGCTCACCCGTGGACATTTTCCGGATTATCTGGATTAGGTGATTTATTTGTTACCTGCAATAGCAAGCATAGTAGAAATAGACTGGTTGGAGAACTAATTGGTAAAGGAAAATCTTTATCTGAAATCACATCATCTATGAAAATGGTTGCCGAGGGTGTTGCGACAACTATTTCGTCTATTGAACTTGGTGAGCGACATAATGTCGAACTTCCTATTACTCAACAAGTTTATCGTATTCTCTTCGAAAACTTATCGCCTAAGGAAGCGATAAATGAATTAATGACACGTGAAAGCAAGCATGAATGGGTCTGGTAATCTAATACTTAATATTTAACCCAACTATGAACTGTCTTTTAGGCATCGGATAATTTGGAATAATCTCGTATTGCTTGTCGAGAACATTCTTACAATCCATAACAACATTTAATTCTTTTTCCTTTATCTCGATAGGAATTATTATTCCAAAGTCGAGAAGCAAGTATTTAGGTAAGATGCTATTATTATTGTTTTCTGGGTCAGTATATCTGAATGAAGTATAGTCAAAATCAACTGAAAATTTGAGATATTGAAAGTTCATTAATATATATCCATTTATAATTTCCTGTGGTGTCAATATTAACTGTTTATTATAAAAGAGCGAACTTTTTGTCTTGTTTATAGATGATTGTAATGTCCAATTAAACCCAATTTTTTCAAGAAAAATTTCAGAATATTTACCCAGTAATGACAGTTCCAGTCCTTTATGTTCAACTTTATCAATATTTGCAGCACTCCAAGAGATAGGACTTTTGGGAATTGCAATAATTTGGTCTCTTGTTTCTATTAAGAAGGCACTGAAATCAACCTGAACTTTCTCAAGGTAATTGCTTCCAAAAGTAATAGTGTAATTTGAGGATTTCTCAGGTCGCAAATCTTTTGTTCCATAGTTCAGATAATACATTTCGTTAAAACTTGGTTTCCGATAATTAAATGAATTCAGAATTTTAAGATAGACATAATCATAATCAATTTTTAACCCAATTGATGGTGATAAGGATGGACCCCCATCATCAAAAAAATCAGCTCTAGAAGAAATATTAGATGTAATTTTTGAATTAAAAAGATATAATACATTCGAATAACTTACTGTTATAAACAGATTTAGTCGATGAACTTTTGCTCCTGCTTTTGGGTCGAGCATATCTCCTTCGAGTAGCGAACAATTAGTCCCTGTCCTTAAAAATATCTCATTGTTTTCAAAATTAAATCCTATTTTTGCTTGAAAAATAAAATCATTGGTTGCAAATATATTGCTTGTGCCAATTCCATTCATCGAAGGCAGTTCTGGGTCAATAAATTGCATATATGAATATCTGTAAGCAGCATCAAGTCCAGCCAAAAAATTCTCTAACTGAAAATAATCATAACTACTTTTTGCAAATACTTTCTGCTCACTTAAATTTGCTTTCGTTGACTCAATTCTACCTTGCAAAATAGCACCAGGAACACCTCTTTTTGATTTCTCATAAATTATCGTGTTTCTAAAATTACTAATACTGTCCAAAAATTCATTACTATATGAGATGGCGAAATTTTTAAAATAATTATTGTTTCTTCTGACAGTTTTCTTTTCCCCAAATTGTAAGTACTCGAAAGGATAATCACCAGGACCGTTTGTCCAATCAATATTTATTGAATTTTTTACAGAACTGATTTTAAAATTATACGAAGACATTACCTGAGTCTCTGCAAAAGAAGTGTGTTTTACAAACAACTCAAGTTCGTTTCTATCAACAATTTTGGGAATAAAATTTATCGCTCCTGCAATTGAATTGCTCCCAAAAGAGCTGCTTGCCCCACCTCGTGTAACCTCAACTTTGTCAATTATGCTTAGTGGTATTCCCGTTAAATCGAAACTCCCATTTTGAATGGAATTCAATGGAATGCCATCAAATGCTACAACTGTTTGCATTGAATTTGTTCCACGCAATGTAACAGTTTTTAATCCTCCAAGTCCTCCATAATTTTTTATGAAAACTCCTGGTGATTTCGATATTATTTCACTTATCTGAAAATAATTTGAACGTTCAATATCACTTCTTGTAAGAATATTAATTGCAGAAAATTCAAGCTCCTTTTGCGAAACAATTCTGCTGTCCTCAATATTCAATTGTTTAAGCCGAAATACTTTATTTGTATCAATTTCCTCGCTAAATAAATTAAATGAAGCAAAGAAAAGCAAAAAAAATATCGTTCGATTCATATTATTGGAAGTTAAAGAATTTCCTGTTACTTCTAAAATCAATGAGAATTTCAAATTTATTGAATGTTATGATAAAATTTCCCTGCTTGTCTATATATCCAGCCTTTTTATTTTGTCTATCGACTACAAAAGCTAAACCATTTTTAAAACTATCAGCATCATTATACTTGAAATCTAAGACCGTATTGCCATTTTTATCAATAAAACCCCAGTATTTATCTTTTTGAACAGATGCTAATCCTTCGCTAAAATCCAGTACATTGGAATAAATGTAGCTTTCAATCATTTTCCCATCCTTATCAATAAAACCCCAAGTTAGTTTATATTCATCATCCAGAATACCTACGAATGCCCTATTCTCGACAAAATTTCTTGCTTCGTCAAAACGATGAGCAATTACTAAATCACCTTGTTTGTTAATAAATCCAAAGCCGTTGTCTCCAAATACCTTGCATAATCCCTCAGAAAAAATACCGGCTTCGTAATATTTCAATGGAATAACAATTTCACCACTTTTATTAATAAAACCAACTTTCATTTCAGCATTCGAAACAGCCGCCAATCCCTCCGAAAATCTATAACCTACTAGTGTATCTGGTATTTGAATTACAAATTCTGCATTTAAATTTATGTATCCTTTCCTATTATTGTTATCTATATATGCCAAAGAATCTGAAAATTCCAATACATCAGGCAAAACATTCTCAAAAATAGTTTTTCCCGTGCTATCAATCATACCATATAATCGTTGAGTTCCTTTTTCATCTAAATATTTTACTGTCAATGCGAAACCTTGCTTGAATTGAAACGGAAGCGAGGTGTTTGCTTTAAATAGTTCTCTTCCTTTTGTATCAAAATAAGCAAAATATACTGTATCCTTTGTTCTTTTCCTTGCAGCAAATTTGCCTTCAGAATAATGCGAAATCCCGTCTAAAATCATTGGCTTACACATTTCTTTACCATCCTCGGTTAAGAAATACCATATATTTTCTACTCTAAATGCACAAAGAGGTTGTTTTGCACTTGCTATCGTGGCACAACAAATCAATAATAACACTGAACAGAAGAATTTCACTTCAAACCTCAAAATAGTAATTCTTAAAATGTGCCATAATTTAATTAAGAAAAATAAAGATTTTTCTTTAATTTTGATAATAATTTATGTTTATTATTTAGTGTTTTCTTAATATGATAGAAAGATATACCTTGCCTGAAATGGCTCATATATGGTCAGACGAAAATAAGTTCAATATCTGGCTTGAAATCGAAATTCTTGCTTGCGAAGCACAAGTGAAACTTGGTATTGCTCCTCCTGAAATCATAAACGAAATTAGAAGTAAAGCAAAAATTAACATCAATCGGATTAACGAAATTGAGCAAACAACTAAACACGACGTTATTGCCTTTCTAACAAGTATTGAAGAACAAGTCGGCGAGCCCTCTCGTTTCATTCATTTAGGTATGACTTCTTCCGATGTCCTCGATACTTCTCTTGCTGTTCAAGCTAAACAATCTGGCGAACTTATTATTAAAGAACTCCAAAATTTGGAACAAGTATTAATTAAACGAGCAAATGAATTTAAATATACTGTTTGCATTGGTCGTAGCCACGGTGTTCATGCTGAACCAATGACTTTTGGGTTGAAATTTGCTTTATGGTTAGATGAATGCCGAAGAAATATAAACAGAATGGAACAAGCAATTGATGAAATTGCAGTTGGCAAAATTAGTGGTGCAGTTGGTACTTACGAACATATTCCTCCGTTTATCGAAGAATATGTTTGCGAGAAATTAGGATTGCGTCCTTCAATTATATCTACACAAGTTGTTCAACGCGACCGCCACGCGCAATTTTTGCATTCAGTTGCTATGATTGGCTCTATGCTCGAAAAAATTGCCACAGAAATTCGCCATTTGCAAAGAACGGAAGTGCTCGAAGCAGAAGAATATTTCTCCAAAGGTCAAAAAGGAAGTTCTGCTATGCCTCATAAACGCAATCCAATAAGTAGCGAGAACATTTGTGGGCAAGCAAGGCTTCTACGGACAAATGCACTGGCGGCAATCGAAAACAATGCTCTCTGGCACGAACGTGATATTTCACACTCTTCTGTTGAGAGGATTATTTTCCCCGATAGCACAATTTCTTGTCACTATATCCTTCGTCGTGCTATTAATCTTCTCGATAATCTCATCGTTTACCCCGAAAATATGATGAGAAACCTTGAAATTACAAACGGTTTATATAATTCTCAAAAAGTTCTTCTTGCACTTGCCCGTAAAGGGCTTAAACGGCAAATCGCTTACGAATTAGTTCAAAAATCTGCAATGCGAACCTGGAACGAAAAAGTTTCTTTTCTTCAATCTCTCAAAGAGAATGATGAATTAATGCAATATTTTACAGATGAAGAACTTTCAAGCCTATTTGATTTTAAAGAAATTTTCAAAAGTGTCGATTATATATATTCTAAGTTGAATATGTAATTTTATAATTTGTTTATGAAAAGAGAAGATATTTATAATCAGTTCATCGAAAAGATGAATAATGCTCTTGTATTATTAGAGATTGTTCCTGTTGAAAATAATAAATTCGATTATATTTTCTTTGATGCGAATAAAGCATTTGAAGATTTTTTCGAAGTATCAAAGAGTGATTTTCTAAACAAAAGCATTAATAAACTATCTTATCTGTTTTCTTCTGATATTCTTACTTTTATAGATAAATTATCTAATATCACAGTCCCAAGTGTTTTTGAGCTATCAAACAAAAATACTAACAGGTTTTATGAAATTACAGTTTACCCTCTGGATAAGAGGTTTCTGGCTCTCCAAATTGCAGATATTACCAAACGAAAATTACTGGAAAAAGCCTATGCTGATAGTGAAGAAAAATACAGAACTTTGGCTGATAAATCCCCAATTTCAATAGTCGTTTTAGATAATTCAGGTAAGATTATATTTGCTAATGATTACTTTTTTTCAGCTTTTTTACGCAATAAGTATAAAAAAGAAGACGTGATAGGGAAAGAATTGGCTTCGCAAGGTTTTTGTACAGCTGACTACTGCAATGAGATAAAGAAAGTTCTTCAAAATCATATTATTGAATTGAAGGACATTAAAGTTAAAATTGAAAAAACTCAAGAACCAATCTTTTGTAATATCCGAGGTGTTCCGCTTTCCTACAATGATGAATTTAATGGTGGTATTATTATCATTGAAGATATTACTGAAAAAAAACTTGCAGAAAGAAAACTTAATAATAAGTCTTTTGAGCAGCAATTGCTGCTCGATAATGTAGATTTGCTTATTTGGTATATGAATTCACCTTCTTCGATAAAACTATTTAATCATTCCTTTGCAGATTTTTTTGGAGTGGAAGATACTTCTGTTCCGATTTCATTGGATGATTTCCTTCCTTACTACGAAGCTTCTGAACTAAAAGATATTTTTAGTAAAGTCTGGAAAAGCAAATATCCTCAATATTTTGATAAATTTATTTTTAATAAATTCGGAAATAAGCGACTACTTAAAGTAAAGGTTACTCCAAAAGTGAATTTCCAAACAAATGAAGTCGAATTTTTAGTTTGCTCTGCTATGGATATTACTGAGCAACGAAGAAACGAAGAAGAAATGAAAAATTTAATTGTCGCTCTTAAACTATCCAACAGGTTGACTGATGAAAGAGCAACTGAAATTATGGAACTTAACAAACAACTTCGAAATTCTAAAGAACAACTAAAAGCATTGCTTACTGCAAAAGATAAGTTTTTTTCTGTAATTGCTCACGATTTAATATCGCCATTCCAAGGTTTTATGAGTTTAACAAAATATCTATCCTCAAATATTAATCAGCTTTCTACAAAAGATATTCAGGAACTTGCAACTGCTCTAAATAAATCTGCTATTAATCTCCATAAGCTTCTTGATAATTTGCTCAATTGGTCCCGCATTCAACGTGGTAAAATTAAATACATTCCTGAATTCGTTGATTTATTTCAGATTATTGAACTAAATATTTCACTTTCGTTTGCTACTGCAGATGCTAAAAAAATTACTTTACACAACGAAATTAATAGTTCTATTAAAGTATTCTCTGACTTAAACATATTAAATACAATACTTAGAAACTTAATCTCTAATGCAATTAAGTTTACTAACTATGGTGGAAATGTTTGGATTGGTTGCCGGACTATTGACGATAATTATGTTGAGCTTTATGTAAAAGATGACGGCGTCGGTATGGACGAAGCTACATTAGATAATCTTTTCAAAATAGATAGCTATAACTCTACTCTTGGGACCGCGAATGAAGTCGGCACAGGTCTTGGATTAGTCCTTTGCAAAGAATTTGCTGAAATAAATCATAGTTCTATCAGGGTGGAAAGCGAATTAGAAAAAGGTTCTACTTTCTTTATTAAACTTCCTCTAAAAGATTTGCGAAAATCATAACCATCTTGGTGGTTATTTTTGTTCATTCATAAACCCACTGTTTAATATTCAACTTGATTTCATCTTGTTACCAATACTTATAACTTATTTTAATTTCAATTGATTAACAAAGTTGAACTGTCTGTCAATCAACTGAAAAATCTAATGGCATAATCATTGTAGCAAGTATTTTAGTTTTTCAAGGATGAAACGAAATGTTAAAAGAATTTTTTACAGCAGCTCTGGGTATGCTCAACCAGCAGACCAGACTTGAAGTAACAGCAAACAATATGGCAAATGCCAATACAACTGGATTTAAAAGACAAGGCGTTTTTGAAAGAAATCTTATTGATGCACGAGCTAATTTTTATAATGTAAAAGGTGATGTCGAACAAAATGACCCACCAATTGGCTCATATACTGTATTTGAAGCAGGAAGCTTCCAGCAAACAGACAATCCATTAGATTTGGCTATACAAGGGGATGGTTTCTTTGTTCTGAAGGATATCGAGGGGAAGGATTATCTAACCAGAGCGGGGAATTTCACAATAAACACGGATGGGGAAATAATTGCCAAGGATGGCAAAAAATTACAAGGATATGGCGGTGATTTAGTAATACCAAAAGAATTCCTAATCTCAAAAGAAGGTTTCACAGATTTTAAATCGGTTGATATTAAAATCACTGACAATGGACACGTTTTTGCCAATAATCGTGAAATCGGCACCATAATCATCGCCAAACCCCAGGATAATAACACAATTCAACGTATTTCTAACCAGCATTTTATCGCGAAATGGATGGCAGAAGTCGAACCTGTTAATCCTGATGATGTCGTTATTAAGCAAGGATGGATTGAAGGCTCAAACGTTAATGTTGTTAAAGAAATGGTTGAACTTATTGAACTTCAGCGTATGTTCGAAGCAGGTAGTAAAGTGATTGCTACCAATGATAGCACTCTTGATAAAAGTATTGCAATAGGAAGATATCAATAATTAATATAAACAGGGATGTTTTAAAATGGACAAAACATTAAGAACAGCGTCAACCGGGCTCTCATCTCAACAACGCTATGTTGAGGTAATCGCCAATAATATCGCAAACGTTAATACTACAGGATTTAAAAAAGTTCGTCCCGAGTTTCAGGATTTGCTTTATGAAACACTTCGCCCCGCCGGCAATGTTGCTCGTTCCGGTGTAGAGCCTCTAAACGAAGTTCAAATAGGCTCTGGAACCGAACTTGTTGCAACTACGAAAATATTCACACAGGGTGATATTGCTTCAACAAATAATCCGTTGAATATGGCGATTAATGGTGAAGGCTTCTTTGTTATTCGAAAGCCCGACGGAAATCTTGTTTATACTCGCGATGGTTCTTTCCAACTCGATAGAAATGGACAAATTGTTACCTCGCAAGGATATACACTCGATCCGGGATTTACAATTCCATCCGATGCGATAGAAATTCAAGTTTCAAGAGATGGACTAGTAAGTATACTTACTGAAGGCTCAACTGACGCAACAGTTTTAGGACAAATCGAACTTGCTCGGTTTATCAATTCAGCCGGACTTAAATCAATCGGAGATAATTTTTATCAAGAAACTCCTGCTTCGGGACAGCCATTCTTTGAAATTCCCGGAACTAACAATACTGGCGAAATTATTCAGAACCACCTCGAATCTGCAAACGTTGATATTGTAGAGGAAATGGTTAATATGATTACAGCTCAGCGTGCTTACGAACTAAATTCAAAATCAGTTAAAACCGCTGATGATATTCTTTCAACTGCTGTTAATCTGAAACGGTAGCCAAAAATGGTTCGTTGCCTTAAAATATTGCTATTATTTTTGTTTTTGTTTGCGAATACCTCTAATTCATATTCTCAATCGACTTTTTCGAAAGAGCGAATTGAAAATGCCATCTACAATTTTCTCAAATCTCAGACTAATAATGATATTGAGATTGAAATTGTTCAAAATATTCGTCCAATTTCTTTCGTAGAAAGTTCTGTCTCAGCATCTTTAAGACATAACTTTCAAGATTTCAAAGGATTAGGTTTTGTATGGGTGGATTTCATTAAGGATGGGAAAATTATTTCAACTGAACAAACTCGAGTTAAAATCAGAAAATTCCGTCAAATACCTGTAACTACTCGTTTTGTTCGTAGTGGAGAAACTTTATCTAATGCTGATTTTACTATTAAACGATTTGATATAACTAATTATAATGAAAACGATTTAGTGGTTGATTACTCAATTGTTGGCAAAATAGCTAAAAATGGAATACCGAAAAATAATCCATTAAAAATCAGTGATTTATCTAATGATATTATTATAAAAAAAGGACAAATTGTGACCATTATTGCTCAATCAGGTGCAATTTCAATAAAAACCTTAGGGACAGCCCTGCAAAATGGTGGGGCAGGTGACGTTATTCGTGTGAAAAGAAACGGTCAGGGCAATATTATTCTTACCGGAACCGTGAATGAATTTGGATTTGTTCTTCTTTCTAATAATTCAATTTCGTCGAGATAAAAATGAAAAAGTTATTTTTAATATTCTTGGGGCTGCTCTATTCTCAACTTGCATTAGCTCAATTTAAGCCACAAGAGCAAAGCTTACGTTCTTTATTCTCTGATGTAAAAGCTTTCCAGGTTGATGATGCAATTATGGTGTATATAGTAGAAGACACTCAGGCAGATAACAACGCTTCAACTGAAGAAAGAAAATCAACTGAATTAAGTGGTGGAGTGGGCGTTTCAACAGGTACTTCAAATACTAATATAAATGGCAATATCGGCACAAACAATAATTTTCGTGGTTCAGGGCGGACCACCCGCAACGAAAAAATTCGTTCAAGGCTAAGCGCTCGGGTAGTTGAAGTTCAACCAAATGGCAATTTACTTATCGAAGGAAAACGCACAACAAAAGTCAACGGTGAGATACAAACTATTACCATTCGCGGAATTGTTCGTCCCGTTGATGTCAATTCAGATAATAGCGTTTATTCATATAACATTATGGACTTAACTTTACTTATCGAAGGTGATGGAACTGTTTCAAAAACACAAGAACCTGGACTTATAACAAGATTTTTGAGAATTTTGTTTTGATGAATATGAAAACCAAAACTAAAATACTGTCGCTTATTTTTCCCCTACTTATATTCTGTTTCGATGCAAATGCCGCTCGGATTAAGGATATTGCGACAATTCAGGGTGCTGGGAGCTTCCAAGCAATTGGATACGGACTTGTTACGGGACTAAACCAAACTGGTGATAATCCACAGGCTTCTTTTACAGTTCAATCTGTCGTAAATATGTTAAAACGTTTTGGGCTCACACCGCCTTCGATTAATCCACGAACTCGCAATGTTGCAGCTGTTATGGTAACTGCAAACATTCCAGCTTTTGCAGCATCAGGAACAAAAGTAGATGTTCAGGTTTCCTCAATAGGTGATGCTTCATCGCTTCAAGGTGGAGTACTTTTGATGACGCCTTTGTCCTTGTCAACAGGTGAAATTGTTGGTATGGCGCAAGGTCCATTGTCAGTTGGTGGATACGATTATCAAGCATTTGGTTCACGGCTCGGAAAAAATGTTACCACAAGCGGTCGTGTTCCTAATGGTTTGATACTAGAAAGAAATATTAATGCCAATTTTATCAATAATAATATTGTTATTATCACCCTTCGAGAACCTGATTTTACTACTGCTCAACGAATTGTCGACGCCATTAATGTTTCCCCTGGTCTTAATGGCACTGCGACTCCAATCGATGCTGGTAGTGTACAGGTTCAGTTGCCCGGTGGACTATCCCAAGCTCAAATCTTTGGATTTATTGCCCAAATAGAGGGACTTAATGTGAATGCAGACCCCGTTGCAAGAGTAGTAATAAATGAAAGAACTGGTACAATTGTAGTTGGGGGAAACGTCCAACTTCTTCCTGCTGTCATTGCCCATAGCGGATTAGAAATCCAAATTCAAAAACAAGTACTTGTTCCGCAACCAGCTCCATTCACAATTAGGCCGCCACAAATTGCTGAAAGTGCAGAAATAACAACACAAGAAGAAGTTAGAGCTGCTTCTGCTCTGGTTGTCCGCGGTGCTACTGTTCAAGATATCGCCGATGCTCTAAATTTACTTCAAGTTAAACCACGAGATTTGATAGCAATTTTCCAGGCTCTTAAAGAATCAGGTTCTTTACAAGGTGAGTTGATAATTCAATAGGTGTTGTGTGGATTTGCCAATTTATGATAATAGTTTAAGTAATTCATCAATGTTGCAAAGCAAAATTGATGAGTATAAGCATATTCAAACAACAAATACTAACAAAAAAACATTATCAGATGAGGAAAAAGCAGGATTTGCTAATGCTTCACGTGGTTTTGAGGCGATTTTTATCAATTTAATGCTTAAACAAATGAAACAGGCTATGCTTTCCAAAGGAGAAAACAGCGGTGAAGAAATTGGATTTGGGGCAGACACCCTTGAAAGTTATGCTGACATGCTTTTTTCGGAAGAAGTTTCAAAAATTGGCAAAGGAATTGGTATTGCCGAAGCTATGTATTTAAACTTTACTGGCGAAAACTTACCTGCTATCAGCTCTAAAGAATTACCTGTAAATGTTCCTATTTCTGTCAAAGAAAATAACGAATTAGCACCTAAGAAAAATATTCCAATTAATTATAATCAAAATTTAAACGGAAATTTCATTGATAGAGTGAAAAATCGTTTAAATCCATACTCTGAAATTATTTCAGAAGCTTCTAAGCGATTTAATTTACCTGAAAACATTATTAAAGCAATTATTACTGCTGAATCTGCTGGAATTCCAAACTCAACATCACCTGCAGGTGCAAAGGGTTTAATGCAATTGATGGATGGCACAGCACTCGAACTTGGTGTAAAGAATCCATACGAGCCATATCAAAACATAATGGGAGGAGCGAAATATTTTCGTCAAATGCTCGATACTTTTGGGGGTGATTTATCTCTTGCTCTTGCAGCATATAACGCTGGACCTGGCAATGTTCAAAAATATGGTAATATTCCACCGTTTCGCGAAACTCAGCAGTATGTAAAGAAAGTTTTGCGTTATGCCGATATGTTTAATGAAAGAGAAACTTAAATCAGGATGAAAATTAATAATAAATACCAATGGAGTGGTCAAAATGTTAGCCAAACTGTTCAATTTTCTCCAGTTCGAACAGCAACTTCTTCAAGAGATGATTCGTCTCGCTGAACGCCAAAAAGTTGCATTAGTAAAATTCAATATCAAAGAACTCGAAGAGATTACTTCATTCCAAGAAGAACTTGCGAAAAGCTTGCGCCAAGCTGAAGAACAACGCATTGCTTACTTAATGTCCTGGCTAAAAATTTCAAGAACTGAAGCTTTGAAGATGAAACTTTCAACTATCGAAAAGCAATTCCTAAATGAAGATGCAAAAGAGTTACGTAAATTAAAGCGAAATTTAGCCAAGCTGGTTAATATTCTACAAGATTTGAACCTTACTAATAGAATGCTTGCTAACCGTGCTAAGTCAAATGTTTCCAATATATTAGCTGTGCTTTCTAATGGTAATAATTACGTCTGCAACGTCCAAATTTAAATTTGGAATATTTATTGTTTTTACAAGGATGTTATTTAATTGTAAGGAGGCAAAAAATGAGCACACCACAAAATTACGAAGAAACACTGCTTTGGAAAAAAGCAGTTGAGCTTGTTCAAAAAATTCAAGAGTTCAGAAAAAAACTACCTAACTCTGAGATGGATATTTATTCAATAAATAGTAAGTTGGAAAATAGTATTAGCGAACTTTCCCAATACCTTGAAGAAAGCTATTGCTCAAAATCTAAACTTGCAAAGGATAAAAATTCATTTCTTGCTGAGCTTGCTTTAAATGAATGTATTGATAATCTTAAAAGAGCAAACCGTTTAAAATTTGGTGAAGCAAGCTCTATTATTGAAGATGCCGAAAAATTTAAAAAAATATTAAATGGCAAAGAATTTATATTTTCTTGATAGGTTGAAAAATGTCATCATTTTCTGCTCTGGAAATAGGGAAGAGAGCATTACTTGCTCAACGGTTCGGGATAGAAGTTACCAGCAATAATATTGCTAACGTTAACACTGCTGGCTATTCCCGACGTTCTGCTGTTTTGAGCGAATCTTCTCCACTTTTCCGTAATGGGCAGTTTATCGGAACGGGTGCTGTTGCTCAAAAATTGCGAACTTTCCGTGAAGAATTTTTCGATAGAGAACTTCGTTCAACAGTTGCCCGTCATTCCACCTTTGAAAATGATGAAGAAATCTTCCAGAGAATTGAAGCAATTCTTGCTGAACCAAGTGAATTAAATATTCAGAACGACATTAATAGTTTTCTTTCGGCTTTCGAAAAATTGGCGATTAAACCAGAAGATATTGGTCTTAGAGAAGATATCCTGGGTAAAGCACAAACTCTTGTTGAAAAACTTAATCGCACTTCTGAGCAACTTTCGGAAGCACGTAATGAACTTGCTACCCAAATTTCTTTAAATGTTAATCAAATTAATTCCTTACTTACCGAAGTTGCAAATCTAAATAAAAGTATTGCTAATTCTAAAACCCTCTCTCAAACCGAAGCTCAAACATACGTTGACCAACGTCAGCTTAAATTGGAAGAATTGTCTAAATTAGCTGGTGTTACTGTATCTTTCGAACAAGATGGTTCTGCCAACGTGTTTCTTAATGGAATGAATTTGATTACTGGTTCAAACTACAATGAAATTAGAAGAGTTGACTTAAATAATTCTGCCTCGGGTGAAATCTCAATTGCAATTGAAATATACGATAAAGCAAAAGATTTGGCTACTCGCATTACTCCACAATCGGGAGAATTGGCCTCAAATTTAAAGCATTTTAATGAAACATTAGACCCACTCGAGAGTAAAGGTTTTTCAATTGTCAAGCAACTTGATGATTTCGTCGATGCTCTTGCTCAAAAAATAAATCAGTTAGTGATTTCCGGTTATGGTCTTAACGATAAAACCTCACCCCCGCCAGGAAGATTATTTTTTGAACCGTCAACTGGTCGAATTACCGCTGCTACAATTAAAATATCTGATGATATAAAAAACTCCCCTGAAAATTTACCTTTTTCGAAAAATCCAAGCGAACCTGGCAACGCTGAAATTGCTCTTGCCATAGGGCGCATCGCTCAAGATTCAAAATTCCTTAATAATCAAAGACCTTACGAATTCTATTCTGCATTTATTAGTAAAATCGGCACTTTAAGTCGTGAGGCGACTACTGGAAAAGATACAACAAGACTTGTTGCTGAGCAGCTATCCAATCAACGCGAGTCAGTCATTGGTGTCAATGTAGACGAGGAAGCTGTTAATCTTATTCGTTTTCAGAAAGCTTTCGAAGCAGCTTCGAGAATTGTTAATGTTACAAACGATTTGCTCTCTACTATAATTAATCTTGGCAGATAGTAGAAGGAGTGCTTTATGCGTATCTCAAATGGATTGACAGTTAATACATACTTGCGAAATTTGGATAATATCCAAAATAGTAAGTATAAAAATGAAATTCGCCTTTCTACTGGCAAAAACATTGTCAATCTTGCCGATGCTCCAGAAAAACTTGTACGAGTTAAAAATATGGATTTTCTTATTGCTGAAAACGAAAAATATAAGTATATAATCGATCAATCTATCAGAGAAATGCAAGCATCAGAAGATAAATTGCAGTCTATTTCCGACAAAATTGGTGAAATTCGACAATTGACCATTGATGCTACACATGCTGGAGCAGCTGGAAATACCTACTCTATAGGTGTTAATATTCGTGGATTGCTCGAAGACATTATTAAGGATGCGAATGCTGATTTTAACGGAAAATTATTATTTTCTGGAACAAAATCTACTGTCGATTCCATTACTCCAGAACCTCCACAGTCAACAAATTTCCCATTTGAAATTGTTCAGGAACAATCAACTCCTGATAATCCATCAGGTCTTAAAGTTTATTTCAAAGGTAATTTCGAAGATAGAATTATTAACAAAGATTCTAAATCCACAGAAAAAATCAATGTAACAGCTGATGAAATGTTTGGATCCGGCGGAATTGAGTTTTTCGAGAATATAATTAAAATATACAACATTCTTTCCTTTAATTCAGATGGTTCGCCTCGTCAGCCTACCGACTCGTTATCTAAATTTGATGTTGAAGTATTAAACGATCTTCAATCTAAATTAGCCGTTACTAATGAAAAACTTAACAATTTAACAGCTCAACTTTCTGCAAGACGCAACCGAATGGAAAACATATCTTCGCAAATGAGCGAAGAGGTTATTAGATACAAAGAGCTTAAAACTGTAAATGAAGATACTGATTATGCAAAGGTTACCATGGATTTACGATTAGAGGAAATTGCTCTTCAGTACTCTCTTCAAATTGGCTCAAATCTTCTTCAAAAAAGTTTAATGGATTTTTTAAGGTAATTTTCAATATTTTTTGCATTTTTCAGTCTAAAATTTATTAATATTAATGTAAAATATATTTATTTTGAATGAAATCTAATACATTGCTGGGAATTATAGCCGGGTTAATAGCAATTTTTGGCGCTTACTTTTGGGAAGGAGGCGGTAGTGGCACTCTTTTTATGTTACCGGCAATGTTGATTGTTTTTGGTGGAACTCTTGCTGCTGGTTTTGCAGGAAGCTCTTGGGAAGTGTTTAAGAAAATTCCGAATGTTTTACTTGCTACCTTTTCCCCACATCAGTATGACGTCCAAAAAATTATTAATCAAATTGTCTCTTTTTCAGCAATTTCTCGCCGCGAGGGGATTCTCTCTTTAGAAGATAAGCTCAATAAAGTAGAGCATCCTTATATGAGGAAATTTTTCCAAGCCTGTATTGATGGTGCTGATCAGGAGACTTTAATACAGATTTATGAAGCAGAAGTCAATTCTATTACAGAGCGACATAATACCTACATAAGTCTTTTCAATAAACTTGGTGGATATTCTCCTACGATGGGTATTATTGGTACCGTTATGGGGTTAATTCATACATTAGCATCAGTTGGATCTGACCCAAATATATTGATTCACAATATTGCTACTGCTTTTATTGCTACTATGTGGGGGATTTTGATGGCAAATATTGTTTGGTTGCCTATCGCCGACAAATTACAAAATCTCCATAACAAAGAAATGTTTCTTCTCTCGGTAATTATTGACGGTGTTCGTTCTGTTCAAATCGGAGAAACACCAACTGTTGTTCAAAACAAACTTGCAAGTGCCTTTCCACTTACTGTTCAAGAAAAAATTACTGCTCGCAAGCCTACAGTCAATATAAGTTCTCCAATTGTTAGTAATAGCCAATCTTCTGCTAATATTCCTTTATCGAATAATCCTGTAAATGAAAATGTAGGATAATTCGTTTTTGTTATTATAATTATATTTAATAATTTTGCTATTATTTAGCTATTTATGATTTATTGAAATGTTCAAAGTAATTGCAATATTGCAAATAATTAGTCTCTTTACTTCAAATATTGGAGTAAATGTTTATCTGCATTATTGCAATTCAACAAATTCTGCTGTCGTTGCTTTATCTGCTGAGGCTGCTACCTGCAAAGACCACATTTGCTGCGACCACCATCATACTAATTCAGCAGCCAATCATTCAAATTTATGTTGCAATCATTTTACTGAAAGAAACAATGATTTTCTCGCTATCAGAGATTTAAAGTGCTGCCAAAATGGTGAAAAATATCTTGTCCTCTCTGAAAAATCCTTGCAAAATTCTAATTTCTCTACCAATACATTTCATTTTACTCATAAAGTTGATTACAACTTACCTCATTATTATGATGTAATTGCCTCCGAATTCAATGTCTCTGAAAGCTTTGACTTTTATAAATATCTGAAACAAAAAATAATATTTTCCTCAATTTACTTCTCATCTAATCTAGTTTAGTTCTCCTTTACTACATTTAGGATTTCTTAATAAAATCTATTTTGATTTTATTGTTAATAATTATTTTAAAGGAGAACTAAAAATGAAAATCATATTAAAAATCTTCGTTATTTTTCTAATTCTGCATTCAAATTTGTTTTCAGAAACAATTTCTGGAAGGGTGTTCGGACTTGATGAAAACAATCAGAAAAAGCCTCTTCCAAAAGCTTCAATTGCAATAATTGGAAGCAATCAGGGAACATTTACCGATAATAATGGCTTTTTTAAAATGGAATTGCCTCCGAAAGCACATTTCATTGTTGTAAGCTTTGTTGGATACGAACGTGACACTCTGCACGTTCACGATTATGATGGCGAAATTGAAGTTGTTCTTGTACCAAGTTTAAAAACTGAAACTGTTAATGTGGTCGGTGAAAAATCTGCTATTGAAATATCGCATTCAAATGCAGTAAAAACTGAGACAATTACTACAAAAGGTTTGCACAAAGCAGCTTGCTGCAACTTAGCTGAGAGCTTCGAAGTAAGTCCTTCAGTCGATGTCGAATATAGTGATGCAATCTCTGGTGCAAAAAGAATACAGTTGCTTGGGCTTGCTGGTACATATTCACAATTATTGATTGAAAAAATACCATCACTTCGAGGATTAGGTTCTATCTATGGTTTGTTGTATGTCCCCGGACCCTGGATGGAATCAATTCAAGTATCAAAGGGTTCTGCGTCAGTTACAACCGGATTTGAATCTATTACTGGACAAATCAATATTGAATACAAGAAACCTGAAAACTATGAACCTACTCATATCAATGTTTATGGTGATGTGATGGGGCGAAGCGAACTAAATTCATATCATACTTTCCGTTTAGATGACAAAATTTCAACTATGTTACTTGCTCACGTGAATTATTACCAGAATGCCATTGATAAAAATAACGATTTATTTATTGATAAACCTAAAGTATCTATGCTGAATTTCCAAAATCGCTGGAAATATGAAAGTGAAATGTTCGAATCTGTTACGGGTGCACGTGCATTAATAGAAAATCGTGAAGGTGGTCAAAAAGGCTATTTTAATAATAACAATGCAAATTATTATGGAATTAAGGTTAAAACTCATAGATATGAAGCATTTACAAAAAATGGTATTGTCTTTAATGATGAGCCTTTTTCCAGTCTTGGGACAATAGTTTCATTTACACATCACAAACACGAATCAAACTACGGAAAAAGGTTATATAATGGTGAGCAAAATTCTTTCTATACAAATATTCTTTATCAATTTGAACCTTTAGAAGAAAATGGACTTACCTTAGGCACAAGTTACCAATACGATAATTACATTGAATATTTAGATAATTCATTAATCAGTAAATACGAATCCATACCAGGCGTTCTTGCTGAATGGAATTTTGGAAGTATTAACGATTTGACAATTTTGCTTGGAATTAGGGCTGATTTCCCAAATGGTTATAAAACATTTCTAACTCCAAGATTTCACTTACGCTATGCATTTGACGAACTTACTACAATTAGAGCTTCGGTTGGTAAAGGATACCGTCTTGCACATATTTATGCTGAAAATGTTGGCTTTCTTGCAAGCTCTCGTGACTTTATCATAGATGAAAAACTAAATCCAGAAGAAGCTTGGAACTATGGAATAAATATATCCACTGTTTTAAATCTTTTGGGGACTAACTTTACGCTAAATGCTGAATATTATAGAACCGATTTTATTAATCAAGTAATCACTGATTTAGACCGTTCACCTAATGCGATTCATTTTTATAATCTTGATGGTAAATCATATTCAAATAGCTTTCAAATTGACTTGCAGTTCGAACCTATACAAAAACTATTTTTTACAACTGCATATAGACTAAACGACGTGAAAACAACTTACAATGGTAAACTAGAAAAGAAGCCACTTCAAAGCCCACATAAAGGTTATTTTAATGTTATGTATGATACCCCTGACAACAGCTGGAATTTCGATTTAACTGTTGAGTACAATGGGGGAGGTAGATTGCCAAACACAGAACAAAACCCAGAAAATCTCCGTCTTGCGAAAAATTTCCCAGATTTTACAATCGTTAATGCTCAAATAACAAAGCGATTTAAGCTATTCGACATTTATATTGGTGGTGAAAATCTCACCAACTTTGTTCAGAAAAACCCAATTTTAGATGCTCTTAATCCATTCTCTAACCACTTCGATAGTTCGATGATTTGGGGACCAATAATTGGTCGTATGTTTTACGCGGGTGTTAGAGTGAATTTCAAATAGGGGATATTTTTATCAACTATTTAATTCTACTTATTGGATGTTTGCTAAATGATTTTTAGCAAACATCCTTATTATTTATTGTTTGTTTTTTATAGGACAATTTAATTGGTCGTTTTCAGAGCAATCCCTATTACAGGGAATTACGTATAAGCGAGTAATTGAATTTGAATAGATATCCTTGATTTGTTTATCAAAACGCTTTTCTAACTCATATTTTTGTTCAATTGTGAAATCATATGGCAAAACAACTTCTATTTCTATGAGTAGTTTCTTTCCTGCATAGCGAACTTGTAAACTCCGAAATTCACAATAGTTTTTTATATTATCTACTACTACCGATAGAATGTTGAATTGTATTTCATCGCTTGCAGGCTTATCTAAAAGAATATCAATAGCAAACCTAATATTTAAAATAGGTATAGTAAATAGATACAGCGACAAAATTCCTGCTAATATCTTATCTAAATAACTTAAAAATTCAGATTTTTCTGCTTGATAGAATAGAATGACAATCAAAATAAAAATAAAA
>OGCI01000855.1_pt1 | contig 30099 bp, 27 predicted proteins | sample 1570021 | NCBI WGS metagenome assembly OGCI01 (sample SAMN06264664, study PRJEB24512) | hot springs metagenome | isolation source: Hot spring water | place: South Africa: Tshipise | collected 2015-06-21 | reverse complement strand
GTCCACTAACTGGGAAAATATCACCGCTCGCGCAGAGGCGAGGGGACGCCGAGCCCACCATAGATGCAATGTGCTAGGATGCCCATGCCGGATGGACTTTTCCCGACTGCTTGCAGCATTGATTGCTTCCAGAGGTAGGGCTACTTCGATCAGTTTCTTGGGTAGGTACATAAAACTTCCTTTAATTTAAGTCCCAAAAGGTATCCTTATCCCAATGGGGCAAAAACCCCATATCCGATAGGTTTATCTCGGGATACTCTTTTAGCAGGATTAAAAACAATTCGAAAAAAGGCCTCGGCTGTGCTGTGGGCGTAAGAAGCATTTTAACGATTGCTATTTGTGCAGCAATCCTATCCCATTTGATATTCTTAGGAAACTTTAAGGAAGGGTTTTTAGGTTCCATGGGCTTTTTAATGAGACGTCTATTCCAGAGCCGGCAATGGTGGGCACAGAGGTTCCGAACATAGGCAATGGCCTCTATCCACGATTCCAGTATCGTTACGGGCAACCCAAAGTGTAGGGCAATATCCTTCTTGGGATGTGACATCTTAAGATTCTTGTAGAGTCTAGAAAGCTGTCCCAACGTCATTAGCTCTAGGTACATCCAAGCAGGAGGTCTTTTGGGAGAAGCATATGTTTGTTTATAGTGTTTTACGAACACTTCTTGTGACCGATGATACTCTTTATCGACTTCCTCCAACAGTTGAAGATGTCGTTGTGCATCATGGAACAATTCCTCCTTTTCATACCACCACCCATTCCCATAAAAAATGCTTAATTGGTTAATGATCTGTGCCTTGAAACAAGTCTCAATCCTTTCTATTGCATCAAAGAAAAGCATTCGAAGAGAACGATCGAATCGATACAGTCGGATGATTTGTTCGAATTGGGCCCCCTTCTTGAACTGATGCGAAGAGCCCCGGGAAATTTCAAAGGGAATGAAGTAGGCGCTTAACCGATAGTACGATACACAACACAACTGCCGATAAGCATCCTTTTCGTCCTCGATCTGGAGACCTCGGTCTTTTAAAAGTTGAATCTGGGCCGAAATCGAAAGGGGTTGTTTTGTATACAAACTGCGGTTTTCTATCATAATAAAAAAACCCGCACGGGTGCGCACGTCTTTCGACGGAGGCGTGGCGGGTATCGTTAACTAGAATATACTACATCCATGCTTAACCTGCAATAGCTCGCCGTAAACCTAACCATTGAAAGGGTCCGCTCCCATCGCAATGAGTGTATCGAAATCGTAGTTTTGGCTTACTACTCCGAATTCGGGTTCACTTCGGAAAGGACGACGTACATAGTAAACTTTAGGGTGGTTTTCTTCGGTAAACTCTACGATTGCGAGAATAAAGTTATCAGGCTTGTTCAGCGAGTATAAAATCTCGTTCCGGGTAACAGTGATCGTTTTTGCGCGTGCATCTCTTCCTTTTACTTCTATAAATCGTAGTTTGCCTGTTTTGGGATCCCTGCTTTCGATATCGTACCCTAGCTTTTCTTTTTCTCGATCCACAGGCTCAAACCCTAAGGTTCGTTCGATCTCCATCACAATAGCCCGTGCCTGTGCCGCACGTATTTGCGTATCCACACTTTGCTCGTTTTGCACAGGTATTTTCCCTTGAATCTTATGGATCAATCCTAATGGAACGACCACAAAACCTCCCTGAAGAACCGGTGGTAAGGGAGATATTTGCGCTTCCATCTCAAGGTCCGCTAACCGTTTCTTCAATCGAGCCTGTAGCAGGTCAGCCCGCTTACGAGCCTCTTCTGAGTTCAGCCGCGCATTGGGATGTCCTGCTTGTTCCTGTATTCTGAGCTCTTCCGCCCGCTGGTCCCAATAACCGATCTCCTTCAGTAACCGCTCCCGGACTGCCTGCTTTGTTTTTTCTATTCGTCGCATGCGCTCTTCTTTGACCTCTTTCAGGTGCTCAGGAACAACTTTGGTGATCGTATATTCCTGAATTTGATCGATAAGGGAATGGGAAATCCAGCCACATTCCTCTTGCCGTAAAATGGTTTCTATGTCTGGTTCATCCGCAGCAAGGGGTCGAAAGTCCAAGTAAGGTGCATAGTGGATGTGGGAAATAGAACCTTCTCGATCAACCTGCACATACAGTACCCGTTTTGAAATTACTCGTTGTTCCCCGTTACGAGTACGGCTGGCGTCCTGCAGGGCATGTTCTAGGTAGAAATATACTTTCACTTCAGTCGACAAATCACGTTCGTCTACAAGGACTGTACCCTGTTTAAGGACATCGCGATTTCGTTCCAAGACAAGATCGATTACCGCATCCAACAAAGGAACTCCTGGACATACGAATGCGGCAAGGGGTTTCCCCTGTACGTGAATATACTCCTTTTCGAATGTCACCCGTTCATATCGACTAAGGAGGGGTTCTCGATTTCCGATCAGTCGATCCCTGTTTCGGATTATGGCGGGGACATGAGTAATCTCGTACCGTTTTTCTTCCCGCGGTCGGATTGTTCCCCCCAAGTAGGTAAAAGCCTTTAAGAAAAAAGATTCGATGTAATGGGGTTGTAGACGTCTAGCTTCTGCCCGTTCCATATCTTCCCGTACTCGGCGCAAGGTACGATCGTCCATTACATCATGGACCAACGCTCGTTCTTCGATCAAATTGCGAAGCTGCTGCTGGTCGAGGGAATGTTCGATGACTCTGTTTAGATAGTCTTGTACATCCGGTTGTTCCCCATACCGTATCGCTTCGATGAGGAGTTCCCTTAAAGATTTACCTTCGAAGGATAGTTTTCCCAATACATCGAATACCTGTCCCCCTAGCGCTTCTCGAGCCCGGGAGAGTTTTTCAAGCAGACGGTAATACACATAGCCCTCCCGGGTTTCTATGGCAACCAAGTTCCACAGGAAGCAAACTTCAGTTTGTCCGATACGGTGAATGCGCCCGAATCGTTGCTCTATTCGATTTGGATTCCAGGGTAAATCATAGTTGATCATTAGGTGAGCCCGTTGCAGGTTTATACCTTCACCTGCTGCATCTGTGGCCAGAAGTATAAGCACTTCTGGATTATACTTAAACGCTTCTTGGGCTTTTATCCGATCTTCCCGCCCCATTCCGCCATGGATGCATACGATACCGGAATCCCTCCCTAATAAAGTAGAAAGACGATGCCTCAGGTAGTTCAGTGTATCTCTATGCTCTGTAAATATCACTATCTTTTCATGCTTAGTATCTTGACTACTTTTGTCCCTGTTAGTCTTCCCCAATATATGTTGCACTAAATTTGATAATTCTCCCCATTTTGTATCAACTCCACTTTTTCGAACAGAGTTAGCTATTTCCTCTAAATGTTTTAGGGTAGCAATTTCCGTTTTCAATTCCTCGATTGTCCTGGCAGCAGTGGCATCATCCAATACCGTGTCTTCGATCTGCTCCAATTCGCTATCGGGAATGTCTTCGATATCTTCCAGATTCTCTAAGGATAACGTGGTTTGAAAAATTGTCTCTGTTTCTAAAACTCCCTTTTTATGAATTAGTTGATACTCTCGAAGTCGACTCTCGAGGCGTTCCCTTCTTCTGCGCAAAGATTGATAGATCGCTTCCGGCGAAGAAGCTAAACGACGTTGCAAAATGGTCAGAGCAAATCCAACAGTTCCTGCCCTTTTGTTGTTTTGTAACGCATCGGCTCGATTGAACTCGTCTCGAACGTAAGCCGTTACTGCCGCATAGAGCGAAGCTTCTGCGCTTGAAAGTCTATAGGGGACCGTATTGGCTATTCTTTGAGGGAACAGAGGCCGGCCATCAAATTTAACCAATTGCTCCTTAACCATGCGCCGCATGAGGTCACTTACATCCGTAGTATGCACTCCGTCCCGGAAACGGCCTTCAAATCTATCCCCGTCCAGTAGAGATAGAAAAAGTTGAAAATCCTCCTCTTTGCCGTTATGGGGGGTAGCCGTCATCAAAATAAAATGCCTCGTAATACTCGATAGCAATCGACCTAGTTGGAATCTTTTCGTGTAACTTATTTCCCCGCCAAAAAAGGAAGCCGACATTTTATGAGCTTCATCGCATACAATCAGGTCCCATCTACAATCCGGTACTTTCAGCTTTTCCTGTAGGGTCTCATCCCGGGCGAGCTTATCTAAACGGGCTATAATCAAGTCTTGTTCCAAGAACCAATTCCCCGTACGAGAGGCTTCTATCTTGTCATTCGTCAAGATTTCAAAAGGAAGATGGAACCGACTGTACAATTCGTCCTGCCACTGCTCAACCAGACTACCCGGGCAAACAATAAGGCATCGTTGTAAATCGCCCCTTACCATGAGTTCTTTGATATACAAACCTGCCATAATGGTTTTCCCTGCCCCTGGATCATCCGCCAACAGAAATCTTAGAGGCTGTCGAGGCAACATGCACTCATAAACGGCAGTAATCTGATGGGGCAGAGGCTCTACCAGAGAAGTATGCACCGCGAGTAGAGGATCGAAGAGATAGGCTAACCGTATTCGTTGAGCTTCGGAAACTAAGCGGAAAAGATCTCCATTCCCATTGAAACTCCAAGGCCTACCCCGCTCTACCAGTTCCAGATTCAGTTCATCTTCTCGATAGAGAAGTCGGTTTGCGACCCTACCTGAGGCATCTTTGTAGGTTAGTTCGATTGCGCTATTCCCAAACCAATGTACCGAAACTACCCAGACGGTTTGATCCGGTAAAATACCCCGGATGCTGCTCTGAGGGATGATTTGTTCCAGTTTTAACATTTCTATAAAACTATAAAGGATTCCTCACGAATAGTGCAAGTTTTTATCTAGCTAAACAATCATTGGATACACTTAATAAGTGCCACAAGCATATATAGTTAAAGTACTATGTAATAGAAGGATCCACCTTCTTGAGTTTCTTGAAATACTCCCGGTAATACATCCACGGTCCCGCGTTAACAGCTCTCCGCGTTGATCATGGCGTGGGCAGCGATTAGGAAATCGGGAAGCACGCGTTTCGCTTTGTCTTTGTTTTTCAAATAAGAAGAAAAGATCGAGCCCGCCAGGAGAGCGCACTCCTTTGTGGAAGGAAGATAGTCGATTCCCACATCATTGAGAAATTGAGATAACTCTTTATCAGAGGAAAAGGCGGGTCTTAACTCCGCGATTACCGCTTCACAGACAACAAGGCTACCCTTCGACCGTGCCTTAGAAAGAGCCGACTCGGAGACGGAAGCGTAAGTAGGGTCGTCCACTAGGATATCCAAAAGCATGGAGGTATCGAGGGCTGTTGTCATCCCCGAACCTCGTTTAGATAGGAGTCAACGTTGGAAAACCCTTTCGGCAGTTTTCCCCTGCCGCGCCACGCCTTTAGGACATCCATAGATTCTTTCTTCGTCCCTATAATTTTACCATTGAACAGTTCGAACTCGATGATGGTGCCGGCACGAATCCCCAGTTTTTGGCGTATGGCTTTAGGAAGAGTTACTTGGCCTCGTTCCGTGACTTTACTTTTCATATTTTTAGAATAAGATTTCGTATATCAAATATCAATGAATCTTATGGTAATTAAGCCACCTCCTTGCTCTTGATCCAACCCCCCTCCTTCGGTCATCCTACACCTATGAAACCCATCTACCTGGACTACAACGCTACTACCCCCATCGCCAAGGAGGTGGCGGACGCGATGGTTCCCTTCCTCTACGGGGGGTTCGGGAACCCTTCCTCCTCCCACGCGTATGGGATCGAAGCGAAACAGGCGGTGGAGAAGGCCCGCGCTTCCGTGGCCCGGATGATCGGCGCCGCGCCGGATGAAATCGTGTTCACCAGCGGAGGCTCGGAGGCGAACAACCTGGCCATCCAGGGTTCCGCCCTGGCCTTAAAAGGGCGAGGGAATCATATCATCACCTCGAGCATCGAACACCCGGCGGTGCTCGAGGTTTGCGCTTGGCTCGAACAACAGGGGTTCCAGGTAACCTACCTTCCGGTGGATAGCGAGGGCCTGGTGGACCCCTCTCAGGTGGAACGAGCCTTGACGCCTTCCACGATCCTCGCGACCATCATGCTGGCCAACAACGAGATCGGGACCCTGGAACCAGTCGCCGAAATCGCCCGGATCTGCCAGAAGCGAGGGGTGCGGATCCACACGGACGCGGCCCAGGCGATCGGGAAGATCCCCGTGAACGTTCGGGAACTCGGGGTAGACCTCCTTTCCATCGCGGGACACAAACTGTACGCCCCCAAAGGAATCGGTGCCCTCTACGTTCGTCGGGGCACTGCGTTGGCCCGGTTGATTCACGGGGCTTCCCACGAACGGGGACTACGGGCAGGGACGGAGAACGTGCTCGAAATCGTGGGGCTAGGGAAAGCGGCCGAACTGGTCAACGAGAACCTTCCCGCCTATGAAAAGCGAATGAAAGATCTACGGGACCGGCTGGAGAACCGGATCTTGCAGCAAGCACGTGACAAGGGAGTAGAGCTTCGTATCAACGCTCACGGGGCGCCCCGTCTTCCCAACACTTCCAGCGTCAGTTTCTATGGCGTGGATGCCGCCACCATCCTATCGGAGCTTGATGGGGTAGCGGCCTCCGCAGGAGCCGCCTGCCACGCGGACAAGGTGGAAGTTTCCCACGTGATCGACGCCTTAAAAGTTCCGGAAGAGTACGCCCGGGGAACGATCCGCTTTAGCGTGGGAAGGGAAACCACGGTCGAGGAGGTAGACCTAGCCGCTAATCGAGTGGTAGAGGTAGTGTCCCGCTTGGCGCCAGTGAGGGAAGAGGATTCCCTTTCTTTTCAGGAGAGTGAAGGCCCATCAGGGGAGGGAGGGCCGATTCGCCTTACCCGCTTCACCCGGGGCTTGGGATGCGCGTGCAAGCTCCCGGCCCGTCACCTACGGGAAGCGCTCAGTATTTTTCCCCGCTCCACGGACCCCGCGGTCCTCGTGGGATTGGACACCTCGGACGACGCGGCGGTGTACAACCTTGGGAACCTGCTCCCAGCGGAGGAAGAGGCCCTTCTCTCGGACACCCTTTGTTCGGATGCTCCTGTAAACCCATCTGCCTTCCCTTCCTCCCAAGACAGTAAGCCCGAAGTCCGCTCCGACAACCCTCCCGCTCTTGTCCAAACGGTAGACTTCTTCACCCCCATCGTGGATGACCCGTACGATTTTGGTCGGGTATCCGTGACAAACTCTTTGAGCGACCTGTACGCGATGGGCGCGCGCCCCGCTTTCGCCCTCGTGATCGCCTCCTTTCCCATGGCCCGCCTTCCCCTGTCGGTCCTGAAGGAGATGCTTCGGGGTGTGTCGGATATGGCCACAGTAGCGGGGATCGATATACTCGGCGGGCACACGGTGGATGGCACAGAGCCGCTCCTAGGACTTGCCGCTACCGGGTTTGCACAAGTGGATAAGGTGGTGCGGAACCGGGGAGGGAAAGATGGGGATCTCCTCTACCTAACGAAACCCCTGGGAACGGGTGTCCTTTCCACGGCGCTGAAGCAAGGGCTCCTTACCCGGAAGGAACAAGAGGATCTCGTGGAGCTACTCACAACCCTGAACGACCGCGCTTCCCAAGCCATGACTTCCGTGGGAGTTTCCGCGGCCACGGATGTCACGGGATTCGGCCTACTGGGTCACCTATTGGGGATGCTGGAAATCTCCGCAGAAGGAATGAAAGGGAAAGACGAGGAGAAACCTGATCTAACCGTTAAAGCGAGGGTCGGTGAAGGTTCCCTCGAGGAGATTCCTTCCCCCCTTTCCGCCTGGTTGTACGCCGATCAAGTTCCCTTTCTCCCCCGGGCTCGGGAGCTGGCTGCCTCCGGGGTGGTTCCGGGTGGGAGCCGGGCAAACCTTAAGTGGGTGGAGACTCATGTGCGGTTTGATGAGCGGATACCGGAAGCGGAGCGGATTCTCCTCGCCGACGCGCAAACATCGGGCGGGCTCCTGATGGCGGTTTCACCGGACAAAGCTTTAGACCTGGAAGCTGCCTTTAAACGGTTGGGATGCTCGTACTGGCGAATCGGGGAGCTGAAAGAAGCGGGAAGGTACGCGATCGAGATCGTTTGAGAAAGAATTACAAGACCGGCTCCAGGCGACAACGGCCCCGACAGAGGTTTTGGATTTCTGCCAGGCGTCTCTCGTATCCTTCCTTTGGCAGGCGCACGATTAGGGATACTTCCTCCCCAAACTCTTCACCCTCGCGCCGGCATTCCCAATCATTCAAAACCCTCACCAACCCATCGTAAAACTCATAGGGAATCCAAAGCCGGTAGGCTACCTCGGGGCGAACTTCCACGGCAGGAGTGTTTTCCAGGGCTCGCCGGGCACAGTCCCCATAAGCCCGCACCAGCCCCCCGGTACCTAGCTTCGTTCCCCCAAAGTACCGAGTAACGATCACTAGAACGTTTCGGATTCCACTTCCCCGAATCGCGTCCAGAACAGGCCGACCCGCCGTACCTTTCGGTTCCCCATCGTCGTGCATCCCCGCTACTTCGGAGTTCGGTGGCCCGATGAGGAACGCGTGGACCACGTGCCTCGCTCCCGGATGGGTTTCCCTCTCCTTCGATACCCATTCCTTCGCTTCCTGAGGCGATTGAATGCGGCGCACCGTTGCAATGAACCGAGATTTTTTAATTTCTAGTTCCGCCCAGCCAATCCCGGCGGGCTCCCGAAAGGAATATCCCCCCTTCGTAGGGTGAAGAGAGCCTGGCTGCCCAGGGGGACGGGGGGATGTGGACTGCACGCCTGCGGGAGTCGAATCTTCTTCCGGTCGCATCGGTGTTCCTTACGGTTTCAAGTACACCTTGAACCGTTCAAGATCCAAATAGTTCGAGTCTGCCACAAAGGCCCCTTTCTGGTAGAATCGCACGTAGGGAATATCGTAGTTCTTGAAAGTCTCCTCTTTCCAAGCGAGGAACCGGGAAAAGAACGGCAGACGGTCGTACTCTAAATGGTACACGCGCGCCTGTTCGTCGTCGGGTTCCTGGGAAGCCCAGTGGTTCAAATAGGAATCCATCACCTGCCATTGAGGACACCAGCTCTGGGTGAGCACGATCGCCACCGCGGGAGCCGAATGAAGTATCCTTTCGGGTATGGATCCCCCGGAAAGAATCTGTTTGGCGTCTTCCTCCGTCAACGGTATCCGTTTCATAGGAACCCCGATTCCACGATCTTCTGTACCACTCCAGGTAGTAGCCGCCGCTCTTCCTGGGACAACGGAGCTGTGTCGATGGGTGGATGGAACACGATTCGAACCTTTCCTGGTTGGAACCGGCCCGTCTTTTCGTACACTTCCCATGTTCCCTGGATCGTCACGGGAACCACGATAGCGTCCGAACGGGTCGCTAGCTTGAGACTCCCTGGCTTGAACTCGTGCACTCTGCCATCCCGGCTTCGGGTCCCTTCGGGAAAAATCACCATGGGATAGCCTTTTCGCACATGTTCCACCCCCTTTTCGATCGCCCGAATCGCCTTCTTTGGGTTCTTTCGCTCGATGAACACGCAATGGATCACCAGCATCCATAGGTTCAGAATGGGAGCCCAAACGAGTTCCCGCTTCGCGATGAAGCCGGGTGTTCGACCTGAATACCCGAGGATGCAGAGAATGTCGAGGGCGCTCTGGTGGTTGGAGATGAAGCAGAGCCTGCCCTCCTTCGGAATCCGATCCACCCCCTCAACCTGTACCTTGGCACCTACCACCGAGAGAAAATGCCGAGCCCAGAACTGAACGACCCATTGGGTAAACCGGCTGCGTAGACTTTTTGCTCCTAAAAGGAACAGGAGGAACCAAAAACCCAACCCAACGGTCGTTAAGAGAAGGAATAACCAGAAATAGGTGAAGATGAGGATTGTTTTTATCATGAACAACCCATACTATACTGCATCATCCATGGTGTTGAAAACTACCCCGGAATATGATGAAATAGGACCCATGAAGGTAAAGGCTTTTCTCGTTCTAATGCTCACTCTCCTATCCTTCGGATGTGGCCGGAGAACCATTGGCTATGGGGTAGTTCTCTGGTCACCGGAAGAACAGGCAGTACCTACCGGCTCAATGGTGCCCGTATACGAGGAGTCCCGGATCAAGAAAACGTACATTATCGGGATCCCTTCCCAGAAGGCGCCGTATGAAATTCCCGCTTTTCGTGTCCAGATGTTCCGGTCCCGAAAGGAAGCGGAAACCTTTGCCTCCCAATTCGAATCCGTTAAGTACCTGTTCGCCATCTCGGAGAGGCGGGCCCTTCCCATACGGGAAAAACCCGACCGTCTTTCCAAGCAAGTGTATCGCCTGCGTCAGGACGAACTGATCAAGATCCTCCAACTGGGAACCGAACCCTCGGATGAAAACGGTTTGAAAGGGCATTGGCACAAAGTACTGACAGAGGATGGAACCGTGGGCTACTGCTTCGATTACTACCTCACTCTCTATGATGGAAAAACCAACACGAAACTAGCTTCCACCCGGGATCCATCGGAGGAACGAATTGCCCTTCTTCTCTCTACTACGTGGAGGCCTGCCTATTTCCAGACCATGGTTTCCTCGCGCAGGATCGATCTGGATCGATTTAGACAAGAGTATGGCCTTTTCATTACCCTGGATCCTCCTCTCCTTCGCATTCAGACTCCAGAGATTCAGCGGGAAATTCCCTTTACCACCCTTTCCGCCGGCACTGGAAACCGGTTCCTTGTCGAAGGAGCCACGGTCTCGCTCACGATGGATCCTTCCGCGCGGAACCTCTCCGTCACCTTTCAGGATCGGAACGAACAGAAGACCCTCCAATTCATCGCCTTTAGCGGGGATGTGGAAGACATCGTTCAAAAGGAAAAAGAAAGACGGGAAAAACTGTTGACCTCGTTTCTGGAGAAAGGGCATGTGTTACGGAGCTCTGGATTCGGGGAAATCACCCTCCAGGCTAACGGCACGTTCCAGTGGACTGATTTCGACCGGCTGATCCCAAACGTTCTGGGAGCTGGCTTGCGAGGAACAGGACGCATCGAGTTTTCTACCTTTCAGGATCGTTCCATCCAGGGAGAATACGATGGGTCCCTCACCTTTATTTTCGATGGGGGAACGAATGGAAAGAACCGCGCTACTTTCCTCTACAAGTTCACCGACGGGGGGGTACGGTTTCTCCATGTCCCGCAAGCGAACATCCGGGAAAACACGATCCAGCGTCTTTCCACCACTCCTTTGATCCTCTTTTTCACATTCCAGTAAGGCTTCTATGTCGGTAGTACAGGCTGTGGACGTTTCCCTCGCGTTCGGGGAACGGGTTCTGTTCGAGGGAATCCATCTTTCCATTCAACGGAACACCCGGGCAGCCTTGAGCGGAGCCAACGGCAGCGGAAAAACCACCCTCCTAAAGATCCTCGCGGGATTGGTGAACCCAGATTCCGGTGAGGTGGTTCGAAGCAAGGACATCCGTATCTCCTATCTCCCTCAAACTGGAATTACGCATGCGGGCAATACCCTCTACCAGGAGATGGAACAGGCTTTCCAGTACTTTCACCGAATCCAGGACCGGATCGAAGGAATCTGTCAACGAATGGCCTCCATCAAGGAATCCGACCCGGAGGCCACGCCCCTCTTGGAAGAACTCCACCAATTACAGGAACGCCTAGACCATTCCGGGTTCTACCATCGGGATGCCCGGATCTCCGAAGTACTGCGGGGGCTAGGGTTTTCTCCCGCGGATCTGCATCGACCCACGGAAGAGTTCTCCGGAGGCTGGCAGATGCGGATCGCTCTGGCGAAGGTCCTTCTGGAAGATCCGGATGTTCTTCTTCTGGACGAACCGACCAACTACTTAGACATCGAAGCTAGAACCTGGCTGGAGACCTTCCTTTCCACTTTTTCCGGCGGTGTCCTTCTGGTTAGTCACGATAAGTACTTTCTCGATGTGACCGTCACCGAGGTGTACGAGATCTTCAACCGGAAGGTCAGCCGGTACGTGGGAAACTACTCCTCGTATGAAAAGAAACGGGAAGAAGAGTTAAAAACCTTGCTCGCCGCCTACAGACACCAGCAGGAAGAGATTGCCCGTCAGGAAGAGTTCATTCGCCGTTTCCGCTACAACGCTTCCAAAGCCGCCCTTGTGCAGAGTCGGATCAAACAACTGGAAAAACTAAAGCGAATTGAAGTCCCGGAAACCCTCAAGAAGATCCATTTCCGGTTCCCTCCCCCTCCTCCCTGCGGGAAAAAGGTCCTCGAGATAGAGGCCCTCTCCAAGTCGTACGGAACCCTAGAGGTTTTTTCCGATCTATCCCTCGTTCTGGAAAGGGGTGAAAAACTCGTTGTTGTAGGTCCCAATGGTGCTGGGAAATCTACCCTTTTGCGGATCTTAGCGGGAAGGGATGGGGCCACTTCGGGGAGAGTCCTCTATGGGAGCGGGATCCGTATCGGGTACTTTTCCCAGGAGCAGAACGAAGAACTCGACATGTCCAAATCGGTGCTGGAAGAAATCGAAGAAGAGTGCCCTACCTCTCTCTTCCCCAAAATCCGGGATATGCTAGGAGCCTTCCTCTTCCGGGGGAATGAGGTGCACAAATCCGTCGCCGTGCTCAGTGGGGGTGAGCGGAATCGATTGGCCCTGTTGAAACTCCTCCTTAAGCCAGCCAACCTGTTGATCCTCGATGAACCGACCAACCATCTGGATCTCACTTCAAAGGATGTGCTTCTCGAGGCTCTTCAACAGTATTCCGGTACCGTAATCTTTGTCTCCCATGATCGGTACTTCATGGATGGCCTGGCAACGAAGGTACTGGAACTGAGGTTAGGGGAAAGTCCCCGGATATTCGTGGGGAACTATTCCTACTATCTGCAGAAAGTTTCAGACCCTTCGACCCTGGAGACTCCTGCTTCCCGGGGGACTACAGTTCGCCTTTCCAGTTCCCTATCCGCTACCCCTTCGGATGAATCCTCTTGGGAACAGACGAAACAACGGAAATCCGAGATCCGGAAGGTAGAGAGGAAACTGGAAGAGATTCTGAGCCGGATCGATGCTCTCGAGGAAGAGTACCGGCACCTAGAAGCTCGATTGGCCCTACCTGAAGTGTACCGGGATGGGGAAAAAGTACGCGGGATCAAGCGCGAACTGGAGAAAAATCAGATGGAAAGGAATCGCCTCCATAGGGAATGGGAGTCTACCGAGGAACTCCTGCAAACCCTCAAACAGAATCTTTAAATGAATGGACGATGGATCTTGCCTAGCACTGAAAAACCGATATACTAAGAACCATGTGGAACCCTGACCTGTATTCGGATACCCTGTACTTTGCCGCTGCCGCCCATGAGGGGCAGTTCGTGCCCGGAAAAACCTATTCCTACGTAGTGCACCTGGTGGATGTATGCATGGAAACGATGCGGGCAGCCATCATGGAAGAACTGGAAGACCCGAACCTGGCCATGCAATGCGCCCTTCTTCACGACACCCTGGAGGATACGGCCGTAACGTACGAAATTCTTCTGGACCGTTTCGGTAGGGATGTGGCTAACGGGGTACGGGCCCTGTCCAAGAAACCGGACGTTCAACATACCCGCAAAGCGCTGGAAGAATACCTTAGGGAACTTGCCTCTCAGAAACGAGAAGTTCGGATCGTGAAACTCGCCGACCGAATCGTAAATTTACGGGAACCTCCCGCGCACTGGGATACGGAGAAACGGAAAGAGTACCTGGAGGAATCCCGGTTGATCCTGAAGTTCCTCAAGAAGACCAGTCCTCTGTTGGAATCCCGATTGAACGACAAGATCTACGCCTATAAGCGGTACATCCAAGAATGATCACTGTACTCTCCTGGAACGTGAACGGCCTACGATCCGTGGAAAAGAAGGGGTTTCTCGATTGGGTAAAAAGTTCAGGGGCAGACATCATCTGCATCCAGGAAACTAAAATCCAGGAAGACCAGATTTCCAATGAATTGAAACGACCAGTTGGGTATACTTCCTATTGGGCTTGTGCAGAGCGGAAAGGGTACAGTGGGGTGGGGGTCTTTACCCGGATTAAACCCGTTTCGGTACACCCCCTGGGTGCCCCACAGTTCGATTCCGAGGGCCGGGTGCTCGTGGTGGAGTTCCCGCAGTTCATCCTAATCAACGCCTACTTTCCCAATAGCCAGGAGGAGGGTTCCCGTCTAGCCTACAAACTGGAGTTCTGTGAAACCCTCAGGCACTACGCCCTCGATCTAGTTTCCAGGGGAAAACAAGTCCTCATCTCTGGGGATTACAACATCGCTCACAAACCCATCGATCTGGCGAACCCCAAAGCCAACGAAAAGAACCCGGGGTATCTGCCGGAGGAGCGGGAGTGGATGGACAAATTCATCGCCTCGGGGTTCGTGGATACCTTCCGGATGTTCAACCAGGAAGCGGGCCAGTATACCTGGTGGACCTATCGGTTCAAGGCCCGGGAAAAGAACATCGGATGGCGTATCGACTATCACTGTGTGAATACCGCTTTTGCTCCCCTTGTGCGGGAGGCAAGAATCTTGAAAGAAGTAATGGGGTCGGATCACTGCCCCGTTTCCGTTACCCTCAACTTAGAAGGAGCATCCCATGAGTAACAAATCGACTCGAGAAAGCGCGTGGAACCTACTCACCACCTACATCACCTCGGAGAACCTCCAGAAACACGCCCTTGCCGTGGAGGCGGTGATGCGGCATTTCGCCCGAAAGTTTGGGGAAGACGAGCAAATGTGGGGGGTCGTAGGTCTTGTACATGACATCGACTACGAACGGTTCCCTTCCGAACATTGCCAGCGTTGCGTTCCGATTTTGCAGGAAGCCGGTTTCCCTGCCGAGTACATCCACGCCGTCCAGAGTCATGGCTGGGGGATCTGTTCCGATGTGGAACCCACCCATCGGATGGAGAAGGTTCTCTACGCGACGGACGAGCTGACGGGACTCATTACCGCCACGGCCCTTGTGCGGCCATCCCGGAGCATCCTGGACATGACGGCCAAATCGGTGAAGAAGAAGTGGAAGGAAAAGGGCTTTTCCGCGGGGGTAGATCGTTCCATCATTGAGAAGGGAGCCCGGATGCTGGGAATGGAACTATCGGAGCTGATCACCGAAACGATTCTAGGGATGCGGACAGTGGCGAAAGAGATTGGTCTAGAGGGAACGCCCCAAGCCGAAGAGTAACATCCGAGCTTGAGGGTTCACTCCCCAGGCGCCCCGTGGGGGATCTTTTCAAGGTCTTTTCAAGGTCTTTTCAAGGTCTTTTCAGGGCTTTCTCAGGGCCTTCGCCAGGGCATCACCCATTGTTCCACCTTCTTGAGGCCTGCCGTTAGAAGCACCCCCAATACCATCACCACCACTAGCCCCGCGTACATCTTTTCGGGGGATAGGATTTCCCAGTAATAGAAGGTGAGGAACCCTACCCCCGTTTTCGCCCGCACGAACTCTACCGCGATGATCACGATGAGGGCGGTTCCTAGCGCCAGGCGTAGCCCCGCGAACACCACGGGTAGAGCTCCAGGTAAGATCACGTGGTAGAACAATCGAAAGCCCGATGCTCCATAGTTCCTTCCCGCTTCCAGGTACACCGGTTCGATGTCCCGCACCCCTACCATCGTGTTGATGGTTACCAGGAAGAACACGGAGATCGCCACCACGGCGATCTTGGGCCCTTCCCCAAAGGGGTCGGGGAAGATCAGCATCATGATGGGGAAGATGGCGATCTTCGGCAGGACGTAAAAAGCGGAAAGGGTGGCATCGATCATGGTACGGATGGTGGGGCTCACTCCCATCACCATCCCGAGAAGGATCCCAGGTATGGCACCGAGAAAGAAGCCCACGAATACCCGCATCAGGGTCGCGTACAGGTGACTCTCCGCCAACAGTTCTTCTACCGTCTCAGTTCGACTTCCCCCTATCGCTCCGGGAAGTAACCAGGGACGCCCAAGGAGGCTCGTTTTGGAAAACTCATCGAACTTCGTGATGAGCTCCCACAGAGCCTGCACGATCCGGGAGGGTGGGGGAAACCAGTCAGGACTCAAGACCCCTCCCCGCACGAGGAGCTCCCACGCGATGAATAAGAGAAGGGGAAAGGATACCGAAAGGGAACGACGGTACAGCGGAGCGTAGGCAGGAGGAATCATCTTGCCGAGAAGTTCGGCGATTCCCACGATCAAAAGGAAATCTACCCCCAATCCTAACCACCAGAGGGAGGCCCATCCATGGAACAGGGTGAGCCCTCCATTCCAGAGAGCGAAGAGGAGTACAAGCGCACCCAGAGGTTTCGCAGTGCCTCTTCCTTTCATCACCCTACCCCCTTCGAGCTTCCTGCTCCCGTTGATTCCATCGCCGAAAGAACTTCCCCTCGCAAGGCTTCCCAGATCGTGTAGGTCAGTTCCCCAAACTCGGGGGTAGCCGTTACCTTGAGGTCTCGAGGACGGGGCAACAGTATGGGGAACTCCGCCTTTTTAGTACCCGGATGAGCGGTCATCAACACTACCCGATCCCCCAGAAGCACCGCCTCTTCGATACTGTGGGTAACGTACACCACAGTTTTCCTTCGCTCTTCCCAGATCCGGAGAATCTCTTCCTGCAGGACCATACGAGTCTGCGCGTCGAGGGCGCCTAAGGGCTCATCCATCAGAAGGATCTCGGGATCATTGGCTAACGCTCGAGCGATTCCGACCCGTTGTTTCATCCCCCCGGAGAGCTGGTGAGGATAGGCATGGATGAACTTGGTTAGTCCCACCCGTTCAATCCAGCTTTGAGCGATAGCATGGCGTTCCGCTTTGTGGATACCCCGCATCCGTAACCCGAACCCTACGTTTTCGAGCACTGTCTTCCAAGGGAACACCGCGTACTCCTGGAATACCATACTCGTGAGAGGTTTGCTCGTGTCTTCCCCAGGTTGGATTTCCAGTTTTCCCGAGGAGGGGGTCATCAATCCAGCAAGGATGCGCAGGAAACTAGACTTCCCGCAACCAGAGGGGCCTACGATACAGAGAAACTCCCCCTCCTTTACCTCCAGAGAAAAATCCCGGATAGCCTCCACACTACCCTTTCCATTGGAAAACACCTTGGAAATATGGGAAGCTCTTATTTTGAGTGAAGCGCCGTTTGTCCTATCCATGGATGATAAAGCACGCTCCTATCGACCACTTTTGAATTATTTCCGCCCCAACATCGAGCGAGCCCATTCCACCAAGGAAGTATCCGTCACCGCCTTTAAATCGATGGGTTGGGTGTACTCCGTCCTTCGATTTTCCCGGTGCACCCGTTCCACATCCTTTAAGCTATCGAGGGCGATCTCCATGTTGGGATCGTAGATCACCGGTTCCCCTGTTCGAATGGCTTCTTCGGTGGTATTAACGAACTTCAGGTAGGCCTTGATGTTCTCGGGGGACAGATAATCCTTACCCTGCATCAATCGGGCAGCCTCCATCAGGGCCAGCACGAACCGTTTGGCCGCCTCCGGTCGCTCCTTCAGGAACTTTCCGGAGGCCACGAAGGTGACCGTCATGGCTCCCGGAGTAAGATCCTCCGCCAAGGGAACAGCCACCCCCCGCGCAATCGCCTGATCCGCGTAGGGAGATCCGAGGATTCCCGCATCGATGGACTTGTTTTCCAACGCAGCGGGCATGTCCGTGTTGGAAAGAGGTATGATCTGCACATCCCGGATCGTCAGTTTTCCCCGTTCCAGGGCTTTCGTTGCCAGGTACTCTCCCCCACTGCCCGGTCCCCCTGCCATGGCCACCTTCATTCCTTTCAGGTCCGCCACGGTCTTTACCTTTCCAGAGTCCACAAGATCCTTCCGCACCAGAAGTTTGGTCGGGCTTCCTTTGATCGGTTCCAGAGCGCCCGGAGCGATGATCTTCAGGTCCATCCCTTTGGCCCAGGCGTTCCAGGTAGAGGCCACAATGGCGATCCCCCCCACATCCACCTTACCCTGGGTCATGAAGGCGATTACCTCCGTGCCGGATTTCACGCTCTGGATCTGCACATCCAAGCCATACTTTTCGAACAGTCCTCTACCGGCCGCCACATAGAGAGTGGCGAACTTCATGATAGGCACGTAGGCCACTACCACTTTTTCTCTGGGAACGAGGGGAGTTACCGCTTGTTGTGCCGAAAGGGTCTTAGCGCCAAGAACTATCAAAACGAGTAAGATCGGCCATCGGAGCACCGCGCCACAAGGGGACTTCTGAAGCCTATATTCGTTCATGCATTTCCTCCTATCTAATGGGCAGATCATAGGCATTTCCGACTGATTGGTCAATCCGTTCTTATAGATAGAAACAATTGGATGAACTCATCCACTACCCCTTCGGGCGTAGCCCAGGAGGTAACGAAACGAACCGCCGTGTGTTCCTCATCGATCTTCTTCCATCGATAGAACTCGTACTGTTCTAAGAGCTGCTGGATCACAGGCTCTGGGAGAATGGGGAAAATTTGGTTCGTTTCCGGTTCCGTTAGGAAGGGAATACCCTGCTCTTGAAGAACTTTGGCTATGCGGAGAGCGGATCGATTGGCGTGCCGGGCTAGTTCGAAATAGAGATCATCCCGAAACAGCTCTCGGAACTGTACCCCTAGCACCCACCCCTTGGCGAGAAGGGCTCCCCGCTGTTTCAGGTGAAAGGGGAACTCCTGTGCCACTCCCGGATGGGATAGCACGATGGCTTCCCCAAACAGGGCACCGTTCTTGGTGCCTCCGATGGTGAAGGCGTCGCACAACCGGGGGAGGTCGGATAGCTCGAGCCCACATCCTTCTGAGATACTACTGTACTCCTTCAGAGGCCCCGCTCCCGTACGGTTCTTGTTCGCCTCCGCCACCAGAGCGTTCCCAAGCCGGGCTCCATCAAGGAAGAGGTACAGACCCTGTTTCCGGCAGAAACGGGACAGTTCCTCAAGTTCCTCCTTCCGGTAGACTGTCCCCACCTCCGTGGAGTTGGATACGTACACCAGGCGGGGCTTCACCACATGGGGGACGTTGGTGTGTTCCTTCAACACCGCTTCGATATCCTGTACCTTTAGTTTCCCATCCGGGCTTGAAACTCCATGGATCTTGTGTCCCGTAGCCTCTATCGCTCCTGCTTCGTGCACGTTGATGTGCCCTGTATCCGCGCAGATCACGGATTCATGGGGACGAAGGAAAGAGGCAATCACCAGAAGGTTCGCCTGCGTTCCTCCAGAAACAAAGAATACTCCTGCCTCCGGGGAACCAATCCGATTTCGAATCAACTGCCGAGCTTCCTCGCTATGGGGATCTTCCCCATAGCCTCCAATCTGCTCTGCCTCCAGTTTCCGTAGGGCATCCAATAGCCGGGGATGACAAGTCTCGCTGTAATCGTTCTTGAAGCTGTAGTTCATCGAGTTCGCCTCAGATTGAGGATACCGCTCACCCCCACGATGGAGATCAGAATCAAGAGTCCTCCGATCAGGATCTTGGCTGTCAGCTTCTCCCCAAAGAAGATCACTCCCATGGCACCCGCGATGACGATCCCGCTTGTCATGAGAACCGAAGCGATGGGAGCCTCCAAGTGCCGGGAAGTAGTGGTAATGAGGATCTGGGCCAAAAACCCACAAAGAGCCGAACTAAGGATCAGTCCTGTAACCGAAAGAGAGGGAAGGATGAAAAACGGAGCGGCAAGGATCCCGTTCAGAAGGGTACCGATCATCATCAGGTAGAAGAGAACGATGAAGGTATCGTCGTGTTTGCGGGATTCCCGCAGCACACTGACCGCTGCTCCCCCAATCACCCCTGAGGCGAAGGCAGCTATATCCCCCAGGTTGATGGTGGAGAAGTCAGGGGAGATCACCAGACTCATCCCTACCATGGTAAGTCCGAGGAAGGTGTACTGGGATAGTCCAGGACGTTCTTTATTTATGTAGGGGCTAAAGAGAAAGACGAAAACGGGAAAGGTCCAGTTCAGCATGTTAGCCTTCGTGATAGTGGTATGCTGGAGAGCGAAGTACAGAGCGATCACTGCCGATGTGTTTAGGATCCCCCGGGCAATGACCCAGTTAATTTGGTTGGGCTTGAGGGATTTCTTGAACCGCCAGGCGAACCATCCCATGAACAGGGCGCCCACGAAGAATCGTGCGAAGGACACTTGAAAGGAGGAAAGCTCCTTACAGTTAGTATGCGCGTACTTGGCAAACACGGTAGAGAAGGCAAAACACAAGGAAGAGAAGAGATTCAGGAGAATCGCTCGGGTTTTGGGCATGATCGACGGATACAGTAAAGAGTTTGCGTTTTACTGTCAATGCGGAGTACACTGGAGAAAGAAGATCTATGAGCACCTTCGATTTCGGAAGCCTTGCGTCCCACTACGAGGAGCAGTCCCTCGTACAGAAATCCGCGGGAGAAATCCTCATGCGCCTTCTAGAGGTAGGGAACGAAGAGTCCGTTCTCGATCTAGGATGCGGGGTGGGGAATCTGACCAGGAAACTGAAAAGCTTCACGAAAGGCGATGTAGTGGGAGTGGATCCTTCCGAAGGAATGATCCGAGAAGCTAGGGGAAAAAGCAAAGAGTACGAGATTACCTTGAGGGTACAGAAAGCAGAGGAGTTGGACTATATCGAGTCTTTCGATGTCATATACTGCAACTCCGCTTTCCAATGGTTCACCGATCCCCCAAAAGCTATCGAGAGGTGTTACAACGCCTTACGGGCAGGGGGACGGATGGGAATGCAGGCCCCGGCAAAAAAAGTGTACTGCCCAAACTTCATTGCAGCCATCGAACAGGTTCAGAGTGATCCCAAAACGAGGGACCGGTTCGCACACTTTCATGAGCCCTGGTTCTTTCTAGAAACCTCAGACGAGTATCGCGATCTGTTCGAACAAGGGGGGTTCGAGGTACCTTTCTGCAGAATCGAAAAAGAGCAGACCCGCTATACCCCTGAAGAGGTGTTCCGAGTTTTTTGTTCTGGCGCGATCGCCGGATATCTGAATCAGGACTTCTACGATGTTCCATTGGAGGATGACTATATCGAAACCTTCAAACAAATCGTGAGAGATGTCTTCATCCAACAGGCTGACCTAGAAAGCCGGGTGAATTTGATCTTCCACCGGGTCTTCTTGATCGCTAGAAAGCCATCCCCTATTCTCAAGGCCTATCCGTAAGGGTATACTGCCGGCGGAGGCTATATGAAATCAAAATGGTTTTTTCTGCTTCTTTTTGTAGTGTCCACCCTTGTTCTTCCTTTTTCCGCGCGGGCGGGCCAGGATACTCTTTCCTTTGTCATCGCTCCTCCTCCGGTGGGGTACCCCGTGTTCGAAAAGGGGTTTACCGATCAAACGGTGGGAGGGAACTTCATCTACGTGAACTCCAAGCTGATGGATACTTCCTTCCAATTGTTCGGGGCCATGATCTTTGGCAACTGGCAGTACTGCGTAACCAACAAGTTCGCCCTCAGCGGGAACTTCGGAGCTAGCTTCCTCTTTGGGGACAAGTACGAGCTCATGATGATCCAGATCCCCTACCAGTTCAACCTCGCCTATCAGATAGACCTGGCAAAGGATGTTTCCCTATTTCTTCTGGGCGGGGCCGGAGGTGACCTAGGACTCAGTTCGATGACAATAGATATACCACAGTTTATAGTGATCGATCCCACCACCGTTACCACCACCACCGCAACAGGCCGGATCACGGGCGGGCTCCAGGCAAACATCGGGTTTGGGCAATTCATCTTCTCCCCCTTCGGCTTATACACCTACACGGCTGGTTCCTTTTGGACGGAACAGAAGAGCACCATGTCGTACGACTATCCCTCCACCGCAGGGGCGATCGATGGGTATTCTACTACGGTAATCGGGTTCGACCTTCTCTATAAACCCTTGGGAGTGTCCTTGAGTTCCATGACCCACTTCCGCCCGGACACGACCCTCGTGTCCATTGCCCTCAAGTGGTTACTGTCAAGGAATTAACCTGGCAACTCCTAAGAACGCGGCTCCTCGGAAGCAGCCGGACAGCCTTCCGTTATATTCAATCCTCTTCCCTTGCCTAAAGGGACACAGCCCGGCATAATAGACCCACTATGGCAGAATGGATAGAACCACGGGTCCTGAAAGGGTTTCGGGACTTTCTTCCCGATGCGGAACTAGAGCGAAAACGGGTGCAAGGGATCCTGGAAGTTACCTTCGAGCGGTTTGGGTTCGTTCCCATCGACACACCCGTGTTGGAATACACGGAAATTCTACTCGGCAAGGGCGGAGGGGAAACGGACAAGCAACTGTACCGGTTCCAGGACAATGGAGGCCGGGACGTGGCCATGCGGTTCGACCTCACCGTTCCCTTCGCGCGATTCATGGCTTCACACTTGCAGGAACTGTACCTTCCTTTCAAACGGTACCACATTGCCAAGGTATTCCGGGGGGAGAACACCCAGCGTGGACGGTACCGGGAGTTTACCCAGTGCGATTTCGATATCGTGGGCGTGGATAGCCCGGCTGCCGATTTCGAGATCCTTCTTCTCATGCGGGAAAGTTTCCATGCCCTTGGGATCGATCGGGTACGGATCCACCTCTCTCACCGAGGGATCTTCAACCGAGCGTTGCAGCGGCTTGGGGTACAGGACAAAGCGATCGAAGTCCTCCGAACAGTGGATAAGGTCAAGAAGATCGGCGAGGAAGCGGTCCGGGAGCAATTAGCGCAACTCGTGGGTCCTGTGGCAACGGAGCAAATCCTTCAGTTTGGGAAGCCGGAGCCCAATTTCCTTTCCACCCTGGAGAAGATCACCTCCATTGCCGGCGGGCCCGCGGAGGACACGGAGCGCCTGAAAACCATCTACCAGTGGTTCCTTGACCTCGGAATCCAGGACTCTTTTCTCCTCGACCCTTCCATTACCCGCGGCCTAGATTACTACACGGGAATCGTGTACGAGACCTTCCTCCTTGATCTACCCGGTATTGGCTCGGTCTGTTCAGGAGGTCGGTACAACGACCTCGCCTCCCTCTACACGAAGGAACGGCTTCCCGGGGTAGGATCTTCCATTGGCCTCGATCGGCTCATGGCCGCCCTGGAAGAACTGGGAAAGAAACCGGAACGAACCGGGGTGACGGAAATCCTTATTTTTTGTCTGGAAGAACCCTTGTTCGGAGAGTATCTAAAGATCGCCCAGGAACTTAGGAAAGCAGGGTTTGCCACCGAGGTGTTCCCCGAACAACGGAAGCTGGCGAATCAGTTCTCCTTTGCCGAAAAGAAAAAGATTCCCTTAGGCGTATTCCTCGGCTCAGAGGAAAAGAGTCGTGGAGTTCTCTCTCTCCGGGATCTTCGAACCCGGGTGACTTACGAGAACCTTAATTTTTCGGAACTCCTAAGCAAATCCAAGGCACTATTGGGACGGAAATAAATACACGCCGAGGCTTACCTGTCGCGCATAGAGGCCCGGTTGAAAGCCAGGAACCACCGCCGGGCAGTAGAGCACACTGTACCCGTTGGGGGCTAGAGCAGGGAACATGCTTTCACCGCCGCTGGTATGAAATCTCCCGCCTTGCTTTTCCAGGAGTGGGAGGCGGGAGGCGCTTTCACCGCCGCTGGTAGGCGAGCCACAGCACTTCGAAGGGTTGTAACTCTAGAGAGAACTGGGAGTAGGTTTCCCAACTAGGATAAAACACATCACCGGTAATTAGATCCGTGAAGTACCGTTCCTCTCCCATGCGAAGATCAGCGGCTTTGAAACTAGCCTCGGCGGGTTTGTGGTTCAAGTTGCTGACGCAGAGCACTCCCCTGTTTCCATCCTGCGGCCGGCGGAGTCTCAGGAGGGCGAACACTTCCTTTGGAGTGGGTAACACCCGAGCTTCGGCCATGGGATGAAAGGCTGGTTCCTGCACCCGGGCCCTAAGGAGTTGTTCAAACCCGGAAAACACCTGCTCCCGTAGGGTTCCTCGAGTGGAAAGCTCGTCCTGTACCCGATCATACAAGAGTTTCTCCCGGTTGATCCTTCGTTTTATCCCACTCTCCTCCGCCCCTCTACGGTCGTTCTCTGAACCAAGGAGACTATGAATGTAGATTCCCGGTACTCCAGAAAGAGCGAGAAGGATAGACTGCGAGGTCAAGAACTTCCGCACCCGCAGGTTCTCACTGAGAGTGGTTTCCGAAATCCCACTAAAAAAGTTGATATTGAGTTCATAAGGCACCTCTCCCTCAGGGGTTGCCTTGTACGACACGTATCCACCCCGTTCCTCCACGGCTCGGATCATCCCAGATAGTTCCTCCTCCGTAAGTATCCCTTGTACTGGAAGTACTCCAATTCCATCGTGGGAAGCGGCAAAGTTGAAGAAGCTCACGCCTTCCCCAGGAGCTTTTATTATAGTAGAAGCCCATTCCTGAAGGTGCCTGGAGTCAGCCCTCAGAAAAGCATCCATCAGAAGGGGGGGAAGGGCAAACTGGTACACCAGGTGCGCTTCGTCTCCCTCTCCAAAGTAGGAAAGGTTTTCCTGGTGTGGAACGTTGGTTTCCGTGATGAGAAGGGTACCGGGAGCGACTTCGTCTACCAGTGCCCGAAGGAGCTTTACCACCGCGTGCGTCTTGGGATGGTGGATGCAGGGAGTGCCTAACTCTTTCCATAGATACGCGATGGCATCCAACCGGAGAATCCGAATCCCCATTCGAAGGTAGAACAGAAGAACGTCGATCATTTCCAGGAGAACCGCTGGCTCCCCATAGTTCAGATCCACCTGGTCCTCACTGAAGGTAGTCCATACCCATCGGTCTCCCTGTTTCGTGGGGAACCGGGTCAACAGGGGATGGGTTCTAGGCCGAAACACTTTCGATACATCCGCGTCGGGTGAAAGGGAAAGGAAGTACCGGGTGTACGGATCTTCCCCTTCAAGAAACCCCCGAAACCAGGGACTTTTTACCGAACAATGGTTCAGGACGAGATCTGCCATTAAAAGGAAGGAACCGGAGAGGGCTTGAATATCCTCCCAGGTTCCCCAGTCGGGATTCACCTGACGGTAATCGATCACAGAGAAGCCATCATCGGAAGAGAAGGGATAGAAGGGCAGAATATGGATTCCCGTTACGGTTCCTTCGAGAAAGATTCGGGAGAATTCCCTTAGAAGCTTGAGGGGCTTCACGCCTGGTTTCTGGAACTGGTCCCCATAGGTGATCACGATGGAGTCCCGTTCACTTAAAGGGAACTCCCCGTTGCTTTTCGGGGAATCGGCCTCTAACGCCGCGTATTCCATGGCGGGGCGGGACGTCGCGTTTCGCCTATCCTTTTCCACTTCCCGTCGCCACTTAGAAAGCCGTTCCTCTAGCTTTTGGAACGTTTCCTTTCCAACCTGTGGCCCATAGAGAAACTGTAGCAGTTCTAAGATCTTTTGGTTCAATGGAATGCCCCCTGCATTTACATCCTTTAGAGAGCGAGAGAGTGCACGATCAATAGGACGAAGAACGTCATTGTTGCGAGACCAAACACGTGGGTGAACACCACTCCTTCGGCCGCGTGCTTCGGGTCCACATCGTACTTGAAAGCCATGGTGACCGAGTTCACGCTCGCAGGAGTGATGCTCACTAGCATAAAGATTACCAAAGTTTCCGGGGGAAGTGTCCCTTTCAAAGAAAGCGCAACGAGCAAAGCCAAAGCGGGAACCACAAGAATGCGAATGGAACCGCAAAGGAGGTTCCATTTGTCCAATTTCAACGCCCGGAATCCCAACTCGTAGATCCGGGCTCCCGCTACGAAGAGCCCCATGAAAAGGGTCGGTTGACCGAGGACCGCTGCAGATTCCGCGATCAGGGGGGGAATCGATCGGTTCCATCCCATAAGAACAAAGAAAATGGCTAATATAGTGGCGATCATCCCCGGCGAAAAAATGTTTCCCAGCAGTTCCTTCCGGCTCAAAGGACCCGCAATGGTAGATGCCCCGACAGTCCATAGCACCAGGATGGATCCAAGGTTCGCTACCGCGAGGAGGGCCGTTCCCTTCCCCGGATAAAAGAACTCGGCAAAGGGAAGGGCCATCAGGAGAAAGTTGTTCATCGTAGTCTGGAAAAGGAAGACTTTCCTCTGGTCTCCTTCGTATCCTGCGGCGCGGGCCACGATCGATCCGATGATCCATCCTATTAGATGGATCCCGATACAAAGAAACGGAAGGGCCAGGTTATCCAGTACATCGGAGGGGCGAAGAGTCCTGGTAATGGAAGAAAAAATTAGGGCAGGCCATACAAGGTCAACCATAACCCTGCTAAGGTCCCGTTCCCCCTGCTCTGTGATCAGTTTGAGTTTCTTGGCAAGAATGCCGGAACCCATCATGAGCACTACGAAAAGGAGTCTGTTGAGAATCGTAAGGAAGTATATCATTGGGGGTGATATGACATGGATTCGAAGAAAAGATCAATAGGGAGGAGGAGATTAGCCTTTCCTCCTCCCGACGATGAACCTTACTTAAGCGAAGCCTTTTTAGTTCAAGGGGAATCACTTCCGGCTGATATGGAAGGCGAAGCCCGCGATTTCCAGGTCGAGGTACACGACCTTCATCACTCCCCCTTCCACTTTGGCCGTATCCGCCTTGATTCCTATCCCCTTGGAAGCGAAGTACGCTACCGCCCGTTCCACGCTATTGGCGGCAATCCCAATATGCCCATGTGCGCCCAGGTATTTCGATTTCATGATCTCGAAGGGTTTCCCCGTGAAAATGCTGGAGTTCCCTTCTTTGATGGGGAGTTTGAAGAACTTGGAAAGGAGTTCCGCTACCTTCTTCGCTTCTGCCTCATTCTCCGTGTTGATCCCCACATGTAGAAGTTCGAATCCATGCACGAGAGCCACAGCCTCCGAAGCAAGCCGGGTAATTTCATCGAACTTTCCGGCAGAAATTGCCTCGCTCGGCACCATCCAGGATCCTCCCACTGCCCAGATTTTGTTCCAGGACAGGTAGGAAGTAACGTTGGACTGATTGATTCCTCCGGTCGGAATGAAGGAAACCTCTGTATATGGCGCTGCCATCGCCTTAAGCATGGCCAGTCCGCCTGAGTTTTCCGCCGGGAAGAACTTCAGGACCTTTAAACCGAACTCCAACGCTTGTTCTATCCCGGAAGGATTGTTGATTCCCGGCGTTACGGGAATATTTTCCTTCACGCAGTACTCCACTACCTTGGGATTGAACCCAGGGGACACGATGAACTTAGCTCCGGCGGCGGTAGCCTTCTTTACCTGATCCACCGTCAACACAGTCCCCGCTCCCACAAGCATTCCGGGAACTTCCTTCGTGATCCGTCGAATAGATTCTTCGGCGGCAGAGGTGCGGAAGGTAACCTCCGCCACAGGCAAGTCTCCAGCCAGTAAGGCCTTGGCCAGTGGCACTGCATCCTTCGCATCGTCGATCTTGATAACCGGAACCACTCCGATATTGCTGATTTGGGTTAAGATATCTGACATACCAACCTCCCTCAATTAACGTTCTACCCGGGCACTTCCCCCGGCCACCAACTTCTCCACTTCTTTCAAGGAAGCCATCGAGGTGTCCCCGGGCGTAGTCATGGCCAATGCTCCATGAGCAGCCCCGTACTCCACACACTGTTGAGGATCCTTTCCCATCAGGAAAGCGTAGATCAGCCCCGACGCAAAACTATCTCCTCCGCCTACCCGGTCGTAAATTTCCAGATCCTTGTACTCCCGAGCCTGGTAGAAGTTCCCCTCATAGTACAGCACGGCGCTCCAATCGTTGAAGGTTGCCGATTTCACCTCACGCAGGGTGGTAGCAACCGCTTTAAAATTGGGGAAGGTCTTTACCACTTCGGCGATCATCTTCTTGAAGTTTTCCACATTGATTCCCCGGATATCCTTGGAGAGGCCTTCCACCTCGAACCCTAAGGCAGCGGTAAAATCTTCCTCATTCCCGATCATCACATCCACGTACTTGGCTATCTCCCGGTTCACTTCCACTGCCCGTTTCTGACCCCCATTGGCTTTCCATAGAGAGGCTCGATAGTTGAGATCGTAACTGGTAACTGTGCCATTCGCCTTTGCCGCCTTCATCGCTTCAATCACCAGTTCTGGAGTGGTTGCGGACAGAGCAGCAAAAATCCCGCCACAGTGGAACCAACGAACCCCCTCTTCCTTGAAGAGTTTGTTCCAATCCACGTCCCCCACCTTCATCTGGGATGCGGCGGAGTTTGCCCGGTCAGATACACCCAACGCTCCCCGTACCCCGAATCCTCGTTCGGTGAAGTTCAACCCCACGCGAGTATTCCGACCGATCCCATCGAAGGGCACCCATTTCACGTGGGAAAGATCCACTCCTCCTTGCATGATGAGGTCCTGTAACAGGTACCCTACGTCGTTGTCCGGGATGGCCGTTACCACGGTAGTATCGAGACCGAAGCACTTCTTTAGTCCTCGGATCACGTTGTACTCTCCCCCTCCTTCCCAGACTCGGAACATCCGGGCAGTTTTGATCCGGACATCTCCCGGATCCAACCGAATCATGATTTCTCCCAGTGCAGCCGCGTCCCATCGGCATGCGCTTTTTGGTTTTATTGTGAGTTTTTCCATAGGCCTTTACTCCTTACGTCTATAGATTCCGCCTGAGTATCCCATACGACGGGATATCTCCGCGGCTGTTTGCCGAACCTTTTCTCCATACTCCTGTATCTTCTCTGGCGAGAATGAGTCTGCCACACCCGAGACACTGATGGCTGCAATGATCCGCTTGGAGTAATCGCGAATGGGAGCCCCCACACACCGGACAGTTAGCTCATGTTCCCGGTCATCGATTGTATACCCCCGTTCTCGGGCAAGGCGCAGGTTCTCAATGAAGTCCTCTATATTGGAAATCGTATTGGGAGTCTTCTTTTCAAAGGGATAGTCCCTTAGCAATTCTCGAAGCTCAACATCCGAATAATCCAGTAGGAGAGCCTTCCCCAGGGAAGTGCAATGAATAGGCACCCGTGTGCCGATGATGGAATAGCGGCGTAGGCTGGTAAAGGTTTCTGTCTTGTCGATGTACACCACATCGAATCCCTGCCGCAAGGCAAGGAACACCGTGTGGCGAGTCGCTTCCGTAAGTTCATACATGCAGGGACGAGCTTCGATCTTGAGATCCAGGCTATTGAGGAAAGAATTGGCCAATTCTACCAGATGGAGGCCTAAAGTGTACCCCTGCCCCTCTTGGGTTTTCTGTACGTACCCCCGTTCCGCCAGTACGGATAGAAGGCGAAACACGGTGCTCTTATGGAGTCCGGTTTTTCTACTCAGTTCGATCAGTCCGATTCCCCTCGGATTATTGGCTAGTTCCTCCAACAGATCAATCGTGCGACTGACCGAACGTACTGAGCCGGGTTTCGACTTGCCAGTCTTTTGCCTACCAGATTTGGTACCAGTACTGCGTTCCATCCTTCGACCAATGCCTCAGAGCTAGTTTCATTCTGTGAAATAATGGTTCTATTATACGATGTAAATGCGGTTTTGTCAAAGAGGGGAGTAGCCTTACACGCTCTCCTCTAAGCACCCTTCCCGATCATCGGGCTTCCCCTTTAACCGAGAAACGAAGGACAGTATTGCATAGATGAGCATGACGAAACTGGAAACAGGTACGCAAAGATATAGGATCCGCTTCGACATTTTGAAGATAGGGGTTTGGTCCGTCGCGCGTAAGGTTAGTTCGATACTGTACACTAGCAGTATGAAGAAAAAGAGTACCCCGCACCCTTCGATGACTATATCGATGAACCTCTTCCATTTCCCTTTAAGAGTATCTGGCACAAGGCATACCCGAAAATGTTCCCGCTCCCTCCAGAGTGCGGCAGAGCCAAAAAAAACAAAATAAGCGAACACCATCTCAACGATCTCATCGAACCATCCAAATGAAAAGATCGGCACGAACCGGAAGAACACGTTCCCCAGCAGTAGAAAGAAGAGGAGGGCTAACGCAATCATGCTGATTCCTCGAAGAGTGTTCCCCACCGCGCGATCCAAAAGGGAGAGATAGGATAATAAGAAGTACGACTTTTCCACCCGCTTCGTTTCCATACGGTACCCCTAACTGATGAGATTGGGAAGGAACAGTGCCAGGCCAGGGAAAAAGGCGATGATGAGTGTAACAATGAGTATGCCAATGATATAGGGCAATAGTTCCTTGCTCAACGTCCATAGATCTACCCCGCTGATACTGGCTACCGCGTAGAGGCTCATCCCTACCGGCGGAGTAACGAGCCCGATCATGGAACAGAGGATCATCAC
>OGCI01000854.1_pt1 | contig 30103 bp, 32 predicted proteins | sample 1570021 | NCBI WGS metagenome assembly OGCI01 (sample SAMN06264664, study PRJEB24512) | hot springs metagenome | isolation source: Hot spring water | place: South Africa: Tshipise | collected 2015-06-21 | reverse complement strand
TGCAGTTAATTTGTCTGGGCATTTTAGGTGAATACATCGGGCGAATCTATGATGAGGTCAAAGGCAGACCCCTGTACATTGTGCGCGAAGCGCCCGAAAACGACTCTTCCCAACCTCAAAAATGAGAAAGGAAAATCATGGCAACCATTGATTTGACTGTCCACCCCGACCGACTGGAGCGCGCCGTCCAGCGCGCCCGCGAACGCGGCATCATCATTCCTACCTTTGCGCAAATGAAAGATCCCACCCGCATTCCGGAGAAAATCCGTGAGCAGTTGAAGCAAACCGGATTGTGGGACGTGACCCCCGTCAACCTCTTCCGCATCACCTGGAAAAATGAACCCAAACCCTTTGGCGGACTGTATGGCGGGGTGAATTTCATCGAGTTTCCCTCCAGCCTGACCGGCGTGCCTGCGCGCATCATTGCACTGGTGGGCAAGTGGTTCCCCACAGGAGCACACAAGGTCGGCGCCGCGTTTGGCTGTCTGGTGCCGCGGCTGGTCACCGGACAGTTTGACCCCACCACGCAAAAAGCCGTCTGGCCCTCCACCGGTAATTACTGCCGCGGCGGCGCGTATGACTCGGCTCTTCTGGGATGCCAGTCCATTGCCATCCTGCCGGAAGGAATGAGCCGCGAGCGCTTTGAATGGCTTTCCCGCATCGCCGGTGAGGTCATTGCCACCCCGGGAAGCGAGTCCAACGTCAAAGAAATTTTCGATAAATGCTGGGAACTGCGCCGCTCGGGTGAAGACCTGATGATTTTCAATCAATTTGACGAATTTGGCAATTACCTGTGGCATTACGAGGTCACCGGTCACGCCATGGAAGAAGTCCTGCACAGCGCCTTAGGTTCAAACGATGCCTATCGCGGCGTGGCGTTGACCACCGGTTCAGCAGGGACGATTGCCAGCGGCGATTACCTGAAACAGTTGTACCCCACCAGCAAGATCATCGCCTCAGAAGCCCTGCAGTGCCCCACCCTTTTGCAAAACGGCTTTGGCGCGCACCGCATCGAAGGCATTGGCGACAAGCACGTACCGTGGATTCACAACATCAAGAACACGGACATCGTGGTTGCCATTGATGATAATGACGTGGTCAAAATCATGCGCCTGTTCAACGAGCCGGCAGGGCAGGAATATCTGCAACGCAAGGGCGTTCCGGTGGAAATCATCGAACAACTGGACCTGCTGGGATTCTCCGGCATTGCCAATGTCCTGTCGGCAATCAAGTTTGCCAAATACTATGAACTGACCGGCAACGATGTTGTCCTGACGGTACTGACCGACTCGATGGAACTGTACAACACGCGCATTGAAGAATACCGCGAGCAATTCGGCGAGTTTACTCCCGCCGACGCCGCTGAAGCCTTTGCCGGCGCCCTGCACGGCGTGCGCACCGATGCGCTGCTTGAACTCTCATACGCCGAGCGCAAGCGCATTCACAACCTCAAGTACTACACCTGGGTTGAACAGCAGGGCAAAACCTACGAGGAAATTCAGGCACAGTGGTACGACCCCAATTACTGGACAGATATTCAGCGCCAGGTTGGCGAAATTGACGCCAAAATTGAAGCCTTCAACCGTATGGTGGGCTTGCTGTAAAGGTTCCGGGTTTTACGTGCGCCGCTCTGCTGAACGGCGCACGTTTCTTCTTCAAAATCCTATGCCGCCGGTTGATACCGATTTAATTCTGGTCGTTTACCTGCCCGCGCCGCGCGATTGGGAAATTGCCCGTGTGCTGGGCTGGTACCGCATCCCCCTGCGCCATGCTCCCAAAATCATCGAAGTGGACTATCTGGCATTTTATCAGGGAGCGGCGTTTGGAGAAGATCACCGCTGGCGCATTGAGTCCATTGCGCGGGTGCTGGGTCACGAACTCACCACCCGCGCCGCCCTGCTGCGCGATGAACCCGAACACCCCCGCGCGCATGAGGAATACTACAAGATCCAGATTGGCGCGCTGGAGCGCCTGCCAGCACCTATCCTTGCGGGACGCTGGAAGCGCATCACCTTCCTGTACACCACCGGAGAACGCCTGTTGCGCGCGCGCACACTTGCCGACCTGACCGTTCGGAACGAAGAAGAACGGCAGGTGCTGTGGCGTTCCCTGCGCGAACGCGCCCTCCAGGGAGGTAGTTACCGTACCGGAGACCTTCCTGAAATACCGCTTGACCCGCTTCTGCTGGCACTGCTGGGTGGATGGATGCCCGAAGAGTAGCCCTAGAAAAACGCCTTCCCGCAGGGTTTCCTGCGGGAAGGCTGGTGATGGAGCGGTACTGGCTTCATTTCTTCTGAAGCGGTGTGCGGCTCTGCCACCAGGCAAACACCAGCAGAAGCACAATACCGGCAAGCACAGCGACCAAACCGAGGATGTCGTTACCAGCGTTCATCTCTCACCTCCGTATGTCTAAAAGGCTCGACCTGCGATGACGCTTGATGAACGAACAGTCCCGCAATTCTCGTCCGGTTTTAAGGTGCCGCTTTTCCCTCCAGCCGCACCTGCGCCTGAGCAATCCAGTCTTCCGGATTGGCGTTGGGAAGGCGTAATCCGGACTGGCTCAGCAGGTCCCGCAAAACATCCGGCGAAGATTGCGCCAGTTGGGCAAAAGTGCGGATGCCGGCTTGAGCCAGCACGCTGGCAGTTTTGGGTCCAATGCCCCGGATGACCGTCAGGTCGTCAGCGGGGAGAGGGGCATCCTCTTCCGGGGGGAGGACAATGCGCGGGGCAGGCGGAGAAACCGCGGGACCCTGTTGATGAACCCGTTTGCGGCGCTCTACCAGCAAGAGGGCAAACAAGCCTGCCAGTAACGCCATCAGCGGGATCACAAACCACCATGCCACCCCAGCACGTCTTTGTTGCATGCACACCTCCATTTATATTATAGAAAAATCCGGGGCTTTTTTCCAGTAGTTCTGGCTTTTCGATGAAAATGCCCCCTTCCCGTACAATGTGCAATTATTCCACCGCCAATCTCTTTACCCCCATCCCTGGGACCATCTTGCTGAGTTCATTTTCATGCCATGGTTTGGAAAAGTCCCTGCCCCGCTCATCTGGACTGTGTCCGTTGCCACACTCTGGCAACCCTGGAATTCACCCGGGTGTTTAACGATTATCTCTGGGCAATTATCCTGCTCCGTGCCGATACCCTCCGCCCGGTGACGGCTGGACTGGCAACCCTGCGGGGACAGTACAACACCGACTGGCCCGTCATCACCGCGGGGGCTTTACTGGCAACTATCCCCACCCTGATCGTTTTTGTCTTCCTGCAGCGCTACTTCATCCAGGGGTTGACGCTGGGTTCCAGCAAATAGCCCTTCTGGTCTACTTAAACCCAAACGCCCGCACCCTGTCTGGATGCGGGCGTTTCTTTTTAACTCTGAACATCAATGCTTCTTGTGCCCGTTGCGTTTGGGACAGAAGTGTCCTTCGGGATCCATGGGCTGACCGCAATACGGACAAATTGGACGTCCGCGCGCCGCCACCTCTAATCCCCAGCGCGCCATGGCATGAATTTGCGATCGGGTGCACCAGAAACGCACCACCGCGGCGCGTTCCTCCATCGAGGCGGGGTCTTCTCCCATTTCTTCTTCTGCCACCAGTTCTCGGGCAATCAAAATCACCCGGTCATTGTCAGCATCGTATGCCAGTGCCAGTTCGCCCACCCGAAAGAGCGGATCCACCGGTGGAGAAATGCGCATTTTAGATTCGTCAAACTCTGCAGCGGGAGCGCTCAGGTGAGGAAACCGGTTGGCAATTTCCTGTAAAAATTCCTCTACCCCAAGAGCAAGCGTCTGGATTTGAATTTTTTCCACGATCAGCGTCACAACCTGATCGCCTTGCACCCCTTGAATGTAAAATACCCGCTTGCCGGGTTGTCCAATAGCATCGGTGGTAATGTGATCCACCGGGTTCAGGTCCAGTTCAAAACGCGGCATAAGATGACTCCTCTTTGTTAGTATACCAGTTCCGGATGAATCTGCTCATCCCACTGTATGACCTCTACCTGAGGATTGGGAAAGACCTTCCCGAGCAACCGTACAATCATCCTCCGAAAAGCCTCTCCATCTCCAGTAGTCAGGAACCGCACCGGTGCCGGCGCATCCCCCTCTGCAAGCCAGCCATGCGCTTCCAACACACGGAGAGTCTGCCGCGCCACCGCGGGGGCAGGGTCAATCACCCGCACCGCCTCGCCGACAATCTGCTGAATAAGTGGAATTACAAAGGGATAATGGGTACAGCCCATCACCACCGTATCCATGCCGCGCGCCAGCATAGGGAGCAGGGCATTTTCCAGAATACGGCGGGTGTCTTCTCCATTCAGGTTGCCTGCTTCAATTTGCTGAACCAGCCCTGAGCAGGTATCCTGCAGAAGAGTCACCCCATGAGCGAACCGCTCCACCACCGAAGCGTACAGCGCCCCCTGAAAGGTTGCCGGGGTTGCCAGCACCCCCACCACGCCCGACTGGGTGCTCTCGGCGGCGGGCTTGACCGCCGGTTCCATGCCCACAAATGGCGTCTCCGGGAAGGTTTGCCGCAAATGGTACAGCGCCGCCGCTGAAGCCGTGTTGCAAGCCACCACAATCACCTGTGCGCCTTGCTGAATCAGGAACTGGCTGATGGCGCGGGAAAATTCGCGCACCTCATCCAGAGGACGCGGTCCATAAGGCACATGCGCCTGATCTGCCAGATAGATGACCGGCTGAGCGGGAATGAGGGTACGAATTGCCCGCAGGACCGAAAGCCCGCCCACACCTGAATCGAACACGCCAATCATAGCCGTATTGTATCTTATTTCTGACGGACAGCAGACTGCACAAAAGCAGAGAACAGCGCCTGTTGAGGAGCGTATTCCTGCAACCATTCCGGGTGCCATTGCACCCCCACTGCAAAGGGATGTCCCTCCACTTCCACCCCTTCAACCAGACCGTCCGGAGCGTGCGCCGTCACCCGCAAAGAGGGCGCTACCGATCGAATGCCCTGATGGTGCAGACTGTTAACCTCGAACTGCGTGCCCCCCAGCACCCGCGCCAGCAGGCTCTGGGGATGTACCTGAACGGCATGCGCCAGGGTATTACGGGGATAACCGGGGAAGTAATCATGTTTGAGCGCGCCGGGCATTTGATCAGCGAGGTCTGTGTAGAGGGTGCCGCCCAGCGCCACATTCATCACCTGCACCCCGCGGCAAATGCCCAGCAGAGGCATGGATGCCTCCAGCGCCACGCGCACAAGATGGATTTCCATCGAATCGCGTTCGGGTTCAATGCCATAAACCCGCGGATGCTCCTCTCCCTGATAGAGAGCAGGGTCGAGGTCGCCGCCGCCGGTGATCAATACCCCATCAAGGCGCTCCAGCAAGGCAGGAATCTGCTCGCGGGAGAACACGGGCGGAATCAACACCGGAATTCCTCCGGCACGTTGAACAGCCTGAATATACGAGAAGGGAGTAGCATACCAGTGGGTCTGTCCCGCTTCTCCTTCCTTTCGGCTGGCAGTAATTCCAATAAGGGGCAGGGTCATCTTCTTTTTCCTCCAGGACGGCAAAAAATTACAAACAGTCAGAGGTTCTGGCAAACACAAAAAGGTGCAGCCGTAGCAGACTGCACCTTAAGTTTACACCACAAAGATTCTTAGAAACGCTGTTTGAGGCGCGCGCTCTTGCCCGTGCGGTTGCGCAGGTAGAACAGACGAGCGCGGCGCACCTTGCTGTGACGTTCCACCACGACCTTCTCAATGCGGGGCGAGTAAGTGAGGAAGGTGCGTTCTACGCCAATGCCGTTGGACGCAATGCGGCGCACGGTGAAGGTGGAGCCAGCACCCGCGTTCTTGGTGAACAGGACGGTGCCCTTAAATTCCTGTACACGTTCGCGGTTGCCTTCTTTGATTTTCACATGCACGCTCACCACATCCCCGGGACGCAGGGGCGGAACATTCGGATTGGGCTGAGGTTCAATTGCTTTCAAAATTTGCTCGCTCATGGTTTAATAATCCTTCCATGGTTATAATGGCTCATTCCATTGCCGCTCGTAGGCGCAAGGCGGGATTATATCATGGGAACGACAGCAGGTAAAGGTTTTTTTCAGCCAGTTTTTCTCCTTGTCTTCCCTCTTGAGGAAAGATTATATCGCTCAAACAGGTGACTCGACAAACCTTTGGTTGATGGTAGAATCAGAGCAGGAAAGTTGCAATCTTACGGGAACCTGTGGAGAGGGGGCAAATGAACTCATTTGTGATCTCCCTCCCGTTCCCGGGTCTGTCTGGAAAACCCCGCTCGAACCCTTCGAGGTGGTGTGGGGTTGAGGAAAGAGGAGTGATCCACTATGTCAGGAATGGAACGTTTTACCCAAAGAGCGCGGCGTGTGCTCAGTCTGGCTCACCAGGAGGCAGAGCGCCTGCGCCAGGAGACCATCAATACAGAGCACTTACTGTTGGGATTGATTGAAGAAGATGGAGGCATTGCCGGTCGGGTTCTGCGAGAGTTAGGGCTGGAGCCTGAACGGGTGCGCGAAATGGTTGAGCGCCTGGGAGGCATCGGTACTTACCGCGGCGGTAAAATTGATCTTGCTCCCGGCACCCAACAGGTACTGGAATACGCCATTGAAGAAGCCCGCCGCATGGGGCACCACTACATCGGTACAGAACACCTCTTGCTGGGGCTGGTTCGATCCACCGATGGGCTGGGCATGGAAGTACTGCGCAAACTGGGCGTCACAGCCGAGCAAATCCGCCGCCAGACGCGGCGTATCCTGCAGGAAAGCAGTTCTGCGCCTACCGGCGCTCCTGCCGGGACTGCCCCAACAGGCGGACGCCCTGCCTCTTCCCGCCAGGAGAAGGAACGCCCCAAGACTCCGCTGGTGGATCAACTGGCAGTGGACCTGACCGCCAAAGCCGAAGAGGGTAAACTGGACCCGGTCATTGGGCGCCAGATGGAAATTGAGCGCGTCATCCAGATTCTGGCGCGCCGATCCAAGAACAACCCTGCTCTGATTGGCGAACCCGGCGTGGGCAAGACCGCTATTGTCGAAGGACTGGCACAGCGCATCGTCGAAGGCGATGTGCCACCACTTCTGCTGGGCAAGCGTGTCCTGCAACTGGATGTAGGATCGCTGGTGGCGGGCACCATGTACCGCGGTCAATTCGAGGAACGCCTCAAACGGGTCATTGACGAGTTAAAGTCCTCCGGCGCAATTCTCTTCATTGATGAAGTGCACATGCTGGTTGGCGCTGGCGCAGCGGGCTCCTCTGTGGATGCCGCCAACATTCTCAAACCCGCCCTTTCGCGCGGCGAACTGCAGGTCATCGGCGCAACCACACTGGATGAATACCGCAAGCACATCGAAAGCGATGCCGCACTGGAGCGCCGCTTCCAGCCCATCATCGTCAACGAACCCACCATTGAGGAAACCATCGAAATCCTTAAGGGCATCAAGACGGCATACGAAGAACATCACCGCCTGACCATCACCGATGAAGCCCTTGAAGCCGCCGCCAAACTTTCGGCGCGCTACGTCACCGATCGGTTCCTGCCCGATAAAGCCATCGATCTGGTGGATGAGGCTGCCTCGCGAGTGCGCATGTACAAAAGCACTGCCGCCGCAACTGCCCGCGAAATCATGAAGAAACTGCGCGAGGTGCGTCAGAATCACGCCCTTGCGGTTGAAGATGGACGACTGGACGACGCCCAGGAATTTCTGGAGCGCGAAGCCGAACTGGAAGAACAACTGGAACGTCTGCGCACCGGTTGGGATCGTGCCGCCAGCCCCAAAGTGACTGCCGATGACATTGCCGAGGTGGTTTCGATGTGGACGGGCGTGCCGGTCATGCAAATGGCAACCGAAGAATCCGAGCGATTGCTTCACATGGAAGAAGAACTGCGCAAGCACATCGTCGGACAGGATGAAGCCATTGACGCCATCGCCAAAGCGGTGCGCCGCGCCCGCGCCGGTCTGAAAGACCCGCGCCGCCCCATCGGCTCATTCATCTTCCTCGGTCCAACCGGCGTTGGCAAGACCGAACTGACCAAAGCCCTTGCACGCTTCATGTTCGGGAGCGAGGATGCGCTCATCCAGCTGGATATGAGCGAATTCATGGAACGCCACACCGTCAGTCGTCTGGTGGGCGCGCCGCCCGGATACGTGGGCTACGAGGAAGCCGGTCAACTCACCGAAGCCATCCGCCGCCGTCCGTACTCCATTGTAGTGTTCGACGAAATCGAGAAAGCCCACCCCGAAGCCCACAACATGCTTCTGCAAATCATGGAAGAGGGGCATCTCTCCGATGCCAAAGGGCACAAGGTGGACTTCCGCAACGCCATCATCATCATGACCTCGAACATCGGCGCGGATATGATCAAACGTCAAACCTCGCTGGGCTTCCCACTGGCAAAAGACCAGACAAAGGAAGAGCAGGAAGCCTACGAGGATATGCGCAAGAAACTGCTCGATTCCCTGCGGCGGGTGTTCCGTCCGGAATTCATCAACCGTCTGGACTCGGTCATCGTCTTCCGCGCCCTCAACCGCGACCACATTCGCCAGATTGTCAACCTGGAACTCAACAAGGTGGCGGAACGGCTCAAAGAAAACGGCATCACCCTGCGGGCGACCGAAGCCGCGCTGGAGAAACTGGCAGAAGAGGGTTACGACCCCGAAATGGGTGCCCGTCCTCTGCGCCGTGTCATCCAGAACAAAGTGGAAGACCGCCTCTCCGATCTGGTGCTGGCGAAAGAGTTCAATCCCGGCGATGAGGTACTGGTGGATCTCGACCCCGAGACCAACGACATCATCCTCTGTCGTCCAGAGGAAAGTCCTCAGGAGCCTGAACAAGCCCTGAACATGAGTTAACGGTTCGATCGTAAAACAGCACACCCCCGACGAGTTGCCGGGGGTGTGTTTGTTTATGGAATTCCCCTCAAGGCTTATGCCTTAACGGCAAGGTACTCCGCGCCGCGTTTCAGCGCCTCGACGTTCAACGGCAACAGGCGGTGATGCCGCGCCGGCAGGTGCGCTTCCAGTGTCTGGATCAGCGCTTCCAGCGGCAGGATGGGTAGATTCGCCAGCAAAGCCCCCAGCATGACCATATTGGTCATGCGGCGGTCGCCCAGTTCCTCAGCGATCTCATTACCCGGCACCATCACCCAGTGGATATCGGTGCGGGTGGGCTGACGGTTGACCATTGAGGCATTGACGATCAGTACGCCCCCACTTTTGACCAGCGGCTCATACTTATCCAGCGAAGGCAGGTTCATGGCAATGACCGCCTGCGGGTGTCTGACCAGCGGCGAGCCAATCTCCTCATCGGAGATGACCACGGTACAGTTGGCAGTGCCGCCGCGCATCTCCGGACCGTACGAGGGAATCCACGTAACCTCCTTGCCGGCATCCATGGCGGCATAGGAAAGCAACTGCCCGGCAAATAACACGCCCTGCCCGCCAAACCCGGCGATGATGATTTCTGTTTGCATACCTGTTCCCTCCTTAAATCCGAATCTGCGCCACCATTGGGGCAACTTTGTAATCGCCCAGCGGATAATACGGAACCATGTGTTCTTCCAGCCAGTGCAGCGAATCCACCGGCGTCATTCCCCAGTTGGTGGGGCAGATGGAAAGCAATTCCACCATGGAAAAACCCATGCCCTGCGCCTGCACTTCCAGCGCGGTGCGGATGGCTTTCTTGGCAAGGCGAATGTTTTTGGGATCGTGCAAACTGCGGCGCACCACGTAAGACGCCCCTTCGAGCGTTGCCAGCAGTTCAGCGGCACGGATGGGATACCCGGCAGTTTCCACATCGCGCCCGCCGGGTGAGGAAGTGGTGCGCTGTCCGGGCAACGTGGTGGGCGCCATCTGTCCGCCGGTCATGCCGTAATTGGCATTGTTGATGAAAAACACGGTAATGTTCTCCCCCCGGGCAGCAGCATGCACCACCTCTGCCATGCCGATGGATGCCATATCGCCATCTCCCTGATAGGTCACCACAAAGCGATCGGGCAATACCCGTTTGATGCCGGTTGCCATGGCAGGGGCGCGCCCATGAGGTGCCTGCACCCAGTCGAAATCAAAGTAGTTGTAAGCAAACACCGAGCAACCCACCGATGCCACACCAATCATGCGATCGCGGATGCCCATTTCATCAATCACCTCGGCAATCAAACGGTGGGCTACACCATGCGTACACCCGGGGCAATAATGGGTGCTCACCTCTACCAGCGATTCAGGACGCTGATAGACAATTTCTTCCGGAAGGATCTGTTCCATGACCATCGCACCTACCTCCTAATTCTTACCATTCATACGCTGGAGCCAGCGTTCGCGAGGATGTCCTTCCAGCGTGAGACCGCCGGACGCAATGCGCTGAATCTCGGAGAGGATTTCATCGGGGAAAGGCATCACTCCGCCCAGACGCCCGTAAAACTCCACCGGCTTTTGCCCGGCAACCGCCAGGCGCACATCTTCGAGCATTTGCCCGGCATTCATCTCCACCACCAGGAAGCCTTCCACCCGTTGTGCCAGTTTGCGGATGTGCTCATACGGGAAGGGGCTGAGAGTGACAGGACGAAGCAAGCCCACGGGAATGCCCTCGGCGCGAGCCGCACGCACCGCCGAAAGCGCCACCCGTCCCGCCGAGCCAAACCCCACCACCACATAGCGGGCATCGTCCATGAAGTATTCCTTGAAACGGATTTCACTGGCTTCTACCTCTTGCCAGCGGCGCAAAAGGCGCAGGTTGGTTTGCTCCTCATCGGGGGGATTGAGGTAAATGCTGGTGAGGATGTTACGCTTTTCCCGCTTTCCCATCATACCGGTTGCCGCCCATTCCGGGAAAGTGGTTTTGACCGGCCGCATGGGGGGCAATTCCGCCGGTTCCATCATCTGTCCCAGCGAACCATCCAGCAAAACCACGGCTACCGTGCGGTACTTCTCCGCAAGGTCAAACGCCAGCACGGTGAGATCAACCGCTTCCTGAACACTGGCAGGCGCCAGCACAATGAGGTGATAGTCGCCGTGCCCGCCGCCGTGCACGATTTGATTGTAGTCGCTTTGCGCCGGGGCAATGTTGCCCAGACCCGGGCCGCCGCGCATCACATCCACCAGCACGGCAGGCACTTCGGTACCGATGATGTAGGAAATTCCCTCCATCATTAAACTGATACCGGGGCTGGATGAAGATGTCATCACTCTTGCCCCGGTACACGCCGCTCCATATACCATGTTGATTGCGGCAAGTTCGGACTCCGCCTGAACAAAGGCACGCCCCAGTTCGGGCATGCGTTTGGACATCCATTCCAGCAGTTCAGTTTGCGGGGTAATGGGGTAACCAAAATAAGCCTGCAATCCCGCACGGATGGCGGCTTCAGCGATGGCTTCATTTCCTTTCAACAGTTCGCGCGCCATGACGCCCTCCTATGCTTCAGCCGCTTTGCGAGTCGGCATCTTTTGCCGGTATACCGTAATGGCGGCTTCCGGACAAACCACTGCACAGATGCCGCAACCGGTGCAACCGGGTCCCGCCAGTTCTGCCGGGTGGTACCCCTTGGCGGTAAGACGATCGGGCGAGAGTTGCAACACATGTTGTGGACATGCGGCAACGCACAACTCGCAACCTTTACAATACAAATCGCTGACAACTATACGTCCCTGTACGGGCATTCGCAGTCCTCCTGTGTAAATTTGAGAACTCGGACAAAAACTGTGCGCTTTTTATGCGCACTTTCATTATGGCGCAATTCTCGATAAAAAAGGTAGTGATAAGTTTCCGCAGGAATGCAAACATTGTTCACGTCACCTTCAGGCAACCCGTGCATCTGAATTAAAACAACCTGCCCCGCTTGAAGGAAGAGGCAGGTTGTTTTTCCTTCAATCGTTTGTCGAAACTCAATCGTCTTTTTTCTCGCGCTGTTGCCGTCGAGCCAGCCGTAAAACCCGTCGCACCAGTTCAAGCAGACGAGGATCGAGGGCTTCTTCGTGGGCTTCCAGCGTGTGCCGCTGAACCTCGTCCTCGATGGTGATGATATACTCAAACTGATTCACAGCCAGGGTGTTGGCAGTGAGACGCGATGGAAGACGGAAGAATTCGCTCTTTTCCACCAGATCTTCCAGTTCTTCGCGCTCTTCTGCATCCAGGCGCTCGGTATCAATGACGGCATGCATGCTCAACCCGGCAAAGCCGCCCGTCCGTTCCACTTGAATGATCATGCACCCCTCAACAATTTCAAAAATGCCTGCAAACAACCAGGATTGGGACTGCCGTTTCCGCCGCCATCGCCGGTCACCTCGATACCTACCAGCGACCAGGCACGCTTAACCGCCTGTTGTTCCAGGCTGTTTGCCCCAAACAGATCGCCTGCTACCGCAAACGTCAGGTTTGCGGCATCCTGAAACGTCGAACCCGCCCGCAGACGGTCGCGCAGGGTCACGTACCAGATGCGTCCGGCTTTTTCCCAAGCATACCCACCCATCTCGATTGCCGCATAGTAGAAGGCATGGTTGGGAATGCCCGAGTTAATGTGCACTCCCCCGTTATCGCGGGTGGTGGTGACGTAATCGCGCATGTGTCCGGGTTGCGGGTCTTTGCCCAGAATGGGATCGTTGTACGCCGTGCCCGGCTCTTTCATGGAGCGCAGCCCTACCCCACTGACGTTCGAGGTAAACAGCCCTTTGCCAATGATCCAGTCCGCCTCGGCGGCGGTCTGGCGCAACTGATACTGCCGTACCAGCGAGCCAAACACATCGGAGAAAGACTCGTTAAGCGCCCCCGACTGATTGGCATAGGTCAGGTTAGCGGTGTACTGGGTGATGCCGTGGGTCAGTTCGTGTCCAATGACATCCAGCGAGATGGTAAAGCGGTTAAACAGACGATCTTCTTCCGGTAAATCTTCATCGCCGTCGCCGTACACCATTTGATACCCGTTCCAGAAAGCGTTATCGTACCCTTTCTGGTAATGAACCGTGGATACCAGCGGCATCCCTGCGCCGTCAATCGAATTGCGCTGATAGACATCCCAGAACAAATCGTATGTAGCGCCGGAGCCGTCGTAGGCTTCATCCACAGCGGGATCTCCGCTGGGGGCTGATCCCTCGGAGCGTACCAGCACGCCCGGCAGGTTGCTCAAAAACTGGGCAGAATGCACCGAGCGCTGACGTACCGCTGGCCCTGCGCCTCGCAAGGCTTCAGTGCGCACCGCCTTCTGGCGCTGTTCTCGCATCTGCTCGGAAAGGACCAGGGCTTGTTTGGCGCGTTCCTGCTGAACAGCCGTTCCATTTTCGGCAATGCGCTCCAACATGTAAGGCGGGATAACGCAAAATAAAGGATGACGGTGAGACAAGGAATCACCTCCTCAGGGAAATTCTATACCATTCTTATTCAGTATAGCCCGATAAAAAGTAAAACACAAGACTTTTAGAAACGCAGAGGCAAGTTCCGAAACCTTTTCTGTTCCCCTTGACGGAAGCCCATTCCCTTTGTATAAACAAATTAAAACTGGCATTACAGGAATGATCACATGACTGAACGCATTCTTTCCCCCCGTGGAGAAGATCTGCGCCGTGCAATGCGGCGCTGGGTCACGGGGGTTTCCATTGTGACCGCAGCACACGACGGTAAACGCCACGGCATGACGGTCAACTCGTTTGTCTCCGTCTCAATTGACCCGCCGCTGGTAACCGTCACCCTGGCGAACACTACCCGCACCCATAAACTGGTCAGCGAGTCAGGACGTTTTGGGGTAACCATTCTGGATATTCATCAGCAAACCGTATCAGATCGTTTTGCCGGGCGTATCCCCGAAGATGGTGACCGTTTTCACGGGTTAGAGGTGTTCTCGCTGTCCGGGCAAGTACCTCTGTTGAAAGGCGGACTGGCGGCGCTGGAGTGCCATGTGGTGCACCGCTATGAGATGCCCCATTCCACCCTGTTTGTTGGCGAGGTGGAACAGGTCTGGGTACGCGAGGACGGTGAGCCGCTGGTGTATGTCAACCGCGCTTACCGCTGCCTGAAGGACTGCTGATCAGATAGGAAAATCAAGAAGGGAGGGCAGTATGTCTCGAGAGCCGCTGAGTGAAGAGGAACGCCGCCTGTTACTGCAACTGGCGCGCCGATCGATCGAAGCCGCTGTGAACGGCAAACCCCTTCCTGAGATTCGCCCTGAAGAGTACCCGGCGCGGTTGTTCGAGCCAGGGGTGTGTTTCGTCACCCTGACAGATGCTCATGGAGAACTACGCGGGTGCGTGGGAGCACTGGAGGCATATCAACCCCTGGTGGAAGACGTTCGCGAGCACGCCGTCGCCGCCGCCCTGGAAGACTACCGCTTTCCCCCCGTTCGCCCGCAAGAGGTGGAGCACTTGAAAATCGAAATTTCCCGCCTGACTCCGCCTCGTCCCCTGCCCTATGAGAACCCTGAAGACCTGCCCCGCCTGCTGAGACCGCATGTGGACGGGGTGATTTTGCGGGATGGCATCCGCCGGGCAACCTTCCTGCCGCAGGTGTGGGAAAAGATTCCCGAACCGGAAGCGTTCCTCAGTCATCTGTGTCAGAAGATGGGGGCACCTGCCGGTTTATGGCGTAAGAAAAAACTGGACGTGTACACCTACGAAGTAGAAGAATTCCACGAATAAAAAACATGCCCCCCAGTCCATTCGCCGGGGGGCAAATTCTGTTTAGTTTAAACAGTGGGTTACAGTGAGCGATTGACCTGCGCCTGTTTGTAAGCCTGCCCGTAGAAGTGATACAGCACCGCCGCAGCATAGGTATAGGTGAAAATCACCCCTACCACGCAGGCAATCGAGCCGAGCCCGGCAACAAACCCGCAAAGAATCGTTGCCAAGAGCACAATCAGATAACCGCCAGGATTACCGGTGACGGTGCGCCACACCTCGCCGAACTGGAAAGCGGCTCTCAACGTATCGGTGGCAGCAAAGCGCGCATATGCTGCCGGCGCCAGCAGGTTAAGCACCAGCCCGTACAGGAAGATGAGAAGAACCACGCATACCATCAACAGGACAAGAATGGCGCTGGCAAAATCAGAGGAGGCATTGTCGAGAGCAACGCCAAAAATGGTGCTTAAGATCGCCAGCACAATCATCGGCACAGAATACACCAGACCGATGATAAACCCTTTGAAGCCATCGCTCAGATGCCTGCCAAAGTCCAGTTCAGGCAACCAGGGACGCTCATCCCGAATCACCCGGCGGGTAATATCCAGCCCCCAGCCCAACAGGACCAGCACCCCGACCACGGGAATCAGGGAGACAATCGCCACAAGAGCAATCTTCTCAAGCCACTTCTCATCTTCAAACACGAACGTAAAAGGTCTGGCAAAATCCATGATGTTCTCTCCAGATGACAGAGTAGTGAGCAGGGTTAGAAGTGGACGTACTGATCTACTTTAATCACAAAGATGGTGGCATGACGGGTGCCAGGTTCTGCGGGTGTCTGACAGTTATTGCGGATGATCTGCAAAGCAGGTTCAACCTGCTCGTCTTCACACCCCACCATCAGGGTGGTGTTGCCGCGCCGCCAGAAACCGCCCGTTGAAGCAATCATTGTGACCCGGTAACCGGCAGAGGTGAGGGCTTGAGAAACCGCATCATGATCAATATCGCGTAGAATCGCAAGAATCAGTTTCATGGCTAAATCTCCTCATAATGATCCACTTCAAGGGTGAAAATGGTTGCCCCGCCCACCGTCACCGGTGTGGGAGTAGGCATGGGCAGGGGGGCACTTTCCAGAGGGATGGCAATGAACTCCACCCGCTGACGGCAATTCTCGTGCAGGGCTTGCTCCACCAGATCCTGTTTCTCCGGGGGCACCCCAATTAACAGGGTGGCGTTGCGCCGCCCCAAAAAACCCCCCACGCTGGGAAGCCGCTCCACGTGCAGTCCTAATTTCTCAACGGCTTCGCGGGCAATCTCGGCGTCCTGCGCCTGCACCACGGCAATCCATAAACGAATGGGTTGGATAGGAAACTCCGCGCTCATTCATCCTCCTTTCTCGGAAAATTAATCGAGTCTTCAGGTCAAGGAGATGCGTCGGGCTTCCGAGCCGGTAACCGTGTAAGCAGGATGTCCCGGAAACCGTACAGTGGTGGTATCCCCTTCCCGCGTCACGCTGATTCTCTGATATTTTACCGTAACTGGGAATGGAAAGGCATTAAAACCGCTCACTTCCACTTCCTGTGGAGCAATTTTCTCAATACCGGCAATACGCAGGAACAATCTCAACGGGGGAATGCCCCACAGATGACCGGCTTCCCCCATGGGAGCGCCGGTTTCGGCATGATAGTACTGGAAGAAAGTATGCCGGGTCTTCAGCGCTTCCAGGGCAGGCTGGAGAAAGCGCCCAAACAAATCCGCGGCTTCCCGGCGCATTCCCCAATCCAGAAGGCTGTGGGCAATCAACGCATTCCACGGCAAAGATACCGCCTGCCCCTCGGCAGGCGTCGGGGAATTTTTTCCCTTACCCATCAACACGGGCAAGCCAAAACGGCGGAGCATTTGCCGGAAGAGGGTCTTTTGCACCAAATTTTTTGCCTGTTTATCCTTCACCACACCCGCCCACAACGGCAGGAACAGACTGATGTCCACCACATCCAGTCCCGCGGCAAGCACCCTGCCCTGATCTCCGAAAGGAACGCCGCTGACCGAAATTTCCTCCACCCGGGCGAACAGATTGCGGGTGGTAAGACGACCCACGCCATTGTGCCAGGAGATTTCGCGCGGTGAAAACTCTTCCTGCACCCGTTCGTTGACCGCATTCACCCCGCGGATGTGCACAATTGCCGAAAGGGTGTGCGCCTCGGGTGCAGTCAGTTGCACCACCAGCCTTTGCGGTTTAAGCGGTTGACGTTTGGGTTTGAACACCCCCGAGCCATGAAAAGCGAGCAGTTCCCGCGCGGCAGGAGAGCGGTGGGACTGCATATCCCGGTAGCGGAAGACACCGCTGCGATGATCCCAGCAGGACTGCACGGCGGCATTCAACAGCGCGGCTTTGGCTTCCAGCCAGGCTTCTTCTTCGCCGCGTCCCAAACGGCGCGCCAGGCTCAAGAGAACCTCGACCTCGCGCACCAGCATGGCACCCAGAGCAGGGGATTCCACCCATTCAATGCTCATCCCCTGAGCCGAAGGATGCCACAGATCAAACAGGGGATGATTTTCCAGCATGGTCTGCAGGGGATGCTGATACTCGGGCAGAGCGTCCTGATCGCGATCATGTTCGTAATCCAGCCACGCCTGGATCAGGTGGAACAGAATCGGAAAGAAAGTTTCTGTCTCTTCTTGAGAGAGCGATGTGAGATCGTACAGTTGAGTCAACAGGGGGAGCGCCAGCCGGCTGGAACGCTGTCCGCCCAACCCGGGTTTCCATACCGGCACACCCTCTTCATTCACGGCGGCGGCAAAATTACGCAGGAAGCGCTTTCCCAGATCGGGGATGCCGGGCAGGACATCGAGAAAATACAAACTGTCGAAAGCGGTTTGCCCGCTCCACAGGTAGGGATAATCACTGCCATCGCCGCGGGTGGAGTAGCCCTGATCGGGGCGGCGGGTAAGCACAAAAGAATCTTCAGGAAGAGCGTCGGTATGGGTTTGCAACAAAGATACCGCGGCAACCTGCGCCTGCCAGAACAGCGCATCCCACTCCGGTTGAGAAGTGACGACTTCGATGAAATCGGCGGTGGTTTGCAGTTCAATGCGGGCGGTGGCAGCATCCCATGAGCGCATGGTGGCTTCGCGAGCCTGCTCAAAGGCCTGGTCGGTATCTGCCGCGGCAGAGACCGCCCAGTGGAAAGCAATACTCCCACCCGGATAGAGGTTAATGGGTAGGCACAACGAGGGGTACACCCCTTTGCCGGGTTCAATCCCCCCAGAGACGAACACCACAACTGCCAGATCGCCCGTGTTCCCATGCAGGATGGTGTTCAACCCCACAGGAAGGACACCCAGCCCTACGCCATACCCCAGCGGGTCCAGCACCCCCGCCCAATCCACACAGCCCTCCTGCGCTAGCACACTGCGGTTCAAAACCCGCACCCGCCCGGTGAGGGTCTGTGAAGAATCCACCCTGTACTCTAACTGCACATCCACCCCTTCAAAGGGCGAAAGGGTCAGGGAAAGATAACCGGGAAGAATCTGAGTCACCTGTGGTGGACGATGAAACTCAGCCGGATCATGAACACTGCGCTGACCAAATCGAAAGATGGGGAAGAGGCGCATCTGCGCGGCGCGTAAACCAAACGTAGTCGTCACTGCCAGCGCCGGTGGCTCTCCACCGTGCAGTTGCAATGCCCAGATGATATCGTTAGGGTATGTGGTGGAAGTCACCCGCGCATTTGCCGCCAGTGTTAAGAACAGTGGAGCATCCTCGTTCAATTTCCATGAGCGCATAAAATGATTGTACCATGCTCTCCAGAAGGCATCATGTCGCTTTCAGGGCGCATTTACAGGTGCAATTTCATGTGGGGAAAAACCCTTGACCAATTTCCGGGCTTACATTAAAATGAGATTAACTCTGAGAAAGGAAGCAAAACGCATGGTCTATTCTGTCATCCAGGTTGCTGTTCGTCTCCGTACCGAAGCGAGTGGTGCGCTGATTCCTTCTCGGAGTGTGTCTACAGGCAGGTAATCTACACAAAATTGCTGATGAACCAGCCACGGACATGCTCCCCGCCCCGTGGCTGGTTTTATTTTCCCCACCGGGCGAACCGTTAAAAAGTTTTTGATATGGAGAACTGTCATGAAACCGAATTTCTCTCTACCCCCTGCCTTCACTTCCCGACCGGCAACTCTTGCCGACGCTGAAGCGGTAGCCAGTTTGTTAAACCGGTGTTCGATGGAATGGGTCGGCGCTCCTGAAACCAGCGCGCAAGACATCCTCAGTTTCTGGACAAACCCCATGATGAACCTGGAACGGGACACCCTGCTGATTCTCGATGAGGATCAGCAGGTGGTAGCCTATGGGGAGATGTACGACTCGCCCCCGCATGTGCGCCTGTATCTGTATGGCAGGGTGCACCCCGAATGGAAGGGCAAAGGGCTGGGCACAGCCCTCATCCAGTGGGGGCTGGCGCGGGCTGCTCTTGCGCTGGAAAGCGCCCCCGCTGAGGCGCGCGTGGTTGTGCATCAGTACCTGCCCTCGCAGGCAGTTGACGGCGCGCAATTGCTGGAAAGGTCTGGTTTTCGGCACATCCGCAACAGTTACCAGATGCGCATCGAGTTCAACACTCCTCCACAGCCTGCCATCTTCCCGGAGGGCATTCAGGTGCGTCCGGTGAATCTGGAACAGGACCTTGAAGCACTCATTCACGCCCATAAACAGACCTTTAAAGACCACTGGGGATACGTGGAAACCCCCATGGAGGAAGCGCTCAAGGACTGGCGGCACTGGATTGAAACCGACCCGCACGTTGACCCGGCTCTGTGGTTTGTTGCCATGAACGGCGGGGAAATTGCCGGGTACTGCCTGTGCTCAACCGGCACTGAAGAAGACCCGCAACTGGGCTGGATCAACCTGCTGGGTGTGCGCCGTGAGTGGCGCAAGCATGGACTGGGGCTGGCGCTGCTGTTACACGGATTCCATGCGCTGTATCAGCGCGGGTTTTACCGTATCGGGCTTGGAGTGGATGCTTCCAACCTGACCGGTGCTACCCGTCTTTATCAACGTGCCGGGATGCACGTCCATCGAGAGTATCATCTCTTTGAATACGAGATGCGCCCCGGCAAAGATTATCTGACGCAAACCATCGAAGGTCATGAACACGAAAAAGCCGCTGCTGAATGAGACCTTAATCTGGTTTCTCATCGCCATGATTCTGGCGAATATCGCCGGATCCATGTACATGGATCTTCTGCCCCTGTACCTGCAGGAATTGAACGCTACCGTCACACAGGTGGGGTTGTTCTTCACCCTTTCCGCCATCATCCCGCTGGCGCTGCAAATTCTGGGTGGTTGGATCTCCGATAGTCTGGGGCGCCTGCGCAGTATCGCCATGGGCAGTCTGGCAGGAGTGCTTTCCTACGTTGGACTGGTGCTGGCGCCCTCATGGGAATGGATTTTGCTGGCGCAGGGGTTAGGCGCGGTAACAACGGCGCTGGTCGCCCCCAGTTACGGCGCATTCATTGCCGAATCGTCCAGCGAGGAAAACCGCGCCCGTGTGTTTGGGGTGGTCGAGACGCTCTACGCGGTTGTGGGCATCATCGGTCCACCGCTGGGAGCATGGCTGGTGCAAATCCGCGGATTCAAGCCCATGCTGTTTGTGGCGGGAATCCTCTACCTGAGCGCTACCATCATCCGGGTTCGCATGGCACGCAATGCCCGCCGACAAAACCCGGCGCCAGCCAGCCCGTTAACGCTGGACAGTTTACGCGTCAACCTGCGCAGTCTGCTGATCTTGCTGGTCAGCGGTGGATTGCTGACGTGGCTGTTCCTCACAGACGGGGTGCGCGATATCTTCTTCCGCATGTCGTTCACTTTCTTCCCCGTTTACCTCAAATCGGTGGGTGGACTGACCATTCAACAGATTGGCTGGCTGAGCGCCGCTCTGAGCGGCGCGATCATGGCAACCAACCTGGCAGGCGGCTGGCTGGCAGACCGTAAAGGCGAACATGTCGCCATCAGTTCAGGGTTTCTAATTGAAGGGATCTCCATGGTCATCTTCCTCAACGCCCACACCTTCCCGATGTTTTTGCTCTCGTGGACGCTGGCGGGAGTAGGCATTGGCATGATGAGCCCGGCATACAGTTCGCTAATGAGCAAAGCCCTGCCGGAACGTCTGCGCGGCACCGGCTTTGGACTGCTGCACTCCAGTCTGGGGGTGTTCTCCCTGCCTGCCCCATCCATTGGAGCCTACCTGTATGAAAAGTTCAGCCCGCGCGCGCCGTTTATGCTTACCACGGTCATCTCTTTTCTGACCATATTGCCAGCGTGGTTCAAATTCCGCGCCCACAGCGGTACACCTTCTATTATTATCCCGGAAGGACAATCCGCACCAGAAAACGAACAGGGGTAAACCTGTGGAGCAACAAATATCCCCTCCCGTAAGGTGATGGGAGGGGATATCACCTTCTCGTTCCCCCGAGTTAATCCAGTCCCGTCCTGCCTTCGAGCATGCGCTCCAGGTCTTTCGGACGAAAGAGGGTGATATGCCCCTCGGTGTCAAAGGTGAGCACTCCTTCCCGGCGCAAGGTCACCATGACCTGATTGACGCGCTTACGCGAAGAACCCACCAGTTCGGCAATATCCCCCTGAGTGAGGCGCAGAGGAATAAACACCCCACCGCCCTGTTCTCTGCCGTAGGTGTGCGCCAGCGAAAGCAACTGCCGGGCAATCCGTCCAGGGATGTCCAGAGAAGCGTAAGCCTGCACGTTTTCGGTCGTCAGGCGCACCCGTGCCGAGAGGATGCGCAGAAGATTCTCGTTCATCTGAGGAATAGTGCGCAGGGCTTCCTGAAACATTTCGCCGGTCATCCAGATAGTTTCGGTGCGCTCCAGCGTCACCACACTGGCAGAGCGCTCCCCGCCGTCAATGACGCCCAGTTCCCCCACGGTATCGCCAGGACCGAGGATGTTGACGATAACTTCCGAACCGTCCACCTGAGGCACGAAGATCTTCACCGTCCCGCTGAGGATGAAATAGACCGTCTCGCCGGGCGTCCCGGCAACAATCAGTTCCGCACCTGCAGGAAAGGTCCGGCTGTAAGCCCGCGCTGCCACCCATTCTAACTGCTGAGGGGTCAATCCGCGAAACAGCCGTACGCTTTCCAGTCCCGTTGCCAGTTCTTTTACACCCATGTTTATCCACCCAGAGGATTAAAATGCCGGTTGCAGAATTTTTAAATAGTATACCGCACTATGATACAAATTCCCCGAACGGGGGAAGAAACTATCTCCGCCGGGATAAAAAGTCCCCCGTGTCGGGGGACTCAAAATGATCAGAAGGAAGCCGCCGGTTAAATATCCAGATTGCGCACATCTCGTGCGTGGGTCTGGATAAATTTGGTACGCGGTGGCACAGCCGCCCCCATTAGCATATCAAAGGTGCGGTCAGCGGCGGCGGCATCTTCTACCGTTACCATCAGCAGCGTGCGGTTTTCGGGGTTCATGGTGGTTTCCCACAACTGGGTGGGGTTCATCTCACCCAAACCCTTGTAGCGCTGGATTGAGGCTTTCTCCGGAGTGATGCCCAGTTCCTTGAGGATACGGTCGCGGTCAGCGTCGGTGTAGGCATAGCGCACCTGATTCTTGTAGGCGATGCGGTACAGTGGCGGCTGAGCGATGAACAGATGCCCTTCCTCAATCAGCGGGAGCATGTAGCGGAAGAAGAAAGTCAGCAGAAGCGTGCGAATGTGACTGCCGTCTACATCCGCATCGGTCATGATGATCACCCGCCCATACCGCAAACCGGACAGGTCGAAAGAATCGCCAATGCCGGTACCCAGTGCAGAGATGAGCGCCTTGACTTCGTTGTTGGAGAGGATTTTATCCAGCCGGGCACGTTCCGTGTTGAGAATCTTTCCGCGCAGGGGAAGCACCGCCTGGAAGTGCCGGTCGCGCCCCTGTTTCGCAGAACCGCCTGCACTATCCCCCTCGACGATGTAGAGTTCGGTCTTGCTGGCATCGCGTTCAGAGCAGTCTGCCAGTTTTCCGGGCAGGGTCAAACTTTCAAGGGTGGATTTACGGATGACCAGATCGCGGGCTTTGCGGGCAGCATCACGGGCGCGCGCCGAGGTGAGACACTTCTGGATGATGGCTTTAGCGGCTTGCGGATTTTCCTCCAGAAAGGTGCTGAAGGCTTCGCCCACTACCTGCTGAACGTAGGTCTGCACCTCAGGATTCATCAGTTTGACCTTGGTCTGGCTCTCAAACTGCGGATCGGGGTGTTTGACCGAGACGATGGCTGTCAAACCCTCGCGGGTGTCATCGCCGCTGAAGTTGGGATCGCCGTCTTTCAGGAAGTTATTGCGGCGGGCGTAGTCGTTAATCACGCGTGTGATGGCGGCGCGCAAACCGGTCAGGTGCGTCCCACCGTCAATGGTGTTGATGGTATTGGCAAACGAGTACACCGATTCAGCGTAGGCATCGGTATACTGAATGGCGGCTTCAACGCCCACTCCCTCCACCTCTTTTTCGGCGTACACCACCGGATGGAGCACCTCACGGTTGCGGTTCAGGTAACGCACAAACGAGGTAATGCCGCCCTCAAAGTAGAAGGACATCTCCCGCGAGGTCCGCTCGTCAATCAGGCGAATGGTCACCTTGCGGGTGACAAACGCCATCTCGCGGAAGCGCTGAACCAGGGTATCAAACTTGTAATCCAGATCGCCCTTGAAGATGGTGGGGTCGAAGCGGAAGGTCGTTTTGGTGCCGGTTTCAGTGGGTTTGCATTTGCCAATCACTTTGACAGGCTCCACCGGTACGCCGCGCTCGTAGCGCTGGAAATGCACCTTTCCATCACGGCGCACCTCTACCTCACACCATTCCGAAAGCGCGTTGACCGCCGAAACGCCCACGCCGTGCAGACCGCCTGATACCTTGTAACTCCCGCTCCCAAACTTTCCGCCGGCATGCAGGACGGTCATGACCACCTCTAAAGCCGATTTTTGCTTTTCGGGGTGAATATCTACAGGAATACCGCGCCCGTTGTCTTCCACCGTCACCGAACTGTCGGGGTGAATGGTGACGACAATGCGGTCACAGGCGCCTGCCAGCGCCTCGTCAATGGAGTTATCCACCACTTCATAGACCAGGTGATGCAGGGCTTTTAAGTCCGTGCCGCCGACATACATCCCCGGGCGGCGGCGGACGGCTTCCAAACCCTCCAGAACCTGAATATCTTTTGCACCGTAAGAAGTGTTCACAGGTATTGCCAAACCAACCTCCCATCAAGCGGCTTCTGGCGAAGCCGCGCCTTATTTCAAAACTTGTGTGGCGCGCCGCAGGGTTTCAGCCCACAACAGCGCATCCCGATAGTACACAAAACTTGCCCCCAGCAATGCAGTGCTGACCACCGCATTGCCCAGAATGCCTGCCAGCATCAGCCAGGAATCTTCCGGCGGGATACGCCACAGATAACCCAACCCCTGAGAGATGAGCAACAGGCTGATTAAAAACAGCGCAATACCCGGGAAAAGCCAGCGCCATGTGCGCACGCTGAGCAGTGCGGAGGTGAGGAAATTGCGCCTTGCCACAAAAATCCCGTGCGGGGTAAACGCCAGTGGCACAACGATCCAGAGGAGCGCCACCATCACCACCAGGATGAACATCTGCAAAAATTGCAGACTGATCATCTCCAGAATCACCGCCATGCCCAGCAAAGGCACACTGATGACCAGCGCCAGCAGGATCAAACTCATCACCAGCAGGAAGACCTGCCCAACCTCCCAAACCAGCAAGCGGATCGAATCGCGTTCCTCAAAGAGCCTAACTTCACTGGCAAGCAGGCTGAAATACACACACCCCAGCACCAGTCCCAGCAAGCCAAAGAGCAACCATCCACTTAAGAACTGTCCGAAGGATTGCGCTTCAATAATCAAGGGCATGCCCCAGGGCGTTCTGGCAGGCATTAACCCTGCCATCATGCTGGGGATGCCGATTGGGAAGGTGCTTAACGCACTGAAGAGATTGAAACGCTCCAGTTGAAATTGCCAGAACTGGCGCACCACCTCGACCATCGAAGCCGCCTGCTCTCCCGCCATCGTCTGCGTCATGTTAAGCCAGTCTTCGATGAAGGGAGAAAACAGGGCTTTCACCCGATAGCGCGGTCCGAGCCAGATGAATAAATCCAGCAGGATGGGAAACACCAGCAGGTAAGCGCGATTGGCAACCAGATTGAATCCAGCCTGGATAGACGCTATCAGGCGGGGTGGGGCAATTTCGGTGCGGACAGATGAATCCATACGAAATTCTATTTTACCATAGGAAGGGCTTTCAAACGAACGGGCACACGGCGCGCAACAGGTTGGACTCTCCAAACCTGCAAGGCTCATCCCCAAAGCGCAGCCCTTGCGGTACAATCAAAATGGACATGGAAGACCATGAGCATCTGCCCGATCGCAATCGCATGAGCGTAGTCATCGCCGCCGTGATGCTGGCGTATGCCATTACGCCTTTTGTTCAAATTGCTCCGCTGGTACTGCAAACCCAACTGCCGGGGCTGTTTCTCTCCTTCACCATTGATTTTTCTACCTTATCTTCCCTTCTGGCAGCAGCGCTTGCCGCTACCGGCTCCTGGTGGCTCCTGCTGGATCATCCTCTGTACCCCACCTGGCAAAATCGCGGCAGGCACTGGCTTCTTCCGGCACTGACCGCCTGGGTGATCGGCGTGCCGCTCAACTCGCTGGAAGCAGGTCCGGAATGGTGGGCGCTCTTCGGTCTGGGAGGAGTTTTCCTGGTCATTGTCCTGCTGGCAGAGTACATCGCTTTTGACCCCGAAGATGTACGCCATGCTCCTGCCGCCATTGGGTTAACGGCGCTCTCCTTTGCGCTGTTCCTCCTGTTATCCGTTTCGCTAAAAGCAACCGGTTTACGACTCTTTCTCACCTTCCCCGCCATCACGCTGGCGGTGGGGCTTGCGGCGCTGCGCACGCTGTACCTGCGTCTGGGTGGGGTCTGGCACTGGAAAGGTGCTCTGGTGGTCGCTTTAGTCACGGCGCAGATTGCCTCGGCGCTTCACTACTTTCCTCTTTCTGCCCTGCAGTATGGGCTACTGCTCACCGGTCTGGCGTATGCCCTGACCAGCATCGTCACCGCCTATGAAGAAGAGCGCACTGGCTCTGGGTTGTGGCTGGAACCCACTTTGATGTTTGGAATCTTACTTTTGCTGGCGGTACTGATTCGGGGGTAAAACCCATGCGTATTCCAGAGGAAATGGTTAACCAGATTCTCGCACATGCCCGGCACGACGTTTCCGAAGAACGCTGCGGGCTGATCGGCGGCATTGCCGGGGAAGCCCGTCTGTTCATCCCTACTACCAACGTCCTGCGAAGCCCGACCCGCTTTCGCATGGATCCCACGGAGCAATGGCAGGCATTTCAAACCTTTGAAGCCAGCGGGCTGGAACTGATTGCCATCGTTCATTCTCATCCGGGCGGACCACCCACCCCTTCGCCCACCGACCTTGCCGAGTTTGCCTATCCGGGGGTGCTGTATCTCATCGCTTCCCCTGCACCGAATGACTGGCAACTGCGCGCATTCTGGCTGGATGAGGGAACCATTCGAGAAGAACCGCTGGAAATCTGTCGTAACCCATCTGCGTAAAATGGGTTAAACTATAACGCGAGGAAATCGAGAAAATGATGCAGGTCGTTCAGGTTCTTGGTGTACTGGTTGTTTCCTACCTGTTGGGATCCATCCCCTTTGGATGGATCATCGTCAAACTGACCACCGGGCGAGATATCCGCGAAGTGGAAAGCGGACGTATGGGCGGCACCAACGCCATGCGCGCGGCGGGCTTTCTGGCAGGGCTGTTCACGGCAATCGGCGATGTCGCCAAAGCCTACGTTACCCACTGGCTGGTGGTGTGGTTTATTCCTGCCGACTGGGGCATTCGCATCTGGCTGGAAGTTGCCGCACCGCTCATGGCGATCATGGGGCATAACTACTCAATTTACATGCTCACCCGCCACAGCGACGGTAAGGTTACCCTGCGAGGCGGTGCCGGAGGCGCACCCTGCTTTGGCGGAACGCTGGGCATTTTGCCGTGGAGTGCCTACATTATCCTGCCTGTAGCGGTGCTGGTTTACGTATTCGTCGGTTATGCCTCAGTGACCACGCTGAGCATCGCCATTTCATCCATTGCCCTTTTCACCTACCTGACGCTGACGCAGGGATACCCGTGGCAGTACATCCTCTACGGGGTCTTCAGCCTGCTGATTCTGGCATGGGCACTACGCCCCAACCTGAAACGTCTGGCAGAGGGAACCGAACGGGCTGTAGGACTGCGGGCATATCTGCAAAAACGGCGCCAGGCGCAGTCAAAATAAACGAAAAAGCAGGGACGAGCATCCCTGCTTTTTGTTTACGTCTTTTTCGAAATTACTGACGCTCACCGGCTTCCACGCGATCCTCTTCATTCTGCATCTGACGGAAGAGAAAGCGCAGGTTGCGACGGTGCAATTCTTCCGCCAACCCCCCCAGGAAGACACGGCTCTTCCCGCAAGACTCAATGTCAATGGCGTAGAGCGCATCTACAGGATTGCGCTTGCGCAGAGCGGCGCGCACCTGCTTGCGGATGGTGCTGAGGTATGCCAGATTTTCTTTGACCGCTTCGTCAATTTCGCCGCGCAGAATGATGTCACCGTGCCCCTGCACGATGTTTTCCAGCCCCATCTTGCCAATCTTACGGATGGTTTCGCTGAGCACCTCGGCATCGCCATCCACAATGTATGGCAAGGGTAAAAAGGCATCGCCAGCAAACAGCACGCGGTCTTCCTCAACCAGCACTGAAATGCCATCCGCACTGTGCCCGGGGGTTGGGAAAATGGTCAAACTCTTCTTCCCCACCCGCAGAACGAGCGTGCCTTCTTCCAGAGTAATATGCGGTGGAACCAGTTTCACCTGCTTGAAGGTCGGATTCTGGCGTTTTGCCGATTCAAGCGAAGCCGCGCCTTTTTCAAGCAATAACTTGCGGGTCAGGGCATGGCCCAACACGGTAGCCCCGGGGAAGAACCCATTCCCCCAGCAGTGATCGGCATGGTAGTGGGTATTGATGACGTAGCGCACCGGAACCCCCAGTTCCTCTTCGATAAAAGCACGCATTGCCAGCGTTTCTTCCGGTAACGCCAGCGTATCAATGACTACCGCCCAGTACGGCCCTGTAATGGCACCTGCTGTCACCTGAGCGTAAATTTCGCTTTGAAACCAGTAGACGTTTTCCGAAATTCGTTCGCGTTGCATACAGCCCAATCTTCCATTTTAAAATCAGCAGGGCATAGGATAGCACAAAAGAAAACAAAAGTCAAAAAATGCTCTTTTCAGCGCCGTAAAATGCCCAGTTGAGTGGCTTTGCCCACCGCTTCCGTGCGGTTGGAGGCTTCCAGTTTGTCCAGAATGTGACGGATGTGCGTCTTGACAGTGTTTTCAGAGATGAACAACCGGGAAGCAATTTGCTGGGTTGTCAGCCCTTCGGCAAGACATTGCAGGACTTCCAGTTCGCGGTCGCTGAGCAATTGTGTGGATGCCTCAAGGGTGCCTCTCTGCATCACTCCCAGCACGGGGGGAACCACCTCCGGAGAAAGCACCCCTTTGCCTTCGGCAATGTTCAGGAGGGCTTTGCGCAAATCCTCCGGCTCGGTGTTTTTGAGGATGTAGCCATTAGCACCCGCCCGGATTGCCCCGATGAGATCCTGATCTTCCTGTGAGATGGTCAACATCAATACACGCAGGGATGATTTTTGCCGCCGCAGGGCTTGCACCAGCGCAATTCCATCCATGCGCGGCATGTTCACATCCACCAGAGCAATATCCGGATGCCTTTGAGCGATCACCCGCAGGGCTTCCTCACCATCGCTGGCTTCGCCCACCACCTCAAACTCAGACATCTCTTCCAGCAGGCTGATCAACCCTCGACGAAAGAGGGCATGATCATCCACAACCACTAACCGGAACTTCCTGCTCATTCTACATTTTCCTCCTGACGAGAGGGCAACGATACACGCACGGTTGTCCCCAGATGTGGCGCGCTGATGATTTGCAGTTCCGCCCCGATCATTTCAGCCCGTTCGCGCATACCGCGCAAGCCATACTGCGCCACCTCCGGAACATCTTCGGGATCAAAGCCACGCCCATCATCATGAATCTCCATGACCACATCCCCGCCCCATTCCCGCAAGGTGATACTCACCCGTGAGGCATGGGCATGCTTGCGGATGTTATTGAGGGCTTCCTGAAGGATACGCACCATCTGCACCTGCGTTTCCGGTGCCAGCCTCGGCGGTTGAATCAACCACTTCACTTCAGTGGGAATGCCGGTATTGCGCTGAAAACTGGAAGCCAGCCCCTCCAGCCACACGGTCAAATCTTCTTCGGGCTGGGCGCGCAGATGATCAATGGTCTGGCGGGTGTCCTGATAGACCTCTTCCAGCGCCTGACGGTGATCGTGGAGAAGTCGCCCCAACCGGGCAAGATCGCCCTGTTGAAGGGCAGTTTGCATCTGCGAGACCTGCATTTTCAGGAAAGCCAGCGTCTGTGCCAGTCCATCATGAATTTCCCGCGCCAGACGGGTGCGTTCCTGCAGAATAAGGGTGTATTCAAGAGTGAGCAGAGAGCGCTCGTTTTCAATGATCAACGCCGCCTGCGCCGCCGCGGTTTGCAAGAGGGCTTGCTGAGCCGGAAGCAGGTTTTCCACATTCGGCGCCAGCAAGACCAGACATCCCATAGACAGCCCTTCGGGTAACTGCAAGGGGTACAGACAAACCCAGCCATATTCCTCACGCCGCTGATGGGCTTCTTTACAGACCAGCGCCTGTTCCAGCAAACTCTCCAGCCATCCCGCCGGATATGCCTGTGCCTCTCCAGTCACAACCCGCATACCCGAAAGGCGTTCATCTTGAAGCGGGCGCACCTGAACAATCAACGTACCAAAGCCCAGATGATTTCTCACCCGCTGCAGGAGCGCCATGAGGGTACTCTGCAGGTCACGGCGAGGCAGGCGCAGAGCCTGAATCTGGCGCAGGGTTATGATTTCCTGCCGGTGCAGACGCGCCGTCTCTACTGCCAGTGCCAGTTCGTTGAGAATGCCCTGCAAAAAGTCATGAACGGCTGGATCCAGGGAGCGTTCCGAAGGCAGATAAAGATTGACCATTCCCAGCCGGCGCTCACCCAGAGAAAGCGGGAAACAGTAAATGCCCATTGCCCCCATCGGTCCCCAGCGCAAAGGGCAGGCTTGCCCCGGCGCTGATTGCAGCACTGCGCAGGTGCGGCAGGTACCCCGTACCTGTTCGGAAACCAGATGTTCCGCCCAGCCTTTGAGAACGGGTTCGGGTAAGTCACCCGCGGTAAAGGCAGGCAAAGGCTCTCCCCAGGCATCAAAGGGCACAAAGGAAGCCCCCACCCCGCCCACCAGACGATTAATTTGCGCCAGCGCCGTCTCGATGAGGCTTTTTTCGTCTTCCTTCTCCGCCAGT
>OGCI01000853.1_pt1 | contig 30132 bp, 22 predicted proteins | sample 1570021 | NCBI WGS metagenome assembly OGCI01 (sample SAMN06264664, study PRJEB24512) | hot springs metagenome | isolation source: Hot spring water | place: South Africa: Tshipise | collected 2015-06-21 | reverse complement strand
GTTTCCCCATGTCCCAACCGCTGTTGGGAGCGGCTGGCGCCCCCACAGGCAGGGGGATGGGGAAACCCGGTTTCCCCGTATGTTCACATCAGAGCAGGTGAAACCTTTCCTACTCCAGCCCCAGGTAGGCCTTTTGCACCATCTCATTCTCACGCAGGGCCTGGGCGGTATCTTCGAGCACAATCTCGCCGCTCTGGAGCACATAGCCCCGGTGGGCAATCCCGAGGGCCTGGAGAGCATTCTGTTCCACCAGAAGCACCGTAGTGCCCTGGGTGTTGATCGTCTTCACAATCTCGAAGATCTGCTCGACCAGCACCGGCGCCAGGCCCATCGAAGGCTCGTCGAGCAACAGCACCTGCGGGCGGGCCATCAGCGCGCGTCCAATCGCCAGCATCTGCTGCTCACCGCCAGAGAGGGTGCCGCCTTTTTGCGAAGTACGCTCGCGCAGGCGCGGAAAGAGCGTAAAAACGCGCTCGAGATCGTTATGGTAGGTCTGGCTGCGGGTATCGTGCAGGTAGGCGCCCATCTCGAGGTTCTCCAGCACGGTCAGCCGTGGAAAGATCCGGCGACCTTCAGGCGCCTGGGCAATACCCAGCCTGACGATCTCGTGGGCCGGCAACCTGTCGATCCGCCGGCGATTGAAGTACACCTCGCCGACCCGCGGCGTCAACAACCCGGAGATGGTACGCAGGGTCGTGCTCTTCCCGGCGCCATTCGAGCCGATGAGGGTCACGATCTCGCCCTTTTCGACGGTGATTGAAATACCCTTGAGGGCGTGGATCTTGCCGTAGTAGGTGTGGACGTTTTTTAACTCAAGCAGGGCCATGATGTCTTTCGGTGAAGGTGTGGAATGATAGAAATCAAACTGAGCTTCTGTTATATCAATTCTGCTTAATCGCATCGCATGCGTTCAGCTCCACAAAAAGGCCCGTGTGGCGGTGGAGCGCTATGGAGACGCGCTGGACCATGCGACGTCGTCAGTGCTATGTGGTCTTATACCAATTATCGTTGATGATGCCGCATTGCCTGAAGCGATTTCAGGCGTTGTGCTGCCCAGCGTGGCAATCCACAATCCAAAATCTAAAATCCAAAATGGTATTATGCTGCCGCGCCGGCAGCGCCCTTGCCCAGATAGGCCTCGATCACCCGAGGGTTGCTGCGGATGGCAGCGGCATCCCCCTCGGCGATTTTGGTGCCGTAGTCCAGCACGGTAATGCGTTCGGAGATGGCCATCACCAGCCGCATATCGTGCTCGATCAGCACCACGGTCAGGCCCAACTCATCGCGCAGGCGGCGAATCAGCTCCGTAGCCGCGTCAGTCTCGTGCGGGTTCATCCCCGCGGTCGGCTCATCAAGGAGGATGAGCTTCGGCTGGCCGGCCAGGGCGCGGGCGATCTCCAGGCGGCGCTGGTCGCCATAGGGCAGGTTCTTGGCCAGATCATCGCGCTTCTCATCCAGCCCCACATACGCCAGCAGTTCCCGGGCCTTCTGGCGTGCCCGGGCCTCTTCGCGGCGCACCCCGGCGGCCCGGGTGACGATCTGCCAGAAGGGGGCGTGCAGGTGGGTGTGCATCCCCACCAGCACATTCTCCAGCACGGTCATATTATCGAACAGACGAATGTTCTGAAACGTGCGGCGCATCCCCAGCGCAGCGATAATGTCAGGGCGATTACCAGCGATAGATGTGCCGTCGAAGATCACCGTGCCTTTGTCGGGTTTGTAGATCCCGGTAAGGATATTGAAGAACGTGGTCTTCCCTGCGCCGTTGGGACCGATCACGCTGACGATGCGGCCTTTCTCCACGGTCAAAGTAACATCGTTGACCGCAACCAGGCCACCGAAGGTTTTGGTTACATTGCGCGCTTCGAGGATGTTTGAAGTCATACGCTCTGTTGTTGCGGAGAGAGCTGCACGGCGGCTACGCCGCACAACGACAAGATGAACATTGGGGTTTTTTGGAAGGGCTACGTCCTCCCAAACCCTCGCGCGCGGCCCATGTTCACGCCCCAGACCTCAAGACGATTCGGCCGCCGCGCGCGCCGCCGGTGGCGCTTCTTCTTCCGACGGCGGCTCATCACCGGCGTGCAGTTCCTCGCTCCGCCGCTCGTCGGGCAGGATGCCCTGGGGCCGGAAGATCATCATCAGCACCAGCAAGATCCCGAAGAGCAGGCGCTGGTACTGGGTCGGGTCAAAGGCCGCAGGGATGGGCACGCCCGCCCGCTGGGCATCGCGCAACACAGTGGCCATGCGCGGCAGGATCTGCAGGTCAAGCAGGGTCACGATCACCGCGCCGAGGATGGACCCGGGAATCGACCCCATCCCTCCGAGGATAACCATGGCCAGAATGTTGATCGAGCGCAGCAAGTCGAAGGTGGGCGGGTTGATGAACAACTGCTTCGAGGCGAACACCACCCCCATCGCCCCGGCAAACGACGCTCCCACGGCGAAGGCCATGAGCTTCATGCGCACCCGGGGAATGCCCTGGGCCACCGCGGCGGTCTCATCCTCGCGAATAGCCTCCCAGGCCCGCCCGATACGCGAATTCTTCAGACGACTCACCACCACCACGGTGAAAATCACAATCAGCAGCACCACAAAGTAGAAAAACTGCTGGTAAAGCTGGCTATCGCTCAAGTTCCATCCCAGCGTCTCGCGGATAAAGTTGGTCAGGATCAGCGGCGGCCGTTCGATCTCGCGGATGCCCTGCGAACCATTGGTGATGTTGATCGGGCGATCGAGGTTGTTGGCGAGCACGCGGATCACCTCGCCGAAACCCAGCGTCACAATCGCCAGATAGTCGCCCCGCAACCGCAGCACCGGCAGCCCGAGCAGAATGCCGAAGACCGCGCCGATCACCAGGCCCAGCACCACGAAGGGGTAAAACATGATCGGCGGCACCGGACTCCAGGCCGGGTTGATCTGGGTGATCTGGGGCGTGCTGAGGATGGCCCAGAGGTAGGCCCCCACCGCGAAGAAGGCCACATAGCCCAGGTCGAGCAGGCCGGCGAAGCCCACCACCACATTCAGCCCCAGGGCCAGCGCCACGAAGATGCCCGCCTGGGTGGCCACATCAATGTAGAACGGGTTGAGTGTGCCGAAGATCGGCATCACCACCACCAGCAGCACAGCCGTCAACCCCCCGCGGAACCAGAGCGGCGTCGCCGAGCGGTAAACCATAAACACCAGCAGCAAGAACAACACGAAGAAAATGTCGGTTCGCAGACTGGTGCGGGGGTTGGTGAAGAGCTGCCAGGTGCAGATCGCCGCGTAGAGGCCAAAGAAGGCATACGCGCCTGAACCGCGACCCAGATAGGTTCTGAGTTGCTCCCAGAGACGTGCTGATTGCGCTGTTGGTGTCATACGGATGTTCTGGAGGGACGCAACCCTCGCCAACGCTCCCTTTCGGGAGGGAGCGTTTCCTCACACCTTCTGGGTGGTAGCCTCACCAAGCAGACCAGAGGGCCGGAAGATCAGGATAAGGATCAGAATGCTAAACGCCGCAATGTCGGCATAGGCCGCGCCGGAGAAGGCCCCGCCGGTGAAGAGCGACAGGTACGAGGCCACGAAGGCTTCCAGGAAGCCCAGCACGATGCCGCCGACCATGGCCCCGGTGATGTTGCCGATGCCGCCGAGCACCGCAGCGGTAAAGGCCTTCAAGCCGGGAATAAAGCCCATATAGGGATTAACCGTGCCCACGTACATCCCGAACAGCGCCCCGGCTGCGCCGCCGAGCGCCCCGCCGATGAGAAAGGTCAGCGAGATAATCTGGTTGACATTGATACCCATCAGGCTGGCCGTCGCCCGATCCTGGGCAGTGGCGCGGATAGCCTTGCCGAGTCGGGTAGCATTGACCAGATAGTTGAGCACCACCAGCATCACCACCGCGGCGCTGACAAAGATCAACGCCTTGGGGCTAATGATCACCGGCACCGGGCGGTCACCGAGGTTCATTTCGAAGAGGCGGATCGGGCTGCCAAAATCGGGGGTATTGAAGCGCGCGTTGAAGCCCAGCGGCGTGCTGGTCATAATCAGGCGGGTAACATCTTGCAGCACCAGCGACACGCCGATAGCCGAAATGAGCGGCACCAGGCGCGGCGCGCCCCGCAGCGGGCGGTAAGCTACCCGCTCGACCGTCACCGCCAGCGTGCCGCTGACCAGCATCCCCAGGACGATGATCAGCAACACGAACAGCAGCCCGGGCACGGCGGCAAGGAAGCCGGCAGCGGCGAGCGCCAGCGCCACTGCTGCGCCAACCACGCCACCGACCATAAAGATCTCACCGTGGGCAAAGTTAATGAACTCCAGCACACCGTAGACCATCGTGTACCCGAGAGCGATGGTTGCAAAGAGGAACCCCCGCACCAGGCCGTCAATGATCACCTGGGGCAGAATTGTCCACGTGCGCACAAGCAGATCCGGTCGCGCGCCGATCTGCACCAGCGCCAGCAGCGTCACCACCAGGCTCAGGGCGATGGCGCTCCCAACGACGAAGAGGAGCATCTGCCCTACCGGACCGAACACCGTTCGCAGCACCTCAGCGAGGGAGCGCTGACCGGTCTGTGGAGATGTGGTTACCTTTGCTTCCGCAGCCATAACCCTCACCGAGCATCGTAATCGTGTGGCCCGCGGACGGGCTCGACATGAAAATAGGGGGAACCAGAGTTCCGCGCGCCCTCCCCGCGGGGAGGGTTTGCGAGGACTCTTGTCCTGACACGCGCCGTCGATACCCACCGGGGTTCCGCATACCTCTCCCGGCGGGGAGGGTCTGGGAGAGCCTTGCCCTGCCAGGAACGCCTCGTTGGGTCATCGTGCAGCGCAGTCATCTTCGCGAAGTGGGTAGGGGAAACCAGCCGTATATACAAATGTGGGAGGGGCTGGGAGGCAAAGCCCCTCCCCGCCCCTCCCGACACCTTTCTGGCTACGGCGCCGGGATCTCCAGGCGGGACACGAGACTATTCTTGTTCCAGTCGTTGATGTCCGTTACCTGGAGCACGAAATAGGTCGCCACCTCGGGGTCGCCCTTTTCGTTGAACTTGTAGGCGCCGGTGATCCCGACGAGTTCGGGCAGATTCTTCATCGCCTCGAGAACCTGCGCGCGGGTCGGCTTGCCACCAGCATCGGCAGCAGCCTTGACGATGGCGGCCACACAGAAGTGCGACGCATCGTAGGCCTGCGCCGAGAAGGGCGGCGCGTCGGCATTGAAGGTAGCCTTGTAATCCTCGGCGAACTTCGCCGCGTTGGGGAACTGGCTCACCGGCGCGGCCACCGAGGTGTAGTGCATATCCTGCACCGCATCACCGGCCAGCTTCGCCAGATCGGCGGCGTCCAACCCATCCGGCCCCAGGAACAGCGCCTCGATGCCGCGATCGCGGGCCTGGCGGAAGAGCGGGCCGGCCTGGTCGTAGATTCCGCCGAAGTAGATCAGGTCGGGGTTAGCGGCCAGAATCGGCGTCAGGATGGCCGAGAAGTCGCTCTTCTCCTCGGTGCCCTCGAAGCCCAGCACCTCCAGCCCGTTCTTCTCGGCGGCCTGGCGGAAGAACTCGGCCACACCCTGGCCGTAGGCCGTGGTGTCGTGAATGATATAGACCGACTTCACCCCCAGTTCTTCGCGGGCGAACTGCTCGCCCACCGTGCCCTGGACATCGTCGCGACCCACGACGCGGAAGGCCACCTCATAGCCGCCCTCGGTGATGTTGGGGTTGGTATTGGCTGGCGAAACCATTGGCAGCGAGGCGCTCTTGTAGTCGGGCAGCGAGGCCAGGGCCACACCCGAGTTCAGGTGCCCCACCACACAGAGGATATCCGGATCGGAGACGATGTTCTTGGCGTTGGCCGTACCAACCTCGGGCTTGGCCTGGTCGTCGAAAGGCTCCAGTTCAAACTGGATGCCAGCATCCTTAAGCAGATCGTTAGCCTGGGTAATGCCCAGTTCGGCGCCGTTGCGGATACCGGTGCCCAGAGCGGCCTGACCACCGCTCAGCGGGCTTTGCGAGGCAATCTTGATCGTGCCAATCTCACCGCTCAGGCTGGCGGCCCATTCGGTGACGTAGTCAACAATCGTGCCCGACGCCGCCTCGGGAGCGGCCGTGGGAGCGGCGGTAGGCGCCGCGGTAGGAGCTTCTGTAGGGGCTGCCGTGGGCGCCTCGGTTGGCGCCGGAGCGGTCGTAGGCGGCTCAGTGGGTGCAGCGGTCGGCTGCTGCGCCGCAGGCTGGCCACAGGCGGCGAGCAGCGCGCCCAGCAACGCAACCAGCAGCAGCAGGCTCAATCGTCGCATCATAGCGTGATCACTCCTTACGACTTGCAGAGCATCTGTGTCGGGCACAACCGGCCCGAGCCATTGTTCCTCATCGGCACGAAACCCGCGCGGGTTCGTGCAGTGCCCGAGGGCAGGCGCATCGGCCACCAGTCACGGGGCGCCACCCCTTGCCATATGCGCGCCATCGTAACCAAAGCGCATCCCACCCCCTTTCGGAGCTGTGTTCCCTGTCGGTGGGCAGGCGTCAACTCTGAGCGTAAGAGTTGTTCGTGGCATGCGTCACGGCATTACACGTTACCAATTATTATATACGTTTTTGGATGGTAACAGTTGCGCAGTCTAGCGGATCGAGAGGAGATTGTCAAGTTGTGTCATAGGAGTATCAGGCTGAGGTGAACGTACGGGGAAACCGGGGTTCCCCATCCCCGTCCCTGTGGGGAAGCGCCCGGTTCCCTCCCCCAGCGGGGGAGGGCCAGGGAGGGGGCGGCCCTCCCAAAGACGCCCCATGTTCATCGCGGCGTTGTGCGCCATGCGCATGACCGTCTAACGTGAACATAGGGAACCCGAGGTTCCCCAGGACCCTGCCGGCCGGGGCGCCAGCCACTCCCAGCAGCGGTTGGGGAATGGGGAAACCGGGGTTCCCCATCCCCGTCCCTGTGGGGAGATTTGAGCCATTCCGGCGTTGTGCGGCGCAGCCGCATCGCATAAACGACTGATGTGACCATATGGGGAAACCGGGTTTCCCCACCTGCGGTGAGCCTGTCGAACCGCACCCCTGCCTGTGGAGGCGACCGTTGCATCGGCCCCGCAGGGGCCGGGGCGCTGGCGGCTTGTGCCTTGCCCCCCATGGCGGTACAATACCTCTCGCCGCAGGCGCCCGGTGGGGGTCAGGCGAGCCAGCGCGCCTGGCCCGGCAGGTCCCTCCCACGGCAGCGCCACCTGACCCGCACGATGGTTACCGTATGATATGATGACAGAACGTTCGCGGGGGTTTCCGATATGGATCTGGGGCGTCCTGGTGGCGCTGATCCTGATCGCCCTGAGCAGTCGCGGCAATTTCGGCGTCGCCAACGAGTCCCTCAGGCAGCGCTTTGCGGCACAGCCTACGCCTGCCGGCGCCGACCTGCCGTTCGAGATGCCACAGCTCGAGATCGGGGCGCTGCCGCCGCAACTCCAGGAAGCGGCCCGCGAGTTGCTCTGGAGGCTGAACCGCGGCGAGGCGGGCCGGCCAGTTGAGCCTGCGGTGGAGAGCGCCCGCCTGCGCATCGAGGTGCGCGAACTGCGCCGCGTCGCCGATGAGGTGCAGGTCCGCGGCGAGGTCACCAACATCAGCCGGCGCGAGGTGCAGGTGCCCATCAGCGCCTTCGAGTTGCGCGATAGCGCCGGGATCAGTTACCTTGCCAATGGCGGCGCGAGTTCCACCCTCCGGCCCGGCCAGAGCACCCCTCTGGAACTGAGCGTTCCCCTTCCTCCGGGCCGCGGGCTGCTGCTTATCACCAGCCTGCCGCCCGATCCTCCCGTCGAGCAGCGCTTGATTGTCGCCGATACGACGCCATGAGCCAGACCATTGCGAGCCGCCTCGATCAGGTGATCGAGCGCATTGCCCGGGCCGCCGCCCGCGCCAACCGCGATCCTGCCGCCATCACCCTGGTTGCCGTGACCAAGACGCACCCGCCCGAGGTGATCGCCGAGGCTATCGCCGCCGGCATCCGCGATCTGGGTGAGAACCGGGTCCAGGAGGCCGCGCTCAAGATCCCGCCCTTCAAGGCCGCCTATCCTGAGGTGCGCTGGCACCTGATTGGCCATTTGCAGCGCAACAAGGCCAGACCGGCCATCGAGTTGTTTGATGTCATCCACTCCGTTGACAGCCTGCGCCTCGCCGAGACGCTCAACCGCCACCTGCAGGAACGCGCCGCAGGGCAAGCGCAGGCGCGCCGGATGCCCATTCTGTTGCAGGTGAACGTAAGCGGTGAGTCCTCCAAGGAGGGCTTTGATCTGCCCGGCGGCCTTGCCAACCGGGCCGGTCTGGAGGCTCTGCTCCCCGACATTGAGCGCATCGTGGCCCTGCCCTGTCTCGAGGTGCGCGGACTGATGACCATCGCGCCAATCGTGGCCGACCCGGACCAGGCCCGCCCGGTCTTCCGCGCGCTGCGTGAGGTGCGCGACGAACTGTCGCGGCGCTTCCCCCGGGCGGCCTGGGCCGAGCTTTCGATGGGTATGACCGACGACTTCGAGGCCGCTATCGCCGAAGGCGCCACTATCGTGCGGGTCGGGCGGGCGATTTTTGGGGAGCGGTGGAAATATGGATAGTTTTTTGCGGGGAGGGCTTCGCCCTCCCACGCCCCCTCCCGCATGAGGAAGCCATCGGCAACCTGCCCTTACAAGCGGTTGGGGGATGGGGGACCGGGTTTCCCCGCGCTCACCTCAGCATCGTCAGCGCGGCGACCCCGAACAACACCTGCACAACGACCGAGGTCGCCTGCAACATCCGCGCGCCCACAGGCTCACGGCCATACAGCCACAAGCCCATCCCCACGTTGAGGAACAGGATCGCCGCTCCGGCCAGGGGCAACAGGAGGATCTGGTAGCGAGGCGCCATGGCCACGATCGCGCCCGTGGGATCGCTGCGCCAGCCGATCAGCGTCGGGAGCGAGGGATAGAGAACCATCAACGCCCCGAGCAGGGCCAGGTTAAGCAGGAGAGCGCCAAGCACGCACCCCCGCGCCAGGGGATCGCGCCAGAAGGTGTAGGCGAAGACCCGCCCGGCCTCCACGCCGGGTGCGAGTTGCTGCACCGCGCCCAGGCGCCGGCGCTGCTCCAGATCCTGCACGAAGCCGTCCACGTCCTGCGGTGAGATGGCGTAGGCCTCGGAAGGGGTGTGAATGATCAGCGCGCGCGTCAGCGGCACGGTGCTGAAGCGCTGCACCTCGCGGCCCTCCGGCAGACGCGCTGGCCCACTCAGGTAAGCGACGCTGGCGAAGGGTGAGGCGCCCGTGGCCGGCGCGTTGAGACCGCTCTCGATACTCTCGATCTGCCCCAGGGGCACCACCGCCCGGTTGCCCAGCCAGAGGATGTAGAGGCCGTTGCGGTCGAGGGTGTAGGCCAGACTCAGCGCCGCCGCCACGCGATAGCCCAGGAACGCGGCGCACACGAGGAGCGCCAGCACCGCCAGGTGGCGCAGAAACAGGCGCCCATCAATCGGCCACGCCTCAGGGGGTTGCGCCAGGAGCGCAACCAGGCTCGCCAGCAGGTAGCCCGCCACCCCGAGCGTGGCGATCAGGGCCGCCAGGGCCATCCACAGGCGCCAAGAACGTTGAGGGGTCCAGCGTCGCATGATCTCGTCCGTATGACCCGCGCAGTACGTCCCACTCGAAGGCTCACGGCGCAGGCGTGGCCGTGGGCGTCTCGGCCGGCTCGGGGGTCGGCGTCGGCAAGGGTGTTGGCGGGCCGGGCAGGTACGTCGGCTCAGGAGTGGGTAGCGGCTCGGCGGGCACGGGCGTCGGGCTGGGGGTCGGCTCTGGGAAGCGACGAATGCTGAGGACCGCGCGCTGTTCCTCCGCCCAGCGATCGAGGGCCTCGGTGCGGGCCTCGCGCAACTGGCGCTCCTCGGAGGGCACCTCACGGCGTGTCACTTCAACAACGTGCCAGCCAAAACGGGTGCGAATCGGGTCGCTGATCTGACCTTCGGGCAGGCTGAAGGCCGCAGTGACCAGTTCGGGCGGGTAGGTGGCGCCATTATCAGCGCGCCCTTCGCGGTCAAAGGAGCCAAGATCGCCCCCCTGCTCACGCGAACCGAGATCATCGGAGCGTTCGGCGGCCAGGGCGGCAAAATCGGCGCCGCCACGCAACTCGGCAACAATCGCATCGGCCCGTGGCCGCGCCTCGTTAAAGGCGGCGTCTATCTGCGCCTGGGCGGCGTCCGCGGGCGTCGTCACCGCGATCAGGATCTGGCGCGCGCTGACGCGCTCAGGTTCCTCGCTGTATGCAAAGCCCTCCGCCGGCACCAGGGCCTCCTGCACGCGCGTTGCAACCACCTGTTCACGGTACTGCGTCAGCAGGGCGGCGCGGAAATCGTCTTTGCCAAGCCTGGGTTTGGCGGCGACAGCGGCCAGTTCCAGTTCGTAGCGACGGAAGATGTCGTTGATGATCTCGTCAACCTGGAGCGCTGCCTCGGCAGGAGATGGCGTCGGGCGCGGCGTGCTCGTCGGCGCGGGGGTTGCGGTGGGCGCCGGAGTTGCCGTAGGACCACCGGGGGTTGCGGTGGCCTCGGGGGTCGCGGTAGCCTCGGGGGTCGCAGTGGCCTCGGGGGTCGCGGTCGGGCCGGAAGTGGCAGTTACCGCCGCGGCGCCTTCTGGAGACGGCGTGACGGTATCGGTCACCGGCTGGGTGGGCGGAGGCAGAAAGACCACGCCGAGATCGCTGACCAGGGCCTGGTTCACGTCGTCGTCCGTCACCACGATACCCTGGAGCGTGGCGCCCTGCTCCTTCACCTGGCGCGTGATCCACTGCTCAACCACACTCTCGTCTATGGGGGCGCTGCGGATCGCGGCAACCTGCTGGTCAATCACCGGGCTCTGGCCGAGGAACTGCTGGGTAAACTGGGGGTTGCCACCGAAGAGTGCCAGGAGCTGAAAGTTCTGGGTAATCTGGCGGGCGTAAGCCTGGCGCCGCTCCGTCCAGTAGCCGGAACGTGAGAGTTCGACCGCCCCGACGCGAGCGACGGGGCGGCTCGGCAGCCAGAGGTGTTCATAGGCCAGGCCGATGAGCACGGCCAGGAGGGCCAGACCCACGGCACCGGCGGTAACCAGAATGACCAGTCGCTGGCGTTGCTCTTCCTGGAGTTTACGCGCAGCGACACGCCGCTGGCCCGACGGGTTGCCGATCGACCTGGTGCGCGGGGAGGACGACTTCGTATCACCGCCCCGTTGAGGATTCCTGGGGGTTTCTGCCATGACGATGGATGCAAAGCAACATATGGAAAGCGCGTCTCACGACACGCTTCCCCGAGCGTGGAGGCGCCGGAAGGGGGGCCGCACCAGGCTTTCAAAACGGAATGTCTTCATCACCGATGTCAGGCGGAGGCGGGGGCTGCGCGCCGCCGCGCGGCGGACGGGACGCCTCACGCGGCGGGTAGTCATCAGGCTCGCGGCCGGAACGGCTGTCGAGCATAATCAGATCACTCGCAATCACCTCGGTGCGATACCGTGTCTGACCGCTCTGCTGATCCTCCCACGAACGGGTCTGCAAGCGACCCTCCAGGTACACGCGGGCGCCTCTGGTCAGATACTGATTGCAGGTCTCGGCGAGACGGTTCCAGGCCACAATGTTGAACCACTCGGTCTCATCGTGGATCTCGCCGGCATTGTCGCGCCACTGCCGCCCCACGGCGAGGCGAAACGTCGTCACCGGACTGCCCGAGGCCGTGTAGCGCATCTCGGGATCGGTGCCCAGGCGGCCAATCAGCATGACTTTATTTAGATCACGTGCCATTACTCGACCGTCCTTCGCGCCTCACTCGCCAGCCAGGTTAAGGCGTGTCTCAAGCCCGCTTGACAATCTGGCGTTCAGCTCCACACCTCCGCAGCTCTACAAGCCGGTCGTGTGGAGGTGTGGAGCAACTGTGAAACGCTCGCTTTTGAACTTTGCCTGAGCGCCCGTTCGTAGCAGTTTTGCCGGATGGCGTCGCCCCGGACAGGTTCACAGCTCCACAGCTCCAACAAGCCCTGTGTGGAAGTGTGGAGCCGAATCGGACAATGCAACCTGGTCAGGGATCTCGGGATTCAATCCTCGTCACTCTCGCCGACCGGCTCACCTGCCTCAACCTCCACCTCCTCCTCGGCCGCCGGGGCCGACGAGGAGCCTTTCTGCTCTACCACGGTGATCAGGTAGCGCAAAATGGTGTCGGTCAGTTTGAGCGTTCGCTCGACATCAATCACCTTTGCCGCACTGAGGCTGAAGTGCATCAGCACGTAGTAACCCTCGGTGAAATTGCGACGACTGGGCTCGCCGACGACGTACTCGCGGATCGGATAGGCCAGTTTGCGCCGGCCCCACGGCGACGAGTGATTCACCGATCGCACCTCGCCCCCATTCGACTCGATGGCCTGCCGCACCCGCTCGATCACTGCCGCAATCCCCTCATCAGTGGCGGCCAGGGGGCTGATAATGAACATCAATTCGTAGTCACGACGACGCTCGCGCACGTGTTCCTCCTCTGGTGATGTCCCGCTCGTCCAACTCTCGCCCGGCTGCGCGACCCGGGGAGCGCGGCGGAACAGAAAGAAAGATGGGCCGCACCTGACGGCGCAGCGCCATGCTTGTACCAACGCGAGATTATACCACGGTTAGAAGTGCAGGGCAATGACGATATAGTACAATACCCTGGTATCGTGCTGCGATGCAGCGTCACCTCGCGCCACGCTCTGCTCATCATGGCAAGTTCCTCAACGGTCACGATTGCGAGGCGCTGGAGCACCCCTGGTCGGCGCCTGCTGCTCGCCATTCTGCTGGGTGTGATCCCCATCGCCCTGGTAGCGCCCGCGGGGCGGCTGGCGGTGGCGATGGCGCTACTGCTGCTTGCGCCCGGCTACCTCATCGAGCGGCGCCTGGCCCCATCGCAGCCCGTGCTCATACGCCTGAGTCTGTGGCTGGCATTGAGCCTCAGCCTGGTTCCGCTGGCCTACCTGTGGCTCCACGTCGCCGGAGTGGCCCTCGGCGCGCCGGGCCTCTGGCTGGCCATCACGCTCCTCGCCGGCGCCACCCTGGTGTGCGCCTGGCAGGACCTGGGCGCGCCCGCTGGCGCTTCCGCAGCGGCCCTCCCTCCCACCGAGATGCGCTGGGCCGGCGCGCTCACCGCGCTCATCTTCGCCCTGACCCTCTGGACCCGCTTCGTCCAGATCGAGGGACTGACCTTCCCTCCCTGGGTGGACCCGGTGCATCACGCGCTGCTCGTGCGCGTCGCCGCTGAGACGGGCACGGTCCCCGGATCGTTGGAACCGTACCTGCCGGTGCGCGACCTCCCCTACCACTGGGGCTACCACGTGACCATCGCTACCCTGCTGCGGCTGAGCGGCATGGTCCTTCCCGAAACGCTGCTGGTGAGCGGGCAGATCCTCAACGCCCTCAACGCGCTGACGGTCGCCGGGCTGGCCCTGGCCCTGTGGCGCCGCCCGCTGGCCGCGCCGGTGGCGGCCCTGATCACCGGGCTGGTCTCGTTGATGCCGGCGTACTACCTCTCCTGGGGGCGATACACCCAACTGGCCGGGCTGCTGATGTTACCTGGCCTGGCCATCGCCTGGAACACGGCGCTGCGCTACCGGGGGCGGGGCTGGTGGCTGGCGGTGGCCCTCTGCCTGGCCGGGCTGAACCTGGTGCACATCCGCATGCTGATCTTCGGCCTGGCCCTCCTGGCGGCTCTCAGCCTGGTTGAGGCAGCCGGGCAACCCCGGGCGGCACTCCGGGCGCGCCTGCCCGGAGCCCTGGCGGCCATGGCCGGAGCAGGCGCGCTGACCGCGCCCTGGCTGGCGCTGATCGTTACCCGCGCCCTGCTGCCCGCGGCAGCCGCGGGAGAACTGGCCGGCGGCGGCAGTTATAACGCGCTGAACGAGAATCTGCTGTGGGTCGCGCCAAATCGCCTGCTGGCGGCCCTGGCCCTCGGCAGCGCCCTGCTGGCGCTGTGGCGGCGCGAGCGCAGCGCGGCGGCGCTGCTGATCTGGGTTGGACTGCTGGCGCTGATGACCAATCCCTGGCTCGTTGGGTATGTGCTGCCCGCCGTCGGCGCCGTGGCGCTGATCAACGGGGTACTGCGCCGCGCCCTGCTCCTGGTGGTCGTTGGCATCGCCCTGCTGCTGCTGAACCCGGCCCTGGTCACACTCCCCTACCTCTGGCTGCTGCCCAACGATGTGCTGGTGATCAGCCTGTTCATGCCCCTGGCGCTGCTCATCGGCGGTGGCGCGGCCCTGAGCTACCGGTGGCTGGGCGACGCGCGTCCGCGCCTGCGCCCCTTCCTGGCGCCGGCCATCGCCGTTCTGGTGATCGCCATCGGCCTCTGGGGGGCAATCACCAGCCGCTCGGTGATCAACCCTGTCACCCTGCTGGTGCGCCCCGGTGAACCGGCGGCACTGGCCTGGGCCGCCGCGCAGACTCCACCCGAGGCGCGCTTCCTGGTCAACGCCGCGCCCTGGCTGCCCGGCGCGCGCCGTGGCGCCGACGGCGGCTGGTGGCTGTTGCCACTGGCCGGTCGCTGGACCAGCGCGCCCCCGGTGGTCTACGTCTACGGCGCGCCCGAGTATGTTGCCCACGTCAATGCCGTGGCCGACACGGTGATCGGCTACGCGCCCGGCCAGGAACAGGCCATCTTCGACCTGATTGCAGCCGAGGGCATCACCCACATCTACCTGGTGGATGGCGTCGGGCCGCTTCATGCCGGCCTCTTTGCCGGGCGCCCGGGCTTTGTGCAGGTGTACGGTCGCGACGGGGTGACGATCTTTGCCGTGGAGAAGGCCAGGGCCGGCCACTAAGGTGAAAATAGCCCGCCCGCGGGAGGGTTTGGGCGTAGAGGCGCGGCGGCGCCGCGCCTCTACGCCCTCCCAAGAACAAATATTTTCATTCTGGCGTTGTGCGGCGCAGCCGCATGGATGGCTAAGGTGAAAAGATGGGGAAACCCGGTTTCCCCGATGTTCGCATCAGGCGCCGGGGAGCGCCACGCCCAGACCGGCCAGCCACCAGCCCCGAAAGCCATAGGCCAGAACGATCCCGCCGAGGAGCACGAGGGCAAAAGCGGCGTCAACCATGGTCAGGCGCCAGCGGCGGCGTGGAAGGGCCAGGTGCAGCGTTACCCAGAGCAGGATCAGGCTCACTCCGGCATACAGCACGGCCGTGGCCCGGTACAGGGGCGCCGTTTCGGTCGAACCCATGACCGTCAGGTTGACTGCCCCCCGCGTCAGCGGCACCAGCAGCGCCAGGGGGCGCAGGCCGCCGGTCAATGAAACGACCGGCGGCTGGGTCTCGCTCAACGCTGCCCCCATTGCCGAAAGCGGATTGGCAAGCACAAAGACCGGCGGGGCCAGTTGCATAGCATTGACCAGCGACCAGACATTGGCCGCGAACAGCGTGCCGCCGATCAGGGTGAACACGACCGCGTAACAGAGCAGCACCGCGCTGTAGGTCCGCCGGGTGAGCGCCGAGCAGAACAGGCCAAAGATGCTCCCGGTGAGGAGGGTGATGGTCAGGATCCCGACCACCCGAGCGATGTCGGCCCCGTTGACCCCTCCGAAGAGCGCCACGACGCCGAACACCGGCGCCGCGGCGAGTTGCAGGAGCAGCAGGAAGGCCACGCCCGTCACCAGCTTGCCGAGCACGAACTGCAAGGGGGGCACTGGCGTGACCAGCAGCATCTCGAAGGTGCCACGCTCGTACTCGCGGCTGATCGCGTTCAGGGTAATCGCCGGGCCGAGAAACACCGTCAGCGCCTGCAACCCCAGACTGATACCGATGAACAGCACCTGCCCGATCTGGGCGCTGAGCAGAGGCGCGCCACGGTCGAGTTGTTGCAACACGGCGCCGGTAAGGAGACGCGCCGCAATGGTTGCCAGGCCGACGTACAGGGCCAGCATCAGCGCGGCGCGACTGCCGCGCATAAACACCTTGAACTCTTTGAACAGTACAGGCGTCGTGGGTCGCCATCTGCTCACGGCAGCACTCCCTGAAGCTTCGCGTCAATGTAGAGGCACCGCGCCTCGGTGATCCGGCCGTAGAAGCGCACGAGCAGTTGCCCATCGCGCAGATAGGCTGCGGGATTGGCAACCCGCAGATCGCCCGGGCCGTCGAAATCCTGCTCGACCCAGCGCCGGCTCGTCCAATCAAAGAGCACCGTGCTCAGACCCGCATTCGGCCAGCGGCCGGTGCTATCCAGGGTCAGGGTCAACGCTTCGGCCCGCAAGCGCCCCATACCCGGGGGAAGGCGCAGCAGCACCGTCAGCGGCTCGACCGTGGCGGCAATGCCGGCGCCCTGCTCGCCAGTACAGGCAATCTGCCCATTGGCCGCCAGATCGGGGCGCATCCACCCCGGCGGGAGCGTAACCGCTCCGCTGCCCTCAAAGCCGGGGCGCAGCACCAGCAGGCTGGTCTCACGCCAGGCGGCGCCGGGCGCGGCCACCTGCACCGGCAGCGGCGAGCGATCCAGCCAGGCCAGCACCACCGGCCCCTCATCGCTGGCCGTGCCGCGCGTCAGGGCAGCGTTGATCAGCGCCTCGCGCACCAGCACCGCGCGATCCGGCGCCTGACCGGGAGCGCGGCCGGCCTCCAGAGCATCGCGCAGCACCAGGTAGCTGATCGGCGTGCCGCGGCGCGCGCCAGGGGCCGTTGTCGCGGGCCAGACCTGGGTAACGCGCGTTCTCGGCGCGATGTCTCCCAGCCGCGTGAGGTATTCGCCATAGGCAGCCACACCGTCGCGCAGGGTCCAGGGGCCGGGATTGTCCACTTCGACCGCCAGTTGCTCGCCCTGGAGGGTGAGCCGGGCAGTGACGGCGGGAAGCGTCAACTGCCGCTCGACCAGCAGGCCCTGCAACTGCCAGGGCGCCGTCTCGAACGTGAGTGTCGGCTGGTCCTGGGCCAGATCGCCGCTTACGCCAATCACGCCGCCGTACTGCCCGGTGGTGGAGCGAACCGGGCGCGCCAGCCCCCCGGCTTCGAGCGCGGCCTCAAAGACCTGTGCGCGGGGTGTTACCACCCCTGTCAGGGTACGGGCGCGGGCCTGGTCGTCGCCGATCACCTCGATCAGGCTGAGCTGGTGCACCACGCGCTGATCGGCGCGGAGCGCAAAGGCCAGCCCGAACACCACAGCGCCCGTGACCAGCGCCAGCGCAGGCGCGGCCAGCCACATCAGCGCCTGGGCGTCGAAGCGCCGCAGCAGCAACGCCAGCCCCGGGCCGATCAGGACGGTGTAGATGGCGAGAATGCCGAAGATGAAGCCATCCGGCGGGAGGTTGACCGTAGGCGTGGCGCTCAACGCGCCCGCCAGGATGCCCTCCTGGAAGGGATCGACGCCGGGGAGAGGGCCAGAGGGGGAGGAGGCCAGATACGGGGAACGCAGCAACTGATCCCAGAACCAGGGCGCCGCCTCCCAGCCGGCGAGGGCGGGCGCCCCCGGGTCAAACGCCAGCTGCGTGACCATACCCACGCCGAGGGGCCGCTGCACCCAGGCCGGCGGATCGCGCTCCAGGGCGGCGCGGGCGTCCGGGGCCGGGGTGAGCACGACTCCGGGCAGCGCCCCCGGCCCGGGCGCGCCGGCCAGCGCGGCAAGCGAGGCATCCGGCACCTGCGCGCTGGCCCCCAGCGTCGCCGGCTGCAACTGTGGCGGTAGACCGGCCAGTGTGCGGGCAGCGGTTGGCCCGCCGCCGAGCACCAGGTGCCCCCCGGCGCTGACCCATCCCAGGAGCGCCTGCCGCTGCGCCACGCTGAGTTCCTCGGTGGGCGCATCGGCGAGGAGCAGCAGGCTCAGACTGCTCAGGCCGGCCGCCGAATGGGGGATCTCGGCCACAGGCAAGCGGACAGTGGTGAACGGCAGCGCGCTCAACTCCTGGCGGCGCGGCAGGGACAGACGCAGATCGTCGCTTGAGACCAGACCCAGCAGCCGCTCGCCGGCGCGCGGGCGCACCTCCAGTTCCTGCCCGGCCAGCACCACGCCATCGGCTTCCACCGTGACGCGCACAGAGCGCACTTCCTGCTCCATTGCCGCGTACAGCACGATCTGCTTCTCAGCGCCCGCCGGCAGGTCTACCGGAACGGTGTTGCGGAAGGAGGTATTGGCGATGGCCGCGGCCACAGCAACGCCGCGCGCCGCGCCGCTGTTCTTGAGGCGCACCTGGATGGGCAGCCAGGCGCCCGGCAGGTAGTTCCCTTCAAAAGCGGGAACGGCCGTCAGCTCCAGCCCGGCCTGGGCCTGAACGGGCGGGCGCAACCCCGGCAGCAGCATAATGATCGCCAGCGCGGCGAGAATAGCCCGGCGCGCGAACAACGAACGCCAGAAGCCCGGGTGTAACCGCCTGGAACATGGCCGCATAGACTGGCGCTTCCAGAGTCGCGCAGGGGGTAAGCCGGCGGTCATCGAACCGCCTTGCCCCGCCCCTGCAGTCGTGCTATGATCAGCCAGTATTATAAAGTCTCAGGACACGCTGGCATGACCAACAACGTCCAGATCAGCGACCGCGAGCGCGAGATCCTGCAACTGGTCGCCCAGGGAGCCACCAACCAGCAAATCGCCGATCAGCTTAACATCAGCGTCAATACGGTCAAGGTTCACCTGCGGAACATCTTTAGCAAGATCGGCGTCGTCTCGCGCACCGAGGCGACGCTGTATGCGATACGGAGCGGGCTTGTCCAGCTTGAGGAGCCGACCGGCGCAACGGGCGAAGCGGTGAGAGTGGGTCCGGCGCCCGCGGAAGAAGCCGACCAATCCCCGCTCGCTCCGGTCACGGTTGAAGCGACTGAACTGGCGGCGCTGCTGCCGCCCGGGGCTATGCTGGAAGCGCCCGTGGCGCCCTCCTCGACCCTGGTCGCTCCGCCTGCACGGACCTCTCGCCACTGGCAACGCTGGGGTCCGGCTCTCGTTGCAGGCGTGGCCCTGGTCGCCGCTCTGGTCGCCGGCTGGCTGATCTGGCGCCCGCAACCCCTCCCGGCGCAACCGACTGTCGCCCCGGCCACGGGCGGCGACGAACCAGCCGCAGACGACCGCTGGATCGCCCATGCGCCCGTGCCGGCCCCGCGTCGGGATTTTGCCCTGATCGCCAGCCCCTCGGAAGGACGACTGTACGTCATCGGCGGGCGGAGCCAGGGACAGACCCTGCCGACCCTGGACCGCTACGATCCCCGCACGGAACGCTGGGTTCCCCTCGCCGATATGCAGGTTGCCACCAGCGCAATGCAGGCAGCCGAACTACGCAGCCGGATCTATGTCCCCGGTGGTGAACTGGCTAATGGTACGGTGAGCGCGCGGCTCGAAGCCTACGATCCACGGGAGCAGCGCTGGTACGAAATGGCGCCCCTGCCCGCGCCGCGCAGCCGCTACGGTCTGGCGGTGTGGGAGGGAAAACTCTACCTGTTGGGTGGATGGGACGGCGAGCGGATCAGCCCGGAGGTGTTCATCTACGACCCGGTAGGCAATGCCTGGTCGCCTGGCCCGGCGCTGCCCTCTCCGCGCCAGTACGCCGCCGCATCGGTAGTATCGGGCCAGTTGTACCTCATCGGCGGAGAAGGCCCCGGCGGCCCGCTGCGCGAGAGCTTACGCCTGGAGGTGGAAGGCGCCCGCGAACGCTGGCAGTTCCTCCCGCCCCTGCCCCAGTCCATCGGGCGACCGCAGGCCGTAGCGCTGCTCAACAGCCTGCTCGTCATCAACGGCCAGGAGCGCGCCGTCTGGCAGTACGACGCCGCCTCCGACGCCTGGGTGCCCTACCCCATCTCCGCGGAGATCGGCGCCAGTAGCAGCGTCTCGCTGCTCAACACGAGCCTGTACTTCATCGGCGATGATCAGGGCCCTGAGCCAGGTGCGGTAATGGAGTACCGGGTACTGTACACCATTTTCGTGCCGGGCGCTGGCGGGGGCGCCACCAGCCCTTGAGCGAACATACTTGTTCCTGGGAGGGCCGCCCCCTCCCTGGCCCTCCCCCGCTGGGGGAGGGAACCAGGCGCCTCCCCGCAGGGAGGGGGTTGGGGAAACCTGGTTTCCCCATTCCCCAACCGCTGGTGGGAGCGGCTGGCGCCCTCCACAGGCAGGGGGACGGGGAAACCCGGTTTCCCCGTATGTTCACATCAGCCGTCCATGCGGCTGCGTCGCACAATGACACGATGAACATAGGTTTTTCTTGGGAGGGCTGCGCCCTCCCAAACCCTCCCGCCAGGGAGGAGGTTGGGGAAACCCGGTTTCCCCGTATGTTCACCTCAGGCTGCTTGCGGAGCGTTCAGGTGAAACTGGCACTAAACCTGTTGCGCTCCTTCCGCCCCCTGCGGTAGCCCAACGCGCAGCGGACGCAGGGCGTAGCCATCGAGGGTAGCGCGCCAGCGCAGGGGCGCGAGGGCCGGGTTGCCCCGGGCATAGTCGCCAATGACGCTGAGCGCGGCCTGCGCCAGCAAGAACAGCAGGGTCAGACCGGAGAGCGGCCCGTGAGGGTAGTGCCGGTAAAACCGCGCCCGGCCCCATGCAGCGAGGTAGCGGGTCGCCTCCGGGACCTGGCGGGCGCTCAGCGACACGCGGTGCCACATGCGCGCCCGGGGCACGCACCAGATCTCGAAGCCGGCTGCCTGCGCGCGGTAACAAAAATCGGCGTCTTCGTAGTACAGCGTGTAGCGCGAATCGAAGAAGCCAATACGGGTAAACACCTCGCGACGCACCAGCATCGCGCATCCGGTGACCGCGTCAACCCGCAGCGGACGCCCGCGAGCGCGACGCAGAGCGCCCGCGCCAAGGTTGATCGGCACGGGCGCCAGCGCATACCGGCGCGATCCCGCCTGCCAGAGGCGCGCGGGCGCGTCGTAGTAGTAGATCGCCGGCCCCAGGATACCCACCCGCGGCAGCCCGATGGCCGCCTCGCGCAGATGCAGGACCATTGCCGGGTCAACAATCGTATCGTTATTTAGCAACAGCACTGACCCCGCGCCCGCGCGCAACGCCACCTCGATCCCGGCGTTCATGCCCCCGGCAAAGCCACGATTGGCGTCCAGCGCCACCAGCGTCACCTGATCGCCGAACGCCTGCCGGAACTGGCGCAGCGAATCGTCGGTTGAGGCATTATCAACAATGATAATCGCGCTGCCCGGAACCAGCCCTTGCTGGAGCGAACGGACGCAGGCGATGGTATCGCCGGGAAGGTTCCAGTTCAGCACCACGATGTACAGGGGGTCCAGATTCGCCGCAGGCCGCTCCGCGCCCATAGCAGGCTACCTTTCCCGTCTGAGGTGAAAATAGCCCGCCCGCGGGAGGGTTTGGGAGGGCTGCGCCCTCCCAGAAAACAACTCGCCGGCGGGGAGGGTTTGGGAGGGCTGCGCCCTCCCAAGAATAATTATTTTCATTCTGGCGTTGTGCGCCATGCGCATGACCGTCTGAGGTGAAAATATGGGGAAACCGGGTTTCCCCACCTGCGGTGAGCCTGTCGAACCGCACCCCTGCCTGTGGGGGCGGCAAGCCCTCCCCACCGGGAGGGTTTGGGAGGGCTTCGCCCTCCCAAGAACAAATATTTTTCATTCTGGTGTTGTGCGGCGCAGCCGCACGGACGACTGAGGTGAACATACGGGGAAACCGGGTTTCCCCACCTGCGGTGAGCCTGTCGAACCGCACCCCTGCCTGCCAGGGTGGCAAACCCTCCCCGCCGGGAGCGCCCTCCCGGGAACAACTGATGTTCGTTCTGGGGTTGCGCAGTGCAGCCGCATAGGCGCCTGAGAAGAATTGGTATAATGCGAACCGGAAGCGAACAAGCCGCACACGCACTCCGCCCAGAGGGCATCAGAACACCATTGCGATAACCCGCAAAACCCTGTCTGTAATCTCAAATGGCACAACACGTGCCATTCAGGCGCGGCACTACTCCATGGAAACATCATGAAGGTACTCTTCATATGCGGACGCGAGCCAGAATACGTTCGCAATCAGATTATTCTCAGGGCGTTACACCAGTTTGCCGAGGTCAACGCGATTACCGACAGCGGAAAGACCTATCTGGGCCGTCATCTGCGACTACTGTTCAAACTGCTGTTACACTATCGGGAGCATGACATCGTCTTCGTTGGCTTTTACGGGTATCTCCTGGTGCCGCTGCTGCGCCTGCTGAGCCGAAAGCCCATCATCTTCGACGCATACCTTTCAACGTACAACACGCTTTGTTTTGATCGCCGGGTGGTAAAACCGGACTCGCTGCTGGGCCGGCTGGTGTTCTTGATGGATCGCCTGGCGTGCCGGCTGGCGGATATGGTCATTCTAGACACACGGGCGCACAGCGCCTACTTTTCCCGGCTGTACCATCTTCCCGCAGAGAAGTTCCGCGTGCTCTACCTGGGGTATGACGAAGAACTCTTCTACCCCCGCAGCGCGCCGCCCGAGCGCCCGTTCCGCGTATTCTACTACGGCTCGTTTCTGCCATTGCAGGGCATCGAGTACGTTGTACGGGCAGCAAAGTTGCTGGAAGACGAGCCGGATATCGTGTTTCAAATCGCGGGTGACGGCATGCGCTCCGGCGAGATCCGCGCCCTGGCCGAGTCGCTGAATTGCAAGAATATCGGCTTTCTCGGCTGGATACCCTACCATCAACTGCCCGATGCCATCGCCCAGGCTTCGGTGTGTCTGGGCGGGCATTTCTCAGATACTGCCAAGGCCCAGCAGGTGATCGCCACCAAGACGTTTCAGTTCCTGGGTATGGCCAAGCCGACGATTGTGGGTGACAATCCCGCCAACACCGAGATTTTCACTCACGGAGAGCACGTGTACATGTGTCGCGTGGCCGATCCGCGATCACTGGTTGACGCCATTCTCACCCTGCGCGCCAACCGCGCCCTGCGCGAAAAGATCGCCTGGGGCGGTTATCGGCATTCTATCGAGCGCTACAGCAGCGCGCGCATTGGCGCGGCGCTCCACGACATTCTGCGAGAAGCGCATGCGGCTGTGCCTGGTGAGTCTTGATTTCGCCCCGGTACGCACGTCGGGTCTGACCATTTACGCCGAGCGGCTGGCCCGCTTACTGGCGGACCGCGGCCACGAGGTCACGGTTATCGCGGCGCGCCGGGCTGGCCTCGCCGATCGGAGCGTGGTTGAGGGGATCGTAGTCGAGCGCCTGCCCATCGGCCGCAGCGACTGGATCGGCTACGGCCTGCGCGCCGGGCGCCATGTTGCGCGCCGGTGGGCCGCGGGCGCCTTTGATCTGGTCCACTTCCTGGATATTCACTTTGCCTGGGCCTACCACGGCCCCTTCGTGGCAAGCCTGCTCCAGTCATTCCGGCAGCGCCTCACCGCCGATGGCGGCCAGCCCTACGCCTCTTCGTGGCCCAACCGTGTGTTCCGGCGGGGCTACTACAGTGGCGCGCGGCGTTGGATGGAGCGCCCGGCCCTGCGCCGCGCTGGCGCGCTGGTCTCGTTGAGCGAGGCGACACGCCAGGAGTTCACGCGGCACTACGGCATTCAGCCCGAGCGCATCATCCTCACGCCACCTTCGATTGACACCACGCGCTTCGCCCCGCCGCACCCGGCGGCGGTCAGCGCCCTGCGCCAGCGCCTGGGCCTGGAGGGCAGACGGGTGCTCCTCCACGTAGGTTTTTCCACTCCGCGCAAGGGCCTGGAGTACCTGGTCGCCGCGCTGCCTGCCCTGCCCCCCGAGGCGCGACTGGTACTGGTCGGCACCTGGGAGCCGGGATACCGCGAGAAGGTGCGGGCTACGGCGGGCGCAGCCTGGGAGCGGGTGCTCGAAGCTGGCAGCGTGCCCGACGCCGAGATGCCGCTCTACTTCGCCCTGGCGGACGCGCTGACGCTCCCCTCGCTGCTCGAGGGCTTCGGGCTGCCGGCGCTCGAAGCGATGGCCTGCGGAACCCCGGTGATTGCAACCACCGCCGGTGCGCTGCCCGAGGTGGTCGGCGCCTGTGGGATCCTGGTTCCCCCGCGCGACACGCCAGCCCTGGTCACGGCGATCCGCGCCCTGCTGGAAGACGAGCCACGCCGCGCGCGCCTGTCGCGTTGCGCGCGCGAGCGCGCCTGCACGGCCTTTTCACCCGAACAGGAATACGCGACGATCATGCGGGCCTACCGCTGCCTGAGGTGAACATAGCCCCCGCACGGGAGGGTTGGGGAGGGCAAAGCCCTTCAACGGGTTTCACCTGCTCCGGGATAGGCTTCCTGGGACGCCAAGGGGAAATGAGCCAACGAATGGGAAACGAATAAACGAATGCGAGCGGCGTGGCTGACCCTGAGGTGAACATAGCCCCCGCGCGGGAGGGTTGGGGAGGGCAAAGCCCTTCAACGGGTTTCACCTGCTCCGGGATAGGCTTCCTGGGACGCCAAGGGGAAATGAGCCAACGAATGGGAAACGAATAAACGAATGCGAGCGGCGTGGCTGACTCTGAGGTGAACATAGCCCGCCCACGGGAGGGTTTGGGAGGGTTGCGCCCTCCCAGGAACCAACCCGCCCGCGGGGAGGGTTGGGGAGGGTTGCGCCCTCCCAGGAAACAACCCGCCCGCGGGGAGGGTTGGGGAGGGTTGCGCCCTCCCAGGAAACAACCCGCCCGCGGGGAGGGTCGGGGAGGGCACCGCCCTCCCAGGAAACAACCCGCCCGCGGGGAGGGTTGGGGAGGGCACCGCCCTCCCAGGAAACAACTCGCCCGCGGGGAGGGTCGGGGAGGGCACCGCCCTCCCAGGAAAAATCCATGTTCATCTCGTCGTTGTGCGGCGCAGCCGCATGGACGGCTGATGGTTTTTGATTAATGAACCTGCTTAACCCCTATGCTGCACCTGCTCTGGCACCTCATCAGCGCAAGCGCGCTAACGGCCCTCATTTGCGGCGCGGCCCTCGGCTATGGCGCCCTGGCGTTGCGTCCCCTGCGTCTGCCAGGCGCAACCCGCGCCGAGTACCTGCTCTTCGCCCTTGGCGCGGGCGGCGCCGCGCTCTCTCTGTTGATGCTCCTGCTCGGCGCGCTGGGCCTGATCGCCCTGCCGGTGAGCCTGACCGTTCTGCTCGCCGGGCTGGCGCTCGCCATCAGCCAGCGCGAGCACTGGCGGGCGCTGCCGCGCGCGCCGCTGCGGGAACCGGCGGCAACCCCGGCGGAACGGGCCGTCTGGCTGGGATTCCTGGCGGTCATCGCGCTCCCCCTGGGGTACGGCCTGTTTGCGCATGCCCTGGCGCCCCCGACAGACTACGATGTAGTGGCGTACCATTTTGCCATTCCCCGCCTGTACAGCGAGGCTGGCCGGATCGTGTACCTGCCCTACGTGCTCCACTCCAACTGGCCCCTCGGCACGGAGATGCTGTTTCTCATCGGCTTGCAGCTCAGCTCCGAGAGCGCGGCCCAACTGCTGACCCTGAGCTTCGCGCTGATGCTCTGCGCCGCGCTGGCGCTGTTTGGCGAGCGCTGGTTGCCCCGGGGAAGTGGCTGGCTGGCGGCAGCGATCTTCTGCGCCATACCCATGGTAACGCGGCTCGTCGGGACCGGGCTGGTCGAGATGCCCCTGGCCTGCTATACCTTCCTGGCCTTCTACGCTCTCTGGCACTGGCGCCAGAGTCGCGCGCGGGGCTGGCTCCTGCTCTCGGCAGGGTTGGCGGGCGCCGCGGCGGCCACCAAGCTCAACGGTGCCGCCGCCGCGCTCGTCTTCGCAACCCTGGCCGCGGCCCTGGCGGCCCTCGAAGGTCAGCCCCGGCGCGCCGTAGGGGTGTTCGCGGGCTACGGTCTGGTCAGCTTCCTCGTCGTGCTGCCCTGGTACCTCAAAGCCTGGATCCACACCGGCAATCCGATCTGGCCCTTCCTTTACCCTCTGCTGGGCGGGCGCAACTGGGACGAACTGGGCAGCATCTACCTGAACGGTTACCTGCGAACGACCAACATGGCCCCCACCTTCGCCAACTGGCTTACCGGCTTGTGGCAGGTGACCCGGGCCAACGGGCGCTTTGGCTCCTTCCTGCTCGGGCCATACGTGTTGACGCTCCTGCCGCTGGGCGTGCTGCCCCTGCTCTGGCGCCCGGCCCTGCGCCCCCTGCTCACGCTTCTCGGCCTGAGCCTGCTGGCCTTCTACAGCATCTGGTTCCTGTTGACCCATCAGACGCGCTTTCTCTTGCCGGCCATGCCCTTCGCCATCCTGTTCGGCAGCGCCGGCCTGGCCTGGGGATGTAGCCTGGCCCCACGCCTGCTGCGGATCGCCGTACTGGGCGGGCTGCTGGTGTGGCTGCTTGCGGGAGCGTGGATCTTCGACACCCACCAGCGTGAAACGGCGCAGCGCGCCCTGCCCTACCTGCTGGGCCAGATCGACCGCGAGACCTACCTGACCAGCATCTACGACGATTATCCCGCCTACGCCTACCTGAACCACCAGCTCGCCCCCGACGCGCGCGTCCTGCTGGCGCCGATGGACGTGCGGGGCTATTACCTGGAGCCGGACTACCTCTGGGCCAACGCGATCGGGCAGCGCTACCTGCGGCTGGAACAACTGGCCGACGCCGATGACCTCTACGCCGAGCTACAGCGTCATGGAGTCAGCCACGTGCTGATCAACACCCGCTTCGTGATCCAGGGTATTCCCTTCCAGCAGCACATCAACGACCTCCTGAACAGCCTGCTGGAGCGTTACGGGCGCCTGCTGTACGAACGCGGCGCCTCGCGCGTGTACGCCCTCGACGGCCCGAGGGCAGCCCGATAATGCCGTTGACATCCAGCGCCGCGCGATCTATAGTGTGCTGCTCAGAACTTGAACGGGACCCGGAAAGGCGTGGACGCGATCACCTCGAGCGCTATACCCCTGGAACGTATCGCCTGCCCGCTGTGCGCCGCAAGCGAGTACCAGGTGCGCTATCGGTTATCCGATCTGGCCCTCGAACGCCCCGGCGTCTTTACGCTGGTTGAATGCAGCGCGTGCGGCCTGCTTTACCAGAACCCCCGGCCAACCCTGGAAGCTATTGGCGCCTTTTATCCGCCCGAGTACGCGCCCTTCGAAACGCCGCCCTGGGTCGACCCGCGACCGCTCCGCCGGCTGGCCCATCTATACGGGCTGAAGAAGCGCTGGCGGGTCGTCGAAGACTACGCGCCGGCCCGCGCGGGCCGGCGTTCGATCCTCGACATAGGCTGCGCGACGGGGGTCTTTCTGGCTGCAGGAAGCGATGCCTGGGAAAAGACCGGCGTTGAACTGTCGGCCTACGCCGCCGACTACGCTCGGCAGCGTTTTGGACTACGGGTGCATACCGGCGTTCTGGAGGACACGCCCCTGGAGGAGCAGCAGTTTGACGTGGTGACCATGTGGGACGTGCTTGAGCACCTGCACGATCCCCTGGGCAGCCTGCGGCGCGTGCGCGCCCTGCTGCGGCCCGACGGCGTGCTGGTGGCGCGCGTGCCCAACCGCGCTGCGGTGGAAGCCCGGTGGTTCGGCGACGCCTGGGCCGGCTTCGATCAGCCACGGCATACCTTCGTGCCCGACCGCGCCACGCTGACCGTGTTGCTTGAACGCGCCGGGCTGCGCCTCGTGGCTCTGCCTCCACTGGGCGGCAGCTATGCTATGCTTGTCCTGAGCTGGACCTTCTGGCTCAACCAGCGCATGGGCGACGGCTGGCAACGCCGGCTTGCGCGGCGCGTGATTGACAACCTGCCGGTGCGCCTGGCGCTGCTACCCGCAATCTGGTTTATGGAACATCAACTGGGTAAGGGCTCATCCCTTACCGTTGTTGCCCAACCGGCATGTCATGCTTAAAACCCTGTGGAAGCATGGACGCCTGATCAGCCACAACGCTCAGTGGCGTCGAATCGCGCTGGTCCTGATCCTCCTGGCCAGTCTTGGCGCGGTCCTCTGGATCATTGTGCGCGACTGGTACAACCTGGTAACCTATGACTGGCGCTTCGAGTGGGGCTACCTGGCCCTGAGCGGGGTCGCCTACATCGGTGCGCTGGCGCTGGCGATTGCGGCCTGGATCGTGATCATGACCGGATTGCGCGCGCGCCTCTCCTGGAAGGAGCACGGGCGTTACTTTCTCTACTCCTGGATGGCGCGGCGCCTGCCGACACCCGCGCCCTTCGTCGCCAGTCGCGTCCTGCTCTACGAGCAGGCCGGCGTACCCCGGCGTCTGAGCCTGGCCGGCATGCTCTGGGAGCAACTGCTACTCTTTGCCTCTGGAGGCTGGCTCGTCGTCCTGCTCTTCCCGTTCACCCCCACCCTGAGCGAGCGCGTGCCGCTGGCACCAGCGATCCTGCTGGCGCTGATCTGCGTTGGTCTCGTATTGCAGCCGCAGGTCCTGGCACGCGGGCTGAATTGGGTGCTGCGCCGCTGGAAGCGCGAGCCGCTTACCACCATGCTGACGGTTCCTGGCGCCCTGGCCGCTCTCATCCTCCACATGCTGCTCTGGCTGAGCGGTGGGGTGATCTTTTTTCTTATGGTTCGTTCGATCTATCTGATCAACTGGGAACTGCTACCTGTATTCGTCCAGATCTGGGTAGCCAGCGGGCTGATCGGCTACATCTCGTTCTTTGTGCCCATCATACCCGGCGTGCGCGATATGGGTATGATCGCCCTGCTGACGATAATCGTGCCGCTCTCGGTAGCGCTGATCATAGCCCTGCTGGTGCGGCTGTGGATCACGGTGAATGAACTGTTCTGGGCACTGGTGTTCTCGCGGTTATAATACCAATTACAATACCAATTACCGTTGATGATGCCGCATTGCCTGAAGCGATTTCAGGCGTTGTGCTGCCCAGCGTGGCAATCCACAATCCAAAATCTAAAATCCAAAATGGTATAAGGCTGTGCCGCACCCTGCCGGAATGCAGGTTGTTTCCTGGATGGGCTACGCCTGACCAAACCCTCCCCACAGGGAGGAGCGTGGGGAAACCGGGTTTCCCCATTTCCCAACCGCTGTTGGGAGCGGCTGGCACCCCTCACAGGCAGGGGGATGGGGAACCCGGGGTTCCCCGTATGTTCACCTCAGTCATCCATGCGGCTGCGCCGCACAACGCCGGAATGAAAATATTATTGTTCTTGGGAGGGCTGCGCCCTCCCAAACCCTCCCGCGGGCGGGCTATGTTCACCTCAGACGGTCATGCGCATAGCGCACAACGCCGGAATGAAAATACGTGTTCTCGGGAGGGCTTTGCCCTCCCAAACCCTCCCCGCTGGCGGGTTGGTTCCTGGGAGGGGGTAGGGGCGCGGCGGCGCCGCGCCCCTACTACGCCCAAACCCTCCCGCGGGCGGGCTATTTTCACCTCAGCGTTCTGGCTGCTCTGGCTGTGGCGCGCCATATCTGAAGCGCTGTCTATGCCGTGGTACCCGATCGAGATCCGCCATACCTCGAGCGAAGAAGCCGAACGACGGGCCTATGACCGCATCTACACTGAGCGTGGGCTGCACCAGCGCGACTCGCTCTACCTGTGGTTCCTTGACCGGGTGCGCCGCGTTGCGCCGCCACCGGCGCACCTGCTCGACGTCTCCTGCGGCGAAGGAGATTTTCTGCGCTTTGCGCGCCGGGCGGGCTACAGCGTAACCGGCTTCGACTTCTCCCTGGGCGCGCTCCGGTGTCTTGACCGGCGCGGCGGGGCGGACATCCCAGTGGCGCTGGCCAACGCTCAGGAACTGCCCTTCGCCGACGCAAGCTTTGACGTGGTAACGAACATCGGCAGCCTGGAGCACTACTTTGACCCGGGTCAGGCAGTTGGCGAGATGGCGCGTGTGCTGCGCCCCGGGGGCCGGGCGATCATCCTGGTGCCAAACGCCTACGGGATCTTCGGCAACGTGCTGCACGTGCTCCGCCACGGCGAGGTGTTCGATGATGGGCAGCCCCTGCAACGCTACGCCACCCGGCGCTCCTGGGAGCGGCTCCTGGCCGACCACGGGCTGATCGTCCAGCGCGTGCTGGTGCTCGAACGCCCCTTCCCCCGCACGGCGCGCGACTTCTGGTGGATGGCCCGGCGCCCGCACACCTTTGTGCGCGCCGTGTTTGGCGGCCTGGTACCGGCAAACCTGGGTGACCAGTTGATCTTTGTATGCACCCTGCCCTGATGTGAAAATAGCCCGCGCGCGGGAGGGTTTGGGAGGGCTTCGCCCTCGCAGGAAACAACCCGCCCGCGGGGAGGGTTTGGGAGGGCTTCGCCCTCCCAAGAATAATTATTTTCATTCCGGCGTTGTGCGCCATGCGCATGACCGTCTGAGGTGAAAATACGGGGAA
>OGCI01000851.1_pt1 | contig 30144 bp, 26 predicted proteins | sample 1570021 | NCBI WGS metagenome assembly OGCI01 (sample SAMN06264664, study PRJEB24512) | hot springs metagenome | isolation source: Hot spring water | place: South Africa: Tshipise | collected 2015-06-21 | reverse complement strand
CTGAAAATCATGGTGTCCCCGGTTCGATTCCGGGTCCCGCCATATTTCGCAGGGTTTTGCCTGCAAATTGGCACTTTTTACTCCGCTGACCCCGGCTTGAACCGGGGACAGACGGTCGGATCGAGAATAGTCGACGGGCCGCGGCGTGCGCGCTGGGGCGCCGCTATGCGCTCAGAGGGTCAGGTCAAGTGTTTGAGCACTCTCCTTGAAAGTCTCGTACCGGGCATCCCAGGAATCCTGTGGGCCTGTGTACCGGAGGGTGTAGACCGAGTCCCCAACCACCTTGATCACGATGTACTCGGCCGGCGCATTGGGGTCCGCTTCTCTGTAGCGGACTATGACACTCGCCTCCCGCTCTTTCAGACTGTCAAGCTTCCAGTCGGTTGGGCCGACCATGTACGCGTTGACCAGGGCCTGCATTGACGAATCCCCATAACTCTCGGCCAATAGGTTCTGGCGGGGGACCAATTGACCGTCACACCTGTTACTGGCCCGCCGTCATCCGGAGCAACCCAAGCTATGAGAGATGGACTGCTCGCTCGATCCGCGCCGGCCTTTGCAACGTCCAGCCACTACATAAGGCTGTCGCGTTCCTGGGATTCGACCTTGAGTCGGCCATTTCCCTAAGAACCACATTGCTGCGTGGTCAGCGGGATCCCCACCCTTGAAGGAGGCCGGCACACTGAGAGAGACGTTCCGCCCCGGGATCGTGACCCATTCCGCGGATGTGTTGCTGCTGGGGTCTCCGTCGCTGCACGAGAGAGTGAGAACCCAGACCGCAATCATCGCCAGTACGAGACTTCACGCCCTACGCATGTTCACTACTCTCGGCCGATCCTAAAGATACAGAGTACCGTGAATCGGGGCGCGATCGGGTTTGAACTTGCATCCAGACCCCGTTGTCGCCCTCGGAGACCCTCTCAAACGCCCGCAAATTCCGCGATTCCGTCTGTTAGTAGTACGAACCGGGGTCCCGCCATATAGTCCCTCCCTGCAGATTGTCACTTTTTCTTCTCAGAGCCTGGCTTGGAACGGGACACCTCCCAATCGGCCGAGCCTACACTGGGGACCGGGACCCCAAGTGGTGACGATTACGACGGGCAATGTCAGTCCATTGATTACGCCTGTGCCCACATCTGCTTGCACCTGTTTCCAAAGACTGGGGACACTCCGCCGAACAGCGCATCCTCGGGAGCTTGAGGCGACAATCCAGGAAGCGTTCGCCCGCTCTGCCCCGGCAGGCGCCACTCCGTACGACGCAGCCGTCCGCGTCTGGGCCCAGTTGTGGGGCGGAAATGTTCTATACGCTGTCTTCAGCCCAGCGGTGAAACTGGGCGAAGTAACGACAACCACTAGCCATTGGTGGCGGTCACGCCCCTCAAGGAAAGTATGCTGGCTAGTGGGCGCGATATGAATCTCGGCTAGTGCCATTTAAGGAACCCCTAAGGGGATGGGTCATGCTGGGTGGGTGTATCACAGCACGGTCCAGCGTGCTTGATGCAATCATGCTGTTCTGGGTGGCGATCGTCTTCCTTGCTGGCTGCTCTTCGGGCGAGGTGACAACGACCGACTTCGGAGACGAGACCTCTTCGACAACCCGACAGGCCGATATGACCCTGTTCCCTGTCATGGTTGCTGGTAAGTGGGGTTACATCGACCGGCAGGGCGACGTGGTCGTAGACCGCAGTTTGATGACGCCAGGCCTTTCCGGGAAGGGTTAGGCTGCGTCCGGGTCGGTGACGACGAGACAGGGAAATACGGCTTCGTCGACGCAACAGGCGTTGTGGTCATCGAACCGACGTTTGCCGTGACCACTGGTTTCCATGAAGGGCTATGTGGGGCCCGTCTGACTCAAGCTGGCAAGGAGGGCTATATCGACAGAACGGGCGCCTGGGTGATCGAGCCCCGCATTCGTAACGCTGGGGAGTTCTCAGAAGGTCTTGCGCCGGCGCAGGTCGACGGTTCACGGGCTGCATCGGCAGGAGAGGTGCGTTCGTCATCGAGCCCAAGTATGGCGAGCACGTCTACTTTTCGGGGGGCTTGGCGGTCGCAGACCAATCCGTGCCTGTCAGCTTGGAACGAGTGGAAACCACGAAGGGGTACCTGGACAAGAGCGGCTCCTGGGCGATCGAGCTCCAGTTCCTTGAAGCGGAGAGATTCTCCGAGGGGCTGGCGTTCGTAATGCTCGCAGAAGACGTGGGCGAAGGATTCGGCTATATAGACATGGACGGAAACATCGTCATCTCGTTGACCCGACCGGCGGGAGATCCGATCGACTACTATCCCTTCTTCTCGGAAGGTCGGGCAGTATGGTATGGCGAGTACGGCCGAGCGGGTTTCATCGACTCGACGGGAAGGTTCGCCGTCGCTCCCAGGTTCGCGAGGGTCAGACCGTTCTCGGAAGGTCTAGCCGCCGTAAGCCTGAAGCCGAAGGGGAATTGGGGCTACATCGACAAGAACGGGGCTTGGGCCGTCGAACCTCAGTTCGCTCTCGCAACCCCGTTTGCTGACGGCCTTGCCCAGGTTGTCTTAGCTACTCCCGACAGCCATCCCATGGCCTACATCGACCATTCCGGAAGAGCGGTCTGGCAGGGCCAGTGAGGGCAGAGGCAGGGGGGAGTAATTCAACCCATGAGCGATCAACGAAACCCATCATCAATACCCCCCGACAAGGCCCATCGGGAGACCCAAGTCGTCAGCCTAGCCTGGACCGTCTAGTAGCCTGCGGTCTTCTTCCAAGGACCACGTGGCCCTCACCGGCTAGCCCGTGACTCTGCGCTTGCCCGCGTGAAGGATGGCGGTCTTCCCTGCCTCGTAGAAGCCGACGCGCGAAAGGGTAACAACCGCCTGCGAGCCAGGGCACTTCGTGAGAAGCGCTGACGCAGCGGATCTAAATCCTTACCTATCTAGAGCTTGAAGTCGGGCAGCTTCTTGGCCACGGGCAGGTTTCGCAGAGTGACGTAAGCTGGTAAGCCGTTCTCGTACGGCGGGTAGTCCTCCCCTTGGATGAGCGGGGTCAGATAGGCTCGACAAGCAGGCGTGATCCCGAAGCCGTCCGCGGTGATGAACTCCCTGGGCATCATCTTCTCCCGATTAGCTATCTCGGACAGCGGAGCCGAGCCTATCTCCCACCGGTAGGGATCATCGGATTTGCGGATGATGCTGGGCATTACGGAGTTAGCGCCGGCGATTGCCAGGTCCACCGCAGCTTGGCCTACTGCATAAGCCTGCTCTACGTCGGTCCGCGAGGCAAGGTGACGAGCTGCGCGCTGCAGGTAGTCGGCGACGGCCCAATGGTACTTGAGGCCGAGGTCTTGGCGGACGATGTCGGCCACCACGGGAGCAACGCCGCCCAGTTGGGCATGGCCGAAAGCGTCCCGGAGACCCTGGTCTGACAGGAAAGTCCCGTCCGGATTCTTGACCCCTTCGGAGACCACCACGGTGCAGTAGCCGGCTTCTTCGACCAAAGACTTCACTCGGACAGTGAAGCGCTCGCGGTCGAAGGTGACCTCCGGGAACAGGATGACGAGAGGCAAGGGCAGCTTCTCGTCGGCAGCTAGGCCGGCGGCGGCGGCTATCCACCCCGCGTGCCGACCCATGACTTCCAAAATGAAGACCTTGGTCGAGGTCTTAGCCATGGAGCGGACGTCGAGACTCGCCTCCCGGGTCGAGACGGCCACATACTTTGCCACGGAGCCGAAGCCGGGACAGTTGTCGGTCACGGGGAGATCGTTGTCGACCGTCTTGGGGATGTGGATGGCTTGCAGGGGCAGACCCTTCTCTTCGGCCAAACGCGCCACCTTGAGGCAGGTATCGGCCGAGTCGCCGCCTCCGTTGTAGAAGAAGTAGCCTATGTCGTGGGCACGGAACACTTCGACCAGGCGCTCGTATTCCCGTGGGTCCTTGTCCAAGTCCTTGAGCCGATAGCGACAGGACCCGAACGCCCCTGCCGGGGTGTGGCGGAGGGCAGCGATAGCAGCGTCCGACTCTTGGCTGGTGTCGATGAGGTCCTCGGTCAAAGCGCCGATGATGCCGTTGCGGCCGGCAAACACTTTGCCAATGTGATCGGGGTGTCGACGGGCTGTCTCGATCACCCCGCAGGCTGAGGCGTTGATCACTGCAGTCACACCGCCCGACTGGGCGTAGAAGGCGTTCTTGGCTGCCATGTTCTTCGCTCCTTGTCGTCTGCTGTTGCCTGGGGCGGCGCCGGCTGGGTCCAACGCGGGACCCAGCCGGCGCCGCCCGCTACGCCTGCTGGACAGGGGGCTCCGGCTCGTCTGATTCCGGGAAGACCAGCCGCTTGGCAGAAAAGGTAGCATAGGCCACGAAGCCGGAAGCGAGGATGACGCACCCTGCTACAAGTAGGGACAGACTCACTCCGCTGTGGACCGCATCATAAGCGGCCTGTACCACCTTGGCTACAATCCCACCGTAAAGCTTCTCGGCCTCTTCAGCGCCCTGGAATTTCCCGGTGATCACGGCGTCGATGACCACCGATCGCCATTCCTCAGGCACTTCCAGTTGGATCAGACGTTCTGTCAGGAAGTTGATGAGTTTCGTATTGAAAAGTGAGCCCAAAGCGGCCACTCCGATGACCGTGCCCACTTCCCGCGCAGTGGTGGTGGCTGAGGCGGCCATGCCTGAGTGGCGGGCGGGAACCGCGGACAGGGCGACCGAAGTGATGGGAACCACGGCGATTCCGAAGCCGACCCCAGCCAAGAGCAAAGAGAAGACCAGAGGCAGATACGGCGCCGTCTCTCCACGCAAGGCCAGGTCGGTGAAAAGTACGCCCGCCCCGGCTGTGAAGCACCCCACAGCCACGGGTACCCGGGGGCCCGACTCCGCTACCCAGCGGCCAGCGAGAGCCGAGGCTACGATCATGCCCAGAGCCATGGGGACGAACAGGGTCGCGATGCTGAAGGCCGAGTAGGCGAGGACTATCTGGAGGTAGAGGGCGGTCAAGAAGAAGATCGAGAACACCCCGAAGTAAGTCGCGAAAGCCACAGCCAGGGACCCGGAGAAGGCTGCTCGCTTGAGATAATCCACCCGCAACATCGGCGCCTTGGTGCGCAGCTCGACTGCCCCAAACACACCGCCCGTGGCCACCGCCACCGCGAAGAGAGCCAACACATGGGGGGCGGTGTAACCGGCGGTCTCGCCGAGGATGATGGCAAACACCAAGCTTCCCAGCATTACTGGCCCGAGCACAAATCCGGCGATATCAAAACGGGCCGACTCCGGGTCAGAACTCTCGGGCACCGTGTACAGGGCGGCCACGAACGCACCGACCCCGGCCGCCAGGTTGAACCAGAAGATGGCCGGCCAACCTCCCAATCCGACCAGCAGTCCGCCGATGACAGGGCCGAGAGCCAGGGCGAGACCCGCCACAGCCGCCCAGATGCCCAAGGCCCGGGCCCGGTCGGCTCGGTCGGGGAAGACATGGCGCAAGATCGAGAGCGTCCCTGGTTCGCAGGCAGCCGCGCCTAGACCCATCAGGGCGCGCGCCGCGATGAGCGACTCCGTGTTCGGGGACAGGGCCCCAAATACCGATCCGACCACGAAGACCGCGACTCCCGCCAGCATCACTCTCCTTCGCCCATAACGGTCGCCGAGGGAGCCGAAAGTGAGCATGAAGCTGGCGAACACGAAGGCGTATGCGTTGACGATCCACTGCATGTCGGCGACCGTCGTGTTGAGAGTGGCTTGCAAATCGGATAGGGCCACACTCATGATGGTAGTGTCGAGGAAGGTCAGAAAGAGGATGGCGCTCAAGGTAAGAAGTGCTCGGCGCGAACCCTCTTTGGACTCGGTGGGGAGAACCAGCTCAGCCAAGCTCATAGACCTGTAACCGCCCTCTTTCGCTATCTTGTCTCTGCTCGGTGCGCGCCCCGGATGGGTGCTCTGCCGCTGCTAGAGTTCACGCTACCAAATCTGGGACCTTTGTCGCAATGTAGTTGTTGCTTCGCTCTGTCTGGGTCGCGGTTTCGCGAGGCTTGGGGTTACTATCTTGCCGGTTCTCGGGCTCGTGGCTGACCGCTTCAGGCCGCTCTTCACTCGGAGACCGCCGCGGCTTGCTGGACTTTGAGCAGGTCGGCTTCGCGTCCGACGACGGTCAGCACGTCGCCCCGTGCCAGACGGTAGTCGGGACCGGGCAGCATGTCCAAAGAGCCGGTCGCTTTCTGCACCGCTATCACCAGCACGCCGAAACGCGAGCGGAAACCGATGTCAGCTAGTGTCCGGTCCTCCAGACCCGGGGGAAGCTTCACGCCCATGACCTTGTAGTCCCCGACCAAAGGCACGAAGTCGAGCAGATTGGGGTTGAGGATGTGGGCGGCCACTCGGCGGGCGGTCTCCCGCTCCGGGAAGATCACTTCGTCGGCGCCGAGTTGTTGGAGGACTGCAGCATGATCGTCAGAGAGGGCTTTTACGCGGACCACAGGGACCTTGAGTCTCTTCAGATACAGCGTGCAGAGGATGCTTGACTCGAGGCTTTCGCCCATGCTGACCACAGCTTCGTCCAAGTCCTCCGGGATGGCTGAGGCCAGGGCCGTCTCATCCCTCACATCGAGGGCCAAGGCCCGCTGTACCTTATCGGCGATTTCATCCACCCGCTCCTGCTCGCGGTCTATGGCGAGGACCTCGCAGTGTTCAGCCAAGGCCACGGCCAGCTCCCAGCCGAAATGCCCTAGGCCGATTACGCAGACCTGTTTCTTTCCCCTGTTCATCCGATCATCACCTTGCCTTCTGGGAATGTGATACGAGAGCGCCTGCGATAAGTGGCGAGACTGGCCAGAGTGAGGGGACCCAGACGACCCACGTACATGGTGACGATGATCCAGAGCTTGCCGGCGGTGCTGAGGCCCGCCGTGGTGCTCGCCGTCGAGAGGCCGACCGTCCCGAAAGCCGACACTTGTTCGAACAGGAGGTTGTGAAGCTCTATCTCCGGCCGTCCTCTCTCGAAGTGAGCGAGGAGTAGGACGCCCACTAGGTTCCAGACCACGGCCAGGACGAGAAGCAGTCCTGCGCTACGCACAAGGTCACGGTCGATCCTGCGACCCAGCAGATGGGGATCTTCTTCTCCGAGGAAATAAGCTCGGACCCGGGCAAAGAGTACAGCCAGGGAACTGGTCTTGACTCCTCCCGCGCAAGAACCGGGGGACCCGCCGACAAACATGAGAACGGTAAGAACCAAGAGGGAGGCCAGGGGGAGAGCGGCGACATCCACGGTATTGAACCCTGCCGTACGCGCCGATATGGAATGGAAAAGGGCCGCCTCCAGCTTGGCTCCCCAACTGCCCTCGTGTCCAGTCACACCGAACAGAACAAGGAGCACAAAGCCGGCCAAGATGAGAAGCAGACTTGTTCTCAGCACCACCATAGTGTGCAGGGTGAATCGGCGGACTCTCACGGGAGGTCTGCGCAGCAATGTTCGACGCATCTCCCCCAGGGATTCGTGCAGGACCGTGAAACCCAGCCCGCCCAAGATGATGAGGATCATGATGATGGCGATGAACAAGTGGTTGTCCCGTACGTCAGCGAGGTTGCCTGGCAGGATGGAGAAGCCGGCGTTGCAGAAGGCGGAGACCGCATGAAAGACGCCTGACCAAGCAGCCCGGAGACCAGGGGTGTGCGGGAGCAAGCTGAAAAACAGTGCCAGAGCGCCCAGGCATTCAATACCAAGAGTGAGAAAGAGTATCTGCTTGAACCGGCGGCGGAAGTCGCGGGCTTCTTCCTTCTGGAACAGTGATTCGTGAAGGGCGGCCTGGGCTCGTAGAGAAAGTCGTCGCCGCAGGAGACTGAGCACCATGGCGGCGTAGGTCATGACTCCCAACCCTCCTATCTGGATGAGCAGAAGGATGATCACTTGGCCTGCCACCGTGAAATCCTGGGCAGTGGAGACGGTCACCAACCCGGTGACGCAGACAGCCGAGGTGGAAGTAAAAAGCGCGTCTAGGTAGCTGACAGCACCCGGCTCATGCGACCAAGGGGCCCAGAGCAGCGCGGAACCCACTAGGATGAGGGCCGCGAATCCGGTGACGGGGAGCATCTGCGGGACGCGGAAGAGTGCGAGCGCATTGCGAATGGGTGAGCGGAAGTCCATATGCTCTCTAATAGCAGCCAAAGGCCCGCTGTGCAAGCACGGATAGCCGGCGGGACCCCCGCCTCCTCCAAGGCCCCCTTGCTATCATCCACCTATGACATTGCGGGAGGCTTATCGCATCCTAGGTTTGACCAGCGGGGCCAGTGCCGCGGAGACTAAGGCGGCTTACCGGCGACTGGCGGCCACCACGCACCCTGACAAGGGGGGGTCGGCGGCTGATTTCATTCGCCTGAGAGCCGCCTATGAGATTGTGGCGGCACATGTGGATTCGACCCTGGATTGGGCGGGCTTCGACGATGAGATCCCCGTACCGGCTGAGCTCCGTGAAGTGATCGAGGCGATTGTGGCAGACTTCCGAAAACAAGAAGAGTGGGCGGAGGATGTCACGAGGCGGGCTCTGGAGGCCTTCGAGCGGCAGATGACCGCTTACATCGCTCGCGCTTCAAGGGCGGAACTTCGGCAGATAGGGTCTCGGTTCCAGGCGCAGTGGAATGCAATGGTTGTTGCAATATTCAAGGAGTGCAACACACGCGCAGACGCTGTGGTACAGCGGTACGAGAAATGGTTCAGCCATAGCAGCGGGACTGTCTTTCGGGATCTTTATCGCAGGGACTTGTGGGCCTTCCCTTGGCGCGCGGGGTTCTGGGAGGCGTTCGTGGTTCTGGGAGTGGTGATGGGTGGCCTGTCGGTGGTGATCGGCTGGGGGGAGCCGTGGCGCCTGGGGTTGTCTTCGGGCCTCTTGGCAGGAGCTGGACTGGCTTCTTTCTTGATCTACCGATGGCGTCTACGGCGGGCCTGCAATTCGCACAGGGTGGCGGAGCCGCTTGCGATCGGGCCCTTCCAGATGGACGAGGGGACAGAACCGCCCACTGCTACCCGGCTCCGCCAAGGTAGGCGTAGTACGGCGGCGTTCGGTTTGGGAGGGTTCCTGCTAGGTAGTGTCGCCGCAGGTGGGTTGGCAGCACCTGCAGTGGGCGCGGTGGCTGGCTCGGTGCTTGGAGGGCTCTTGGATCGCGCGCTCAACCCGACAGAGCAAGTGCGCAAGGCCATGCTCGTCGATCTGGAGCGCTTCCTGCGGGTGGCCCGTCCCCAGCTCCTCGAATACGTAAGCGAGGCCCACTCCCGGCTGCTTAAAGATGTCCGGGAGAAGATAACAAGTAGCTACGAGGAGCGAGTGAGGAAAACGGTGAGGTTGGTGACCGCCGGCAGTGCGCGCGAGGGGGGCTGATCTTCAGGATGCCCAAGACGGACCGGGGTATCCGCGGGCGTTCCGAGGTATCCCAGGGTGTCGCCGACCTCAGCGGGCTACGAGGACGGGGACCTTGGCGTAACGGAGGACCCGCTCTGCGGTGGAGCCCAGTAGGAGGTTGGCGAACGTGCCGCGGCCCCGGACCCCCAGGACGATCAGGTCCACCTGGTGTTCGTCAGCTGCGTCCAGGATGCCTTGGGCGGGGAGGGCATCCGGCATGGCCACCTGCACAGCGAGGCCCAGTTTGGTGATTCGTTCGACTACGGGATTGACCAAACGCCGTACCTCACTGGGCTTGGTGGTGGGGGGCATGTGGCCGAACGCGTGGCACACGACGATGGCCGCCTCGTACTTCTGGGCCAGGCTCATGGCGAGGTTGGCCGCTTTCTCGGAGTCCTCAGAACCGTCATAGCCCAAAAGGATCTTGCGGAAGACTCTCTCGTCCATGTGACTCCTTCCCAGGCAGAGCGGACCGACGCTCCCACTATAGCAGCAGGGTATACTTGCTCGCATGGAAGAAATGACTGACGCGCAGAAAGAAGAGCTCTACGGCACTCGGGCCATCCGCGAGAACCAGCTGGAACGTTGGCCCAACCCCAATCCGGAGCGGCCCTATCTCATCGCCTTGGATGTGCCTGAGTTCACTTGTCTCTGCCCGCGGTCGGGTTTTCCGGATTTTGCCCTGGTCAAGATCCGGTACCAGCCAGCAGCCTGGATCGTCGAGCTCAAGTCGCTCAAGCTCTACATCAACGGATACCGCGACCGGCCCATCTCGCACGAGGCTGCTGTCAACCAGATCCTCGCTGATCTAGTGGCGTTGCTCGAGCCTCGCTGGATGCGGGTCACGGGCGATTTCAACGTCCGCGGGAACATAAAGACCGTCGTCATCGCCACCTACGGCAAGAAGGAGTCGCTTTGAGGGAGGCGGCGGTGGGTCAACGGACGCACGGTGAAGAGGTCGCCTTGGAAGAGGGGGCACCTCTTGCTGCGGAGGAGCGGACGCACTGTCTTCTCCTCAGTGGGGGCGTGGACTCGACGACGCTGGCGGCCTGGATCAAGCAGAATCATCCGGGCGAGATGGTCAAGGCCCATACCTTCCTCTATGGGCAGAAGCATGCGGTGGAGCTGGAGGCTGCTCGGGCGGTGGCGGCGCACTATCGGATGGAGCACGCCGTGATCGAACTGCCTCCCATCCACGGTTCGGCCCTAACCGATCCAGACTTAGCTCTTCCCGAGGGCCGTGACCTTTCAGCTGTCACCGGGGTGGCTCCCTCGTATGTTCCTGCTCGCAATCTCCTGTTCCTGGCTCACATGGCCAGTCTGCGGGACGCTTTCGGCCCGGGCGTGCTCTGGCTAGGAGTGCATCAGGACGACCACACCGGCTATCCCGACTGTCGGCCGGAGTTCGTGGAAGCAGCAGACCAGGCGGTGCGACTGGGGACGCAATATGGTCTGCGGGTACAAGCTCCCTTTGTGCGATGGAACAAGGCGGAGATCATTCGCTGGGGGCTGGCTCATGACGTTCCTTATCACTTGACGCACTCATGCTACCAAGGCCGTCGTCCTGCCTGCGGGGTCTGTGACACCTGCCAAGCACGACTGGCAGCCTTCGCTGCAGCCGGGGCGGTGGATCCTCTTCCGTACGAGCAGCGTGAGGGTAGACCAGCGGCTACAGGCCGACCGCCGTCGGACGTTTGAACAATGAGGACCACCATCACCATAGCGACTACCTTTGCTGCTGCCCACCGGCTGCCTCACCACCCGGGGAAGTGCTCTCGGCTGCATGGGCACACCTATGAGTTAGAGGTGACCGTTGAGGGGAAGCCGCAGGAGTCGGGGCCGGCGGCCGGCATGGTCATGGACTTTGCCGAGCTGCGAGAGCACGTCGACCGGCTGATTGTGGAGGAGCTCGACCACAGGGTGCTCAATGACGTAGTCAGCCTTGTTCCCACGGCTGAAGCCTTGGCCAGCTGGGCTTTCGAGCGCCTTAGCGAGGCTGGGTTGCCGGTGGTCCGCGTGCGACTTGCTGAGGGTCCCAACAATTACGTGGAGATCACTCGTTAGGGCGTTCTTGTCAGTCTCTGGGTCTAGGGAGTCGTTCTCCGGTCCGGGTACGGCCAGACCGCTAGGCGGAGCGGCGATGGCGAAGGGAGGAGAAGGTTTCTGCGGTCCGTGTGATAGAGGTCTTTGATTCCCTCCAGGGTGAAGGCTCTTGGGCAGGGACGCCCATGACCTTCGTCCGTCTGGCCGGGTGCAACGCCCCTGCCCTTGGCTTGGGGTGCGTGACCTGGTGCGATACGAGGGAGAGTTGGAGACCGGGCGCCGGCAAAGATCTCACTGTCGAGGAGATCATCGAACTGGTGCGTCTGCCCCGCCTCTGCCTGACAGGCGGCGAGCCTCTGCTTCAGGCTGAAGCCGTTACCGAGCTTGCCCGGGCAGCTCACGAAAGGCAGACCCGGGTCCATCTGGAGACCAACGGCACTCTACCTCCGCCGACGGTGCCGAGCTCAGCTGCGGAGTGGCGGCTCGAGGGCGGTCGGCTTTTCGACTGGGTGGTAGTAAGCCCCAAACCTCCCGAGTACTTCATTGCTCCAGCATGGGTGGGGCTGGTCGATGAGCTCAAACTGCTCGTGGATGAGCATCTCGATGAGGCGACGGCTGAGCGGGTGGTGGCGGCTCATCCCGGGGCGCGCGTATCTGTCCAGCCGGTGGCGCACTCCGCCGGTTTGCGAGCGGAGGCAGGATCTAGCCTGCCTTGGCCTTCATGGTCGGCAGAACGGGCGGTGGCGCTAGTACGGGAACATCCCGACTGGCGCCTCTCTCTCCAGCTCCACAAGATTCTGGGCCTGCCTTAGGGCCAGAGGCTCGTGAGCCCGAGCAGTTGCGAGATCCGGAGACCTTCATGGCAGGCGGGAGCGGGCAACGTGCCTGGCTCACCGCTGGGCAGGAGACTGGGCAAGGAGAGTAGAATCGGCTAAGACCAGGTCCCGACTATCCGTGCCCGCAAGACCGCACTCCGAGAGATAGGAGCGAGATGATGCCACATCAAGACCAGCAGCAGCCCCAGGAGAAGCAAGACGAGAAGCAAGACGAGAAGGAGCGGGAGAAGAAGGAGGAGAAAGGTCGGGGTCTAGATGAGAAATACCGGCGTAACCCGCTCGGTTTCGTGTCTTTTGCTCTAATCATCATCTGGCTGGGGGTGACCCTGCTCCTGCAGAATCTGGACCTCTTTACCGGTACGAGTGAGGGTTGGGCTGTTTTTGCTTGGGGCGGGGGAGTAATAATCCTGGCGGAGGCCTTGATCCGCTTGGCGATACCCCGGTTCCGTCGCCCCTTGGCTGGGGCTTTTGTCTGGGGCGCCATCTGGTTGGGTGTTGGCTTTGGACTCTGGTACGGCAAGTGGGCGGTCATCGGCCCTCTAGTGATAATCGCCATAGGCGTGGCTCTGCTCGTAGGACGCCTGGTCCCGAAGCGGTAGCTGAGGCGTCGAGAGGCGCCGGGACAGGCGATCGGCCGGCTGGTGGTCAGAGTCTTCCCAGATTCAGGCTGGTGAGCTCCCGCCAGTAGTAGTCAAGGGTTGTCCACCATCTCTCTCTGCCAAGGCAACGGAAATAGGGTGGGCGAAGAGCGAGGATGATGTCACCGATCCGGTAGCGGGCCAGCACAGGCGTGGTCACCACCAGACTGCCTCGTTCTCCGGGCTTCATCTCGTGGAGCATCTTCATGCCGGAACGGGTCAAGACCTCGAAGAAGTACAGGTCGTAATTGGGTACCCAAGCCCTGTTTTCGTCGGCCTGCTGGCCAAACATGCCCTCGGTCGCGCCGTAGATCTCGCGGATGGCGGCCGGTCCGTACAATGCTCTAAGGGCCGGAGCGTGGCGGGTGTTTATCCCGGGGGTGCTGCCCAAGGTCATGACTTGGACCTTCCAGAGGTCCTTCGGGTAGACACGGTGATGCTTGCGCAGGTAGCGCCCGAACTCGAGCGCTGTCTGACATACACCGCCCACCAACGTGACGTTCTGCTCACGGCATCTTTCCAGGGCCAACTCGAAGCGGGCGTGCCAAAGCGCACGCGTAACCCCACCTCCGAGCGCGTCGATCTCCTCTTGCGTAGGCAGGGACTTGATGGGGGTGGTCTGGGCCACGTATCTGGTGTAGATACCGGAGCTGTAGCCGTAGCTGATGTCTCTGTCGCCTACCCGGACCGTACCGACAGTAGAGGGAAAGTTGAGATTGAGGTTGACTCCGCCAAGCAGGTCGAAGCGCTCCGTACTCGCCACGTAGGCCATCATGGCCCGACCTGCGCTTGCGCGCAGCCGCAGGTCCGTGGGAGTCATGGGGATGAGCTTGGACTCACCTTCCACTGTGCCTCGGGTGATGGCCCAACCTATGGGCTCTTCGGAGAGGAGTAGTTGCGTCTCCCCGGACATGATCGCGTGCATGAGGGGCTGATAATCCTCGTAGGTCATGATCGGGAAGGCCCGCCTATAAGCGTCGATAAGGGAGGAGCCGGGAGCCGAGCGCGCCGCAAGCTCTTCGGCCGAGTGGCTCCGGCCATATTCGCTGCGTGCGAAATCCAGTAAGTAGCGGCAAAGGACGGCCTCTTGAGCCCCGGCCGGATCGGCCAGCGCTTGCTGCCAGGGCCGCAGGTGCTTCTGAAGGACAGCTGCCATCGTCTCCGGGTCAAGGGAGGGCGCTCCGGGCGGGCTGCCTGTTTGATATCGTCCTTGCGTGGTCGGTGACTCTTGCCCCTGCGTGGTCATCTCGACATGCCCCCTTGGCGGATGGTTCCAGGCCCGGGAGGATGTGGTGTCAGGCCTGTTTGCTAGGAGTTCATCCGGGCTCTTGACGCAAGGTCGCTGTGGCTATAACTTGGATAGTCATTGACTAGCATCATTGAGTTATCGGGCCGGTGGCTGACAGGGTTAGTCTGCTGGACTGTGTGCTCAGCTCTTGTCCAGGGAGGAGGATACCATCGCTGAGATACTGACGATCGCAGCTCTTGAACGCCGAACGGGTGTGCCCCGAAGCACCATCCATTTCTACATCCGCGAGGGGCTCCTTCCCCGACCGCACAAGAAGGCAGCCAGCCGTTCGCTGTACGGACAGGACCATGTGCGGTTGCTGGGACGGATCACGGAGCTGAAACAGGCGGGACACTCTCTGGCCGAGATCAAGTCGCTACTCCGGGATGACCTGGCCCGGAGCGGACAAGACGACATCGATCTGGCCAAAGAAGAGAGCGAACGCACCCGGCGGCGGATCCTGCGCGTAGCCACTCAGGAGTTCGCCGAGAAGGGTTATGCGCGCACCCACGTGGACGCAGTCATCAAGAAGGCTAAGGTCACGCCTCAGGTCTTCTACAGTCACTTCTCAAGCAAGCTGGACTTACTGGTCCAGTCGTTTCACACTTTCTTGACGTGGAACCTCGCTTTCTTCGAGCCCAAACTCAGGGAGACCCCCGATCTGGGGGAGAGGCTTCTCTACCGTCTACTGGCGGACACCAGGGCCAATGAGTTCGGCTCTGACGTGATGGCCCAAATCAGGTCGGAGGGGTCGCGAAGTAGAGCCGAGAAACTGAAACTGGCACAGCAGGCCTGGGATCAAGTCATCGGCTTCATCACCGAGGAGTTCGAGGGCGTGCGACCGGCCGGTTCGCCTCCCGCCAGTGTGCCCCTGGAGTTGCTTGCCTACAGCATGCTGGGAGCTCATCACAACGCGAGCGCCCGGGCTTCCTGGGATGACAAGTTCAGCCGGGCCGACATTCTCCGTACCCATCTCTGGTTATGGCTCTGCGTGCTGGCGGCCCTGAGCGGTGAAGTAGACATCGACTCACGGCTAGCGAAGTACGAGTCGCTCATACAAGAGATAGCCAGTCGGCAGGCGGACATGCCCCCCGCTCTTGAGGAATGAGGCGCTTCCAGCTGCCGGAGCGACCGGGTCCTACTCGGTCTGCTGCCGGGGCGATTGTCCAGGGCCAGAATTGACTACACCGTCCTTATATCGAACAGAAAACCAAGAATAGAGTCTTTGACAAGAAGTACATTGGAATATACGATGGTCCATGTGCTCCGGGGGTTTCGCAAGGGGGGAGAGCGGCGCCCCAGGGTCGGAGCCAACCGAAAGGGCGGCTACCGGGAGAGATGAACACAACCAGTCTAGGAGCAACGTTATGAAGGTATTGGGCATTTCCTGCGGCAGACGTATGAGCAACACGGAGATCCTGGTGAAGGAAGCCCTGATGGGGGCCGAGGAAGCCGGGGCGGAGGTCGCATTCCTGCGCCTGCAGGACTTCGACTTGAAGCCCTGCACAGGCTGCAACTCCTGCGTGATCGACTTGTTCGAACGGCTGGGCCCAGGTCGCTGCGTCATCAAGAACGATGACTTTCCCGTCATAGATGAGGCCATGATGGAGTGCGATGGACTCATTCTGGGTGCTCCCATCTACGAGAAATCGCCTCCTGGGCTTCTCAAGGTGCTGACTGACCGCATGGGTCCGTCTCATGATCAGGGTTTCCGCTTGATCACCAAGAAACGCCGCGAAGAGGCGGGCCTGACGGGGCCGGGCGGACCGGACGAGCGGTCCTTCAAACCCCGGGCGGCGTCGCTCATCGCGGTGGGCGGTAGCGAATGGGACACCCTGGCCCTTCCCCTGATGAACATGCTGTGCATGACCATGCAGATCGAAGTGGTCGATCGCATCCTTTACAACTGGGTGGCTCTGCCTCGGGTAGTAGCTCTACATCCCGAGAAACTCGAGCGGGCCCGTCGTTCCGGTCGTCATGTGGCGGAGACTCTCAAGAAGCCGCTAGAGGAAGCCGTCTACATCGGGGAACCCGGCATCTGTCCTGTCTGCCACTCCAAGCTGGTCGAGGTCCGACACGAAGGTGACATCTATCCCTGTATCTGCGGTATCTGCGGCGTTCGCGGCACTCTCAGCATCAAGGATGGCAAGGTGTCATTCAGTGTGTCGGAAGAGGATTGGCCCTATTCGCACGTGTTGCTCACGGGCAAGTTCCACCACATGGATGAGCTGCGGGACGTCTCTCTTAAACCCCACCCCGACATGGACAAGCTGCCCGAACTTACGCGCAAGTACAAAGACTACCTCACTCCCATAAGACCACCGCGCGCCGGCGCAGCGACCGGGGCCGACGAGGAGGAATAGAGAGGGCATGGCCTACTTTCCCGAGTTCCGCCCGATGCGGAGCTTCATCCTGCAGCACCTGCGGTCCGACAACGACCGGCCCAAGTTCTTTCGCTGGCTCTACAAGCAGCACGTGCCCGAGAGCATCTCGCAGTTCATGCCGTATTGCACCAAGTACGCGACCTATCACGCCCTGCCCTTGCCCGAGGGGGCTGAGGAGTTCGGCACTTACAACGGGATCATGACCGAGCACTATTGGCTGTTCAACATCTTTCAGGAGCAGGGCACCGGGATGCCGCGTGGGCTGGCCTTCGGCGAGGAGTTCCCTGAGGATTTCATGGAGATGACCTGCCAACCGCCGAGCAAGGTGCTGAGGCAATCCGGGTGGCAGGGGAGTCGGGACGGCTATCATCCGCTGGTCTTCTCTTTTGCTCCGATCTTCTGGGAAGACGATTTCAAAGGCAAGGGCCGTCTGACTGACGCTGGGCCCAACTATCGCTGGTTGTTCTTGCTCAAGTATCCTGACAGCATCTCCATTGACGAAGGTGACGCCTGGTTCAAGGAGGTCTTTGCTCCCGAGGTATGCGCGAACCCTGAGGTGAACCGCATGATCTCAAGCCGGCAGCTCGACGAACCGCGCATCAACCCCTTCCAGCGGATCACGGAAGTCTGGTTTGAGGATTCAGAAGGCTGGCGCAAGGCCATGGTGGAGCGAGCGCACACCTACACCAAGCCTGACTGGGCGGCATGGGAAAAGTTCCCCTATTTCGAGCCTTACAAGGACTTCGTGGGCATCTTCATCCTCGACCGTCCCGACTCCGACCATCTGCAGCAGTGGCGGGGCTACATCACTACCAGGTAGGGCGCTAGGCCCGGAAGATGCCAGGCCGGGGAGGGCTAAGCCCGGAAGGTGTCGAGCAGGCGTTTCAGGGCGCGGCGCAGGGTGCCGTCTTCGACGGCGCCCTGCGCGCCCGCCATCAAGGCGATGTCCTCAGCCCAAGCGAACATGTGAAGGGCCCAGGCTACTTCTTCGGGCGACACCTCGGCTTTGATCACACCCTGGCGCCGTCCCTCTTCTGCGATCTCTGTCACCGCTTTGAATGATTTGAAGTCAGCCAGCGTCAGGGGTTCCGCTCCCTCTCCGATGGGCGGGGAGGCCAACTCCAAGAAGAACGGACGTACCACGGTCCTGAAGTTATCTGCGGCCCAGCGCGCGTGAGCTTCGGCTATCTGTTCCAGGCGGCGAAGCGGGTCTGAGGCCGTAGAGGCTTGTATCCAGACCAGAGCTCGTTCATTTGCCAGCTTGTTGGCCTCGGAGATGAGCGCAGCGCGGCTGGGGAAGTGCCGGTAGAGCGCCCCCGGTGTGAGCCCCACGGCGGAAGCGATGCGGCTCACCGTGGCGCCCTCCAGTCCGTGCTCGCTGATGATCTCGAGGGTGGCTTCGAGGATCTCTTGGCGGCGCTCGGTCCCGCTTTTTCGTAGGTGTCTTCTTACGTACTTGGCCATCTCTCTTGACAGCATACACCAAGGCGAGGTAGCGTTGTAAATCGTGTTTACGCAAATAGGATTTACTTACAGCACGAGTGCGAACTCTCGAGTCTGCAAAGGGGGCCGCTTCGCATGGATTCCTTCGAGAAACTGACACGGGCTATCGGGCTGGAGCCTACGCCTGAGATCCCGGTCTATCCACACATTGTGACCTTCGCCGGGCGTTGCGCAGGCATCACGCAGGAACAGCTTTTCCGCTCGAACCGGGCTTGGCTTTCCGCCTGCGAGAAGACCTTCGCCACGGTCGGCAGACCGGACGTGGTCTTCCCGATGAACCCCAGGGACACCGCCTACATCGAGTCCATGCGGGTCAAACTCCCGGGTAAAGAATTGGGGCCGGATGAGCCTTTCCAGTTCGTGGAGGAGGAGTTCATGTTCCCCTCCGACTATGATCTCATCTTGAGCAAGGGCTGGAATGCTTGGAACATCGAATTCATGAAACGCATCCAGAACCCGCCTCTTCGGGGACCCCTGGCCAAGCCCAAGGTACTGTGGCGCTTTATCAGAGCAGGCCTGAACACTGGCAAGAATGTCAAGTACTGGCAGGCCCGGGGTCTACCAGTCATGTTTCACGCGGGGGTGGCTCCGCCGTTTGATGTGTTTTCCCTGTCCAGGTCTTTGCGGCCTTTCTATCGGGACCTTTTCGAAAACGCGGACAAGGTCAAACAGGCTGTCGAGGTGGGGACCGAGGCCATGATCAGACTCGGCATCACGAGCGCAAGAAGAGCGAAAGGTGACCGGGTGGCCATCTTCGCCATGCGTTCCAGTGCCAGCTTCCTCTCGCCCCGTATCTTTGCCGAGATCTCCTTCCCTTCGATCAAGCGGATGGTGGAGGCCTACCACGCGGCGGGGCTGGTCTCGGTGCTTCACTGTGACGGGAATTGGGATCCCATGTTGCCGCACTTTCTTGAGCTGCCTAGGGCCAGTGGCGTGGTCGAACTGGACGGAGCCACCGATATTCGCAAGGCGCGCGAGATCCTCAAAGGTCACCTCTGCTTGAAGGGGGATGTGAACGCCTCCCTACTTTCTTTGGGAACCCCGGAACAGGTAGAGGCCTACTGTGGGGAACTTCTTGACTTCATGGGGCATGACGGAGGCTTCATTCTGGGATCGGGGTGTGAGGTGCCGTTTACAGCAAAGGTGGAGAATGTCCGGGCGCTCATACAGGCGGTCAAGGCGGGCTGAGCTGCTGAGTCCAGACGGAGCCACACAGGTCCAACCAAGCGGCAGAGGTCGAACAGGGGTGAAAGCATGACGGGGTCCAGGGTTGGCTACTCGGAAGGGCGCTCTACTCAGGAGCACGGAGGCCCCCTTCCCTACGAGAACGATGCGGCTCGTCTCCTGGCCGAGCGCGAGAAACGCATCGCTGACGCCATCGCTCTGCGCAAGCCCGACCGAGTGCCGGTCTGGCATGGCGTTCCGGGACCGTACCCCGCCGAGCGGCTGGGCATCAGTGCCGAGGAGCAGATGGTCGACATCGACAGGTCGCTCGAAGCTCACTTCCAAACCGCTCTCTACTACCAGTCTGACATGGTGGAGGTCATGCCTCCTGTAGGGGCCACTCTGGCCCTGGGCGGGTATCGACATCTGAAATGGGCGGGACACGGACTTCCCGCCGGTTCAGGCTGGCAGTTCCGTGACGAGGAGGTGATGCGACCGGAGGAGTACGACGAGTTCCTTTATGATCCCTCCGACTTCATCGTGCGGAAGTACTGGCCGCGGGCCTACGTACGTTTGGCAGGACTAGCCGCTCTGGCTCCCCTTCGGGAAGGCCAGGGCTACTTCGCGGCCCCCTTTGCCTTCGCCGCTTTCGGGACTCCTGAAGGGGAGGAGGTCTTGAACGCATTGCGCGACATGGGTAGGGCCGCTCTCAGGACTGTAGCAGGGCTTGCTGCTCTAGGCCGTCGCCTGGCCCAGGCCGGTTTTCCTTTAGCCTGGGCCGCCATGACCCAGCCCCCTTTCGACCTCGTCGGGGACTTCCTGCGCGGGCGCAAAGGGGTGATGCTCGATATGTACCGCTGCCCCGAGAAGCTGGAAGCCGCTGCCGAGAAGATGCTCCCCATGGCGGTCGAGATGGGGGTCCGGGGAGCCAGACTTTCAGGTAATCCTCGGGTGTTCATAGCCATCCACGGGGGAGTGGAAGGATTCATGTCGCTCGACCAGTACAAACGCTTCTACTGGCCGACCTTCCAGCAACTGCTCACAGCCCTGGCAGAAGAGGGACTCAATCCGTTCGTGCTGGTGGAGGGAGGCGCGAACTCTCGTTTGGAGACCATGGCTGACATCCCGCCGGGTAAGGTCTGCTATTGGTTCGATCATGTGGACATGAAGCGGGCCAAGGAGGTGTTGGGACACAGGGCCTGTATCGCTGGGAACGTACCCTTGTCGCTGCTCAAGCTGGGTACCCCTGATGATGTCTGCGCGTATTGTCGGGACCTTATCGACTCGATCGGGCGGGAGGGCGGCTTCATCTTGGGGGCTTCTGGTCAGACCGAAGACGTGCGGATCGAGAACGTCAAGGCCATGGTCGACTTCACGAAGGTGTACGGCATGGGATAATCGCCTCATGCGCAAGGTGCACCCCTACGTCGTTTATCCCAAACTGCCGCCTCGTCTGCACGGCCTGTGGGAGCTTGCCTATAACCTGCGTTGGACCTGGAATGCCATGGCCTTCGACGTGTTCGAGCACCTCGACCATGTCATGCTCAAGAAGTGTGGCGGTAACCCGGCTCTACTCCTCCGTAAGATTTCTCGTGAGCGACTGGAATGGGCCGCGAACGACGCTGCGTTTCTAGCCCATCTGGACGAAGCGGTTGACAGTCTCCACCGGTATCTGAACGAGCCTACCTGGTTCTCTCTGCACCATCCAGAACACCGCGAGGCTTGCTTCGCCTATTTTTGCATGGAGTACGGCCTTACCTCCTCTCTGCCTATCTACTCGGGTGGCCTGGGGGTCTTGGCGGGCGATCATCTCAAGGCTGCGAGCAGTCTGGGGATCCCTTTGGTCGCGGTCGGACTGCTTTACAGTCAGGGCTATTTCATCCAGAGGCTGGATGAGGAAGGCTGGCAGCGGGAGGAGTTTAAGGCGAACGACTTCAGCACCTTACCCATTGTCCCGGTCACGGTCGGTGAGGACTGGCGGGTGACCAGTCCGGTTCAGCCCGCCGGCGAGGGTCCGAGGGAACCGCTCAAGGTCTCCCTCGACATCGCGGGGAGAACCGTCTGGGCCCGGGTATGGAGAGCCCAAGTGGGGAGGGTCAGCCTGTTCCTGCTTGACACCCTGCTCCCCGAGAACGATCCCTGGGCGCAAGAAATCACTGCTCAGCTCTACGGCGGCGGGAACGAAGAGCGGCTTGCCCAGGAGATGGTGCTCGGCATCGGGGGTGTACGGGCTCTGCGGGCCTTGGGGGCGCGCCCGTGTGCCGTTCACCTGAACGAAGGTCACACCGTCTTCGCCACTGTGGAGCGCATCCGGGAGCTCATGGAAGAAGAGGGCCTATCCTTTCTAGAGGCTCGCCAGGCGACAGGCGCGGGAAGCTTGTTCACCACCCACACCCCCGTCTCGGCGGGATTCGACCTGTTCAGTAGAGGCTTGATCGAACACCACTTGGGTCCCACGCTCAAGGCCATGGGTCTGGACTCGGAGGAATTCATGCGTATGGGACGAGTCCACCCGGAGGACCCCAATGAAGACTTCAATGTGGCCGTGCTGGCTCTGCGCCATGCTCCTCGTCGCAACGCGGTCAGCCGCCTGCACCGGCGCGTCACCGCTCGCATGATGCAGCCTGGCTGGGTCGACTTTCCTCGGGGTGAGATGCCCATCGGGTCGGTGACCAACGGGGTGCACATAAAGAGCTGGGTGGCCAGTGAGATGGAACAGCTTTTCGACCACTACTTGGGACCTCGTTGGCGGGAGGACGCCTCCGACCCGCAGGTCTGGGCGGGGGTGGACCGCATTCCCGACTTGGAACTTTGGCTGACCCACGCCCGCCTGCGGGAACGCCTCGTGAGCCAGACCCGGGAATGGGTGCGAGCCCAGGTCCGCAGCCGACGCGGCGGGGGCCAGATGACCGATTCGGATCTCCCGCTGCGGCCCGATGCGCTGACCATCGGGTTCGCGCGCCGTTTCGCCACCTACAAGCGGGCTAACCTCCTCTTCCGAGACGTGGAACGGCTCAAGGCCATTCTTACCAATCCGGAGCGCCCGGTGCAGCTCATCATCTCCGGCAAGGCTCATCCCCGGGACGGGGCCGGCAAAGATTTCATCCGCGCTACGCTGGAGGTCGTCAAGCGCGAAGGGCTCGAGGACCGGGTGGTCTTCCTGGAAGACTACGATCTGAGCAAAGCCGCGGTCTTGGTGCAGGGGGTCGACGTCTGGCTCAACACTCCTCGCCGTCCGTACGAAGCCTGTGGCACAAGCGGCATGAAGGTGGTGCCCAACGGGGGTTTGAACCTCTCCGTCCTGGATGGCTGGTGGGTGGAAGGTTACCGGCCTGGCGTGGGTTGGCAGATCGGTGACGGCCAAGAGTTCGCGCACGGCGACTACCAGGATGAGTACGACGCCGAGCGGCTGTACAGCTTGCTCGAGAAAGAAGTGATCCCCCTGTTCTACGATCGCGACAAGGAAGGCATCTCCCACGGTTGGGTCGCGATGATGAAGAACTCCATCCGCTACCTGGCGCCCATCTTCTCGGCGGACCGCATGGTCAAGCAGTACGTCGAGCGGTTCTATCTTCCCGCCATGGCACACTACTACCGTTTGGCGGAGAACGGCTTTGCGCGGGCTAGAGCGCTCGTTGCCTGGAAACAACGGGTGCGAGAAGCGTGGCCCGAGGTGCGGGTGGTAGAGGTGGAACATGAAGCCAGCTCGGATTTCGTACCGGTGACCCCCACACTGGCTGCCGGCCTGCCCCAGGTGGCTGTCGGGGAGGAGATCCGGGTGAGAGCTAAGGTTCACCTGGGCAGTCTGACCCCGGGCGAGGTCAAGGTCGAAGCTTACTATAGCGGTCTGCGACCGGACGGCGCCCTGCGCAACGGTCGGGCCGTACCTATGGAGCTGAAAGGCGAGGACAAGGGGGAGCATATCTATGAGGGGGTCGTTCCTGCCAGGGCCTCCGGCGCGCACGGTTTCACGGTCCGCGTTCTTCCCCAACACGAGGACGTGCTGGTTCCGGCGGAGCTGCCGCTGATCACTTGGGAAGAGAGCTAGTCCGAGAGCTGGCCTTTCTCACCATCCCGTCTCCGGCTCCTTCTCCTTCTCTTTTCCCCTCTCCTTCCCCGAGGGTCCGGGCCGACTTTCGCCGGCTGTTTTCTCTTGACAAACTACCTAGTGCCCGGTAGTTTATAGCCCATTGCTAAGCAACCGAACGGCCGGTAGTTTACGGGCGCGTTCTGGTCCGCCTGTGGACTGCAAGCCGAGGCTGCTTCTCCAAGAGGCAAGTTCCGATCGAGGGCTGGGAGCGCACAGGATGAAGACTTGGCACCTGGTAGTCGACGTGGCTCTGTGTCAGGGCTGCAACAACTGCAGGCTGGCCTGCAAAGACGAACATGTGGGAAACGATTGGCCGGGGTATTTTCGTCCTCAGCCTCTCCACGGCATGCGCTGGATAGAGGTGCCCATACGGGAGCGCGGCCAGTATCCCCTTGTCGATGTGGCTTACCGTCCCACGCTGTGCACTCATTGCGAGGATGCACCGTGTGTAGCTCGCTCCGGAGGTGCGATCTCCAAGCGGGCAGACGGCATTGTCCTGATCGATCCGGATAAGGCGCGGGGCCACAGGGAGTTGGTCCAGGCCTGTCCCTATGGCCATATCAAGTGGGACGAAGAGAGCTCCACTCCGCAGAAGTGCACGCTGTGCGCTCATCTTCTGGATAAGGGTTGGTCTCAGCCGCGTTGCGTGCAGGCCTGCGGTCCCGGGGCCCTTTCTGTGGTGTACGAAGAGGCAGAGACCTTTGCGGAGCGGGCGGCAGCCGAGGGGTTGGCAGTGCTTCACCAGCGACCGGTAGCGGGGAAGGCGGCGGCAAACGAGGCCGAGTCTCCTGTCTCCCCTGCTTTGGCCCACACTGGCGTCCTCTACAAGAACCTGTGGCGCTTCGAAGCCTGTTTCCTAGCGGGCAGTGTGGCTGTATGTCAGCGGGGCACGACGGACTGTGCGGCCGGGGCCCGAGTGACTCTCCGCAAACCGGGGCAGCAGCGCGAGTCAGCCGGGGCGGGGCAGCAGGGCGAGTCAGCTGGGGCGGGGCAGACATTACCGGGCTTTGCCCTGATTGAACAGCTGCCAGCTACGGTGGTCACCGACGCCTTCGGGGATTTCCGATTCGACGGCTTGCGGCCCAAGTCGGGAGAGTACGAAGTGGAAGTGAGCTGGAAGGACTGCGAACCCCTGCGGCTTTCCGTGATCCTCGAGGAGAGCGTCAACCTGGGTACGATCCTGTTCGACCTCGCGACGGAGCGTCAAGAGAGGCTGCGAGGCCGGAGGTGCGCGTGATGGCTGCCACCCTCGTCGACAAGCTGCGCTTTGCAGTCACCACCTGGGGTATGGCCCAGCTTATGCGCATCCAGGCCCGTCGCTACCCCGAAGTGAGAGAGTGGTTGGCCAAGGAAGACTTGGTCGCTCAGGTGAAGATCCGGGATGACTCGCAAGGTCGCTGGTATGTCTTCCATCAGGGGAAGGTGACTTCCAAACGCGGCATCCACCCCAAACCCGATGTGCTCATGTCCTTTCAGGACGCAGCCGTGGCGTCCCGCATCCTACGTCCCAAACGGGATCAGCTAGAGTTCCTCTCGGCAGCCAAGACCTTCCAGCTCGAAGTGACGGGCACCGACCACCTGATCACCTGGTTCACCACTACCCTGACCAAGATGCTGTACGCCGGTTACCGCTACGGCGTCAAGATGAAGGATGGGACTGTCCGTTACACCAACAACACCAACGGAGGCCCCGTCTTTGTGTACGTGAAAGAGGGGAAGATCGTCCGTATCACTCCCATGGAGTTCGATAAGTCGGACGCGCGGCCTTGGACGATCAAAGCTCGGGGACGCACGTTCTCTCCGCCACACAGGACGACCGTCTCCCCCCACACCTTGGCCTGGAAGTCGTTGATCTATTCCCCGGACCGCCTGCTCTATCCGCTCAAGCGGGTAGACTTCGATCCCAACGGGGAGCGCAATCCCCAGAACCGGGGCCTGTCCGGTTATGAACGCATCAGCTGGGATGAAGCCCTCGACCTGGTAGCGAGCGAGATCAAGCGGGTCAAGCGAGAGTATGGTCCCGGCGCCATTATGAACGGAAGCGGCTCTCACCAGAACTGGGGGGCCATCGGTTACTGGCTTTCCGCTCGCATCCGTTTCTTCAATCTCATCGGCTGGACGCCTATCGTCCATAACCCTGATAGTTGGGAGGGGTGGTATTGGGGGGCCATCCACCACTGGGGCCAGAGCACTCGGCTGGGAGGCGGCGAGACTTTCAGCACGGTGGAGGATTGTCTAAGGCATGCCGAGATGATCGTCTTCTGGTCGAGTGACCCCGAGGCCACTGGCGGGGTCTACGGGGCTCAGGAGGGCACCATCCGTCGTCGCTGGTTGAGGGAGCTTGGCATTCCCCTGGTGCACATCGATCCCTTCTTCAATCACACGGCGGCGTGGCTGGGGGGCAAATGGCTGGCGCCCCGTCCGGGTACGGACAGTGCCCTGGTGCTTGCCATCGCTTACGTGTGGATCACCGAGAACCTGTACGACAAGAAGTACGTGTTCGAGCGGACGACGGGCTTCGATAAGTGGAAGGCCTACGTCCTGGGAGCGAGCGACGGCATACCCAAGACGCCGGAGTGGCAGGAACAAGAGACGGGAGTGCCGGCCAAGGATGTCCGTGCGCTGGCCCGGGAATGGGGCACCAAGCGGACCTATCTTGCTCCTGGTGGCTACGTAGGTTTCGGGGGGGCGTGCCGTACGGCTACGGGTACAGACTGGGCTCGGGGGATGGTGTACCTCATGGCTATGCAGGGCCTAGGCAAGCCGGGGGTCAACCTGGGCTGTCTCCAGCAGGGGGCGCCGCTTGACACCCGCTTCTACTTCCCTGGGTACGCTGAAGGGGGCATGTCGGGAGACCTCGATGCCACCGGCCTGTCCTTGCACATGTATCAGCGGATGCCCCAGCTGGTGAGCATGAACCCGGTCAAGCAGGCTGTGCCGCGGCTCAAGATCCCTGAGGCCGTCCTGGAAGGGCATGCCGAGGGTTACTTCAGCGACGGTAAGACCATCGAGACCCAGTTCCAGAAGTTCGTCTACCCGGCTCCTGGTCACGCGCCGGTCCGCATGTACTACAAGTTCGGCGGCTCCCATATCGGCACCATGGTCGACACCAATCGCTACGCGCGTATGTACCGGTCGTCCAACCTGGAGTTCGTGGTCAACCAGTCGATCTGGTTCGAGGGAGAGGCCAAGTTCGCCGATGTCATCTTGCCCGCCTGCACCAACTTCGAGCGCTGGGATATCAGTGAGTTCGCCAATCCCGGCGGCTACGCCGAGCACGCCTACACCCAGTGCAACCACCGGGTGGCGGTGATGCAGCACAAGTGCATCGAGCCTTTGGGGGAGTCGAAGTCCGACTTCCAGATCTTCTTGGAGTTGGCGGAGAGATTGGGGCTGGCCAATGCCTTCGCCGAGGGTAGCAGCGAGATGGACTGGTGCCGCCGCTTGTTCGAGGCGACCGACCTGCCCCGGTTTATCTCTTGGAAGAAGTTCCTGCGCAAAGGCTACTACGTGGTGCCGCCGCTGCCGGAAAACCAACGCGACCCTGTGTCTTACCGTTGGTTTGCCGAAGACCGGCTTAAGGACGTACCCGAGCTAAGTCCCCTGCCGGGGGACTACACCGAAGAGTGGCGCCGGGGACTGCAGACGCAGTCAGGCCGCATAGAATTCGAGTCCTCCAGTCTCAAGCGTTTCGCTCCCGACGACCCCGAGCGCCCACCCCTGCTCACCTGGCGGGAATCCTGGGAAGGACCTCGGACCCGGGAGCTGGTGGAGAAGTACCCCCTTCAGCTCATCACTCCCCATCCGCGCTACTCCTTCCACACTCATCATGATGGCAAAGACGGAGCCCTCAATGAGATCGAGGATCACCGGGTGAAGATTGATGGTTACTACTATTGGGTGGCTCGTTTGAATCCGGTGGATGCTGCTGCTCGGAACATCAAGACCCATGACCTGGTCCGCCTCTACAACGACCGGGGGGCGGTGATATGCGCTGCTGTCCTGACCGAAAGGGTGCGGCCGGGCCTGGTGCATTCTTACGAGTCGTCGGCGGTGTATGACCCGTTGGGCCTGCCGGGTGAGAGCGACGACCGGGGAGGCTGTGTGAACATCCTCACTCCGAGTCGGATGCAGATCAAGCATTCCCACTCGACAGCCGCCAATTCGTGTTTGATCGAAGTGGAGAAGTGGAATCCTGCTGACTACCGGCCCCAGACCCTGGCCCGGGAGCGGTTAGAGGCAGGAATCGGGGCGGGCTTGTAGAAACCGAGAAGGACAAGCGATCGCCGAGACGCCGGGAGGCTGAGAAAGCTCTGATGAAGCTGGCTGGAGCGAACGGACGGCGCAGAGTGGACTGCCTGAGCGAGCGGGCAGCGTGAAGGGCGGTGGTAGAGGTGCGCAGGTCGACCTTCTTGTGGGTGTTGGGGGCGCTACTGGTGGCGGGAGCTGCTGCGCTACTTGCCGCTCTCCTGGGGTCAGCCCCGGCGGAGGCTTACGCTCCCCAGGAACCTGTGCGGATCGAAAGGGCGACGCTGTATCGCTTGCCCGATGGTGCCTGCTACTTGAGCGTCACTTGGGACAAGAAGGCAGGCAAGCCTCGTTACTACATGCTGGAGCGAGAGAGCCCAGCCACTGGCGACGGCAGTGGCGGGGTACTCCCCGGAGCGCTTTCGTTGACCGCGCCTCAGAAGATAGCGCCTTGGCAAGTGCGCAGTGGCGTGTTGGTGATCGGACCGCTCTCCGGTGCAGAGATCGCCCGGTGTCGCGTGGCCCTGGCATCCAGCCTCAGGGGCAGCAAGGCGGTCTGGGTGTGGTCGCCGTTCGTAGATTAGCGGGCAAGTTGTAGCCGAGCGGGAAGCACGGACGCGGGGAACGACCGCTCGGGCGGCCGCGTGTTCTAGGGCGGGGACCTGATCGGGCGGCGACCTGATCGGGCGGGTGGGCCCGGCCCTGTCTACCGAATATCGTTGTGCGCTGCGGTGGTCGGCTCCAGGTGGTTCTGTCGGCTTCGGGTTCCACTTTCGGAGCATTGGCCCCAGCTCCCCAGTGTGATAAACCTACAAGCTGCGACAACCAACCATAGGGGGAGGACCGTGGCACTCAAGTACAAGGTGTTCCTACACAGCTATCTCGGATTCAACAGCAATTCGACGCTCATCTATGGGGAGAAAGATGCCGTACTCATCGATGCTTCCCAGTGCCTGAGCGACAGCCACCGCATGGCGGCGGAGATCATTCTCACGCGAAAGAACCTCACCCACATCTACGTATCCCACTTTCATCCGGATCACCACTTCGGACTGCAGGTGCTTACCCACGCCTTCCCTCATGCGAAGGTGGTGGCTCTACCCCAGACCGTATCCGACATCGTGTTCACTTCCAGCGACAAGGTCGACCTGTGGGCCATCGACCGCTTCGGTCCCGACATTCCCGAGCGCACCTATATCCCCATGCCCCTGAAGGAGCCTCGGTTGGAGTTGGAGGGAGAGGAGATCCTCTTCTACGGTGATCTGGAGGGCGATAGCATCCATAACTCCATTGTCTGGATACCCTCCATGCGGGTGGTCTGCGCCACGGATGTGGCCTTCCATGACTGTCACCTGTGGCCCATAGAAAGCAACGTGGAGCGGCGCAAAAAGTGGCGTAAAGACATCGCCAGCTTGCTCGACTTCGAGCCTCGTATCGTCATCCCGGGGCATTGTGATGCGGAGAAGATCAAGCTTGTTGAAGAGGTACAGGAGGATCCGACACGCACCTACACTGACTGTGTCGAATGGTCCATCGACTATCTCGACTATTACGACGAGGTGTATAACACGGCGCGGAGCGGGGCAGAGATGGTCGACCTGATGTTCAAGCGCTACCCGCATGTGAAGGCCGAGGATTTTGCCATCCACTGGCAAGCCCGGCTCCTCTTTCCCAAGAGCTCACCGGATTGGCTCACCCCGCTGCCGGGCAAGCCGGGGGAGATCTTCCTCAACCCGTACGGCGGCTACGACGGTGACCCGCCCAAGGAATGAGGGTTCCAGCCAGACTTTCACACCCAAGGAGGCTTCGACATGCAGCTTGCAGGCAAGGTGGCTCTGATCACCGGCGGGGGCACGGGGATCGGGCAGGCCATAACCCGTCGGTTCGTGGCTGAGGGGGCCAAGGTCTGTATAACCGGGCGGCGCAAGGAGAAACTGGAAGAAGTGGCAGCCAGTCTACCGGCGGGAGCCGTCACCACTTTCGCCGGCGACGTGTCGGATGACGCGTCGGTGCTCGCCATGGTGGAGGCCGCCCTGGGCATCACGGGCCGGCTGGATGTACTCGTCAACAATGCCGCTATCGGCACTGCCGGTAGCATCGTGGAGATGGACTCGGCCACCTGGCGGGAGATCCTGGAGATCAACCTGACCGGCCCCTTCCTTACCATGAAGGCGGTCATCCCCCACATGATCAAGCAGGGGGGCGGTTCTATCATCAACATCTCTTCTTTGGCGGGGATCGTGTGTGTGCCCGGCTCCCCCGGCTACTGTGCCACCAAGGCGGGGCTCATCCACTTGACCAAACAGGTCGCTCTCGATTACGGCAAGGACAGGATCCGCTGCAATGTGATCTGCCCGGGACCGGTGCGCACCGAGCTCCTCGAGTACAACTTCAAGCCCATGGCCGAAGCTCTCAACACTGACCTGGATGAGGTCTTCCGCCGGGTTCCCAAGAACGTTCCCCTGCGGCGCATTGCCACCCCCGAGGAAGTCACCGGACTGTGCGTCTATCTGGCGAGCGACGAATCGTCTTTCATGACCGGGTCCACGCTGGTGCTCGATGGTGGCACTCACATCGTCGACGCCTTCGCCATGTCGGTG
>OGCI01000848.1_pt1 | contig 30231 bp, 25 predicted proteins | sample 1570021 | NCBI WGS metagenome assembly OGCI01 (sample SAMN06264664, study PRJEB24512) | hot springs metagenome | isolation source: Hot spring water | place: South Africa: Tshipise | collected 2015-06-21 | reverse complement strand
GAGACGCCTGCGTTCCCAGCGGGCATATCCTACCCTACCTCGTGGCTTGCGTGCTTCGCTCCACGGGCAGGATGCCCGTGCTACGATTTTTCAAATACCCTCAGCACGCTTCCATGCGCAGGCAATTGAACCGAACAGCGAGATTCGGTTCAGCCCGAATAGTCCACCCTGTCAGCCTGAACGAAGCGGAGGGTCTGTGCTTTGAGTGGCGCAGAGATTCTTCGATTCGCTCAGAATGACAAATGGAGACGAGCGTCGGGGAGGTGTTGTCGTGCCTCTTGTTTCCCTAAGTACGAAGCCGTTTGGCAGTTCGTAAACCCCACTCTGTCACCCTGAGCGAAGTGAAGAGTCTAAGCCCCCCTCTCCCGCAGCGTCGGGAGAGGGGGCGGGGGTGAGGGCTTTAGAGATTCTTCGCTTCGCTCAGAATGACAGCGAGGAGCGGGGGCTTTGGTGATGCCCCCAACTCCTGCTATGCTTGGGAGAAATGACCAAGACTAATTCTTAAATCACCGTTCGGCGTGAGTCGTCGGTGCGGGTTTCAGGGCGAATGGGCTTCACACTCGCCACATATTCGGGTTCGTAGTCAATCAGCTTGAGCCAATCTTCCATCACATCGGACTTGGGGAAGATTTCGTTCTCGCTGTACTCACGCTCAATGGCGAGACGCAGGTCCTCTGGGCGTAGACCGTGCTCCACAGTCGGCTCGTTGATAGCGCGCCGAATAGCATACTCCTTCGCGCGGTCTACCACCGACTTGATAAGTGCCCCACTGACCAGGTCGCGCCAATGCAAGGTCTCAATCCCGCCGTTGCGCATAAACACTTGCAGGAACTCGGTGTCGGGCGCCTTGCGCCAGAGATACTGTACCGCCTGCTCAATCAGACACTCGCGCGCTTCGGTGGGCGTGTCGTATTCGCTGGTGAAGGTGGGGTCGAGCGGGAGGTTCTCGTGCAGGTAGATAGCAAATATCTCGCGCGTGGCGTCGCGGTCGGGTCGGCGTACCTTCACCTTGCGGTCAATGCGTCCTGGGCGCAGGATGGCAGGGTCGATGTAGTCGGGGCGGTTGGAAGTGAGCATCACCACCACATTTTCCAGCGCCACCAGTCCGTCCATCTCGGCGCAGAATTGGGGCACGACCGTGTTGGAAATGTTGAGCCAGCGCCCTGAACTGCGTGTGCGCAGGATCGATTCCGCCTCATCAATAAAGATGAACACGAGGTAGCCCTCACGCGCCTTCTCGCGGGCGATGGCGAAAATCTCGCGCACCATCCGCTCAGTCTCGCCCAGCCACATGTTGAGAATCTTCGGACCGCTGATGTACATGAAGTACTCCTTCACGGGTTTGCCAATCTGTTCGGAGTATTGGCGGGTGAGATTGTAGGCGGTCGCCTTACCGATGAGCGTCTTGCCACAGCCGGGCGGTCCGTACAGCAGGATACCCTTGAGCGGCTGCTTATCAAACTTGCGGAAGATTTCAGGGTGGAGCAGGGGCAGTTCAATCGTCTCGCGGATGAGTTGGATTGCCTCTTCTTGTCCCCCAATCTGGCTCCACTCCAGCGGAGGCACCTCTTCAAAGTAGTAGTCGCGCACCTCTTGGTGAGGGATGTGTTCAATAGCGACTTTGTAGTTGGGTTCCAAGCGGACTTCGTCGCCGGGTTTGATGAGGGTGTCGCGCAGGTCGGAACTACGGAAGACGATGCGTGCGCTCATGCCTTGGGCATCCATACTCACACGCAGGCGATCCCCCTCCAGCACCTCCTGCACCTTCACGATAGGTCCTGCAGGGTGATAGCCTAAGTCGCCTATCACGGCGAACGCCTCGTTCACCTTCACGCGGGTGCCGACCTTGAAATCAGGAGTCTCTAACTTCGGGTCGATGTTTGCGTAGTATTCGCTATCGCCCATCGCCACCATCGCAACGCCCTCGTCGGGCGAGTCGAGGAACACGCCGATTCGGTTCGCAGGGGCAGTGAGTTTCTGGTAAGCCTCTTCGTACTGCTGGAGCGCCTCCATCGCCTCCTGCATCTGCCGTTCGTCCACCTCCAGTTGGTGCTGGAGCAGGGCGAGCAGTTGGCGTAGTTGATAGTTATCGCGGGGTGCGATGCGCATAATTTCGTTAAGGATAGCCAGAGCGCGGATTTGCGTCTCGGGCAGTTCAAACTCGTCGTCATACCGTCTTGCCATAGAGAGAGGACCTCCTCACCTACTATACGAGAATTATACACCACGAGTTTCGGAACTGGGTGGCATACATCGCCCCTGAGATGCTAATCTCCCGATGGAGGTACACTTTGGGCGATGGCGACAGTTCGCAAGGCTCAGCGCAAGCGGTCAACACGCCGACGCCCCTACCTGCCCACCCGACGCCTGCTCACCTGCGACGAGTTTGAGCAGTTGGTCGATAGCGGTCTCTTCACACCCGAAGAGCGGTTGGAGCTGATTGCAGGAGAGCTCGTGCAAAGGGAGGTGCCTGTGAAGAGTACACATGCAACGGCTGTTCAGCTGGTGGAGAACGCTTTTCGCGGAGTGTTCCAAACGGGATACAGTGTGCGTGGGCAACTCCCTCAAAGGCTCAGCGATTACGATGAACCCCTGCCCGATGTGGCGGTCGTCGTCGGCACACCTCGCGACTATGCTCAGCAGCACCCTACAACCGCCCTGCTGGTGGTGGAGGTTTCGGACACTTCTTTGAGAATGGACCGTGAGACGAAGGGAAGCCTCTACGCCTCTGCAGACATCCCTGAATATTGGGTATTGAACCTGCCTGAGCGCGTATTGGAAGTGTATCGCGACCCCGAACCAAGGGCACGCACCGCATTCGGAGCAGGCTACCGAACCACCTTCCGACTGGGCGAAACCGAAACAGTTAGCCCCCTTTATGCGCCTCACGCCTCAATTCGTGTGGCAGACCTGCTTCCGTAAGCCCAGTCATCACCGCTTGTGTCGGGTACTATATGGTGTATGAAAGCGGTGCGGCTTCATAATTTTGGCGGGCTTGAACAGTTGGTTTATGAGGAGAGTGTGCCAGACCCGACTCCCCAACCCGGAGAGGTGAAGGTGCGAGTGCGTGCGTGCGCCCTGAACCATCTGGATATCTGGGTGCGAAATGGGATCCCCGCTTACAAAACACCCCTTCCTCATGTCTTAGGCTCGGATGTCGCAGGCGAGGTGGCAGAGGTCGGCGAGGGTGTGAAAGACCTGCGCGTGGGCGAACCCGTGGTGCTGTACCCGATTGTCTCCTGTGGTAAGTGCCGTTTTTGTCGGATGGGGCGTGAGAACCTCTGCAACGAGGTCAAAGTCATCGGGGCACATATCGCGGGTGGGTATGCCGAATACCTTGTTGCCCCCGCACGCAACTGGCTCCCGAAACCTCCGCCCCTCAGCTGGGAGGAGGCATCGGCAGTGCCGTTGGTATTCCTTACAGCGTGGCACATGCTCATCGAGCGCGCTCGGCTCCAGCCCGGTGAGTGGGTGCTTGTGATGGGGGGCAGTAGCGGAGTGGGAAGCGCAGGCATCCAGATTGCGAAACTGCGCGGGGCGTTGGTGATTGCGACCGCAGGCAATCAGGCGAAGATGGAACGCGCCCGCGCCCTCGGAGCGGACGCCGTCGTGAACCACAGCGACCCCGAATGGTGGCGCCAAGTCAAAGACCTCACTGAAGGCGACGGGATTGATGTGGTGTTTGAACATGTGGGGCAGGCGGTATTTGAACCATGTGTGCGCCTGCTCAACAAGGGGGGACGCCTCGTGACCTGCGGAGCCACGACAGGGGGCACTGCTCAGTTCGATATCCGCTACCTTTTCAGCCGAGAGCTGGAAATCCACGGCACTTACATCGGTACCCGCGCCGAACTGGAGACGCTCCTGAAACATGTGGCAGGCGGTCGCCTCAAGCCAGTGGTGGACAGCGTGTTTGACCTCGCTGACGCCCGAAAGGCACACGAGAAGCTGGAAAGCCGAGACTTCTTTGGCAAGGTCGTCCTGCGAGTACCCTGAAGGAGATGGCATTGACACGCCCTCTGCGCAAAGTGCTGGTTGCGAACCGTGGGGAGATTGCGCGTCGGGTTATCTACGCCTGTCGCGAGATGGGCATCGCGACGGTGGCGGTCTACTCCGAGGCAGATAGGCACGCCCCCCACACCCAAGAGGCTGACGAGGCGTATCTGCTGGGCGAGGCGCCTGCCAGCGAGAGCTATCTCAACATCCCGCGTATCTTAGTAATCGCACGGGCATCGGGCGCGGACGCAGTGCATCCGGGCTATGGTTTCCTGTCGGAAAACCCCGACTTTGCTCAAGCCTGCGCTGACGCAGGGTTGGTGTTCATCGGTCCACGCCCTGAGGTCATTCGCCGATTGGGCGACAAAGGCGAAGCCAAACGGCTGGCAGAGCAGGTCGGTGTGCCGATTGTGCCCGGCTACAACCCTGTCACCTACGCCACGCCTGAAGAACTCCTCCCACACGCACGCATGGTGGGCTTCCCAATTCTGCTCAAGGCGGTTGCAGGCGGTGGTGGCAAGGGCATGCGCGTGGTGCAGACGGAAGAGGAGTTTTTAGCCTCGGCGGAGAGCGCCAGCCGAGAGGCGCAGGGCGCGTTCGGCGACCCACGCCTGATGTTGGAGCGCTACCTCGCACGCCCACGCCATATAGAGGTTCAGATTTTGGGCGATGAACACGGCGCCGTGTGCCACCTATTTGAGCGCGAATGCTCGGTTCAGCGACGGCACCAAAAAATCGTGGAAGAAAGCCCCTCGCCCGCTTTGGATGAGGCGACCCGCACTGCCATCACCGAGTCGGCAGTCCGCTTGGCGCAAGCTGTCGGCTACACGAACGCGGGCACTGTGGAGTTTTTGCTGGAGACCACCCCTGAAGGCGCCCGCTTCTACTTTCTGGAGGTCAACACCCGCCTGCAAGTGGAGCATCCCGTGACCGAGATGGTGACAGGGGTCGATCTGGTGCACTGGCAGTTGCGGATTGCCAGCGGGGAGCGCTTAGATCCCACGCTCTTTTCGCTTCAGCAGAGGGGGCACGCGATGGAGGTTCGGCTCTATGCCGAAGACCCCGCCAACGAGTTCGCACCCTCGCTGGGCACGCTCAGCGTCTGGGAGACGCCTCACCTGCCGGGTGTGCGCGTGGACTCGGGTGTCTCGGCGGGGAGTGTGATTACGCACCACTACGACCCGATGCTCGCCAAAATCATCGCCCACGCGCCTGACCGCCCAACGACCCTGCGCCGATTGGTCAGCGCACTGGAACAGATGGCGGTGTTGGGCGTGCGCACCAACCTGACCTTCCTCATCCGCCTGCTCCATCACCCCGCCTTCGTAGCGGGTGAACTGCACACAGGTTTCCTCAAGGAGCACACTATTCTCGCTGAGCCGACCGAGCTGGCACCGCCCGCCGAGGTGCTTTGCGCGCTGGCTCTGGTAGACACTCTGGCACGACGCACCGCTGGGGGCGTTTCTGGGAGCAACGAAACGAAAAGCGCTACCCCATCCCCCTGGCAAACCACGGGCTACTGGCGTCTTGGGGGCGAGTGAACCCTGCGCCAGAGGGTTTCAGTATGGCTCACCACACGTCGTTGGGTTTAGGCGCGAGCCGCTCCAGAACCAGCGTTAGGGCTTGCGTGCCCAACCGCTCTTCGCCCGACGCCTGCAGGGTCTGATAGAGTTGATGAACCAGCGCTGTACCGAATAGGGGGATATGTTGGTCGCCTGCCTCCTCCAGCAAGATACGGAGGTCTTTCTGAAGCAGTTTGATCATAAAGCCGGGCTGGAAATCGCGTCGGGCGATACGCGCCCCTAAGTTCTCCATCGCCCAAGACCCTGCCGCCCCCGAGCTGAGCACCTCAACAACCTGATTAAGCTCCAAGCCCACCCGCTCGGCAAACAGGAGCGCCTCGGAGACCGCCAACATCCCGACCGCAACCGCTATCTGGTTGGCGAGTTTCATCAGTTGCCCTTTCCCGCTCTCGCCAACATAGACGACCTTCTTGCCCATCGTCTGTAGGATTGGCAAGGCGCGTTCAAAGGCTTCTCGGTCGCCCCCGACCATGATGGTGAGGGTGCCCGCCTCAGCGCCCCACTGCCCGCCGGTCACAGGCGCATCCAGAAACAGAGCCCCCCGAAGACCAGCAAATTCGGCTAACTCCCGTGTGAGGCGCGGTGAAGTCGTGCCCATGTCAATTCCGATTGCCCCTTCCAGCATCTGGGGTAGGGCAGCGTTTTCGTCCTCAAGCCACAGTTTCCGAACCGTGCTATCGTCGGGTAGGCAGCTGATAATCACCTCGCAGTGCTGAGCGAGTTCTCTGGGGGTGTCTGCCTCTTGCGCACCTTCCGCCACTAACGCCTCAATCGGGGGACGACTGCGACTGTAGACCCAAAGCGGATAGCCCGCTTTTAGGATATGGCGTGCCATTGGTCGCCCCATTATCCCCAAACCCATAAACCCCACTGTCGGCTTCATCGGCAGTAAGGTTAGGGCTAACCCTCGCAAATCCTGCACCGCCCCTTATCTCTGCGGTTTTTTTAAAAATGCCCAGAATTAAGCAGGAGTCCTCTCGGAATTGGTGTATAATAGGAATTGGCTTGAAGCGCTTCAAGCAAGAGCCAGTCTTGGTTTTTGTAGGGAAGCGCGAAGGAGGTCACTATGCGACGAGGCTTTACATTGATTGAGCTATTGGTGGTCATAGCGATCATCGCCATCTTAGCGGCGATACTGTTCCCCGTGTTTGCGCAGGCGCGCGAGAAAGCACGCCAAACAACCTGTGTGTCCAACTCGAAGCAGATTGGACTGGCGATTATGCAGTATGTGCAGGACTACGACGAGTTCTTCCCGCCATCTCAGTATGGTGGGGGCAACACCCCGATTGTTCAGCGCCTATGGTACAGCCTTGTAGAGCCGTATGTGAAGAACCAATACTCCGAACCCCACTGGATGGACCCGAACCAGCGCTATCATCCTGGGCGCGGTGGTATCTTCAGCTGTCCAAGCTATCCTGCTCAGAATCAGGGCGGACAGTACGGCGTTCACTACGACATCTTCCCCGACTTCTGGAACTGCTGTACACCCAGCAGCCAGCGCGACGCCCGCCACCAAGCGACCCCGTTAGCGCGCCTGGAAACCCCTGCTGAAAAAATCATCGTGGCAGAGAAGGGAGTCACCGATGCTGCATGGGGTTGGCCCTTCTTCGGAACCTGGCAGTGGGATTGGGCAGACTCGGTCGGTAATCCGCGTGGTGCTACGGATAACTCGCGGATTGCTCTGGAACGTGACCGCGATTGCCAACCCTCTGGCAACGGCACTTGGGCGCTCTGTGGCATGCACCCGCGCTATCGGCACAACAATGTGGCGAGCGTGCTGTTCGGCGACGGGCATGTACAAGGGATGCCACGCGGACGCATCCTCTGGTTCCGCCACATCTATGTGCCTGTTGGCTTGCCCGGGCAGTGGACCTCAGAGGGCTGGTATCCTTACTAATCCGAGCGTATAGGGTGGGAGCCTTCGCTCCCTCCCTCATTAGGGAGGTCCTACCGATGGAGAACAAGCAGACGATTCTGTTGATTATTGCGGTGGTGGTGCTTCTGATTGCAGGCATCCTCTTCTATCAAGGCTATCAGTCCACTCAGCCGAAGATGGAGGCGATAGGGCGTGAGGATATTGAGAAAGAGATCCAGCGCATTCAAAATGACCCGAATATGCCTCCACAGGCGAAGCGCACCGCTATCGAGACGCTCCGAGCGCGCACTGGCGTTCAACAACAAGGCGGCGGACAATAGGCAAGCTAGGTGCGGGTCTCTGCCTGCTTCAGATAACGCAGAGACTCGCTCATCATTACTTCGGGGCTGGGCGCATAGTCAAACGGCTCCAGCGAGCACCAGCCCCGATAGTCTATCTCCCTAAGCGCGCGCAGGACGGGCGCGAAGTCGGTCTGCCCGTAACCTGGCGCACGCAAGTTGCTGTCGTTCAGATGCACATGGGCAATCCACGAGGCATATTGGCGGATCAGGGCAGGCACATCGTCGGTCTCGGCAAGCGCGCTTTTCACATCCAGCATCGTCTTGAGATACGGGTGGCTCGCCTGCTGAACGAGCGCCACCGCCTCGCCGAGTCGCTGAACCACATCGGTTTCGGGCAGTGGCTCTAAGAGGATTGAGACCCCCACCTGTTCACACCGCTTGAGCGCAGGCTGAAGCGTCTCCAGCCACAGCTGGGCGCTCTCAGAAGGTGTGAAGGGCGGAATACTGGAACGCTGTTTAGGCGAGCCGAACACCATCCAGCGTGCGCCTAAATCGCTGGCGAACTCCACCAACGCCACCAGGTAGTCCGCTGTGCGCTGGCGCACAGAAGGGTCTGGGTGTGCCACATGCAGACCCGGCGGCGACCACAGGAGCATATGAAGCCCCACAACCTCAAGGCTGTGGAGCCGTGCAGTCTGGCGGATGAGCGCCCGCGTGCCCGAATCGAGCGTCAGCACCGACTCGGCGAAGGTAAACGGCGCAATCTCCACACCTTCGTAGCCGACCTGCGCCATCTGGTAGCAGGCGTCTTCCCAGCTGAGGTGTCTGAGTACCTCGTTGCAGAGTGCGTAGCGCATCTTATTCGTACCTCAATGCCACAATCGGGTCTAAGTTGGCGGCGCGCCAAGCGGGATACAGCCCGAACACAACGCCCACCGACGCCGAGAACACGAACGCACCAATCCCTGCCCAAATCGGGAAGTAGAAGTTCAAGCCATTATCACCGAATGCGGTGGACTGCTTAGTCGCCCACTCAATCAGCTCGCCAACCCCCCAACCCAGCCCCATCCCAATCAGACCGCCGATAGTCGCCAAAGTCGCCGACTCGATGAGGAACTGAACCAGGATTTGGTAGCGCTGTGCCCCGACCGCCTTGCGCAGACCGATTTCGCGCGTGCGCTCGGTGACCGAGACCAGCATGATATTCATAATCCCGATGCCACCCACCAAGAGCGCCAAGCCTGCGATGCCTCCCAAGAGCACCCCGAACAGCGAAATGATACGTGTGATGGCGCTCAGAATGCTTTCTAAGGTGTCCACGCGGAAGTCGGGTTGGTTGTTGTGCAGGCGCATCAGCGTTTGCCAAATCGCATCCATCGCAGAAGCTGTCTTGTCGCGGGAGTGGGGCATTGCGTAAATCACTGACAGGCTCTCGTCCCCAGCCCAGCGTCGGAGTGCCGAATAGAGCGGGATGTAGACCGCTTGGTCTTGATTCTCGCCGAAGGTTTGCCCCCGCTTCGCCAGTACCCCAATCACGCGCACTTGGGTGCCGTCCACCAAGATGTCTTGCCCGATTGGGTCGGTCTTGCCAAACAGTTTCTGGGCGGTTTCGTAGCCCAGCACCGCAATTTTTTCGCCTTCCAGCACCTCGTGGGGTTCAAAGAACCGCCCTCGCTCCACCTCCAAAGCACGCACGGTGGGGTAATTCTCGTCCACTCCGATTAGGTTGGAGTTGAACTTCTCGGATTGGAACACCATCTCCTTCTGTCCCAGCGAGCGTTCTGCCGTCGCGACACGCAGTTCGGGGATTCGGCGGATGGCTTCCAAATCGTCCAGTGTGAGCGATTCGACGGTTCCGCCCTGCTCGCCGCGCCTCAGCCGTTCGGAGGGGTCAAAGGCGACGATAACCACATCCGAGCCGAGTTTCTCAAACTCGCTGACGACACTGGCGCGGGCGCCTTCGATGAGAGCCACCATGACCACCACCGCCATCACCCCAAAAATCACGCCCAGCATCGTCAAAAACGAACGGAGCTTGTGTGTGCGAAGCGTGTCCAAAGCAACCCAAAGCGCCTCAATGATGCCCATCTCAAAAGAGTATACCCTTGATAGGTAATTTTGCTCCCGTGAGGTATACTACCGCTATCCGATACTTTTGGAGGAACCTATGAAACGATTGGTACAAGCAGTGGCGCTGAGTAGTGTCTTTACCTTTGCGTTCAGCCTCGTCTCTGCCCAGCAGGAATACACCCTGAAGCTCAACCTCAAGGAAGGCGACACCTTCAAGTTCAAGATGTCGATGGACATCGACTTTGGGGGCACGAGCGTGAACGCCTCTACAACGATGACCCAGAAGGTCGTCAAAGTGGAAGAGAACGGCAACATTGTGATGGAGTTAAGCACCACCGAAATGATTGTTAAGTTCGGTGATACCGAAATGCCCCAACCCCCCCAGCCCCCTACTCGAGTGACTTTCAAACCCAATGGGGATGTTGCCTCTTCGGGTGCTGGGAACTCGCCGACCAGCCAGATTGCGGGCAATTCCAACTATGTCTTTCCCGATAAGCCCGTGAAAGTTGGCGACAAGTGGAGCCACACGATGAAGGGTCAGAACGGGATGCCTGATTTGCAGGGCGAGTTTGAGCTGGTAGGCGTAGAGAAGCTGGGCGAGACCGAAGTGCTTCGCATCAAGGTCAGCTGGCGCCAAGCAGAAGCTAAAGAGAACGCCATGAGTTCCGAGGGCTTCGTGTTGGTGGACCCTGCGACAGGCATGGCTCATCGCTTTGAGTTCAAGCTGAAGGGGATCCCGATAGAAGGCGCTCCCGCACCGATTGACGGCTCGCTGAAGATGGAGCGACTTCCCTAATCGGGAAATCCCTATCATCTGCGAGTAGTATCTACCCCCCCTCTCCACAAGGTGAGGGGGGATTTTGATAGGGGGAGACGAGGGTGTCCTAAATGAGGGTGTTCGAAAAATCGTAGCAGGGGCATCTTGCCCGTGAACACGCGTGGCATCGGTATCCTGCCGATGTACCCAGAGCGCACGACACGAGACAGGTGCAGGGCAGAATGGGTTCGCTGGGAGCGCAGGCGTCTCGCCTGCATTGTCAACCGCTTGGTGAGAGAGGCCCATGCCACAGATGCGGGCGGGACACCCGCGATCCCAGTGATTTTTCGAACACCCTCTGTCCTAAGTTGAGAATTAGGGCACGCTTCTGGGGGGTGAGTAGGAATGCAAGCGACTGCTGGCAAACTTACCATCCACCCACCTTATCAAACTCCGGGAACCCACACGCGCATCGGGCAAGCCGTGCGGTTGTCCCAGGCGTAGTAGGGTATGGCTCGGAAGCGCACCTGTTGGCGTGCCCGAAGCGGTCGGTAGAGCGTCTCGCCCCACGCCTCAGGCGCATCTAACGCCTCGCCTTCGCCTTCAATCAGCACCACACCGCCCAAAAAACCGCTATCGTAAGTCGCGCGGAGCACCCCGTCCAATCGGACTGCTAACCGCTCCAATGGCACGGGCTGGTCGCACTCTTCTAAGCAGTAGACAATCGGTCCGTGCTGGATTGCCACCTGCCATCGGTCTGCCTCTACCAGTGGGTGCGCCTCCATTAGGGTTGGTGCCATCGGCAGATGGAGGGTCAAGCGGTCTTCAGGTGTCCATCGATGACGAACGACCGCATAGCCTTTCTCGTGCTGGAGCGGGAGGGGCTGACCGTTGAGCTGGAGCGAGGGGGTCTGGCACCAGTTGGGTAGGCGCAGGTATAAAGTGATTTCTTGAGGCGTGCCCTGAGGCAGGCGCACTTCTACCGTACCGTCCCAAGGATAGTTGGTGCGCACTTCTATCGGCACTTCGCCTCCTTGAAGGGGCACTTGGGCAGTGCTTTCGGCATACAGGTTCACCCAAATGGCGTCGTCGCTGTAGCCGTAGAAGTAGCCTCCCAGCGAGGCAATCAAGCGGGCAATATTGGGTGGACAGCAAGCGCAGGCATACCACGATTGGCGGTGGTGGGTGCCTTCGCTCTCCAGCGGGTTCACATAGAAGAAGCGGTTTCCGCTGAGCGAGATACCTGCCAAAGCCCCGTTGTAGAGGGCGCGCTCCAACACATCAAAATAGTGCGCCTCACCCAACAGCAGTCCCATCCGATGTGCCCAGAAGATGAGCGCGATAGAGGCGCAGGTCTCTTGATAAGCGGTTCGGTTCGGCAGGGCATAGTCGGTGGTGAAGCCTTCGTGGCGTGCCTCGTTGCCGATGCCCCCTGTGATATAGGTGCGACGGTTCACCGTGTTGTGCCACACTCGGAGCAACATCGCCAAGATTGCCTCGGCCTGCGGGTCGCCCTCCATCACCAGGTCGGTGGCGCCTGCGAACAGATAGGCGGCGCGCACGGCGTGCCCCACAATCTCCTGATGTTCGGTCAGGGGCAGGTTATCTTGCCAAATCGTGCCGTCGTACTGGTCGGGGTCTATGCCGTGCTCTTGGGCGAACAGTTTGCGACCTCGATGGAGCAAAAAGAAGCGTGCCAACTCCAGATAGCGCTTCTCGCCCGTGGCGTGCGCCAATCGTATCAGCGCCAACTCAATTTCGGGGTGTCCACAGTAGCCCAGACGCTTGTTCGGGGCGTCGCCAAACACCGAGTCGATGTAGTCAGCATAGCGGGTCGCGATTTTCAGCAAGCGGTCGGAGCCGGTAGCTTCGTAGTGGGCGACCGCCGCTTCAAATAGGTGCCCTGCGCAGTAGAGTTCGTGCCAGTCGCGCAGGTTCGTCCAACGCTTCTCGGGCGCCACCACCTGAAAATAGCTGTTCAGATAGCCTTCGGGTGTCTGGGCGCGTTCTAAAATCGCAATCACCTCGTCCAACTTTTGACGGATTGGGGTGTCAGGGTTCTGCGCCAACACATAGGCAGCCGCCTCCATCGCCTTGTAGAGGTCAGAGTCCATATAGACAGGTCCCTGATACCCCTCGCGCTTGCCTTCGGCGGCGAGGCGCAGGTTGGGGATGTTGCCGGCGCGCTCCAACTCGTTGAACAGGTGGGGCAAGGTGATTTGGCGGTTCGTCTGCTGGCGGGTTTCCCAGAACGGGTTGCGAAGTGCCACGCGCTGAAACGGTACAGGTCTCATTTCGGCTCTCACGGGCGGTATTGTACCTGTTGCACCTCACGACTCAGAGGAGAGCGACGGTTCCGACGACGCGCGGTCTGCCTCGCCGTTCAAGTCGCGTCGGATGGCTTGTACCGTGCGGATACGGTGTCCTTCCAACTCGTGCACACGCAGTTCCCATCCGTCCACGATGACCGCTTCGCCCACCGTCGGCAAGTGTCCCAACTGCCCGAACACATAGCCCCCAAGCGTGTCAAACTCTTCCGACTCGAGGGGCACCTCCAGCAGTTCGCTGGCGTCGTCGATGTGGATGCGCGCATCGATCAGGATGGTTCCGTCGGGCAGGGTCTGCACTGGGGTCTCTGGCTCCACATCGTACTCGTCCTGGATTTCGCCCACAATCTCTTCCATCAGGTCTTCTAAGGTCACCAGCCCCGAAGTCCCGCCGTACTCATCTTGGAGGATTGCCATGTGGGTGCGTTGGCGTCGCATCTCTTGGAGCAGTTCCACCACGCGCTTGCTTTCGGGCACGAAGAAGGCAGGGCGCATCACTTCCGCGATGCAGAGTTTCGTAGGCGTGCCATCGCTCAAGCGGAGCAAATCTTTGGCGTGGACAATCCCCACGATGTTGTCCACATTCCCCTCGTAGACGGGGATGCGCGAGTGCCCCGTTTTGCGTATCAGCTCAATCACATCCTGAATCTTGGCGTCCACTGGGACGGTCTTCATATCCACGCGCGGGGTCATCACCTCACGGGCAATCGTATCGGTGAACTCAAAAATGGACTGGATCATCTCCTTCTCTTGCTCTTCAATCACGCCCTGCTCCTCGCCTGCCTCCACCAGCACACGCAGTTCCTCTTCGCTGACCACCGGCGCGAGCCTCTGCATCTGGATACCGAACAGTTTGAGGATACTGCGTGTGGTGAAGTTGACCATCAAGATGGGCAAGCGGAACAGGCGGTCAAAGAGCATCAAGGGCACAATCACCATCAGCGCCGTGCGTTCGGGGTAGGTGATGGCGATACTGCGGGGCACGGTCTCGCCGATAATCACATTCGCGAACGCCGTCAGAATCGCCACCAGCGCCACACTGAACCCCAGCAGGTCCATCCCGATTGCCTGCTCCAACGGGCGCAGGAGTTTGTGGAGCGGTTCGGCGAGGTTCGTTGCGGCGACCGCCGAGGCTAAGAACGCCACGATGTTCAACCCAACCTGCACGGTAGACAAAAACCGCGACGGCTCCGACTTGAATGCCAACAGATAGGGGGCTAAGCGGTGGTTCTGTTCGTTGAGCATTCGCATCCAACTGTGGCGGATGGAAGTGAGCGCACTCTCCGCCATCGAGAAGAACGCACTTAGCAAGAGTAGGATCAGAATGACCCCAAAGCTGGAGGCAGGCGAAAGCCCCGTGGAAGTGGTCTGGGCGGTTTGGAGCGGTTCGCTGGGCGATTGAGCGTTGAGCCACCAGACGGCAAGTCCGCTTCCGAGAACGATGAGTATCAGGCGATTCCAGAGTTTGGGATAAGGGCTACTGTCCGAGTTATCTGTCATCGGTTTGTTCGACCTCCTCATCGGGGCACGAGCCAGTAGATGAGCGCGGCGACACCGATGCCGAGCAGGCTTCCCAGCACCACTTCGCGCAGGGTATGCACCTTCGCCTCCACTCGGCTTTGGGCAACCAGCGCCGCCAGCAGAAGCGCCAGCACCGACGCCAACAAGTTGCCCGACACAATCACAATCGCCAAGGCGAAGAAGAAGCCCAGCGCAGAATGTCCGCTCATCGCGCCCCCATGAAACAGGCGCACTTTGCCCTGAGTGGATAGCACCTTCACCAACGACACAATCACGAAAATCAGAATCACGCCAATGGTGAGGGCAACCGCCAGGGTCGGTTCGGCGCGTTCCATCCGAAGGCGGATTTGTTCTAAGCGCAGGTCACCCATAAACAGTACCCAAGCGACCACCACCGCGTTCAGCGTGGCGACCAGCACCGCCCCCGCCGCGATGTCCTTAGCGAACTTTGCCTTCGGATGATACTCTTCCGTCACAAGGTCTACCGTCGCCTCCACCGCCGAGTTGAACATCTCGGCGATTAACACCAGCGAGATGGTGAACAGCAACACGAGCATCTCGCGCTTGTCCAGGCGGAACAGCAGACCCATCACCAGCACCATCACGACACTGAAGAAGTGGAATCGCATATGGCGCTGGGTGCGTACAACGGCGATAATCCCTTCCAGAGCGTAGCGAAAGCCGTCCAGCGGGTTGCGTCGCGTGGCGATTGCCTCACGCTCTTGACCGTTGCTCTCGGTCGGTTCCGAGAGGGGCGGTGCTTCCGCTTGTCGGTCCGTCTCCTGATAGGTTTCAGGAGGCTCAGGATTGGTTCTCATTGTATCGCGAATACCACGCGCTATTAGCAGGATACCCCATCTGACGCAAGATTTGTATCGCCTGTTGAACCATCCCGTCGCGCCCTGCGTCGGTCTCGTCCTCATAGCCCAGCAGATGAAGCGCCCCGTGCAAGCTCAGCAGGAGCAGTTCGGTCATCAGGTCGTGGTGGTTGAGCTCCGCCTGACGCTGGGCGGTCTCCACCGAGATGACGATGTCGCCTAGGACGGGCGCCTCGTCGCCGTAGCCGAAACTCAGCACATCGGTCGGCGATGACACCCCCCGATAGTCGCCGTTCAACTGGGCAATCTGGGCGTCGTCGGTCAAGAGCAGATGACACTCCAGCGGTTCGCTCGCTATCGGCTGGGGAAGGGGCGCCACAGCGAGGGGGAGCGCACCCTCCACCGCACGACGAACCTGCTCCTCAAAACGCACCAGGTCAACCCCAGCGTCGCGGAGAATCGCCTCAACATTCGGGGCTACACTCACTGAGACCTCAAGAGGGACGGACTGCATAGACCTCTTCAGAGTTGGGGTACTCAATCCGCTTATGGCGCGCCGCAACCAGCACCTTCAGGAACGCCTCCTCGATGCGTTTTAGGTCGCAGAAGGTAAGCCCGCATTCGTCCAGCTGGCCGTCGTGTCGGCGCATCTCGACCATGTCGTGAATGAAGTTTGCGAGGCGGTGTGGGGTCATTTCGCCCAGCACGCGCGTGGAGGCTTCCACCGTGTCTGCCAGCATGATAATCGCTGCTTCGCGCGTTTGGGGCTTGGGACCTTCGTAGCGGAAATGTTGCTCTAACACGGGGTCGGGTAAGGAGCCGACTGCTTGGTGGTAGAAGTAGGTGATGAGGCTGGTGCCGTGATGTTGGGCGATGATGTCGCACAGGGCGGTCGGCAGGCGGTGTTGGCGCGCCAGCTCCACCCCGTCGCGCACATGCGAGGCGATAATCCGTGCGGAGAGGGCGGGGTTGATGCGCTCGTGCGCGTTGATGCCTGTCTGGTTCTCGATGTAGAAGTCGGGCTTGGTGAGCTTGCCGATGTCGTGGTAGTAGCCCGCCACGCGTGCCAGCAGGCTATCGGCACCGACGGCGAGCGCCGCCTCCTCTGCCAACTGCCCGACCATTTGGCTATGGAAGTAGGTGCCGGGCGCTTTGTCGCGCAGTTCGCGCAGGAGCGGATGCTCTAACGAGGCGAGTTCCATCAGCACCATCGGCGTCGCTAAGCGGAACGGGCGCTCCAGCAAGGTCAGCCCCAGCCAGAAGAGCGCCGTGGCGAAGACGCCCCCCACAACTCCCCATAACCCGCTTTGGAGGGTATCCAGCCAAGCGACCCCACTGCCCGCCTGAATGCTGATGGCGGTCAGCGCCAACACGGTGCTGAGCAGGGCGCCTGTGAGGAACAGCTGGGCACGCCGTCGCAGGGGCGCCACCGCGTAAATCGCTATCCAGCCCGATAGCCCCACCCCCCCCAGCGTTTGGATGGGCAAGCCCTGAGCGAGCGCAGAGCCAGTCAGAAGCACCGTGAAGGTGAGCAGGGCGACCAGCGGATGGATTAACAGCGACACCAGCATCCCGCTCGCCAGCAGGGGCGCAAACGACAAGAAGCCGTGCTCGGCACTGAGCGCGGAGCCGTTCGCAATCGTGGAGGCTAAGCGCACCCCCAACAGACCGAACAGCCCAATCAGCACCAACAAAATGATACCGACCTCGCGGGCGCTGTGGGGGATTGGGGAGCGCAAGGCTAATCCCGTCGGGCGCAACAGCCCCCCATAGTAGAGCATCGGGATCAGCACCGCCAGTTGACCGCCTGCAATCAACAAGCGTTCACCTATCTGGGGAATTAGCGTGCGGAGGCTTCCGTTCAGGAGCGCCAAAGCGAGCCAGATGAGCGCGCCTGCCACCACCGACCCCCAAGGCACACGAACTGTCGGCTTCTTGGTGGTAGCGCGATGGGCAAGACGACCACGCCCTCGCCGGAGCGGCGCCCAAGATAATCGCATCGGAATTCGGAACGGACTACTTCTTGCGTCGGCGTTGCTTCTGGCGTCGGCGACGCTCACTCGGCTTCTCGTAATGAACGTGGCGCTTGTATTCTTGCAAAATGCCACTCTGCTCAAGCGCTTTCTTGAAACGCTTGAGCGCGTTGTCTATCGACTCATTCTGACGAACCTGTATCTGTGCCAATGGTCTGATGCCTCCTTCCTTTTGTGCAGGTAGCGTCTTATTATTGTCTGCCTCTCCGCTACTTCCTGCCAAGGACTGGCTAATTATATCGGAATTCGGCGCAAAAAGTCAAGAGGGTTGGAGGGTGTTTGAAAAGTGCTGGGAGTGCGGGCGTCTCGCCCGCTTGTGGCTTGGGCATCCTTGCCCAAGCGTGCTTTTCACGGGCAAGATGCCCGTGCTACACTGCGTGGCTTGGGCATCCTTGCCCAAGCTGTTTTTCAACGAATGTGCAGGCGAGACGCCTGCGCTCCCAGCGGACCCATTCTGCCTTGCACCTGTCTCGTGTCGTGCGCTCTGGGGACATCAGCAGGATACCGATGCCACGCGTGTTCACGGGCAAGATGCCCCTGCTACGATTTTTCGAACACCCCCAGTCTTAGTCTCTGCTTTTGTGTTGAAAAAGCCAAACTTCAGTCTTGGGCAAAGATGCCCAAGCCACACTATGGGTCAGGAAGACTCAGCATTCAACAGCCGATTGTACTCCTCGCGCAGGGGTCTTGCACTTTGGGTGTTGCCCTGCGCCTCCAGTAGTTCGGCAAATCCTTGCAGGGTGGCTAAGTGGGCACTCAATATTTGGCGCTCACGGTCAGGGTTGTACAATCCCAAGCTGCGCCCTGCGCTGTTGAACGGGTAGGTCAGTTGACGGTAGCGCTGGAACACCACCAGGGCGCGCTCGTAGTGCTGACGGGCGCGCGTGGTGTCGCCCATCGCCCGATAGTGCTGTGCCAGCGCCAAGTGCGCAAAGCCGTAGGCGGTCTCCACAATCTGGGGCACGGCTAACACCCGTCCGTAGGGCGATTCCTCAATCTCCACCACACGCTGATAGTACCGAAGCGCCTCCTCGTTGAGCCGTTCGGAACCCCCTCCAGCGTATTGCGCCAGTTTGAGCAAGGCGGGCAGGCTGTGAGGGTCACGCTGAAGCGCCTCTTGGAACGCCTGACGCGCCTTGTCGCGGTCGCCTTCACGCTCGTAATAAAGCCCCAATCGGTACCAGTTGCGCGCCGAGGGCTTCATCCGCACCGCGCGCTCTAACATCTCCAGCCCGGTCTCTCGGCGTCCCAAAGCGTAGTACAGCTCGCCCGACTCCATCAAATAGTCGGGATTGGTGGAGTCAAAGCTACGCGCCAGCCCATACAGCTCCGCCGATTGGGGTACTTGCTGGATGAGCGCTTTGTAGCGGGCTTGGTTGGCATACAGCTCTCCGATGCCGAGGCTGGCGAGCATCAAGATGAGCGTGCCGACGATGATGAGCGCGGTACCGCGTCGCTCAATCGCCCGCAGGGGGACAGTGTAGACCCCATCCACCGCCAGCGCAAGCCCCAATCCCAACAACCCCGCAAAGGTCAGCAGGTTCGCCCAAGCTTGAAAGTCCGAGTCGACCGCATTATGGAGCAGTGCGCCCACGACCCCTGCCAAGATGCCCACGCGCACGCCGCGCCAATCTTTGGCAGGCACAGGCGTTTTGGCGGGCTGAGGCGGGATTTCACTCTGACCTGCCCGCGTGAACCAAGCCCCGACCATGCCCAACAACATCAGGAGCGCCAACACGCCCGACTCACTGGCGATTTCCAAGTAGGTGTTGTGGGCAGAGCGGGTGAACCCTACCGAAGCGTAGCGCGGGTAGTTCCACTCAAAACTGCCCGTGCCGACACCCAAAAGGGGATTCGCCAACGCCATGCGGGTAGTGCCCTTCCAAGTCTCCAATCGGAATGCGCCCGAATGCACCTCTTGGGTCGCCGCTTGGGGGGTGAGCCGTTGGGCGGTGGGTGCGCTGAACACCACAATCAGCGCGGTGAGCGCACCGACAACGCCGAGCCTCAGCAGGAAATCGCGCTGAACCAAGCCCCACTTGAACGCCAGCGCCAAAAACACCACACCCGCCCCCACAAACGAGAGCATCCCCAAACGCGAAGCGGTCAGCACCAGCGCGCTCAACTGGAGCCACAACCCCACCGTGAGCAGGGCACTCAGCCAGCGACGGCGCGGTTCCTCCCACTCACGCCCGACCATCAACAGCACGCCCATCGTGAGAGGCGCCGTCATCACCAGATAACCCGCCAGCAAGTTCGGATTGAAAAAGGTCGCAAACACGCGCCAGTTGGGAACCCCGCCCAGCGCATTGGTCAGATACTCACTGCAGGCGCGTAGCCCCACCAAACTGGCAGAGCCGACCAACGCTCCCAAAAGCCACCAAGCGGGCGTCCCACGCCGAACCACCGCCACCATCGTCATCAGTCCGACCAACGCCAAGACCCAGCCCACCAACCGATAGATTCCAGACCAGCCCGACCCCATCACCGCTGCTGATAGCCCCAACAGAAACAACATCATTAGCAGAGGCGCCAACACCCGCCCCACAGGCAGGCGCCACATTTCGGCGTACCAGGCACTCACCAAAAGCGCCACCACCCAAAACAGCCCTACTATCGCACCGCCCATCACGGGCATATCGGCGCCCCAAAATAGTGCGCTCACCCACTCGTCGGGCGCAACAGGGCGCGGTCCTGTGTACAGGCTCCCTGTCAACCAAGGCGCCAACGCCAGCCCCGCCGAGAGCAAACCAACCGCCCCGTTCACCCACTGGGGCACGCGGGGTTTGAGACGCGTTTTGCCGTTACCAGTGCGTCCTGCTCCATTCCCACGCATAGCGAAATACCGCCTCCAATAAAGGCGACCAGTCGTAGTAAAGGTGGGGCAGCTCGTCCAGCCGTGCCCAGTAGGTTCCCAGCGACTCAGTAGGCATCGTAGGGTTGTCCAAATGTTCGGCACGCGCCAGATACACAGGCGAGGCACACGGCTCTGGCTCTTGGGGCGAGCAAGGCTCCAGCAGATACCACCCCACCAGGTGCAGATGGCTCAACACCGCACCGGCTTCCTCGTAAGCCTCGCGTCGGGCGGACTGCTCTGGGGTCTCACCCGGCTCGATGCGCCCGCTCGGCACGCAGTACCCTCGGTTCTTGATGTTCGCCAGCAAGAACTGACCCTGCTCGTTCACAATCAGCACCACCACATAGCGTGTGGGGGCTGGCGGTTCTGGGAACGCCTCCGCTGGCAGAAACCGCATCCAGCGCCCCGCCCACACATCGCGTAACTGGTTCCAGTCAGTCAATTCGTCGCTCCTTTCGCCCCCACAATCTTGCCTTGCACATGGCTGAGGGGGATGGCGCCCAGCGTACGGCTATCTTCCGAACGCTCCAGATTGTCGCCCACCACAAACAAGTGCCCCTCGGGCACGCGTCCGCCCATCGCATACACGAGCGGACTCCAGTACTTTTGTGGTATCTCTTCGCCAGGTAAAGCGACCACACGCTTGATGAGCATCTCGCGATTGGGGCGCACAACCACTACCACATCCCCCTTCTTGATAGCACCGAACAGCCAATAGGCGTTGGTCATCAGCAGGCGGTCACCCTCCTTGTAGGTCGGCTCCATCGAGGGACCGCTCACCACAACGACGCGGAAATAGGTGGCAAAGAAGATAGCGCACATCCCAAACAGGATAAGCAGGCTCAGCGAACGCACGCTGGAACGATGTCGCTTGGGTTGAATCGGTTCTGCGATGCTCATAGCACTCTCTCCTTAGGTCGCTTCCGCAGCGAGCTTCTCGGCGCCGGGCGGAGGGCGCCAAGGGTCGCGCGGGTGATAGAAACGCCAGACCTCGTGGGCAACTTCTCGGATTGCCTGCTCGCCCTCATTGTCAGGAGTCCAGCGGGTATCTTCAGCCTCTTTGGTGTAAACCGCCAAGATATACGCGCCTGACGGAGCGAACACAATCCCGATATCGGAGCGTGAACGGCTAATCGCTCCCGACTTGATACAGCACACGACCCACGGGGGCACCGATGAGCCGATAAGGTCATCAAAAAACTGATGCGATAGGATGCGCAACATTCGGTCGCATCCAGCGGGCGTGCCCGCTTTGCCTGTGCGGATGGCATCCAGCAATGCCACCATCTCGTTGGGGGTACACATGCCCATCCCCCACTTGTCGCGCAGGCTCTTGAGTTCGCTATCGTCGGGCGGATGCAGAGCCAACAGGCGTGTGTGCTTCAGCCCTAGCCGTTGGAGATGCTTGTTCACCTCTACCGTGCCCAGCCGACGCGCCATCATGATCGTCGCCGTATTGTCACTCACGGTAATCATCAGATGGATTGCCGTGCGCACATCTACCGACTGGTTCTCCTTGAAGAACTGGAGAAGCCCTGCCCCATCGCGGATGTCTTCGGGTAGGATCGGTAGTTTCTCGCTGTAGCGCAGGCGCCCCATATCAATCTCCTCAAACGCCTTGCTCATCACGGCGACCTTGATGGTGCTGGCAGTGGGGAAAATTTCGTCGCCCAAGCGGTTGATGCGATGATGATAGCGGGTGTGATAGAGGCTGTAGCCCATCACGCCCCGGAACCGCTCGCAGATGGAATCCAGTTTCGCCTTGAGTGTGCGTGGGTCGGGTGCCATCGTCTCTATTCTACCTCGCTGAACGGTGCGCTAACAAGAAGTGGTCGTGCCCCACATAGTAGTGAACCGAGTGTTCCGCAGGCTTGAACCACACAATCCCTTTCGGGCAGACCCCAAAGAACGGTTCTACCGCTTGGTGTGCAGTTTCAAGGGGGATAGGTGCCCCGTCTTTGCGCACAACACTGCAGTGCAGGAGGTCATCTTCACCTTCGAACTGGATGACGAGGTCGTCCCGCTCCAGTCGGTAGCGTTCGGCGTTGTTGAGCAAAATCGGCACACCTGCCTCAATATCTTCCAGCAGGGCTTGTAGGACGCGCTGCGCCTCGTTCGGCATAACTTGATTTTACCCGTTTCGGGAAACCTTACGGACTTCTGTTCGTCTGACTGGGTGGTATACTTTTTGTGGCGCCGTAGGGCGTACAAACGCATTTAGGAGGCTATGGCATGCGACGAGTGATGAGCTTAGCGTTGGTCGGTACTTTGGTGGGCTGGGCACTGGCACAGGAAACTGCTCCCACTTTCCAGTACCGCTTCAAGGAAGGTCAGCAAGAACAGTACGAAGGCAAGATTGAACTCACTGGCAACTTGCCCATCCCCGGTGCGGCAGGCATGGCAGGCTCGCTGGTGCTCAACCTGACGATGTTTATGAAGACCGAGAAGGTCGAAGAAAACGGTGCGAAGGTGACAACGGGGCTTCAGGCGTTTGAGGCGGTCTTCAACGGTCAGCCGTTCCCCGTCGGACTCGATATGGCGAAGAGCGTCATCCCCGACTCGACGGCGACCGTAAACCCTCAAGGCAAGCTGAGCGGATTGCAAGGTGGTGGTGGCTTGATGGGTTTCCAACTGCCTGGCTTTGACCCGCGCAATATGGCGACGATGCTCGTGCCGACCGAACTGCCCCCCACCCCGCTGACGAACGGCGCTACTTGGGAGTTCACCCGCGCCTTCGGTGAGGGAGCAGACGCGTTCAAGGTAACACTCAAGGCGCGCTACGAGGGGATGGAAGAGGTCAACGGCACGAAGTACCTCAAGATTGTGCAGAACTTTGAGCAACCCATCGAGTCGTACCAAGACGCCTTCTATCAGCCCACGACTGACAAAAACAACGCCGCACGAGTCACACGAGGCACGATGAAGGGCACGATGACCCTCTGGTTCCACCCCGAAGACGGCGTCCTCTACCGAGCGACCGTCCAAGCCAGCCTCGACCAGACCACTGAACCCATCAAGAAGGACGGTTCCGAGGTCAAAGACTTCGAGCGTGAGAGCACCCAGCTCGGCTTGAACGGCACCATCACTCGCAAAGCGACCGTGGCGAACACAGAAAAGACCAGTTCCTAATGCCTAATGAGTTCTCTACACCGAAGCCACACAACAATCTACGGAGGGTAGCCTCAGGGTCTACCCTCTCCCCTTGCTTTACTTCTGCTTTGTTTGGGTTTCTGACACCCCCTTCTGTCATTGTGAGCGAAGCGAAGAATCTCCAAAACCCCCCAGCACAGACCCTTCGCTTCGCTCGGGGTGACAAGGTAGGGGTCGTCATTCCGCCCCCCTCTTTTGTCATTCTGAGCGAAGCGAAGAATCTCAGTGCCATCCGAAGTAGAGACCCTTCGCTGGCGCTCAGGGTGACAGGGTGGGGCGTTCGGATTGAAGCGAAGCTCTCTATTCAGGGCTACCTATTTGCGTCTAAAAGTGGGCTGGCGTTTTGGAAAACTGAACCCAACGAATGCCCCCCTGTCAGCAAGAGGCAGGGGGTGAGGGCTTTAAAAACCCCCTCCCCAAATCATGGGAAACTTCTTAGGCTTCTGGTGGCTTGTCTTGTTGCCCTACTGATGTTCGGCGCAGGAAACGCCCAAGTCATCGTCCCCGAAATCACGCTCTCCCCAGAGGCAATAGAGTATCTCAAGCAGGGTAAGCGCACTCCAACGCCCGACACCCCACCCCCTGCCGAGAACCGCACCGATCGAACCGACCGCCGCACCAAACAGCGCAACCCACTGGATGTGTTGGACACTCTGCGCTCATGGGACGATTGGGAGCGCGAGTTCGAATCGACCGTGACTATCAGCGGGCGCAAGAGCCTCGGGTTCCACCTCCACCAAGTAGAGGGCGACAGCACCTCGTTCCGCGACCAAAACTACTTCGGTCAGGGCGGACAACGCTACACCGACAATACCGACCTCACCATCCGAATGAACAAGTTTCTCGGCTTCCTCTCGTTGGACTGGCGCTGGACTAATAGCCGATTCCGCAACCCCTATGACGCCCGTATCACCTACAGCTACGAGACGCCCGACTTTACACTCGAGTGGGGCGACATCACCGCCTCGCTGGGCGGAACGAACCAGCTGGTCAGCTTCAACCGCACCCTGCGCGGGATCACGGGAAGCGCACGCTGGGGACGAAACACCCTGCGCTACATTCAATCCGAGACGAAAGCGGGCGCCCGCACCATCACCATTCAGGGCAACGACAGCCCTGGTCCCTACTACCTGCAGGGGAGCCAAATTGTGGATGGGAGCGAACGCGTGCAGGTAGACGGTATAGACAAGCGCCGAGGTGAGGACTACACGATTGACTACTTCGCTGGTATCCTGCGCTTTCGCGAGGGTTTGATTATCCCACGCACCTCCACGATTATCGTGACCTACGAGACCTACGCCTTCAACTCGGCGCCCAGTCGCTTGGAGGGATGGCGTTGGGAGAGCCAACTCGGGCGGGGCTACAACTTGGGCGTGAGCATGCTCTCGCAAAAAGCACGCGGGGGCACCGCCCTCCGACGACGCACCGAGCAGTTCTACGGACGAGGTGCGCCCAGCGTGCCCTACGACCTGGAGTTCGTGCCGATTGTGGACGCCAGCAACCCGATTCTCATCACCGTTGCAGGTGTGCCCCAACAGCCCACCGTGGACTACTACTTTGATGAGGTGCTTCCCTATCGCTTCTACTTCACCCGCTTCATCCCCCAGAACCTGATTGTGCAGGTGGAGTACACGCCACGCCCCGACCCCGGCTCTACGATTGGGGGCAACCGCGAGGTGATGGGCTTAGACCTGACTGTACCTCTGGGCGGTTTGGGAAGCCTCGTGTGGAACTACGGGCGTAGCCGTGCGCAGTCGCTGGGCGCCAACTTGGAGGCGAACGCCCACATCTTGGTCGGTAAGTTCAACTTCGGTGCGCTCTCGGTAGACACCACTTGGCGCGACATCCCCGCCCAGTTTATCGGTATTGAATCGGTCGGCTTCCGACGCAACGAACGGGGACACCAGACCAGCCTGCTCTACCGAATCAACCCGATTTCGCAACTCCAAGTGAACCTGTCGCAGTCGCGGGTGGCTTCCCTCTCGACTTCGGTGGGTCAGTTCGGGGCGAGTTTCACCGACACCACTATCCAGACCTTCGCCTACTCCTACACGCCCGCCGATGGTTTCAATCTCAACCTCAACCGCTCGGTCAGCCAACTGCGTTCGGGCACCACACGAAGCGACCAGACGCGCGACACCGCCACACTCAGCCGTTCGTGGAAGCAGTTGAACCTGCTGTTGGGCTACGACCGTGCTGAGGCGAACGCTCTCGGCAACCTGAGCCAGACGCGCTACCGAATTCAAACGCTTCGCTCACAAGCGGACTGGACAGTGAACTCGCGCTTGACGCTCCGTGCCACCGCCTCTACCAGCGAAATCCGCCAGAACCAGACGAATAGCACTCAGACCCCTCCCAACACACGCGCCCGCGATTACTCGCTTTCGCTCAACTGGCGCCCGCTGGACACGCTCTCGGTCAACTATCGGCTTAGCGATACCGATTCGGGCACTTTGGGCGCCAGTGGGTTGGATTTCCGTTCGCGTCAGGGGGGGGCGCCCTTGCCCACGGGAAGTATCACCAGTCCGTGGGGTGTCGGGTTCAACGGCAACGGCTTCTCGTCGGGCGCGCCCCTGTTCAGCGGGTACACCTACTACGGGGTGCGTGGCAAAGGGCAAGACCTCAGCGTGCAGTGGAACCCCTTTGAAAACCTCTCCGTTGACCTGCAGTGGAGCCAACAGCGTTCGGCGGGCGATTTCCAGACCAACAGCGAGCAAAACTCACTGGCGGTGGGTGTAAGTTATGTTCCCGTCAGTTGGTTGGCGCTCAGTGCGAGTTGGTCAACCCAAGAGGTTCAGTTCCTGACTGCCACGGGCAACTCCACCAACCGCTATTTCACTCTCTCGGCGGACATTGGTCCGATACGCCGATGGACGATTTCGCTCGGTTTCTATCAGATGACCACCAGTAGCGTGCTGGGCGAGGGCTTTATCGGGGGCGAGGGGAGCTATCGCCAAGAGCCTATCGGCTTCTCTGGGCGCATCAGCTACGACCTCGGAGCGCGCCAAAACCTGTTCGCCGAGTTCCAGCGGGTGGAGTTGAAAGGCTATCTGCCCTCGCGCGACACTTTATTCAATATCGGGTATGAATACCGAATTACACGCAACTGGGCATTCGTGCTGAGCTACCGCTTCCGCGAGCAGTTGAACTTAGACCCTCAATACAGCCAGTTCAGCTACCGCGCCCGCTCGTTGGATGCGAATTTGAATTTTGTCTTCTAAGAGGTACTCGTCCAGTTTGGGCGTAGTCGTGGAAGCTCTTTACAGAAGAACTGGTTGAAGTCCAAAACATTTAAATTGCCCTGATAGAGATTCTTTACAGAAGCCCGCACTACCAAGTAGATATTCTGTCTGTTCAGCTCATCTATCTTGGACTCTGAAATATCTTTTTTGGCTTCCTCAAAGGGTTCCGTCACCATCAGGTAGATAGTAAGCCCCCTTGTGATGCCCAACTCTTGATAGACCTGCTTATATCGCTCCCGCAAGGAACGCTTGACAGAGAGTATCGTGCATCGCCGTCGGTCTGTCTGCCAAAGGTTCATATTAGGGAACAGAAAGTCCACTGTTCCGTTCAAGACGCACTGTTTCTCGTAGAGACCGTTATATCCCAATTGATTCAGGATGAACTCCACCTGATACTGTGCGCTACCCCCTGCACGAGTACGGCGACTTTGGGCGAAGGATTGTTCCACGAGGCTGTAGACGGGTTGTATCCGACGCACCACCTCAGATACTCTGTAAGCATCAGTTGCCAACTGATTCAGCGCGTTCATCGCCGAGCGAACTACTTGATAAACGGCGGGGTAGTTTTGCTGACACTCTGGCGTAAGTGCTTGGTATACCATCTGGCTCAGTGCTTTTTGCTCATATTTCTGATAGAGTTGATACTCGGAATCCAGAAGCTCACATAAGATTTGGTCTACATTGCTCAATTTGCAATCAAGGCGAAGTGAACCATACTTTTGCATCAGCAAGCGCTGAGCTTCCTGTGCAAGTTCAGCACCCGATGGTATAAGGCTGAGAAGCTGCTTAGCAAACCCTTCTCCTTGTACTTCGTCTTTGAGAGCCATGCCACTATTCCTTCCTCAGCACCACGATATGCTCCTCACTCATCGTGGAACCGATTTCGCCAGGTTTGTTGGAGGGGCTGTTGCGTAGGGGCATTCGCTTGTTGGGAATGCGACGGTGGTAGCTCGTTTGAAACCGCCAGCCGAAACAGGAGGCAATTTCAATCAGAATCTGGTCTGTAGGAATGCGCACGGACTTGACTGTTCGATTGCCCACGACGAAGCACCCATACGCCCCAGAACGGCAGACTCGTGAGAGTTCCACGAAGCAGTCCGCAAAGTCATCATAGAATTGGCGCACTTGTCGGGCGCGACGCGCATCCCGTTCCGCGATTTGCTCCACAATCCGTTCCAGAGTGCGTGAAGAGTAAGGGGCGTGTGCTAAGCGAGGCTTGCCCCCAAGCGCTTCGCGGTCTATACTTTTGGCTTGTTGGTCATCTATGCCGAGCCACTGGAGTGCCAAACGAGAAAACTGACCGCCGTGCTACCTGAGGAATCATCATCGCAGGATAGACATGATAACAGTGCGTGTGGGTCTTCGTGTTCGCTGTTGCATAGTCCCAGTCCTCGTCGGTGGTCGCCTCAATCGGGTAAGCGAACGCAAGTTGCGCTTCACGCACAAAACAGTCCTCGCTGGTCAGGTGGCTAATCGGTCGCACGGGAAAAAGTATACCACCAGAAGTACGAGTGCCCCCAACTGACATCGCTAAAAAAAACCACCTTGTTCCGATAATAGCACTGGAACTGCCAGAAGGCGTTCGGAGGTGAAATGATGAGACTCACACTAACAGGTATCCAAAGGATACTAATCGGTGGTATCGTGGCGTTCGTGGCGTTTTCGGTAATCAACTGGTATGTGATACAGCAGACCAAAGTAGGCGGACCTGCCTACGAAGCCATCAAACAAGGTAAACTGCTCCTTTCTGCAGTGGAACCACCAGAGCTCTACCTCGGCGACGAAAGACCCCTCTCTCTGCTCCTGACCCTATATGCCGAAGGAATCAGCACCAAAAGTGTCGATGTGCTGGTGCAAGACCTGCAAAAGGCACAGTCCGACTTCCAGTCGGCTTACGAACAGTGGAAACAACAACTCCCACCCGGCGAACTCAGAGACAAGTACCTCCAAGAGGTCTACACCACAGGAATGGCGTGGTTCGATATCGCCCTCAACAAAAAAGCACCCCTCGCCCGACAGAAAAATGTAGAAGCCATCGAGAAACTGGAAGCGGAGGTCGCCATCCCCGCCTTCGAGGCGCACCGAAACAGTATACTGGCGTTCCGTGAGCAAATCGCCCTCCGAAACCAGCAGATTGAAACCCAAGTCAACAGCACCATTACCCGCTCCCTGTTCCTGATAGGAGGCTTGGTGCTGTTGGTACTGACCGTGCTCGGCGTGATGGCGTGGGTAGTGCGGGGTGTGCTGTCCAGCGTCCAACGGATGCAAGACGCCATCCAACAACTCGCCATAGGTAATCTCGGCGTCGCCGTGCAAGCCGACCCGCGCAGTCCGCTCTTCACGATGATGAACGCTTTCAACGAGGCGGTGCAAGCGCTCGCTAAATCGTTTCAACAGTTCCACACCACCGCCCAAGACATCAATCACGGCATCAACCAGACCGCCGACGGACTGAAAGCCGTCAGCCACCAAGCGCAAGCCGTCACCCAATCCGTCAACGAAGTCGGACACAGCGTCGACCAACTCGCCAGTGAAGTGCATCGGACCACCCAGACCGTGCAAGACCTGCGCGCCTCCGCCCATCAGATGCAGGAGGGCGCCTCACAAGTCGCCGAGGCGACCGTTTCTGCCTCTAGCCAACTTCAGCAGGTGGCTCAAGCCTCCCGCGAGGTGGCGATGGGCGCAGAGAACACAGCGCAAGTGGCGCAAAAAGGCGTCCAGCAGATGCACAACACGCTCCAGACCGTTCAACAACTGAACGAGCAGTCCAAGCAGGTTCAGCAGTTAGCCGAGCAAGTCGTCCATCAAGCTCAGGAGGGACGCCAAGCCCTGCGTGAGACGAACCAAGCGATTCAAAACATCGACACGCAATCGGAACATCTCGCCCGCGAGCTGGAGCAGCTGGCGCAGATGACCAGCCACATCACGGGCATCCTGCAGACGATTGAGGAAATCGCCCGCCAGACCAACCTGCTGGCGCTCAACGCCGCGATCGAGGCGGCGCGGGCCGGCGAGCACGGCAAGGGCTTCGCGGTGGTGGCGGCCGAGGTGCGCAAGCTGGCCGAGCGCTCGCAGGTGGCGAGCCAGGAGATCGGCGAGCTGTCCGAGAGCAGCGTGGAGCTGGCCGAGCGCGCGGGCGAATCCTGCTTCTCGGCCGACGGCTTCGCGGCGGTGGTGGAGGAGGTGGCGCGGCACCTGCGCGCCTTCGACGCGGTGCACGGACAGGCCGTCCGCCTGGCGGCCGAGCAGGCCGCCGAGGAGGACCGCTTGGCGGCTGAATCCAGCTGCGCGCTGGGCCGCCTGGTGTCCGAAGTGTGGCTTCGTTACGAGCAGGAGATGCGGCAACGGGGATGGCTCGATTTCTCCGCCTTGGAGGCGGGGGCGCTGCGGCTGCTGGAACGCAGCGCCGCGGTGCGGGATCGCTGCCGCTCCACGTATCCCGTGGTTCTGGTGGACGAAGCGCAGGACCTGAATCCGGTGCAGTACCGCCTGTTGGAGCTGCTCTCCTGCGATCAGGAGATGCTCGTCGGCGACGAGCAGCAGTCCATCTACGGTTTCCGGCAGGCGGACAAAACGCTGTTCGAAAGGCATGCGGGACTGCACGATGCGCTGCCGCTCACGCGCAACTACCGGTCCCACGAGAGCATCCTGCGGTTCGTCGACGACCTCTTCGGCGAGGAGTGGGCCGATCGTGGGCGGATGGGTCCGGATCGCCCCTCG
>OGCI01000847.1_pt1 | contig 30268 bp, 25 predicted proteins | sample 1570021 | NCBI WGS metagenome assembly OGCI01 (sample SAMN06264664, study PRJEB24512) | hot springs metagenome | isolation source: Hot spring water | place: South Africa: Tshipise | collected 2015-06-21 | reverse complement strand
AAAATTATTTTTGAAACAATAATTAAAAATATTTCTATCAAATCTAAAAATCATATTGACCTGTCGCTACGCTTACCACTTGTTCCACTGTTCCCACAAAATCTATCTGGTTCGCAGTTAACTCAATACTGGCTCCGCGTGCAGGACTCGAACCTGCAACCCTTCGGTTAACAGCCGAATGCTCTACCATTGAGCTAACGCGGAATAATTTCAAACAATACTTTTTGTAAGAGCAATTATAATAAATCGAATTTTAATTTTCAAATAATATGGTTAATATCATACACTAATATCATACATAGTTTCTTAAAAGTTAAATCTAAAAATTTTCCTGCTAATCTTTTTACTATATTTAACAAAAAGGAAGACTAAAATGACAGAAAATTACACCCAATCTGAATTAGAAGTTTCAACTTCACCTGAACCACTATCTTTCATTGATAAATTAACTGGCATATTCACAGAGCCAAGCAAGGTCTTTGAAAACATTCGAATTAATGGTCCAAAAACAAGTGATTGGGTTATACCTATTTTAATTTCAATCGTCATTTCAATTTTTACAAGCTGGATAATTATGTCAAATCCTGATTTGAAAGTTGAAGTAGATGCAAAACAAAAGAAAGCAACGGAAGAACGATTAGATAAACTCGTCAAGGAGGGCAAAATAACAGAACAACAGAAAGAAGAACAACTTGAACAAATGGAAAAGTTAACTTCGGGCATGACAATGTTAATTATTCAGTGGATTGGGATAATTGTGTTCTCTTTTGTTATTGCATTTCTTCTTGCTTTAATTTACTGGCTCGTATGGGTTTTTATTCTTAAAGGAAATGGAACGTATAATCACGCCTTAAGTGTTTATGGACTTTCTATTTTTATCACCATACTCGAGTCAATCTTATTTGCAGTTTTAGTTCTTCTGTTCGTAAAGATTATTCCCGGCATAAGTTTAGCTGCCGTTGTTGATGCACAAGAAGGTTCAGTTACTCGATTTATTTTGTCCAAGATTAATCCATTTACTTTCTGGTGGTTATATGTTTTGGGTGCGGGACTTTCAAAAGTTTATGAAGTAAATAAAATTAAATCAATTATTTCCATTGTTCTAATGTGGCTGATATATGTTGTCATAGCTGTATTTGTTCCAGTGTTAAGATTTGGATTGTAAATTTGTCTTATCTTTAGAGTTAAACTTTACAATAGAGGGTTCAGATTAAAAAATTTGACAGGGTTAAATCATCATTTATATTCGTCTTGATAATACAGGATTTGAATTAACTAAGTCAATTCGACAAATTTCAAAGTTGACTAAAAATCATTAATTAATACTTAATCTAATTGAGTATTTTGATTGGTATGTAGAACCAAAACATTTAAGAAATCTTTTTTAGCACAAGTAAATTTTTAATTAATGTCACTTCTGTTGAATATAGTAAGCTCTTGAATTTTTAATTAGCCTGATTTTTTATTAAAGTGATAAATTTAAACTGTTTCGTTATTTTCATGTAAAAATCTAAGTCTATTTAAGGTGAATTATGGATTTTATAGAAATGCAGATTGCTGAGGATATCAAGAAATTTAAAGAACTTGAGAAGATGGATGCATACTCAATTAAGCTTATAAAAATTATTTATAATCCAAACAAATATAACTTACATGATCTGGAAGAATTTCAACATTTTATTGAAAGACATTTCAAGGGAGTTCCGATTGCATTTGAAGAATCAAATGATAGAGACAATTTAACATTTGCATTAGGCATCGAGTAAATTTAAAGATGAAAATAATATCAATCATAACTGAATCAACTAATCGATTTTTTGAAACAATTGGCGGTTTGATGAATTTTTCCATCAGATTTTTTGCAGAAGTTTTTCGTTCACCATATGAAATTGAAGAGATTAAGAAACACATGGATGAGCTTGGTGTAAAAACACTTTTAATTGTAAGCATAACTGGATTTATAATAGGATTGGTTTTAGGAATGCAAACTCAACCTGTACTGGCACGCTTTGGTGCTGAATTATTTTTACCAGGAACAATTGCACTTTCAGTAATTCGTGAATTAGGTCCAGTTATCACCGCGCTAATTTTTGCAGGTCGTGTTGCTTCGGGAATAGGAGCCGAGCTTGGTTCCATGCGAGTCACTGAGCAAATTGATGCAATGGTAGTCTCAGCTGTCGACCCATTCAGGTTTCTTGTTGTCACAAGAGTACTTGCAACAACTCTCATGCTTCCACTTCTTACAATTTATGTTGATTTTATTGCTATAATTGGTGGATTTGTGGCAGTAAACATAACACAAAATATGACCTTTCCTTATTATATAAGTTTGATATTGGACGTGTTAACATTTACCGATTTTATACAGGGCATTCCAAAAACATTTGTGTTTGGTTTTGTTATAGGGATTGTTGGTTCATATCTTGGTTTCAATGCAACTAAAGGAACAGAAGGAGTTGGTAGAGCAAGTACAACATCGGTTGTAATCTCTTCCATACTTATTATTTTAATTGATATGGTTATTGTAAGATTAACATTAATGATTTTTCCAGAATGAAAGTTAAAGTTGAAAATCTAAATAAAAGTTTTAATGGATTAATTGTACTGGATGGGATTAACTTCGAAGTTGAGGAAGGAAGCACAGCCGTTGTTTTAGGAAGAAGTGGAATTGGAAAAAGTGTTTTACTTAAATGCATAGTCAGATTGATAGAACCTGATTCAGGAAAAGTTTTCATAGGCGATGTGAATGTTTTAGATCTAAATGAACAACAATTAAATGAAATGCGTAAAAACATTGGTTTTCTTTTTCAAAGTTCAGCGCTATATGATTCGATGACTGTTCGAGAAAATCTCGCTTTTCCGTTGAAGCGACATACGGATCTATCCGAAAAAGAAATTGAGGAAAATATTAAGGAAATGTTAGCATTAGTCGGACTTCTAGAAGCAATTGATAAGATGCCATCTGAACTTTCGGGTGGAATGAAAAAGCGAATTGGTCTTGCACGGTCCTTGATTTTGAAACCGAAAGTTATGTTATACGATGAACCAACCACAGGACTCGATCCAGTAACATCAAAAGAAATTTCCAAATTAATTTTAGATATGCAGAAGCAATTCAAAATGACTTCAATTGTTGTAACTCACGATATGGTAGTTGCTTCAAGTGTTGCAGATAATATTTTTTTGTTAGAAAATGGAAATTTTGTTTTCAAAGGTACTCCAGAAGAATTTATGCAATCGGATTTACAAATTGTCAAAAACTTTTTATCACAAAAGTTATAAAAGTAAGGGAGATTAAGAATGTTAAAGTCCATTAAGGGGGCACGACTTGGAGTTTTTACTTTTGTTGGCACTGTAATTTTTGTCCTTGGAATTTTTATTGTTGGAAATAGAGAGTTACTTTTTCAGGATACTTTTGAACTTAAAACTTATTTTCCAAGGGTTGAAGGATTGAGAGTTGGAGCACCGGTACGTTTAACTGGTATTGATGTAGGTTCGGTAAAGTCAATTGAATTTGTGGCGGATACAACGAGCAAAATTTTAGTAACGATGAGAATAAAAAAGGAAGTTCAGCAATTTATAAGAAAGGACTCTAAAGCAAGTATAGAAACGGAGGGATTAGTAGGAAATAAAGTACTGATAATTTCTGGTGGAAGTGCTGGAATTCCCGCCGTGGAAGAAGGCGATTTCTTACCTACAAAATTACCTGTTTCTTATGCTGATATCGTAGAAGAAACTCAAGGAATCCTTGTTTACATAAAAGAAATTTCCAAGGAGCTAAGTTTAACATTTAAAACGGTAAATGAAGGGAAAGGTACAATTGGAAAACTTATAACTGATGATAGACTTTATAAAAGTTTGGATCAGGCAACACAAACAGCAAATTCAACAATGTTAGGATTGACTTCAAGTTTAGAGGAAATAACAAATGTTGTGACCAATTTAGGTAACTATCTCGTAAGTGTAATAGCAGGTGTTGATTCAGTTGTAATGAAACTTGATTTTCTTGTGCAGAAAGTTGATCGTGGTGAAGGAGTCCTTGGAGCACTCATAAGTGACAAAAGTGCTTATGATTCAGTTAAAGCTATAATAAATTCACTTTTAATAACTGCAAACGAAGCGAGATTAGGGGCAGAACGTTTTGCTGATAATATGGAAGCACTTAAACACAACTGGTTATTCAAAGCTTATTTTGAAAGGCGAGGATATTGGGAAAGATCTGATTACGAGAAAGCTTTAGACGCAAAATTGGAAGAGATAAAAAAACAACAAAAAGAACTTGAAAAGCGTATCCAAGAGTTACGAGAATTAGAAAAACGTGTTCCGGCTAGGTAAAAAAACACGAATTTTCCCCTATTTTCTTTGATCTTAAGGTCGTTAAATTGTTTTTAGTTTCCTCATTTTTTATTTTGTACCTTAAAAATAAAAAGAAATGGAGTTAAAGTTGATATGAAAAAAGGCATTCACCCCGTGTATAAGAAAGCTGTAGTTACATGTGTTTGTGGGAATACATTTGTTACACGATCCACGGCTGGAGATTTAAAATTAGAAATTTGTTCTAATTGCCATCCATTTTTTACTGGTAAACAAAAGCTTGTCGACTCTGCTGGTCGTGTTGAAAAATTCATGAGAAAATACGGTCAAAAGTCTACTCAATAACTATCCATTTTTCACTAAATAAAAACATCAATATATTTTTAACAGGAGGAATACGATGCTAGTCATCGTAAAAGAGTCCTACGAGGAATTAAGCAAAGAGGCAGCAAAAATAGTAGCAACACGTCTTCGACGTAAGCCTAATCTTGTCCTTGGTCTGGCAACCGGGAGCACGCCTGTTGGTTTATACAAAGAGTTAATTAAAATGCATAAGGAAGAAGGTCTCGACTTTTCTAAGGTTGTAACTTTCAACCTGGATGAATATATCGGTTTACCACCGCATCACGATCAGAGCTATCGATATTTCATGGATGTGAATTTGTTTAATCATATAAATATTGATAAACGGTACATTCATGTGCCTAATGGTATGGCTGATGATATTGAGTCTCATTGCGATTGGTATGAAGAACAGATAAAAAAATTTGGTGGTATAGACTTACAAATTCTTGGAATCGGAGCAAATGGACATATAGCATTTAATGAACCGGGTTCATCACTTGGTTCAAGAACAAGAATAAAAACTCTAACTGAGCAAACGATAAAAGACAACGCAAGATTTTTTAAATCAATTGATGAAGTTCCAAAATATGCTATTACTATGGGAATAGGAACAATAATGGAAGCCAGAGAAGTAATTCTCCTGGCAAGTGGCAAGAACAAAGCGGATGCAGTTAAAGCAGCCGTTGAAGGACCAATTACTGCTATGTGTCCTGCGTCTATAATTCAAATGCATCGTAAAGCATTTGTTATTGTTGATAAAGATGCTGCTTCAAAACTTAGCCGTGAATATAATGGTTAGTTGAGGCAGTTATGCATATCTGTATTTTTGAAGGAATCTACTATTCAAGACTTCTTCCATTGGTTTACCTGAGACCAACTTATGAGTTACGATGCGGAATTTTAAAGTTAAAGGATAAAATTCTTCGTCACTTTCCGGGTGCTAAAGTTACGCTTCATGCTCGTAGTTATCTGGCTGAGTATCTAGCTGAACGATACCCACAATACGAAATTAATTCTATCAGTAGTGATGAATGTGTTTTTATAAATGGGAGAGTCTTAGCTGAGAAAGATTTTCTTGAAAAAATAGATTTGAATACTCCACAAGATGTTTTATATGTAAATGGTGAGTTTATTGTTGCTGCTAAAGTTTCTGGCTCGAAATTGAACGATTTGAAAAATTCATTACATGATTTGTTTACTATATCTGATTTTGATGGATTAATTAAACGTCAAGTTGATGTTAAGTTGATTCATTATCCATGGGATTTAGTAAATAATAATGCAAAACAAATTGAAGAGGATTTTGAATATCTTACAAATAATGTTGAGAAAAAGATTAATGGTAAGATTTACGATGGTGTTTATTTTATAAATAAAGATAGTATTTATATTGGAGAAGGCACAAAGATCAAACCAGGAGCTGTTCTGGATGCTGAGAATGGTCCCATCTATATTGGTAAGAATGTAAAAATATTCCCTAACGCAGTAATTGAAGGACCAGCTTTTATTGGCGATAGTTCAGCAATTAAAATTGGGGCAAAAATTTATGAAGGTACCTCAATTGGTGAGGTTTGTAAGGTTGGTGGTGAAGTAGAAGCAAGTATAATTCATTCTTATTCAAATAAACAACATGAGGGATTTTTAGGACATAGTTACTTAGGAATGTGGGTAAACATTGGTGCCGATACAAATAATAGTGATTTGAAAAATAATTATGGTAGTGTAAAAGTTTACATTAATGGTGAATTGGTTGACACAGGTTCACAGTTTGTAGGGCTTGTGATGGGAGACCATTCTAAGTCGGGAATTAATACAATGTTTAATACAGGAACTGTGGTTGGAGTATCATGTAATGTTTTTGGTTCTGATATTCCGCCAAAATATATTCCGTCGTTTTCATGGGGTGGTGCAGACGCAATAACCACTTATGATTTGGAGAGGAGTCTTGAAGTAGCTAAGAGAGTAATGGCTCGTCGAAATATGGTGATGTCAGCTGCAGAAGAAAAATTGTTTAGAAAAATATTTGACCTGACTAGAGAAGAGCGTCGTAAACGAGGAATGCCTAATTAATTTTCTCTATTTGATTTTGAAGAGTGATCAGGTTTGTTTTTCAAATTTGGTCACTCTTTTTGTTTTTAGTGAACTTACAACTACGAAACTTTATTTACCGATTTTTAGAAATTGCATTTGTGTTGAAACCAGAATAAATTGTTCTTACAAGTTTGAATATAAAATTGATTTTCAGTTTTTAACTTTCGTGGTTTGATATTGAATGTAATTAAAAACAATAAATAAGCACGTTAGGATGAGTATGAAATTAAGATTCCTGTTCACAGTTATTTTCATGTTTTGTTTTATTAGTTCAATGCTTGCTCAGCATGAGTTGCAAATAGCCAGGTTGAAATATAGTGGTGGTGGTGATTGGTATAATGATCCGAATGAAGAAGTAAATTTATTAAAATACATTTCAAGTATTACACAGATCAAGACCAAACCAGAATATGTTTTTGTTGACATAAATTCCGATAGAATTTTTAACTATCCGATTTTGTTTATGACCGGACATGGTAATATTTCTTTTACCGAGAGTGAAGCAAAAAGACTCCGAAAGTATTTAGAAAATGGCGGTTTTCTATATGCCGATGATGATTATGGTATGGATCAAGCCTTTCGTAGAGAAATGAAAAAAGTTTTTCCTGATCAGGAATTAAAAGAGATTCCATATAATCACCCTATCTATCATTGTTTTTATAGATTCGATAATGGACCACCAAAAATTCACGAACACGATAATAAACCACCACAGGCATTTGGCTATTTCTTGAACGGAAGACTTTGTGTCTATTACACTTATGAATCTAATATTAGTGACGGATGGAATGATCCAGAAGTTTATAATAATCCACCTGAAATTCGCGAACTTGCTTTTAAAATGGGAACAAACATAATAATATATGCATTAACTCACTGATGAATGAATTTAATTACAACTCTTTTTTCGAAAAACTTGATCAATTTATTAGGCAAAAGAATCTAATTCAGTTTCTAGAAAATTCGATAAAAAGTGTTCTGTTTTTTATTGGATGGTTTTTTCTAATTTCTCTAATTGAGCTTGTCTTCAATTTTGCATCATCTGGTAGATTAATTTTATTCATATCACTGATGGTTGGTTTGGCTTCTTTTCTGTTAAGTTTCATTTTTTTACCTTTTGTTAAGTTCATCAAAACAAATAAGTTCAGTTTATACCTTCAGGTTTCAAAATTCATCGGTGAGAAATTTGATGATATAAAAGATAAACTCGTAAATACACTTCAACTTATATTTAATCTCGATAAAGAAAATTTCTACTCCCGTGAGCTCTTGCTGGCTGCCATTGAGTCTAACTTGAAAAAATTCTCGAACTATGATTTCAATAAAATTTTATCCTTTGATAAAGTGAAATATCTTACAAAAGTATTTCTTATCATCATTATCTCATTTATTGGACTTGGATTTTCTTTTCCTGATTTACCCTTTGCATCTTATCGTATACTTAATTTCAATCGGGACTTTGAACGTCCACCAGAATTCTATATAGTTATTGAGCCTGGTAATGCAAAAATAACTCGTGGTGATAATTACGTTTGTAGAATTAAAACGATTGGTAAAAGCCTTGATAAGATTAACTTATTTTATCGTTTTGATGGGATGGAGGTTTACGAAAAGCAAGAGTTAAAAGCTGATTCAACCGGTGATTTCAGCTATACTTTTCTCGCACCAAATAGATCATTTTCATTTTATGCCCAGTCAAAAAATGTAAAAAGTAAAAACTATACTGTTGAAGTAATTAACTTTCCTGTGATTAAAGAACTCAGTGTAAAAATTTTACCGCCATCATATACACGTTTACCAATTCAAACTTTTGAAGATGATGGAAACATTAATACTGTTAAAGGTTCTTTAGCAGAAATCTCATTAACTTCCAGCAAGAATCTCTCATCTGCAAAAATTGTTTTTGATGATTCATCGCAACTAAAACTAAATGTAAATCAAACAAAAGCATCCATCAGATTTCCTTTAAAGAAAAGTGGAATCTATAAGATTATAATATTCGATGAATTTAATTATTCCAATCAAAATCCAGTTGAGTATCAAATCAATTTAACAGAAGATGCATTTCCATCGATTACGCTTATTCAGCCAACAGATGCGGTCAGTCTTACTGACAATATGCGAGTACCACTCATCTTCAGGATTAAAGATGACTTTGGCTTTAGTAAATTAATATTGAATTATAGATTGTCCTTCTCTAGATATGAAGAACCAAGGCCAAATTACACAAAAGTAGAAATTCCATTTAATTCAACATTGGATACGGTGTTAACATACATTTGGAACCTCACAAATTTAAATCTGGTGACTGATGATGTCGTTTCTTATTATCTCGAAGTCTTTGATAATGATTATATAAGTGGACCTAAGTCTGCTCAAACTGCTGTTATGACGGTTAGGCTTCCTTCTCTTGAAGAAATTTTAGCTGAAAGTGATGAGAAATTTGAAAGCTCAATTGAGCATGCAAGAACAATTCAAAAAGAAATAGAGGAATTAAAACAGAGTCTTGAAGAACTTGATAAAGATTTGAAAACTCCAAAGGATTTACGTCAACAGGACAAACTAACGTGGGAAGAACAAAAGAAAGCTGAAGAATTGATAAAAAAGCATGAAGAAATTTTACAGCAGGTTGAAAGTCTTCAAGAAAAACTAAACGAACTTCAAAATCAATTAAATGATAATCGTACTCTTTCAAAAGAGACTTTGCAAAAATTTATGGAATTACAGGAGTTACTAAATAGTCTTGATTCAGAAGAATTAAAAGATGCCATAAAGAAATTAAATGAAGCAATACAAAGCTTAAGTCGTCAACTTACACAGGAAGCATTAAAAAATTTCAAATTCAATGAAGAGAACTTCCGAGCAAGTATCGAGCGAACAATTCAACTACTTAAGAGAATACAAATTGAACAAAAAATGGATCAAGCTCTTAAGCAACTTGATCAATTAACGCAGAAGCAAAATGAAATTTCCGAGCAATTAAATAATACAAATCCAAATAACAGTAGAAAGTTAGATGAACTAAGTAAGGAGCAGGAGAGGGTTTCAAAAGACATTGAAAATCTTGAAAATACATTGGAGGAACTCTCAGAACGGATGAAAGAATTTCCCGATGAAATGCCCGAGAAAGAACTGGATGAATTGCGTGATGAGTTTGAATCGTCAGAGCCGCAACAATGTTCCATGCGTTCATCACAAGAAATGAAAAAAGGAAATGTTAAGAGTGCCAGAGAAAATCAAGATAAACTAAAAAATAGCTTAGGGAAACTTCAGAAGGGACTGAATCAGTTAAAACAGGAGATGATGAGAAATCAAATGCGTTCGACAATTGTGCAATTGCAAAAAATTACATCAGACTTGTTAACACTTTCAAAGGAGCAAGAACATCTTAAAAATCGTACACTGCGAATAGAATCATCATCTCAACAGGTTAACGAAATTGCACGTAAACAATCGGAATTAATGGATAATCTTAGAAAAGTTATCGATAGGATGATTGATCTTTCAAACAAAAGTTTTGCAGTAACTCCCGAAATGGGAAGGGCTGTTGGTAAAGCAATGATTAATATGAACTCATCCATTGAGAATTTATTGAATCGAAATATGTTTGGTTCACAGCAAAATCAAACTGAAGCAATGGGTAATCTTAACGAAGCCGCCGATTTAATTCAAAACATGATGCAAAATATGATGCAAGGTGGTGCGGGTGGGGGAATGATGTCGTTTATGCAGAGACTTCAACAGATGGCACAACAACAAATGAATCTTAACAATCTGACACAAATGCTTGGTCAGGGTCAGCTAACGATGGAACAACTTTCACAACTTCAAAGGTTAGCAGCCGAACAAGAAATGATTCGAAAATCACTGGAACAATTAAACAAAGAGATGCGCGAAAGTGGACAATCTAGTCGATTGCTTGGCGACTTAGAAGATGTAGCTCGGAGAATGGAAGAAGTTGTTCGTGAGCTAAAACAAAATAATGTGAGTGATGAACTAATTCAAAAACAAGAGAGAATTTTAACTCGTTTACTTGATGCTCAACGTTCAATGAACGAAAGAGATTATGAAAAAAGACGGGAATCGCGGCCTGGTGAACAAATAACCGGTAAACCTCCTGCAGAAATTCGATTTGATGAAAACGATTTGTTTTCAAAAATTCGACAGGATTTGTTGAAGGCACTTGAACAAGGATATTCTAAAGATTACGAGACTTTAATTAGAAAGTATTTTGAATCGCTGATGAAAGAAAAAGTTGTTAATCGTTGATTCTCATAAATTTGTTTCACTGTTAGAAAATTCAGGGCAACTAGCAATTATTAATCTAAGATTGTCAAATTGATCGAGCTAAATATAATATGCTTTTTATTCTCACGGAAAAGCTTGATTTAATTATACAAACTTGCCTCGTGTACTTATTTATTCATTGTTATTAATTTTAAATAAATTAGTTTACTGCTTAAACCTGTTGGTTAAAATTGAAGTCGTTATTTACTCTCAAGAAATATTTTATAAAGTATAAAAAGAAACTCATCTACGGATTTCTTTTCATTTTAATTTCAAACATTTCAAGTGTTTACGTTCCGCTTTTCATTCGCGATGGTATCGATCAATTGAAAGAAAACATTACATCTGCTTCTTTAATCAAATACGCGGGACTAATTGTTGGTGTGACATTGTTTAGTGGGGTATTTCGATTTTTAATTCGTCAAACAATTATTGTTGCTTCACGAGAAATTGAATATGACCTTCGAAATGACTTATGGTCGCATTTACAAAACCTTTCATTAAGATTTTATCAAAATACCAGAACTGGCGATTTGCTGGCTCATCTTACTAATGACATTAATGCAGTTAGAAATTTTCTCGGTCCTGCGGTGATGTATTCGTTTGATACTTTAACGTTGTTTATTTTCACGCTTGCGTTAATGTTTACCATTGATGTGAATCTATCTTTGCTATCACTTATTCCTTTTCCTTTGCTTTCTATTATAGTGTATTCGCTTGGCAAAAAGATTCATTTGAGGTTTACTAAGATTCAAGAACATTTTTCAGTTTTGACAGCAAAAGCTCAAGAAAATTTGTCTGGAATTAGGATTGTGAAAGCATATGTAAGAGAAGAATCTGAAATTAATCACTTTCGAAAGCTAAGCTGGGAGTACTTCCTGAAAAATATGAATCTGGTTAAAGTAGAAGCACTTTTTCGACCGGCTTTGTTTTTAGTGATTGGGGCATCCATAATAATCATAATGTGGTTTGGTGGTTTAAAGGTAATTAATAATGAAATGACCTTAGGCGATATAACGGCATTTATACTATATATGGGTTATTTAATATGGCCTGCTATTGCCTTTGGATGGATTACAAACATTACTCAACAAGCCTCGGCATCACAAAAGCGACTAAATGCTTTATTTGCAACGAAGCCTGAAATTAAAGATTCTGATATCACTGATTATAGAATTAAAAAATTAAATGGAACAATAGAATTTAAAAATGTCTCTTTCAGATATCGAGATAATTTACCTTATGTATTAAGAGAAATAAGTTTCACGGTTCCAGCAGGTTCAACTTTTGCAATTGTTGGTCATACGGGTTGTGGTAAAACAACGCTTGTTAATTTAATTTTAAGAATGTTCGATGTTTGTTCCGGTAAGATTTTGATTGATGGACATAACATAAAAACTATTCCTTTGGAAACCTTGCGAAACGAAATATCCTATGTTCCACAAGAATCTTTTTTATTCTCTGATACAATTAAGAATAATATTATTTACGGACTTAAAGATTTATCTGATAAAGAATTAATTGAAAAGAGACTTAGCCAGGCAGTTGAGATTGCTCATCTCACTCCTGATTTAGAAAATTTTCCTGCTGGATTGCAAACTGTTATTGGTGAAAGAGGAATCACACTTTCAGGCGGGCAGAAACAAAGAACTACTATTGCTCGGGCTATTGTAAAGGATTCTTCGATTTTAATTTTTGATGATTGTCTTTCTGCTGTTGATACAAATACAGAAGAACAAATTTTATTCAAGCTTAGAGAATTCATGAGGGAAAAAACAAGTATTATCATAAGTCATAGAATTTCAACTGTTAAAGGTGCCGATCAAATTATTGTTTTAGAAAATGGTACAATTGCTGAGCAGGGGAATCATAAAGAACTACTTGAGTTGAATGGAATTTATTCACGACTTTATTACAAACAACTTTTAGAGAAAGAGTTAGAGCAGATTTAATGACTGATTATTTTCAAGAGGACGAAATACTTGGTAAAGCATATGACGCTCGCTTGATGAAGCGTTTATTGAAGTATGTTAAACCTTACAGACATTACATCATCATTGCGATTATATTAAATATTATTACCGCTGGTCTTGAACCTGTTCGCCCGTATCTTACAAAAATTGCAGTTGATAATTACATTTCTGTGGGTGATTGGAGAGGCCTTCTTAATATAATAATTCTTATTTTCCTTTCGCTTTTACTTCAGGCATTAATTACTTATGCAATGACGTATGCTACACAATATATGGGTCAAAGAACTCTTTTTGATTTACGGATTGAAATATTTGAACATCTACAACAACTTGCGTTAAAATTTTTCGATAAAACTCCTGTCGGTAGATTAGTTACACGTGTTACTAATGATGTGGAATCTCTTAGTGAATTATTCTCCTCTGGAATTGTGATGATTTTTAGTGATGTTTTTATAATCATCTGGATTTTTGCTTTTATGATGATTATGGATTTAAATCTTGCTCTGGTGACTCTCAGCGTTATTCCTGTTCTGGTTTATTCAACATTTCTCTTTCGTAAAAAGGTTCGACAAAACTATCGTGATATTCGATTTCATTTAGCGAGACTAAATTCTTACATGCAAGAACACATTGTTGGAATGAGTGTGGTTCAAGTTTTTAATAAGCGAAATGAAGAGTTTAATAAGTTTAAAGAAATAAATCGAAATTATCGGGATGTTAATATCCAATCCATTCTTTATTATGCTATTTTTTATCCGGCAGTGGAATTAATAAGCGCAATTGCAGTTGGACTTATCATTTGGTATGGTGGTGGACAAGTAATACAAAATCAAATCTCTTTAGGAGTTTTATTTGCTTTTATTCAATACACTGAAATGTTTTTCCGTCCAGTTCGAGATTTGGCTGAAAAATATAACATACTTCAAACTGGAATGGCTTCGTCTGAGAGAATATTTAAATTACTTGACAATAAGACATTCATATCAGATCCTCAAAATCCAATTCAATTAAATAACATAAAAGGTAAGGTGGAATTTCAAAATGTATGGTTTGCTTACAACGATGAAGATTATGTTTTGCAAGATATTTCTTTTGTGATTAATGCAGGTGAAACTGTAGCAATAGTTGGTGCTACAGGTGCTGGTAAGTCCAGTATTGTTAACCTATTACTTCGATTTTATGATGTGAACAAAGGAAAAATTTTAATTGATAATATTGATATTTCAAAAATCAGGCAGGAAGATCTAAGAAAAAATATTGCACTGGTTTTACAGGATGTTTTCCTGTTCAGTGGAGCTATAAAATCTAATATAAGTTTATGGAATGATGAGATACCATTTGAAAAAATAGTTGAAGCTTCGCAAATAGTTGGTGCTGATCAATTTATAGAAAAACTTCCTAGACAATTTGATGAAGAAGTTAAAGAGAGAGGTGCAACTTTATCATTAGGCCAGAAACAGTTAATTTCTTTTGCTCGAGCGTTAGCTTATGATCCAAAAATCCTAATACTTGACGAAGCTACTGCCTCAATTGATACTGAGTCTGAGCAAATGATTCAAAAAGCAATATCTAAACTTTTGAAAGGAAGAACTTCCATAGTAATTGCTCACAGATTATCAACGATTAAAAATGCAGATAAAATTCTGGTAATTCACAAAGGCAAAATCAGAGAATTGGGAACTCACTATGAGTTACTCGCTTTACGTGGAATTTACTATCGATTATATCAGCTTCAATATAAAGAGCAAGAGGTTAGTGTTTAGAAAATCATTTATGGAAATATTGCTTTAACCGTGATGAACTGAAAATTCCTTAAGTCAATCAAATCTTTTTATCACAAAAATTTCCCCCTTAAACTCCCTTTTAAAAAATAAAGAACCTTCAGAATCTCATTCGATCCTGAAGGTTCTATTCAAATAACATTAAGCTTTACTTAAACTTTTCTTGATGAATCCTCTCTATTTCAGTAAGTATTTCATCAATTAGGTTTATCTTTTTTAAAGCTGTTTCATCTTTAGGTTTTGCATCAAGAGCTTTTTTAAATTCTCTCTTTGCCTCTGCATATTTTTTTTCCTTCAATAAAATTTCTCCTTTGCGTAATGCAGTTTTGTAAGATTCTTCAATTTCTGTCGCAACTTTTTTCATTTTCAGTTTATCACCGCTTTCTTGAACTATTAGTTTTTTGAAATGTTCTGGATATCCAATATTTACAGGTTGTCCAAATTCGTTTTTCTTTATACCATCTAGATATTTCACTAGCAAATCTTCACCAAGTTTTTTCCAGCGTTTTATAGTGAGCTCTGATATTTCATGAGAGTAGTTCATAAGGTATTCAATTGCTTTATATGGTGACTCTTTGTAAATACTAAGAGCATTTTCTTCGATCATTTTTTGTTGAGCTAAAAACATTCCTTCTAGTTCGTGTTGTACTTTTCTCACATCATCAATAACAATTGAATATTTAGGATATGAGAAGTTTGAGACAAAATTGAAAACCCAAAAAGCCGCATCCCAGGTGAAATGATTTAATGAACCTAGTCCTTTCATAAAATTATACGGGACCTTGGTCATAGATGCATACATAGGCACATAAACAGTGAAGTAAGTATCATCAACTCCAAACCAGAGCACGCCACCAATTTCACGAGGTAAGTATGACCTTGCTTGAGATATAAATGAAAAGCCTGTTTGAGGAGTAGAGATGGGTCTTTCGTTAAAGTATTTTTCTCCTTCAAATTCCCATACGAGTGGTCTCCATCGATAAGGCATTCCATAAGGTCCAGCTGCTACACCTTTAGTCATATCAAATTCAGTACCTTCGTAATGGTCTCTCATTAAATCTTTTATATCCTGAAGTGTTAACTTTCTATCCGGTTTTATGAAAAGTGGCATTCGCTCTAAACTTTCTCCACGGATATATGAAATATACTTTTCCATTTCTTTATTTACTCTTCTAAATAGAGACCATACGCGAGCTTCACAAAATCTTATGTTAGAAAAATCAAGTGGTGCATAAACATCAGAAAAACTAAAATCTTCATCCCTGCCATTGAAGTAACCCATTTCGCGAGCAAAAGAAATCACATCCTTTGAGTATAAGCAATTTTCAGGGTCATTGAATTTGAGTTTTGTAATTCTTGCATGATTTGCATGAGCAGATATATAACCATCGGGAATTCGCATAGCAACCCATACAGCACCTTTTCTTCCTTCACCTTTTCCAATCATTTCTAAAATCCATGCTTCATTAGCATCGGCAATTGAAAATGATTCACCACTACTGTAATAGCCATATTCTTCTACAAGTTCAGTCATAATTTTAATTGCTTCTCTGGCTGTTTTGGCTCTTTGAAGTGCTATATACATTAGACTGCCATAATCAAGTATCCCTTTTGAATTTTTGAGCTCTTCTCTTCCCCCAAAAGTGGTTTCACCAATAACAACCTGATATTCGTTCATATTTCCGACAACATTGTATGTTTCCCGTGCCTGTTTAATTCTGCCAAGATATTTACCTGTATCCCATTCGTAAATATCAAGCCAGGCACCCTCAGGATACTTAGCTGCCGGAAAATGATAAAGCTCTCCATACATGTTAAATGAGTCGGCAGTATAACAAATATGAACTGACCCATCTGCCGATGCACCTTTTGTGACAATTAAATTTGTACACGCAAAGGTAGTGCTGAACAAAATAAAAAAGAAAAACGTAACGAAAAATCTTTGTGCTTTCATTTCACATCCCTCAAATTTTTATTTATTTTTTTCAATTTAAAAAATGGCTTGTAAATTTAGTGTGGTTGGAATTGGTGAGAAAAATTTGTAGCCCAACGTTGAAAGAATAATAAAGGTAAATTGTTTATTTCAAATTTCATCTTCAGTAAATTTGTTTTGAAGTTAATCAACCTGAATTTTGTCAATAATAAAGTAAGGTTAAATTTATGTTAAGAACCATTCTCTCAATTTGTTTTATATTGAGTAAAATTCAATTTTTAATAGCACAAGAGAACTATCCCAAATCAACCGCTGCTGAAGATAGATATCGAAGTTATTTGCACAAACAAAAAATGATAAGTGAGTCGTTGGTAAAAAATATCGAGTTGGAATCCATCGGTCCAACGATAATGAGTGGAAGGGCAGTCGATATTGATGTTTCTCCATACGACCCCACTCATTTTTATGTGGCATATGCATCAGGCGGTTTGTGGAAAACAACAAACAATGGAATATCTTTCTTTCCTGTTTTTGACAATCAAATTGTAATGACAATTGGTGATGTAGCAGTTGACTGGAAAAATGATGAGATTATCTGGGTTGGGACTGGTGAAAATAACTCAAGTCGCTCTTCCTATTCAGGATTTGGAATTTTTAAGAGTACGGATAAAGGTAAAAGTTGGGTTCATAAGGGATTAAGTGAGTCTCATCATATTGGACGGATTGTAATTCATCCTCAAGATAAGAATGTAATTTGGGTTGCAGCTGTAGGACATTTATATTCTCCAAATGAAGAAAGAGGGGTTTTCAAAACAATAGATGGTGGTGAGAGCTGGGAGAAAGTTTTATACATCGATGAAAATACTGGAGCAATTGATCTTGTTATTGATCCTATTAATCATGATGTACTTTATTGTGCCATGTGGTATCGTACTAGAAGAGCTTGGAATTTTGAAGAAAGTGGTAAAACATCTGGTATTTATAAAAGTACAGATGGTGGTGAGAGCTGGTTTTTGTTATCAACAAGTCAAAGTGGTTTTCCGACTGGCGATGGAGTGGGAAGAATTGGTTTAGCAATTTATCCTCCAAATCCAAATATCATCTACGCTTTGTTGGATAATCAATTTGATAGGCCGGAATCAAAAAAAGATGCATTAAAGTTAACAAAAGAGAAATTAAAGAAAATTTCAATTGAAGAGTTTTTGAAACTTGAAGAGAATGTAATTGAAGAATTTTTAAGGGAGAATAATTTTCCTGAAAAATACACTGCAAAGAAAATACTTGAAATGATTGAATCGAAAAAAATAACACCTTTAACTTTGGTTGAATATCTTGAGGATGCTAACACAAGTCTTTTTGAGAAAAATGTAATTGGGCCAGAAGTTTACAAATCGACTAACGGTGGTTTAACCTGGATAAAGATGAACAAAGATTATATTGACGATACCTATTATTCTTACGGCTATTATTTCGGGCAAATTCGTGTTTCACCTTTTGATGAGAATCAGATTTATTTACTTGGAGTACCAATACTTAAATCGACTGATGGTGGTGTAACTTTTCGGTCAATTGACCGGGAAAACGTTCATGTGGATCATCATGATCTGTACATTAATCCTTCCCGGAAAGGTCATTTAATTCTGGCAAATGATGGTGGAATTAACATTTCATATGACGATGGTGAGACGTGGTTTAAGGCAAACACTCCACCCGTTGGTCAGTTCTACTCAATCGAAGTTGATATGGAAAAGCCATATAATGTTTATGGAGGACTTCAAGATAATGGCGTGTGGTATGGACCAAGTAATTATAAGTTCAGTTATCGTTGGTATGAAACAGGTGAATATCCATATAAAAATTTACTTGGTGGGGATGGAATGCAGGTAGAAGTAGATACTCGAGATAATAAGACAATTTATACAGGATATCAATTTGGTAACTACTTCAGATTTGATAGAATTAGTCGTAAAAGAACTTCTATCAAACCAAAACATGAATTAGGTGAACGTCCATTTAGATTTAATTGGAATACCCCGATTCATCTTTCTAAGCATAATCAGGACATTCTTTACATTGGTGCGAACAAACTATTCCGTTCAATGAATCGCGGAGATAGTTACGAAATAATTTCACCTGACTTGACAACAGGAGGAAAAGCAGGCGATGTACCTTATGGTACAATTACGACGATTCATGAGTCACCACTTAAATTTGGTTTAATTTATGTTGGAACTGATGATGGACTGATCCACGTCACAAAAGACGGTGGAAGCTCATGGAAAAGAATTAGTGACAATTTACCTCATGGCTTCTGGGTAAGTAGAGTGATCGCATCGAAATTTGATTTAGCTACATGTTATGTATCTCTTAATGGTTATCGTTGGGATAATTTTGAATCTCACATTTATAAATCAACCAATTTTGGTGAATCTTGGGAAAGAATTGGATTAAACCTTCCTCTTGAACCAATAAATGTAGTTAGTGAGGATACTGAAAATGAAAATATATTATATGTTGGAACAGATCATGGAGTATATGTTTCGCTTGATGGTGGAAAAAATTTCATGCCTTTTGTTAAAGGATTTCCATCGGCTCCTGTTCATGATTTAGTTGTTCATCCAAGAGATAAAGAACTAATAGTAGCCACACATGGCCGCTCACTATATAAAGTGAATGTAGAACATATTCAAAAACTAAATGATAAAATTTTGCAAAAACAAATACACATCTTTGAATTGCCCAATATTGTTTTCAATAAGAATTGGGGTAATAAATCTTCGGCATGGAGTAAATTCATCAAACCTGAATTGGTTATTGCCTTCTACTCGAAACAGAATCAAACGGTCAATTTGAAAATCTTTTCAGAAAAGAATCTTCTTGTTTATAATGTTGAATTGACAGCCGACCAAGGATTGAATTACTTTAAGTATGATCAAGTTACAGATTCAGTTTCCCTTAAAAAATTAATTGCGAATAATACGAAAATGATGGAGAAATATTTTGTTAAAAAAGATGATGGAAAATATTACTTGATTCCTGGTAAATATAACGTAGTGCTTGAAACTGGAAAGTTTTTGGATAAACAGAGCTTTGAAATTCTTGAGCAAAGAAAATAAACTTAACAAAAAGTAAGGGTTCTCTATGGACAAAAAGTATCATATAATGGTTTGTGATGATGAAAGAGATATAGTAGAAATTCTCACGTACAATCTTTCGAAGGAAGGATTTCAGGTAACAGTTGCTTTTAATGGTAAAGAGGCGCTGGACAAAATAAATAATAAGATAGATCTTGTGTTACTTGATGTGATGATGCCTTATATTGATGGGCTTGAAGCTTGTCGTCAAATAAAATCTAATCCTGAAACATCTAATATTCCAATTATATTTTTAACAGCAAGAAGTTCAGAAATAGATGAGATAAAAGGTCTTGAGACCGGAGCAGATGATTATATAACAAAACCAATTAGTATCAAAAAACTTCTAGCCAGAATAAAAGCAGTAATTCGAAGACAGGAAGCTGCTTCTGTGACTAATCAAATTGTCTTAGATAAATTAATTCTCGATCTCGATAATTATCAGGTGAAAGTTGATGAAGAATGGATTCCTTTTCCCAGAAAAGAATTTGAAACACTTGTTTATCTTGCAAAAAATCGTGGTAAGATTGTTAAGAGAGAAAGGCTTCTGGAAGATGTGTGGGGAGATGATGTTGTGGTTGGAAGAAGAACAATTGATGTGCATATTCGTAAGATTCGTGAAAAGCTTGGGAAATATGCCGAATACATTGAGACAATAAAAGGCGTTGGATATAGATTCAAAAAATAATTTGTAAATATGAACACATTTAGGAATAAAATAATTTTTATCTTTAGTGCTTTATCGATTTTACTTGTGGGACTTTTGATTTTAAGTTTTGAACGGCTTGTAATAACTCAAATGTACAAACAGATTGGAGAAGAAATCAGAAATGAAATCAATTTATATGAAACTGCACTTCGAGATATTGACGAAAACTCATTTCAGGATTTTATATCTCATACTCGAGACTTGATTAGTAAGATGGGTTATTCGATTTATTTTGTCTCAAAAAATAACAGAATTCTCATCAACATAAACGGAGAAGAAGAGAATTATTTGGTAAAGCCGGATGCTTTCAAATTAGTTTCGTCACAAAGTAGTGGTAGATTTTTTTATGAAGTTATCAAATCTAAAGAAAGTGGTGAAAGATTATTTGTTGTTAGAAAAAGAGTTTCTGATTTTCAGAATAATCACTATTTAAAGGAAGTAAATCAAATAGTTTTTATCTCAAATCTTAATAGATTAGATAAATTTAGTAAAGATTTACGCACTCAAATTTTACTTTATGGGCTTTTAATTTTTATTCTGGGGTTACTTGCCATAAGATATCTCTCCCGAATTTTTTCAGATCCAATCGTTCAGTTCATTGAATACTTAAAGGATTACAGGCAAAACGGTTACACCAAAAAGCTTGAACTTAATCGTAAAGATGAATTTAAATTTTTAGCTGATTCAATTAATCAACTAATTGAAAAAATAGAAGAAGATTTTAATGCTTTAAGGAAGCTTGAGAAATATCGATCGGAATTTTTAGGGAATGTATCGCATGAACTCAGAACTCCACTTTTTACAATTCAATCTCTATTAGAGACCCTTACTGAAGGCGCAATCGATGATCCAGCAGTCAACAAAACTTATTTAGTAAAAGCACAAGAAAACCTTGAGAGATTGAATCGCTTATTAAATGATTTAATTGATATATCTTACATTGAGTCTAAAAAACTTCGAATGAGTTTCAGGTACTTTGAAATTAGAGGTTTAATAGAAAAAGTTGTTGAGGATTTGAGACTGCTTGCTAATCAAAAGAAAATTAATCTACAATTTATTCCAGATGATTCGATAATCGAACTTGCTTTTGGTGATAAAGAAAGATTGTATCAGGTTTTGTACAACTTAGTTGATAATGCCATAAGGCATAATCCTGAGGGGACGAATGTAAAAATTTATTTCATGAAAGTAGATAGTAAAATTCGGATATTTGTTGAAGATAATGGAATTGGAATTCCTGAGGAAGATTTGCCCAGAATTTTTGAGAGATTTTATCGGGTAGATAAAGAAAGGTCAAGAGAGGCTGGTGGAACTGGACTTGGACTCGCAATCGCAAAACATATTGTAGAAGCGCATGAGAGCAAGATTTTTGTGGAAAGTCAAGTTAACAAAGGAACTAAATTTTATTTTGATTTGAATTGTGCCTAGGTGAAAAAATGTTGGTTATAAATGAAATATTTCACAGTATTCAAGGTGAATCAACTTATACCGGTTTGCCTTGTGTTTTTGTTCGTTTAACTTATTGTAATCTTCGTTGTAGTTACTGTGACACTGAATATGCGTTTTATGATGGTAAAGAAATGACGTTGGAGGAAATTCTTAATGAAGTGAAAAAATTTAACTGCAATCTTGTTGAAGTAACTGGCGGTGAACCTTTATTTCAAAAAGAATCACTTAATCTGTTAAAAAAACTTTGCGATGAAGGTTACAAAGTTTTGCTTGAAACAAGCGGAAGTCTTCCTGTTGATGAAGTTGATGAAAGAGTTACTATTATTATGGATTTAAAGACTCCATCATCCAATATGATGAAAAAGAATTTATATTCAAATATAGATCATCTTAAACCAGATGATGAAGTGAAATTTGTTATTGGAAACAGGGAAGATTATGATTGGGCTAAGGAAATTATTAAAAAATATGATATAACTAATAAGTGTAAAGTTTTAATGGGTTGTGTTTTTGGTCAACTTGAGAATTTAGAATTAGCACAATGGATTCTAGAAGATAAACTTCCAGTTAGATTTCAAATTCAACTGCATAAGTACATCTGGGAACCAGAAAAACGAAGCGTGTGATATAAAAGCGAATTATATTGCACTGTCAGTTTTTCATTTAATCTATTAATTTAATATCATTCAAAAAAGGGAAATCACTTCTTACTTTATAAACTTTTTCAATATCTAGTTCACATATTATAATATCTTCTTTGTCAGTAACTTTTGCAATTTCATTTCCCAGGGGGTCGAAAACTGAACTCATACCATTGTAGTTTAGATTACAGGCTTTGCCAACTCTGTTTACGCCCAAAATATAACATTGATTCTCAATTGCTCTTGCTTTTAGTAAATGAACATAATGTTCTATCCGTGTATCAGGCCAATTAGCAATGTTTACAATCAGTTCAACTCCTTTGAGGGCATATTCTCTAAATAGTTCTGGAAATCTTAAATCATAACAAATTGATAGTCCAACCTGCCAATTTTCTATTTTTGAAATACTTGCAGATATTCCATATGAGTAAAATTTATCTTCATTAGCATAACTAAATAGATGAATTTTTCGGTACTTCCGAATTAAATCGCCTTTAGGGTTAATAACAATTAAGGTGTTAAAATAAGTATCGAATGATTTTTCAATAACTCCAGCAATGACAAAAGAAGAATATTCTCTCGCTAGCTGAGAGAAAAAATTTAGAGATGGACTCGAATTAAAGTTTAGTTCCTCGCTTAGTTCAATTTTCATTGTATAACCTGTCAAGGTCATCTCGGGGAAAACAAATAAGTTAATTTTTGCCTTAACAGATTCGATTAGTTTTATAATCTTTTTTTGATTTGAGTTTTTGTTTTCAAAATCAGGATTGTACTGAACTAGTCCAACCTTCATACTTCAAAAAGTTCAGTTTATTAGATATACTATTTCCATTTAGTTAATTCGTTATTACCAAAAGATACTCCTACTTTAACAGCCGATTGAATCATTTGACAATTTATAGGCACAAGTTTCTTTTTCTTAATTGCTTCTTTAATTAAAATAGAGGTTATTTTATCTCCACGCAATGCGACCATATGACCAAATTTTCTCTTTGCTGCGAGTTCTACTGCATGGGTTCCAAATCGTGTTGCGAGAATTCGATCAAATGGAGTAGGACTCCCACCTCTCTGTAAATGTCCAAGAATTGTAATTCGTGTTTCCAAACCGGTTTCTTCTTCAATTTTTTTACCAACTGAATAACCAATACCTCCAAGCCTAATTGGGTCAGTTCTCTTCTTATCTTTTTCTTGAATCACAAGACCTCCACCAAGTGGTTTGGCTCCCTCAGCAACACAAACTATACTGAATCTTTTACCTTTAGTGCTTCTTTCAATTACCTTGTCAAAAACATCTTCCCATTTGAAAGGAATTTCGGGAATCAAAATAACATCAGCACCACCAGCAATTCCTGCTCCTAAGGCGATCCATCCACCATATCTTCCCATTACTTCAATAACCATTACTCTATGATGTGATGAAGCAGTAGTATGAAGTCGGTCGATTGCTTCTGTCGCTACGTATACTGCGGAGTCATAACCAAATGTTTGGTCAGTTCCATAAAGATCGTTATCAATTGTTTTTGGAACACCTACTATATTCATTCCCATTTTTGCAAGTTTATCAGATATGTGCATAGTTCCATCACCACCAATGGCAATTATACAATCAAGCCCCCATCCTTTATAATTTTTTAATGCTAACTTGGATTTATCTTCAATAACAATTTTTTCTCCGTCATCTACTGGCCAATGAAACGGATCACCTTTGTTAGATGAGCCAAGAATCGTCCCACCTAAATTTATAATTCCTGACACATCTCGATTTGTCAATTCATGAATCTTTCCTTCCACAAGTCCTTCAAACCCATCTTCAATACCAAGGACAGTTATTCCCATTTCAATTGCTGGCTTTGTAACTCCACGAATTACTGCATTTAATCCAGGACAATCACCACCACCAGTTAAAATACCAATTCGTTTTACTTTCATTTTTTTCTCCAAGTTTTATCCTCTCTTCTGGTCATACAAAAATAATTGAATGTTCTTAAAATGTTACTTTATATTTGATAATTGATTGAAGGCGGGATTTGAAGTACAAGTAAAAGTAGAAATATCGCTTTGTACATTCAAATATTGAAGGGACGAAAGTTATGTTAAAATGGGGAAGTTAACTTACATAATAAAAAATAGAAATGAAGAATTTTTGGAAACATTACTCACCAGCCATTTTTATAATTTCATCGAATTCATCTTTCATGACGGGCATTACCGAAAGCCGATTTCCTTTTTGAACTAGTTTCATGTTTTTTAACTTGGAGTTCTTTTTAATTTCCTCAAGAGTTACAGTTCTTTTAAATTTTTTTACGAACTTAATATCAACCATAAACCAGGTAGGGTTATCTAATTTGCTTTTAGGATCGTAGTATTTACTTTTCTTATCAAATTGTGTGAAATCGGGATAACTTTCCTTGACAACTTCACATAAACCGACAACTCCTATGACATCTGAATTGCTATGATAAAATAAAACCTTATCACCAATTTTCATTTCACGCAGGAAGTTTCTTGCCTGGTAGTTACGTACACCATCCCAAAATGTTATTTCGTCTTTTTCCATATCATATATTGAATAAACATCAGCTTCTGATTTTACTAACCAATATTTCATAATCGTTCCTCTGTTGATTGGTATGAGCTATAATGAATATAATTGAATTAAATCTATCTTTTTATCATTAAAAAAACATATGAAATTAATTTGTTAGTTCCTGAACAAAAATAACAAGGATGTAAAATGAAAATTAAAAATAGAGTTACAGATTTATTAAAAATTCAATATCCAATCATTCAAGCGGGAATGGTTTGGGTTTCGGGTTACAAACTTGCGGTGGCAGTTTCTAATTGTGGTGGACTCGGTTTAATTGGTGCAGGTTCAATGAAACCAGAACTTTTACGTGAGCATATACAAAAAGCAAAAATGAAAACAAATAAACCATTTGGCGTAAACATTCCACTTTTAAGAGAAGACGCAAGTGAATTGATAAAAGTTGTGATTAAAGAAGGCGTAAAAATAGTTTTTACTTCGGCAGGACATCCTGGAAAATTTATTGAGGAATTAAAGAAAAATAATATTAAAGTTATTCATGTAGTTCCATCTGTCAAATACGGAAAAAAAGCAGAAGAATCGGGTTGTGATGCTGTTGTTGGTGAAGGATATGAAGCAGGTGGTCATAATGGTTTTGATGAAATAACGACAATGTGTTTAATTCCCCAGTTAGTGGAAGAACTTAAAATTCCAGTTATTGCTGCTGGCGGAATTGCCACGGGAAGACAAATTGCTGCAGCATTAGCTCTAGGTGCTGAAGGAGTTCAAATAGGTACACGTTTTGCTGTTACAGATGAATCATCTGCTCACATTAATTATAAACTTAAAGTGATTGAAGCTGGTGATAATGGAACAATTATAGGATTTAGAAAAATTGGACTGGTGAGAATGTTGAAAAATGATTTTTCCTTAAAGGCAGTTGAAGCGGAAAAAACCTGTGCTGATGAAATCACATTAAGAGAAATCTGGGGAGAGAAGAGAGAACGACTTGGAATTTTTGAAGGAGACGTTAATGAAGGCGCACTCGAAGCTGGTCAATCCGCTGGACTTATAAAAGAAATTCTTCCAGTGGAAAAAGTTTTTAATAGATTTATCAAAGAATTTGATGAAGCAATTGAAAGTCTAAAACTAATGCAATAGTTAATTAAACATAAATACAAGATCAGAAAATTAATTAGATGGTCGGAACACTTTTATTGTTCTTAATTATCTTTTGACATTGATTATATTAGAACAATTTTTTAGTGAATATGAGAGTGGTAATTACTATAATTTTACTTACTTTGATTCTCTTTTCTTGTAAAGAGACACCAATTGATGATGAATACAAAAGGGCAATTGAAAAATACCGAAAAGAAAAAGACTCTCTCTTTATATACGATGAAAATTCTCCCTTCAAACGCGATACAACTATTAAATTTACAGGACTAAAATATTTTGATATTAACCCTGATTTTGTTTTCAAATCCAAGCTTTATAAATATGCTATACCAGAAACAGTTATAGTTTTAGGAACTAAAGGAGAGGAAAGGCTTCAAATTAAATATGGATTCTTTCAATTTACTTATAAAGGTCAAAGTTATAAGATAAATGCATATAAATATCCAGACGCTTCAATTAAAGATGGAAAAGAATATTTAAGGAATTACTTAGCTGTTTGGTTTCGTGACTTAACTACTGGTGACGAAACATATGAAGTAGGGCGTTATCTTGAAATTGAACCAGAGTCACCTGACCCTGACTATTTATACACACTCGATTTTAATAAAGCATACAATCCTTATTGTGCTTATACACCTCTATATTCTTGTGCAATTCCTCGAGAAGAAGATTTCATTAGATTACGAGTCACTGCGGGAGAGAAGAAATATCATCAAAAGTAATCTTCGTATGAAAATTTCACATTCAATTGTTTTTTTTATTTTTTTATTAAAACCAATTTTAATTTTTCCTCAGCAACAGTACGCTAAGCTTGGTGATTTTTTATTGGAGAGTGGCGAGATTGTATATGATTGTAAAATTAGTTATAGAACATTTGGGAAATTAAACTCTGATAGTTCAAATGCAATTTTATTTCCAACGTGGTTTGGTGGTACCAGTGAAATGCTGAAGAACTTGATAAGCAATGGGGAAGATAAACTTTTAGATTCAACACAATATTTTATAATAGCTGTTGATGCTCTAGGAAATGGTGTGTCAACATCACCATCAAATAGTTTAAAGCAATTAAATGAAAAATTTCCTCGTTTTAATATTCGTGATATTGTTAATTCCCAGTACGAATTAGTTAAAAGGATTTTAGGATTAAAGAAATTACATGCAGCAATTGGTGGTTCAATGGGTGGAATGCAGGTTTTACAGCTTGCGGTTTCGTATCCTGATTTTGTAAAAAAAGTTGTTGCATACGTGCCAACGCCATGGTCTAGTTCATATGATAAACTTTTATGGTCTACCCGTGAACAATTAATTCTTTCGGCAAAAAAATGTGAAATGAGCGAAAGAGAAATATTCAAATTGATAAATATGTTAACACAACTTGTTGCTCGCACTCCTGATTGGTTCGTAACTAACAATCCCGCTGAAAAATTTGATGAATATCTTAAAACATTTGATAAAGCCGCACCGAGCCACTGGACATCTTATGATTATCTTTATCAATTGAATGCTATGATTAACCACGATATTTCGAAAGGATTTCAAAATAGAGTCGATTTAAGGAATCATATTAAAGCGGAGTTATTTTTAATAATTGCAAAAAATGATCACATTTTACATCCCTCTACTTCACTAGAATTGTCAGAAATTATAAATGCCAGAACTTTGATTTTGGAAAACGATTGTGGACATCTGGCTGTTAATTGTGAAATTGATTTTGTGAGAGAGCAATTAAAATCATTCCTTAACAAATAAAAGGAGGACACCATGAAGACTCGTTTAAAAATTTACTTGAATCTATTATCTGTTTTATTGGTTATTTCATTACATGCTCAATCAGATACTGTATTAAATCCATTCAATGTTGTAAAACTCAGATCAGTAGCTGAAGTAGCAGTCTCTCCCGATGGAAAGCTAGTTGCTTATACTGTAGTTACCCCTCGTGATTTAAATGATGAGGCTGGGTTTGCATATAGAGAATTGTTTGTAATGAATAGTGATGGTACGAATCAAAGGAAATACATTGGTGGAAAAGTGTCAGTCAGTAACATAACATTCTCGCCAGATGCTAGGTTGATAGCGTTTACTTCAAGATTTGGAGATGATAAAGTAAATCAGATTTATGCTATTCCAACTGATGGTGGAGAAAAATATAAACTAGCTGAAACTCAGGAAAGTGTGATACAATTTAAATTTCATCCAAATGGAAAAATAATTTATTATACTGCTGAAACTCCACAACCAGAAAAGAAAAAGAATCTAGTACGTAAAGGCTTTAATCAAGTTGTATATGAAGAAGATTGGTCACATATTAATCTTCACAAGTATGACCTGGTTGCTAAAAGATCTGAACAAATAACAAAAGATAGAACAATTTTTGATTTCAGAGTTTCAAATTCAGGCAAGTACATTGCTATTGCATCTGCACCTCGAAATCTCGTAGATGATTCTTATATGTTTAAAAGAATTTTCCTTATAAATCTTGAAGATAATTCAATCGAACAGCTGATTGATAATCCAGGCAAGCTTGGACCTTTTGAATTCAGTCCTGATGATAAGTATTTAGCGTTCAATTCAGCAGTTGATATTTATGACCCTGCCTCAAGTAGTCTTTATCTTGTTGAAGTTCCCAATCGTACGAAAAAATTTTCTGACCTGAAAAATCTTGTTGAAAATTGTGAATGCACGGTGACTTGGATTAATTGGAAAGATAATAAAACAATTTTATTTATTGCAGAGGAAGGTGTATATAAGCCTCTTTCGGAAATTTCAATTGATGGCAAGAATAAAAGATATTTGACACCAAAAAATTCTGTTATACGGGAATCTCACTTTATTAAATCAAGTAAGTCATTTATTCATGTGTTAAATACCCCCAATCATACCAACGAAATTTATTTACAAAATGAAAGAGGAGATTTGAAAAGATTAACAGATGTAAATCCCTGGTTGAAAGATATACGATTTGGTAAACAGGAAGAAATCAGATACAAAGCAAAAGATGGGCTGGAAATAACCGGAGTATTAATTTATCCATTAAATTATGTAACTGGAAAAAAATATCCATTAATTGTAGATGTTCATGGTGGACCTGAAGCGGCTGTTCAGAATGGTTGGATTACCTCCTACGGAAGTTGGGGACAAATGGCATCAGCCCGAGGCTATTTTGTTTTTGCACCAAATTATCGTTCAAGTACAGGAAGAGGTGTAGAATTTTCTAAAATGGGTCAAAAAGATTTAGCTGGAAAAGAATTTGATGATATAATAGATGGAATTGATTATTTGATTGATAAAGGTCTTGTGGATAAAGATAGAGTTGGAATTGGTGGTGGCAGTTATGGTGGATATTTTTCTGCATGGGCAGCAACTAAACATTCACATAGATTTGCTGGAGCTGTTGTGTTTGTAGGTATTTCAAATCAAATATCAAAAAGGGGTACTACAGATATTCCTTATGAAGATTATTATGTTCACTGGAGAATTTGGTCCTGGGAAGATTATGACTTAGTCTGGGATCGAAGTCCCTTAAAGTATATAACAAATTGTAAAACTCCAACTTTAATATTGCACGGTAAAGAAGATCCAAGGGTAAATGTTGCACAAGCTATGGAGTTATATCGTGGACTAAAAGTTCTTAATCAAGCACCTGTTAGATTAATTCTTTATCCTGGTGAAGGACATGGAAATGCAAGAACTCCATCACGGCTTGATTTTGCTATAAGAACTTTAGATTGGTTTGATTTTTATGTAAAAGAGAAAAATTCCTTCGATAAAATTCCACCAATGGAAGTTGATTACAAATTAAATTAAGATAAAGAATTTTTATAGATAGTAAGTTTAGTTGTTCTTTATAAAACCTCCTCATCCATCGAGGAGGTTTGCTTTTTTTAATAATCTGCCCAAAGTACTCA
>OGCI01000845.1_pt1 | contig 30335 bp, 25 predicted proteins | sample 1570021 | NCBI WGS metagenome assembly OGCI01 (sample SAMN06264664, study PRJEB24512) | hot springs metagenome | isolation source: Hot spring water | place: South Africa: Tshipise | collected 2015-06-21 | reverse complement strand
CGAGGGCCGACTGGTCAACCTTGGCTGCGCCACTGGCCACCCGAGCTTCGTGATGTCGAACAGCTTCACCAACCAGGTCCTCGCCCAGATCGAGCTCTACACGCGACCCGGCCACTATCCGGTGGGCGTGTACTGCCTGCCCAAAAGGCTTGACGAGGAAGTCGCGCGGCTCCATTTGGAGCGGCTGGGCGTGCAACTCGACCGCCTGACTCGCCGTCAGGCGCGCTACCTCGGCGTGCCGGTGGACGGCCCCTTCAAGCCCGACCACTACCGGTATTGAGCCGGGCCCCGGTTGCCCAGCCGCTCCGCGGGGGATATATAGTCCGAGCCGACACGGGCTTGCGGCGGACGGGCTGGACGGGATCGCGCATGGCGGAGACCAACGGCGACATCATCCTCGAAATCGCGCAGCCGGTCGGCCTGATCGCCTGCCGGAAGTGCGGGCAGACCATGGACGTCGCCGACCTGCCCATCTTCCAGGTCGTGTATTGCCCCGTCTGCCGCGCCGGCCAGAAGGTCCCCGCGCAGCTTAAACATTTCCTGCTGCTCGACGTCCTCGGCCGCGGCGGCATGGCCGTCGTGTACCGGGCGCTCGACCGAACCCTCGAACGCCAGGTCGCCATCAAGGTGATGAAGGGAGCGCTCGAACGGGACGGCACCTACGTTGCCAACTTCATCCGGGAAGCCCGCACCGTCGCCCAGGTCAGCCACCCTAACATTGTCCAGATCTACATGGTGGACGAGGTCGCCGGCCATCCCTTCATCGTCATGGAGCTGCTCGACGGCGGGCGGCTGGACGAAATGATCGCCGCTGGACGGCCGCTGGGCGAGGAGTTCGTACTGCGCACCGGCCTCCAGGTGGCGGAGGGATTGTCCGCCGCCGCCGACCGCGGCTTGATCCACAGCGATATCAAGCCGGCGAACATCCTCTTCGACCGCAACGGCATGGCCAAGATCGCCGATTTCGGGCTCGCCCGCTTCCAGCAGAAGCCCTCGGCCCGCGGCGAGGTGTGGGGCACCCCCTACTACATCGCCCCCGAGAAGGTCCGCGAGCGGAGGGAGGACCTGCGCTCGGACATCTACAGCCTCGGCGCGACCCTCTTTCATGCCCTCGCCCTGACCCCGCCGTTTGAAGGAGAGACCGCGACGGACGTGGTCCTCGCGCGGCTGAGACATGCAGCGCCCAAGCTGACCAAGTTCCGCAACGATCTTCATCTTGCCACCATCCAGGTGATCGGCCGGATGCTCGAGGCCGACCCGCAGTTCCGCTATCCAAACTACACCTCTCTGATCAGCGATCTGCACGCTGCGATCGAAAGCCGTCGTCGCGGTCCGCCAAGCACCGCCACCACGCAACCCATCCGACGCCCTCCCACCGGTTTGTGGATCGGTATCGGCGTGGCAGCCGCCTTGCTTCTCCTGCTGGCCATATGGGCGCTCTTCGACCAGGAGCCCGCAACGCCGCCGTCCGCAGCCCCGTCGCCCTCGGCGTCCCCCTCTCCTACGAGCGCTCCGCCCCCCGTCGCCTCAACGCCGCTGCAGCCCTTCGCGCCGAAGGAGGCACAGCAAATCGCCAAGGCTTTCGATGCGCTGGCCACCGGCAACACCAGTGCGTATGAACAACACCTCGTGGAGATGGCCCGGTCTCTGCCAACCAACCATGCCGGCCGCGCCTGGATCGCCTTGTTCCTCGCCGTCCCCCCGTGGACCGAAGGACGGCTGCCGGAGGTGCAGCGCCGCCTCTCAAAACTCATGCAACTTCGCTTCGTCCAACAGGCTGACGGTTCGGCTCATCCCTCGGCACTTCCACAATCGCTCGGAAGGCTGTTGCTCGAACAACCGTACATCCCGCCATCCGCCAGCCGCCCCCTCCCAGAATGGTACGACCCACTCCGGCGTTTTTTCCTGATCCGTGGAGCTCTCTCCGACGGCAAAATCAACGAGGCCCTCGAACATCTCGATGCCTACCTCGCCCTGCCCGAGAGCGCCCCCTCATGGACCCGCGGTTTTCAGCCACTGGCGCGCTCCTTCCGCCAACGCATCGCGGACTGGCAAAAGGAATCGGAGGGGTTCGCCGAGCAGGCCCGCGTCGGCGAGAGCGAGCGCATCCTCCAGTCCCTGCGGGAACGTGAAAAGGACCCCGCCTGGGTGTGGTTCCATTCGAACATCCGCCAAAAAATCGCCGCCATCGAGCAACAGAGCCAGGAGGCGAAAAGAGCGGACGAGGAACGCCGCCGACGCGAGGAGGAGGCCCGTCGCAAGGCCGAGGAGGAGACCCGTCGCCGGGAGGAGGAGGCCGAACTGGCCCGCATCGCGGAGTTCCGGGCCACGGTTGCGACGTTGTTCGCGGCCCGAAATTTCCGCGGCGCGGCCGAGGCTGTGCGATCCCTTCGCGATCAAATGAAAACCACTGGGGGCCGCGAGGCGACGCGGTTCTGGACGGACGCGTGTTCGGCGGCGGAGGGTCTGCTCGACCACCTGGCCGCACGGATCAAGGCCGCGCCTTACCGCAGCACAGCCGCCCGCCGTGACTTCGGCGGCGACGTCATCGCCGTAAGCGGCAACGGTGTGCTCGTCCTGCTGCCCACCGGCGCGGGCACGGTGGAAAAGGCGTGGCGGACGATCCCCGCTGCCGCGTTCTTCGAAATGGCCCGCTCTTATCTGCCGGCCGAGGGCGATCCGCAGCGAGCCCGCCTGACCCTGGCGCTCGCGATCTACGCCTGGGCCGTCCCCGAGCTCCGGCCGGCGGCGGCCTCCCTGGCGGCCGCCGCGATAAAAGCCGAACCGGCACTCGAAGCCCAATTCAAGGCTCATTTGCCCGCCCTCCTGCCGCCCTGACCGCCCGTTTGACACGCTGCGGGCCCGCCCCTATGCTGTTGCAAACGGTTGGGGTGCTGCCCCCATGGGGCGGCTGAGATCACACCCATCGAACCGGATCCGGGTAATGCCGGCGCAGGGAACCGAGATGAGATCGATCCATCGCCGCGAAGCTGAGTCCGTTGCCGTCTCCCCGCCCGGCCAGGAGCATGGACATGGAGCTCGCGATCTCGCGAATCATTGTTGAGCAATATCTCCGGAAACTTCGCGACTGCCTCGACCTGGATGTCGCCCTGGTCGGCGCGGGCCCGTCGGCGCTGGTGGCGGCCCGAGAACTGGCGGCGGCGGGTTTGCGCACCGCGATCTTCGAACGACGATTGGCCCCCGGCGGCGGGATTTGGGGCGGAGGGATGCTGTTCAACGAACTCGTCGTTCAGTCCGATGCCCTGCCGATCCTCGACGATTTCAGTGTGGGCCATCGCCCCGCCGGCGAGGGGCTGCACGCCGTGGACTCGGTCGAGATGGCCGCAGGGCTCATTTTCGGCGCCCGCCGCGCTGGCGCGGTCCTGCTCAACGCCGTCACCGTGGAGGACCTGATGGTGCGCCCCGACCGGGTGACGGGCCTGGTGATCAACTGGACCCCCGTCGTTCGGGAGCAGATGCACGTGGACCCGCTCACGGTCTCCGCCCGAGCCGTGGTGGACGCCACCGGTCACCCCGGCGAGATCGCCCGGCTGGCCGCCAGCAAAGCCGGGCTGCGGCTGGATTCCCCGACCGGCGCGGTGCCGGGCGAACGGTCCATGTGGGCCGAACGGGGCGAGATCGACACGGTCGAGAACACGCGGCGGCTCTGTCCTGGCCTCTATGCGTGCGGCATGGCGGCCAACCAGGTCCACGCGGGATTTCGCATGGGACCGATTTTCGGGGGCATGTTGAAAAGCGGCCGGAAGGTCGCGCGCCTGATCCTCGACGACCTGCGAGCATGAACCCGCACTTCGGCCTGTACTTGATCCTCACCCGCCCCGTGGCGGGCTACGAGGAATGCGCATTGGCGGCGGTGAGAGCGGGTGTGGCGTTCGTCCAGCTGCGGTGCAAATCCGAGCCGCCGGAAGAGCGCCGCCGGATCGCCCGTGCCCTGCGCGCCGTCACCCAGGGCACCTCCACCCGGCTGATCGTGAACGACGAGCTTGGGTTGGCCATGGAGATCGACGCCGACGGCGTGCACCTCGGTCAGGGAGATCCGCCGGGCCTGCCGGCGGCCCGGGCGGCATGGCCGTCGCCGGGCAAGATCTTCGGCCTTTCCACTCACAACCGCGTCCAGGCGGAGGCAGCCGTGCAGGCGGCGGCCGACTACATCGGCGTCGGGCCCGTGTGGGCCACGCCCACCAAACCCGACGGCGATCCTCCGCTGGGTCCGGCGGAGGCCGGCCGCATCGTCCGCGCCTCGCCCGTGCCGGCGGTGGTCATCGGCGGCATCCACGCCCTCAACCTCCCCGAGGTGCTCGAGGCGGGTGCCGTCAATTTCGCGGTCGTCCGTGCGGTCAACGACGCGCCCGATCCTCTCGAGGCTATCGAGGAATTGATCTCGGTCTGGCGCGCTTACGTGCGTCGGGAGGCGACGAAGCCGTCGCCGACGGGGGTGTCCACCTAGCACTCCGGCAGCATCAACCCGTCCACGAACGCCGATTCGAACCCGGAACAGAGGTTCAGTTCGACCGGTTCGGCCGCCTCCAACAGCCGTTCCCAGACACGCCGCACGCCCACCGACCCCAGCGCCAGATACGCGCCCGCCAGCGAACTGTTGCCGATCACCTCGATCCGCTCGAGCGGCACGCCCGGCAATAAGCCAATGGCGATCGCGTTGCCCAAATGGATGTGGCGGGCGAAGCCACCGGCAAGCACGACGCCGTCGAGATCGACTGGCCGGAGGCCGGCGGCGTCCAGCAACGTCGCCATCCCACTTTGGAACGCCGCCTTGGCCTTCAACGCCTCGGCGACATCCGCCTCGGTGATCACGACCGCCGGAGCTCCCTCGGACGCGGGGGGGGCAAGCCGGCATGCCAAAACCGGACGCCCGCGTTGGATTTCCTCTGTCGCCAGCCCCAGCTCCTCCACCCGCCGGCGGTTGAATCGGCCGTATTCGTCGAGGAGCCCGGCGCGCCGGCCCTGGGCCAGAAAATCAATCACCGCCGAGCCGCAAAGGCCGCGAGCTGGGCCGCCTCCGATCACCTCACACCGGAAACCCTCCCCCGTCCACGCGATCCGCTCGATCGCGCCGAGAGCGGCGCGCATCCCGCACATCAAGCCCGCGCCTTCGAACGCCGGGCCGGCGGCCGCGGCAGTACATCGAAGCCGGCGCCCGTCCCACAACCACATTTCCCCGTTGGTGCCAATGTCCAGCAAGGCATGCCGGCCCGGCCGGTCCAGCAGCCCCACCGCGGCCGCATCGGCCGTCAGATCGCCCCCCCACATGACCCGTTAGCGAGGGCACCACCTCCACCAACGCCGTTGCCCGCGCCATCAACCCCAGCTCGCCGGCCGAGACCATGGGATAGCGCCGGGCCACCGGCCGGAACGGAATGCGGCCAATGCCCGACGGTGGCAATCCGAGGAACAGATGCTCCATCACGCTGTTGCCCGCCGCGATCACATGGACCACGTCGGACGGCTCACGACCCGCCGCCCTACAGGCCGTCTCGATCAGCGGATTGATGGTAACGCGGACGGCCAGCCGCTGGAGCTCTTCGAGCCCCCCTGGCCGCTCTTCCGCCCAAGTGATGCGCGAGGCCACGTCCGCGCCGCACCGCATCTGGGCGTTGTAATCCGACGCCCGGCTGAGGATCCGGCCATCGGCCAGATCGGCCAGCAGCACGACCATCGTGGTGGTGCCGAGATCCGCGGCCAGGCCGAGCCAGCCGCAGTCCCCGGGCGGGCGCGCCCCGACCAGCTCTCGATGGCCGTCGGCCGCCCATGCCGCCACCACCGCCGCGTCCGACGCGCCAAGGGCCCCGGCCAGCTCGCGCATCGCGGCCGGTCGGGCCGACCACGCGGCCGGGCCGAACGGGAGCACCTTCGCCGCAAGCTCGAGGTCGGAGGACGGCGGGGCCGGAAACTCCGCCGGCGCCGTCACGCTGACGAACCGCATGGGCGGGTCCCATGGAAAGGAATCGAGAACAAAGTCCTAGGTGATGCGGCCCGCGGCATCGTTGAGCGACGTAGGGGGAATGTCCACTTCACACAACGGCCCGGCGGGCCCCGTGCGGCAAGCCAGTGACGGGATCGGATGGTCGACAGAGGCCTCGACAGGGCGGCCGTCGACCAGAAAGCGACCCGACCGCAGCACGACGCGACATCGGCCACACCGGCCGCGCCCCCCGCACAACATGCTCAACGGCCGGCCGGCCTGCGCGGCCACATCGGCCAGGGTGTGCGACGGACCACCAAACAGCTCCACCACCACATCGCCGAACTGCAGCCGGATTTTCATCAAATTCCGGTTGGCCGGCGGAGGCAGCTCAGCCCGCGAGGCCAAGACACTTCTCAACGACCGTCACGGCCGCGCCGGCGTCCTCGCCGTAGCCGTGGGCGCCGATCTCGTCGGCGTAGGATTGGGTGATCGGCGCACCGCCGACGATGATGCGGACGTCCGGTCGTCGGTTTTGGAAGTGGTCGGCCACGGTCTTCATGTAGGGCATCGTCGTCGTCAGTAGGGCGCTCATCAGCACGGCCTGCGCGCCGTCCTGGACGGCCTTGGAGAACTTCCCGACGTCCACGTCAGTGCCGAGGTCCAGGACGCGGAACCCGGCTCCTTTGAGCATCATCGCCACGAGGTTTTTGCCGATGTCGTGCAGGTCTCCCTTGACGGTGCCGATGCAGACGGTCGCTTTCGGTTCGTGACCCGCCCTGGCCAAGAGCGGCTCGAGCAGCTTCAGGCCCGCGTCCATGGCCCGCGCGGCCACCATCATCTGGGGGATGAAAATCTCACCGCGGGAATACCGATCGCCGACGTCGCGCATCGCAGGGATCATCGACTCGGTCAACAGGGCAGTCGGATCGGCGCCGGCGGCCAGCTCCCTTTCCAGAATGGCGACGACCTCCGCCTTGTTCCCCTTGCCGACCGCACTGAAGAGCGCCTCGTTGCGTGCCATGTTCGAATTCTCCCTGAATTTGTCACACCGACTCGCCGCCCGACACATCCTGAAGAATATCGGTCATGCGATCCAGCGCGGCCTGGATGGTCGCCATCTCCTCGCGGATTCGTTCGAAGCGGAGCGCGTGATCGATGCGAAGCTTCTCGAGATAGCGCTTGCGGTCGAGCACCTCCTCCATCGTCACTTGGAGCCGCTCCACCTTCGCTTGCAGGATGGTCTCCTCGTCGGAGGTGGAGGCCAACGCCTCGGTGGCCGCGCCCGGCGGCGGCTGTTCCTGCTCCTCCCGGGTCGGCACCTGCATGCGCTGGCCGCAGTCCGGGCAGGTCACCACCAGTCCCGCGCCCCGTTCGTCGATGCCGAGGCTTTTGCCGCACTTGGGGCAGTCGAAGAGGATGTCGTGCTCCGTGAATCCCGCGGGCAGGCTGTCGTCGGCCATAGTGCACCCCTCGTTCCATTTAAGAATAGCCCACCGGGCCGGCGACGACAAGCCCCGCGGGTTGAAGGGCCAGCAAGCCGCGGATAAGATTTGCCGCCCGGATCAACGATGGACGGCTCGCGCGTCATTCTGGTCGGTGTCACCGGCGGCATCGCCGCCTACAAGGTCGTCGACGTGGTGCGCCGTCTGCAGCGGTCCGGGTGGGAGGCGCACGTTGCGATGACCCCCTCGGCCGCGGAGTTCGTTACCCCAATGACCTTTGCGGCCCTGACCCGGCATCCGGTATTGCTGCACATGTTTCCCGACGCGACCCGGACGGCGGGCGACGACCTGTATCCCCATCTATTCCCCGCCACGCGGGCGGACGCGTTTCTCGTGTGCCCGGCGACCGCCGGGGCGATCGCGCGACTGGCGGCTGGGATGGCCGACGATGTCGTTACCGCGTCGGCGTTGGCGTTGCCGGGTGGCTGCCGCCGTTTCTTTGCGCCGGCCATGCACCCGAACATGTGGGCGTCGGCCGCAGTGCAGGACAACGTGCGCCGGTTGGAGGAGGCGGGGTGGATCCGGATCGGCCCCGGGCAAGGTGCGATGGCGTGCGGAGTCGAGGGTGAGGGACGCATGGCCGAACCGGAGGAGATCGAGGCGGCCGTTGGAACGAGCGTCGACCTACAGGGGCGCCGTCTGCTGATCCTCTCCGGTCCCACCCGCGAGCCGATCGACGCGGTCCGGTTCATCTCCAACGCCAGCAGCGGCCGGATGGGCCGCGAACTCGCCCTCGAGGCGTCTGCGCGGGGGGCGAATGTCGTCTTCGTCACCGGTCCCGTCGCCCCCCCCAGCCTTCCCGTCCATCCCCGCGTCCGGATCGTTCCCGTCACAACCGCCCGGCAGATGCTGACGGAGGCCAAGCGGCATGTCGCGGATGCCGACGCCGTGATTTTCGCCGCCGCCGTGGCCGACGTAGCTCCCGTCCGCGCCGCGGCCGGCAAACTGCCGAAGGCCCGTCTGGGCCGGGCGATTGCCCTGGCGCCCACGCCGGACATCGCCGCAGAGCTCCCCTCCCGGCCGGGCCAGCTTCGCATCGGCTTTGCCTTGGAAAGCGGCTGCGCTCGGACGCATGCCGCGGCCAAGCTGCGCAGTAAGCGGTTCGACGCGATCGTGCTCAACGGGCCGGACAGCCCGGGGGCCGAGGCCGCCGAGTTCGAGTTTCTCCAGGCCGGCTCCCCCCCCGCGTGGTCCCGTTGGGGCCGTGTGAGCAAAGCCGAGTGTGCCCGTCGAATCCTTAACCATCTCGTGCGACGATGGACAAGCCTTAGAACATGAGGATGCATCCGTGAAGCATTCCACCTCCATTCCCTCCGTCCAGCGGGCCGTGCAACTGGTGGGGCCGGACGAGTTGGCGCTCAACGAGGCCAAGCCCGTCCCCCAGCCGGGACCGCACCAATTCCTTTGCGAGGTCGTGGCGGTGGGCCTTTGCTTTTCCGACCTCAAGCTGCTGAAACAGTTCGCCGCCCATGTTCGCAAGGGAGAGGTGGTGGGAGGAGTCGACGCCGCCGTGCTGGCCTCGTTCCCGAGCTACGTGCCAGGTTCACTGCCGACGGTGCCGGGGCATGAGCCGGTTGTCCGCATCGCCGCCGTCGGCCCCGGCGTGCACCGCGTCAAACGGGGTGAGCGCTACTTCATCCAGGCCGACTGGCGCTGGATCCGCACGGCGGAGTCCAACGCGGCGTTCGGCTACAACTTCGAGGGCGCGCTTCAGGAATACGTCCTGCTCGACGAACGGCTGGTGGTGTCGCCGGAAGGGGAGAGCATGCTGTTGAAGGCCCCCGAGGGCCAGCGGTCCGCCGCCGCCTATGCGTTGGTCGAGCCGTGGGCGTGCGTGGAGCAGTCGTACCGCACCCGCGAGCGGCGCACGTTGAAGGCCGACGGCCGGTTGTTGGTCATCGCCGACTCGACGCCAGACATCGAAAAGCTTCGCCGGTTGCTCGCCTCCGGCCCGCGCCCGGCGCGGATGACCTGGGTCTCGCCGCGGCTGTCGGTGCCCGCGCGCTGGCCAGTGCCGGCCGAGCGGGCCAACTCGCTGGCGGAAACGCAGGGCGAGCCCTACGACGACGTGATCTACTTCGGCCATGACCCCGAGATGGTGGATCGCGTCTTCAACCGGATGGCCAGCCACGGCCTGCTGCTGCTGGTGCTCGGCGGCTCCCGGTTCGGCCGGCCGGTCGCGATCGCGTTCGGCGCGATCCACTACCGTAACCTTCGAATGGTGGGCACCCTCTCCCACGATCCCGCCGACGCCCTCGCCGCCATCCCCGAGACCGGCGAGGTGCGGCCCAACAACCGCGTCCACGTCATCGGCGCTGGCGGGCCGATGGGCGTCATGCACGTCGTGCGCGACATCTGCGAGGGCGTCGTCGGCCTGACGGTCGTCGCCTGCGACCTCAGCACGCCGAGGCTGGCCGCGCTGGACCGCATCGCCAAACCGCTGGCCAAACGCCACGGCGTGGTCTACGAGTCCTACAACTCCACCCGCGGGTTGAAGCCGGGGCCCTTCGATTACTCCGTGGTGATGGCCCCCTCCCCCGCGCTCGTCGCCGCAGCGGTCGACAGCTCCGCCCCGCGGGGCATCGTGAACATCTTCGCCGGCATCCCGGCCGACAAAGGCGGACCGCTCAACCTCGACGCCTATGTGGAACGACAGCTGTACCTGATCGGCACCAGCGGCTCGACGATGGACGACATGCGCGCCGTGCTGGCCAAGGTCGAAAACGGCACGCTGGACACCAACGTCTCGGTCGCGGCGGTCGCCGGTCTGGACGGCGCGATCGACGGCATTCGCGCCGTGGAGACCCAGTCGATCGCAGGCAAGATCCTCGTCTATCCCGCCTGCCGCGGGCTCCCGCTCACGCGGCTGGAGGAATTGCCGACCCGTTGCCCGACGGCCGCCGCCAAGCTCGCGGACGGCGTGTGGACCAAGGAGGCCGAGGCCGAGCTGCTCACCGCCTTCGCCGCCGGGCGTCCGTCCGCTTCCGGAGGAGACGCCGTTTGAATGCCCCGATGCTGGCCGGCCGGATCGCCGTCGTCACGGGCGGCGCGCAGGGCTTGGGGGAGGCCATCAGCCTGCGGTTCGCCCGCGAGGGCTGCGACGTGGTCGTCGCGGACATCCGGGGCGAGGCGGCCGAGAGTGTCGCCGCGCGCATCGCCATCGAGACCGGCCGCCGCGCGCGCGGCCTGCGGGTGGACGTGACGCGCGAGGACGATGTCCGTGCCCTCTTTGATACCACCGAGGCCGAGATAGGACCGGTGGACATCGCGATCGCCAACGCGGCGATCCTCATCGCCGAGCCGATCGCGGAGGCGGACGCCGCAAAATGGCGGGCGGTGATCGAGGTGAACCTGGTCGGCAATTTCCTCACCTTCAAGCACGCGTGCCGAGTGATGATGCCCCGCCGCCGCGGGTGTCTCCTGCAGGTGAACTCGAAGTCGGGCAAGAAGGGCAGCGCGGCGAACTCCGCGTACGCGGCCAGCAAGTTCGGAGGCATCGGGCTGGTCCAGAGTGTCGCCCTCGAAATGGCCCCCCACGGTATCCGCTGCAATGCCGTCTGCCCCGGCAATCTCCTCGACTCGCCGCTCTGGACCGACCCTGAGCATGGACTGTTCGCCCAGTACCTGCGGGCCGGGAAGGTGCCCGGTGCACGCACGGTCGAGGACGTCCGCCGCGCCTACCTGGCCCAGGTTCCGCTCGGCCGCGGATGCACCTACGAGGACGTGTGTAACGTGCTGGTGTTTCTCGCCTCCGACGCGGCCAGCTACATGACCGGCCAGGCGATCAACGTCACCGGAGGCCAGGAGATGCGATGACGGCTGTCGCCGACGCGCTGCCGGACTACTTCACGTTCACCTACCCCCGCCGCTCCTCCGACTTCTGCCTGTGCGCCCTCCGGCCGCCCCGGGCCCTGTTCGGCGTCAGCGACATGATCGGCCACCCCGAGGGTCTTCGATGGCGCAACTACATGCGCGTGCTAGCCCGCGATCTCCGCCGCCTGATCGAAGGCGACGCGGGGGCGGGGTTGGCGGAATTGCAGGCGCGCCTCACCGGCCACTTGCTCTGGCACGACCAGCAGATTTTCGAGTTCCGGCAGAGGCATGACCGCGCCGCCTTCGGCTTTTGCGTCCTCTTCGTATTCCTTGAGGGGGTCGCGGGGCGCGTGCACTGGCTCGGTGACTGCCGCGCCTACCGGATCACCCGCTCCCCGCGCGACCCCGCCGATGGAAGTCGCCGCTTCCGGGTGCGATGCCTCACTCGGGACCACAACGCTTTGGCCGCCCTTGTCGAAGATCGGGGCGAGATCACCCTGTTCCGGGACGAAATGATGGAACAGGCCAAGCGCCTCAACGCATTTTTGGGACTCGGGGTGGAAGAGCACAACCGGGAGCTCCTGACGCGCGCCACCCCCATCGAGCCGCTCACCACCGACGACTGTCTGCTGCTGATGACCGACGGCCTTTACGTGCCCCACCTCCGCGCAAGCCTCGATGGCCTCAACTTCCATCTCAATCACGAGCGGCTGTACTTGGAGTCATGGTTGGCCCGTCTCTTGGAAGAGGCGGACCGCCGAATCCCTGACGACGAGCCCAACTACTGGTCGGAGCTGGCCACCATCCTCGTTGAGGAGACCCTCAAGCTCGTCCGCCACCGGCGGCACTATCGCGACGACATGGCGCTGACCGGCATCTACGTCCCCGAAAGCTAAACGCCGCGGCAGGTGCCTTGGCCTCCCTCCTGAGCTGATTGCGCGCCGGTGCAGAACGTCCCCCGGCTCAAAGGCAAGTCCGAGTCGCCCCCAGTCTGGGCGGAACGGCTCGAATAGGTCCATGTGGCATCGACTTCCACGCGACCTTGGCTCCGACGGGTCGGTTCCCTCGTCAAGCCGCCCTCGGTTCGAGCGCGCGCCAACTGCAGTTCGCCGTTCCCGCATTACAGGGCTTCAGGATGCCTCACCGGCCGGCTGGCTGACCGGCTTGCGTTGTCAGCAAGCGGGGGTATCCTGCCCCGCAATACGGCACAAAAGATGGATGCGATGGCCCGCCTTGGCTGGGCGGGCAGGCTCTCCGTCGGCGGAAACCGATGTCCCGCAATCGCTGTTGTTGGACGGGGCGCAAACGCAGGCAGGACCTGACGAAGTTGGAAGATCCAGTTGCGCATCCATCCCCCTCGAGATACCTGGTCCGATTCTCCGGGACTACATGGTGGCTGTTTGCGGGATTCTTGTTGGGCGGCGTGGCGGGATGTGCGCTGGCGGCGGCCGGCGTCGCGTTCGCGTCGCGGCGCCGGGCCGCCGGCGATGGGATCCCCCATAAGCTGGACGATCTATCGGGGGCCCGACTGGCGGGGACATGCCCGCAGGAGAGAATTGGCTTGGCGCTGTGTTCCGCCGACGGCCGCATCCTGGATTGCAACAGGGTGTTCGCCGATTTGCTCCGTCGTCCGCCTGAAGATCTGCGGGGGCTGCACGCACGCGACATCACCCCGCCGGACGAATGGCCGGCGGAGGAACGGCGTCTTCGGCGAGCCCTAGAGGAACGCCACGCCGTTGGCCACATCGTCAAGCGCTACGCGACCCCCGATGGCGGGACGGTGTGGGCGGAGGTGTCATTGATCGCCCTGGCCGGCGCCGATGGCTCGGTCGCCGGTTGGCTGGCGATCGTTCGCGACCGGACGGAAGAGTTCCGGATCGCCGACCGGCTGAAGGCCAGCGACATGGCCTACCAGCAACTGTTCACCTCCATCGCGGACGGCTATGCGATATTCGAGCTGGTCCCCGCCGATGACACCGGGCCGGCCTCGCTGCGGTGCCTTGACGCCAACCCGGCGTTCGAGCGGTTGCTCGGCCTGCCCGCCACCGACCTCGTGGGCCGCCGGCTGGAGGATTTCTGGCCCGCCCTCGCCGGGGAGAAAGGCACGGACCTTCTGCGGCTGGCCGCCGGCGACACGCAAGCCCCCGTGCGGACGGCGGGGGAATTCGGCCTGTTGGGGCGCCACTTTGATATCACCGCCCACCGACCAGCGCCGGGCCGCGTGGCGCTCGTGGTCTCGGACGTCACGCAGCGCCATGCCGAGGAAATCCGCCGCCGCCAGTTCGAGGTCCGCGCCCAGGAACTCCAGAAGATCGAAAGCCTCGGCCTCCTTGCCGGCGGCATTGCCCATGAGTTTAACAACATCCTGACCGCCATCCACGGCGGGGCCGAATTGGCGAAGGAGGATCTTGCGCCAGACCATCCGGCCCAACGGACCCTGCTGGACATCATGCAGGCCTCCCGCCGCGCATCCGACGTGTGCCGCCAGCTCCTGGCCTTCGCCGGCCGTGGCCGCATGGCCTTCGAACCGCTGCAACTGAACGACGTGATCGAGAACATGGCGCACCTGATCGCCATCACCGTCGGCCGCCACATCACCCTCGACCTGCAGCTGGCCAACCGCCTACCCTCCATTCGCGGCGATCCCAACCAGATCGGTCAATTGCTCATCAACCTGCTGGCCAACGCCTCCGAGGCGATCGGCGAGCGCTCCGGCTCGATTCGCCTGTCTACGGGGACCGAGTCCCTCCCCGCCGGCCTGCCGGCCACCCGTCCGGTCGGCGAACCGCTGCCGCCCGGGGACTATGTCTACTTGGAGGTCGCAGACGACGGCCCCGGCATCGCGCCCGGCCAGATGGACCGGATTTTCGACCCCTTTTATTCGACCAAGTCCCCCGGGCGCGGCCTCGGGCTCCCGGCCGTCCTCGGCATCGTGCGGAGCCACGGCGGCGACCTGCGCGTCCGGAGCCGGTCGGGCGAGGGGGCATCGTTCCGCGCGCTGTTTCCCGTCGCGGACCGTGCCGACGTCACCTCCCCGTCGCCCCCGGCGCCCGCCGCCGCCATCCCGCCGGCGCCGCCGGCGACCGTGCTGGTCGTGGACGACGAGCCGGCCGTGCGCACCGCCACCGGCCGCATGCTGGAACAGGCGGGCTTCCGAACGCTTGCCGCCTCTACCGTTGCCGAGGCCGAGCGGGTCATCCGGAGCACGCCTGCCATCGCCGCTGCGCTCGTGGACCTCCAACTTCCGGACGAGGACGGGGCTGGCGCCATCCGCCGTCTGCGGGCGATTCGGCCTGGCCTGCCGATCGTGCTATGCAGCGGTTACGGGGAATCCGAATTGCGCGCGATTCTTCCGTCGCCCCCCGCCACCGTCCTGGCCAAGCCCTTTGTGCGCGCCCGTCTGATCGCCGCCGTTCAGGAGGTCTTGGGCGTCGCCGATCTGCCGCGCGAAACACCCACGGAGAAAACCGGATGATGAACTCCATCCTCGCCAGCCTGGCGGTCGTGGCCGCTTTGCCGATCACCAACCGCATCGCGGATGTTCTGTCGCCCGCGCCGCTGGGTTCGGCGGCGTTCGGCGGCCCGTATGGCGCCACGCTGCGACGCCTCCTCGCCGACCGCTTCCTCGGCGACCGTGCCCTGCGCGAAATCCTGCCCGAGGCCGAAGAGGCCTTCCGTCGCCGTGTGGACGACCGGCTGGCGCCCGGCCGGGGCCTGTGGCAGGGCGAGTTCTGGGGCAAGTGGATCCTCGGCGCCGTCGAGGCGCAACGGTACACCGGGGACCCGCGCTTGCGGGCGGAGCTGTCCGCCACGCTGGACCGACTCCTTGCCGCCCGGCGCGAGGACGGCTACATCGACACCTACCACGACTCCCCGTTCGTCCGCACGCCCGGCGAAAAGGCCAACAACTGGAACGTCTGATGCCGCAAGTAGACGCTGTGGGGCCTGATCGCCCTCCACGACCTGCTGAACTCCGAGGCCGCCCACTCCGGAGCGCGCGGCCTTCTCGATCATCTGATGACCGAAGTCGGCCCCGGGGCCGTGCCGATCATCGAGACCGGCACGTTCGAGGGGCTGCCGAGCACCTCGATCCTCGGCCCCGTGGTCAAGCTCTATCGGTGGACGGCCGATCCGCGCCGCCTGGCATATGCCCATTCCATCATTGAACAGTGGTCCTCCCGCCCTGGCCGGCCTCCGGACATCGTGCGCAAGGGCCTCGAGGGTCGGCCCGTGGACGAGTGGTTCCCCAACCCCGCCCAGTGGACGAAGGCCTACGAGTTCATCTCGTGCGTCGAAGGACCGCTGTAACTCTATGCGATCGAGGGCACGCCCGAGCATCTTGCCGCCGCCACGAACATCCAGCGGGTGCTGCGCGAGTACGAGCGGACGGTGTTCGGAGGCATCGGCAAGAACGACAAACTGATCAAGGCGGCGCGGCTGCTGGAGACGGAGGCGGAGATCTGCGACGCGGTCTACTGGAGCCGTCTCAACGCCCGCCTCCTCCGCCTCACCGGGCGGCCGGAGTACGCCGACGAGATCGAACTGACGCTCCACAACGTCCTCTTCGGCGCGATGAATCCCGCCGGCGACTGGGGCCTCCGACGGCAGTTGTTGTCCGGCGAGCACTGGCCGGCCCCGCCCCACTGCCGGCTCCAGCATCACCACTGCTGCGTCGCCAACACCCCGCGGGGGCTGCTCCAGGCGGCCGAAGTCGCGGTGATGGGCGGACCGCAGCCCGGCGACTTCACCGTCAACCTGTACCTCCCCGGCACCGGTACGCTCGCCTCGGCGGAGGGGCGCATTCGATGGGAGATCCACACCCGTTATCCCGACGACGGCGAGATCGAGATCCGCTGGGCGGCGGAGCCGGCGCGTCCGACCCGGCTGAGGGCGCGCGTGCCCGAGTGGACCTCGTCGGCCACCGTCGAGGCCCAGGCGCCGCGCCGTCCTCGGCCCGGCCTGGCAGTTATGCCACGGTGGCCGCCGCGTCGCCCTCCGGCGGATCGGTTCGTCTGCGGCTCGACCTCACGCCTCGCCTGATCCCGTTCCTCGGCCAGGCCGACCTTAGGCCGACCAATGGTTTCGTCGCCGTCGCGGTCGGCCCCGTCGTGCTTGCGCGCGACATTCGCCTCGGCGAGACCGAGATCCACCGGGCCGTCGCATGGCCTGCGCCGCCCGCCCGGCCCGTCGTCGAGCGCATCCACGCCCCCGAGTTCATACGGACCGCATGGCGTGTCTCCGTCGGGGGGGCCGATCCGATCCCGATGTGCGACTTCGCCTCCGCCGGAAACACGTGGCAGAAAAGAACCTCCGACTTCCGCGTCTGGATCCCGCTCGCGCCCCCTCACGCCAAGGTAACGTTTCGCCGGCCGGCGACTCCTACCACGGCCGGCGCCCAAGGAGTCACGCGATGAGAATCCGAAACAACGTTGGCCGCGGTGGCGGCGCTCGCCGTCGCGCTCCTCGAGGCCCGCGGCGACACGATCTGGATCGGCACCTGTTCCCGACGCGGCAGCGAGGGCATCTACGCGGCCCGTTTCGATCCGTCCTCCGGCGCGCTCACCGACGTCCGCCCCGTCGCCCCGGCCACCAACCCCTCCTTCCTCGCGTTGCATCCGACCCGGCCGGTGCTTTACGCCGTCCACGAGATCGGACGACACCAGGGCCACCCGACCGGCGCCTTCGCCGCCTATCGGTGCGATCCCCCCTCCGGACGGCTGGAACCCCTTGGGGTCCAGTCCAGCGAAGGACCGGTGCCCTGCCATCTCGCCGCCGATCCGCTCGGCCGCGCCGTGGTCGTCGCCAACTACGTGGACGGCAGCGTGGTCGTTTTTCCGCTCGACGCCGACGGTCGCCTGGGGCCGCCAGCGCAGCGTTTCCAACACGAGGGCCGCGGGTTGCATGAACGCCGCCAGACCGGCCCGCACGCCCACGGTGTCACCCCCGACCCCCTGGGCCGGTTCGTTTGGGTGCCGGATCTCGGGATCGATCGCGTGGTGGCGTACCGGTGGATCGAGACGCCGGAAGGACCTCGGCTTGAGCGATGCCCGGACGGCGACGGCGTCGCGCCGGCCGGCTCGGGACCGCGGCATTTCCTTCTCCATCCCGGCGGCCGCCGGGCGTGGTCGGTCAACGAATTGACGTCCTCCGTCACCGCCTTCGCGAGGGACAACGGCCGGCTCGTTCCGCTGGCGACCGTCGGCGCGCTTCCGGCCGATTTCGCCGGCGCCAACACGGCGGCGGAGATCGCGCTCCACCCGAACGGTCGTGTCCTGTACACGTCGAACCGGGGACACGACAGCATCGCGTGGTTCCGGCTGCGCGACGACGGAGTTCCAGAACTGGCGGGGCACGCGCCCACCGGCGGACGGACACCGCGCCATTTTGCGGTGGCTTCCGCTGGCCGGTTCCTGCTGGCGGCCAACCAGGAAACCGACAACATCGTCGTGTTGGAGCTCGATCCGGTCACCGGCGAACCTGGCGCGCCGGTCGGCGAGGCGCGGGTGCCGGTACCGGTGTGCATTCTCTTCTCGCCGCTCGCGCCGTGAGGAAGCCGGCGGCCGCACAGTGAACTGGCATTGCTCCCTCTGCGGATCGCCCTATCCTGCCGCACGTCTCCCGCATCGGTGCGTCGAGTGCGGTGGTTTCTACGATCCGGACCCCGACACGCCGCCGGTTCCCGAGCCGGACGGACCTGGCATCTGGCGGTGGCGTTCATGGCTCGGCCTGCCGGCGGGGACGGAGCGGTGGTCGCTCGGCGAGGGCAGGACACCGGTGGTCCGCGAGGAGATCGCCGGCCGGCCGGTGGCGTTAAAGATCGAGGGCGCCAATCCGACGGGTTCGTTCAAGGACCGCGGGTCGGCCGTGCTGGTCGCCATGGCGGCTGACCGCAGCATGGAGGAGGTGGTCGAGGACTCCTCCGGCAACGCCGGCGCGGCGTTGGCCGCGTACGCCGCCCGGGCCGGCCTGCGCGCGACGGTCTTCGTGCCGGCCTCGGCCTCGGGACCCAAGCTTGCGCAGATCCGCGCCTTTGGCGCGAGGGTGATAGCGTGCCCGACCCGCGAGGACGCGGCGCGCCAGGCGGAGGCCGCCACTGCCGCCGGGACGCCGTGGGCCAGCCACGCCTGGTCACCGTTCCAACTGGCCGGCTACGCCACGCTCGCATTCGAGCTGGTCGAGGGCCTCGGTCGCGCCCCCGGATCCGTTGTACTGCCCGCCGGCCAGGGAGGGCAATTGCTCGGCCTCGCTTTGGGTTTCTCCGGCTTGATTCGCGCTCGGCGCATCGCGGTCGAGCCGGCCTTGATTGGCGTTCAGGCTGCCGGATGCGCGCCGCTTGCCGGCCGGCCGTCCCCGCCGGACAGCGCCGATACGATCGCCGAGGGCATCCGCGTGCGCCATCCCGTACGGGCCGACCAGGTGAGGACCGCGGCGCTCGGCACGGGCGGGCGGATCGAGACGGTCACCGACGAGGAGATCCGCGTGGCATGGCGAGAGGCGGTGGCTCGCGGCTTGGACATCGAAATCACCTCCGCGGCGGCATGGGCGTACCTGCGCCGCCCGTCCGTGGACCTGCCCCCGCCGGTGGCGGTGGTGCTGACGGCGACCGGGTTGAAGACGCCGCGCTGACCGTTGCGGCGCAGCTCGTTCAACCGATCTGCTGGTGGAGATTGAGGATCGGCAGCAGGATCGCGAGCGCCAGGACGAAGACCAGGCCGCCAAGCGCCATGATCAACAACGGTTCGATGAGCGCCAGCGCCCGGGCGAGCCGCCGATTCCAGACCTCCTCGCACCGCGCGGCGGCCAGGTCCAGCATTGCCGGCACGTCGCCGCTTTGCTCGCCCGCCTCGATCCAGCCGGCCAGCAGGGACCGCAGCGGCTCGATGCGCCGGATCGCGTCGCGCAGCGTCCCGCCGTGCCGGACCCCTTCCACCTCCCGCGCCATGCCCTCCTCCGCCGCGGCGCTTCCGCTGGCCGCCGCGGCCATCGGCAGGGACTCGATCAGCGGAATGCCGCCGCGCAGCAGCAGCGAAAGCACACGCGCAAACCTCAGGCCGACGAGCGCCTCCCGCGCTCCGCCCACGCCCGGCACGCGCGCCAGGAAACGCTCCCACGCAACGCGCGCCGAGGCCGAGCGCGCCAGACGCCGGCGCAGCGCGACCGTCGCAACGACGGCCCCGACGGCCGCCAACGGGCCGGTCGCGCGAGCCCATCGCCCGGCGGCCAGCACGGCCCGCGTGATCGTCGGCAGCGGAACGCGGGCATCCTCGAACATCCGCGCGAACGACGGCAACAGGAACCCGAGCACGCCGACGGCGATGCCCAGCGCCAGCACGCAGACGATGAGCGGGTAGATCATCGCCGAACGGATCCGGTCGCGGATGCGCGCCTCCTCCTCGAGCATCTCCGCAATCCTTCGCATCGAATCCGCCAGCGCGCCGGCACGCTGGCCGGCCTGCAGCAGGGCAATCTCGAGCCGGCTGGCGCCGGCCGCAGCGATCGCGTCGGCCGGCGTGGCCCCGTCGCGCACGCGGTCGCGGATGCCCGCCAGCGCCGTGCGCGCGCCGGCCCACTCCGGGGAGTCGATCAGGATGCCGATCGCCGGCGCGAAGGGAAGGCCCGCCTGGAGCAGCGCGGCCAGTTCGCGATACATGGCCGCGCGATCGGCCCCACGATTCCAGCGCCCCCCCCCGCGGCGCGCCTCGACCGGCGTCAGGCGCTCGGCGAACACGCCTTGGGCGGCCAGGCACTCCCGGGCCGCCTTCGGGCTGTCGGCCTCCACCAGGCCGCGCACGCGGCGGCCGCCGATGTCGAAGCCGGCGTAGTCGAACGTTCTCATTCCGCCCGGCCGAGTGCGCGGCGCAGTTCCGCCAGGCTGGTGGTCCCCTCCGCCACGCGGGCTAGGCCCGCCCGGCGCAGCGGCCGCATGCCGGCCGACATCGCCGCCTCCATCAGCGTCCGTGTCGTCGCGCCGGCCCGAAGCAACTCCGCGATCGCCGGCGTCACCCGCAACAACTCGAACAGGCCGACGCGGCCCCGGTAGCCTTCAAGGCATTCCGGGCAACCCGACGCAACCCAGTGTACGCCGTTAGGAAAAGCCGCCGCAGCGCCGAGGCCGAAGCCGTCGAGGTCGGCCGCCGACAGCGGCGCCTGGCGGCGGCAGGCGGGGCAGAGCCGCCGGACCAGCCGTTGCGCGATCACGCCGTGCAGCGAAGCCGCCAGCAGGTAGGGCTCCACGCCCATGTCGGCCAGACGCAATGCAGCCGAGACGGCGTCGTTGGTGTGCAGCGTCGTGAACACGAGGTGGCCGGTCAGCGAGGCGCGGATCGCGATCTCCGCGGTCTCGAGGTCTCGCGTCTCGCCGACCAGCACCACATCCGGGTCCTGGCGCAACACGTGCCGCAGCAGCCGGGCAAAGGTCAGGCCGATCCGGGGGTTGACCTGCATCTGGCTGATCGCCGGCAGGCGGTACTCGACGGGGTCTTCGATGGTCAGGATGTTCAGCCGCCGCGTGTCGAGTTCCTGCAGCGCCGCGTACAGGGTGGTGGTCTTCCCGCTGCCGGTCGGGCCGGTCACCAGCACCAGCCCCTGCGGCTCGCGTAGAAGCGCGCGGACGGCCTCCAGCTCTTCGGCGTCCATGCCCAGATCCGACAACGGAAGCAACGCCGTCTGCTGGTTGAGCAGCCGCAGCACCAGCCGTTCGCCGTCCGCAACCGGCACCGACGACACCCGCACGTCGATTTCGCGCGCGCCAACGCGGACGCGGGCCATGCCGTCCTGCGGCAACCGCCGTTCGGCAATGTCCATTCGGGCCATGACCTTGAGCCGGGACACCAGCGCGGCCTCGAGGGCCTTCGGCGGGGCAGGCTGCTCGTACAGTAGGCCGTCGATCCGGAAGCGGACGCGCAGACGGTCCTCCTCGGGCTCGAGGTGGATGTCCGACGCGCCGGCGCGCAGCGCGTCCAGCAGCAGATAGTTCACCGCCTGGGTCGCCGGCGCGCCGTCGGCCGCTCGCAGCAGGTCCTCGGCGCCAGCGGCAGCGGGGGAGACGGCCGCCGGCTCCGCAGCCCAAGGCCGGGCCGTGGGGGCGGTGGCGGTCCGCCGGAAGTAACAGCGCTCGATCGTGCGGTCCAGCTCCGCCGGCGTCGTCAGCACGGGCGGGAGGTCGCGGCCGAGGAGGACGGCGAGATGTTCGATCGCGTCGAACGCCTCGGCGCGGCCCATCAGCGCGGCCGGCGCCCCCTCCCAGCGGATGGGCAGGAGTCGCCGGGCCCGGCACCACTCCACCGGAAGCCGCGCGACCAGTTCGGGGTCCACGGACTCGTCCGACACGACGGGGACAAAGGGGATGTCCAGTTCCGCGGCGGCGGCGGCGGCCAGCTCGCCCGCGTCGGCCAACCCGAGGTCCACCGCGACCTCCCCCAGCGGGCGTCCCTCCTCGACGCTGCGGCGGACGGCCTCCTCCAACCGCTCGGACGGCACCCCGCGCGCCGCCAGGTGGGCCGCCACGTCCACGGCACGGTCACTCCGGTTGCGCCGGCGGCTCGGCGCGGATCGACTCCGAAACGCCGCCCAGCCCCGTGCGGCGTTCCAGCGCGGCCCCGACGGCGTCGGCCTCCGCGCGGCCCGCGACGATCCGGGGCGTAACGAACACCAACAGGTTGTTCCGCCGGCTGGTGTCGGTGGAGTAGCGGAAGAGGGCTCCCAGCCACGGGATGTCGCCGAGCAGCGGGATCTTGCGCTCGCGCCGTCCCTTGTCCTCGCGGATGAGGCCCGTGATGACCACCGTCGAGCGGTCGGGCACCGTGATCGTCGTCTTCACCTCCCGGCGCGCGATCGTCGGCGCGAACTGCTGGCCGGCCGGTCCCGTGTCCACGATCGCCTCGATGGCGGGGTTGAGTACCAGCGTGACCTCGCGGTCCGGATTCACGCGCGGCGCGACCTTCAGCTTGATGCCGACGTCCATGCGGTCGATGTTCTGGATGATGTCGCGCGAGGTGCCGGCGCCGCCCTCGATCGTCGAGCGCAGCACGGGGATGTTCTCCACTACGTTGACGGTGGCCTCGCTGTTGTTCTGCACCAGCAGCGGCACGCTGGAGAGGATCCGCACGTCGCGGTTCTGCTGCAGCGTCTGAAGCAAGAAGGGGATCGCCATGCCCTGCGACGTCCCCCGCAGGACGCCGAGGGAAAGGCCCTGTGGGAAGACGTTCTTCGTCAGTAGGTCCTGAACGGCGTCCGACGCGCCTGGACGGCTGCGGGCCGCCACCACCGTTTCGCCCCGGCCGGGCAGGTCGATCGTGGTCCAGTCGACGCCGAGGTTGAGCGAGCGGTCCGCGTCGGTCTCGGCGATCAGGATCTCGACCAGGACCTGGCTGGGCATCGTATCCAGCCCACGGACGAGCTCGGCGACCCACTGAAAATCGGAAGGCGACGCGTAGACCAGCAGGGCGTTGTTGGCGGGGATCGGCTCGATGGAGATTCGCTGGCGGGCGTCCTTGTCGACGCTCTTTTGCAGCAGAGCGGTGAGGCTTTTCGCGGCCTCCTCGGCGGCCAGGTAGCGCAACGGCACGGCGTTGAGCCGGCCCTGGCCCGTGGCGGGCTCGACGTCGAGCAACGCGACGATCCGCTTCAGCTCCGCCAATTGCACCGGCGTGCCCACCAGCACGAGGCTGTTGGCCGCCGGCGAGGGGATGACCATCGCCCCGCTCGGGAGCGCGCCGCCGCCCTCCACCACCTGCCGGATGTGCCGGCCGACCCCCGTTGCCGCCGGCTCGGCGCCCGCGAGGGCGGCCACCACCTGCTGGGCCAGCTCCTCGGCCAGCCCGTGCCGCAACCGAACCACCTCGATCGTGCGCGTCGAGCCGGGCCGGTCGATCTCGGCCAGAATGCCCCCGATCCTGCGCAGGTTCGATTCGGTCTCGGTGATCACCAGGCGATTGCCCGGCGCGAATACCGCCAGGCCGCCCGCCTTCGCCCCACGGACCAGCGGCTCGATCGTCCGCGCCACCTCCGCGGCCTCCACGTGCTCCAGCACCACCACCCGCGTCACCAGCCGCCCGCCCGCCGCCTCCGGCCCCGCCGCCGCCAGCGGCGGGGCCATACCCAGGCCCTGCGCCTCCGGCAGCGGCACGATGTACGAAATCCCCTCCCGCTCCACCACGCCAAAGCCGCGGGACTCGAGGATGGAGAAAAAGATCCGTCCGACCTCCTCCGGCGTCAGCGGCGTCGGCGAGACCACCGTCACCGTGCCCGACACCTTGTCGCTGACGACGTACCGCCGGCCGGTGATCTCCCCGACCATGCGCGCCAGCACGCGCAGGTCGGCCTGGTCGAAATTGAACTGGACCCGTCCGGCGCCCGGCTCCGCGGCCACCACTGCGGCGGCCGCCGCGATCGCGGACACCCATGCGCCCCAACGCATCAACTGGCACGCTCCTTCAGCGGATGATACCCCGCTCGGACCGCCGGATGAACTCCACCAGCTGGCGGATCTCGGGACCGCTCAATTCCGCCTCGATGCGCTCGAGCGCCTGGCTCACGTTCAGGCCCTGGCGATACAGCAAGCGGTGGGCCCGGCCGAGCGCCTCGATCGCCTCGGGCGCATAACCGCGGCGTTGCAGCCCCACGCGGTTGATCGCCGGCACCGCGGCCGGGTTGCCGTCCACCAGCATGTACGGCGGGGCGTCCTGCGTGACCTTCGTTAACCCGCCGATGAAGGCCTCCGTTCCGATCCGCACGAACTGGTGGACGGCCGCCAGCCCTCCGATCGTCGCCCGGCGGCCGACCTTCACATGGCCCGCCAGCGCCACGCTGTTGGCCAGGATCACCTCGTCCTCCAGCACGCAATCGTGTGCGACATGGCAGTTGGCCATCAAAAGGCAGCGGGCTCCGACCCGCGTGACGTCGCCGTCGGCCGTCGCGGTGCTGATCGTCACGTACTCCCGGATCACCGTTTCCGGTCCGATCTCCGCCCGCGGATCGCCGCCGCGGAACTTGAGGTCCTGCGTCCGTGTCCCCACCGACGCGAACGGATAGATCGTGCAGCCCTCGCCGACGTCCGTGCGGCCGTCCACCACCGCATGCGACAGCAGACGGCAATGGGCTCCAAGCCGCACCTTCGGGCCGACGATGCAATAGGGACCGATCTCGACCCCGTCGCCCAGCTCGGCGCCCGGATCGACAACCGCGGTGGGATGGATGCGGGTCATGTCGACGCGGCAGGCTCGCGGCCGGTGCCGAACATCAATTCGGCCTCCGAGGCCAGTTCTTCGTTGCACAACACCCGCCCGACGAACCGCGCCATGTTCAGGCGCATCTTGAGGAACCTGACCTCGATGATCATCTGGTCGCCCGGGGTCAGCAGGCGGCGGAAGCGCGCCTTGTCGATCGCCAGAAAGTACATCACCTGGACGCGGCCGGTGATTTTGTTCAACAGGATGCCGCCGACCTGGGCCATGGCCTCGAGCTGGAGAACGCCGGGCATCACCGGCTGGCCAGGGAAGTGGCCCTGGAAGAACGGCTCGTTGATCGTCAGGTTTTTGATCCCGACGATCCGCTCCCGGTCGTCGCACTCGAGGATTCGGTCCACCATCAGGAACGGGTACCGGTGCGGCAACAGATCCTGAATCTCCTGAATGCTCATCGCGCTCACGGGCCTGAACTCCCCATCCTGGTCGCCGTCCGGCCCCCGAGCGCGTTCCGTACGCCGGCGGCGGGCCGAGCCGCGTTGGAATCGTCTCGGCATTCTAGTGGGAAATCCGACCGGTGAAAACCGGTTTGACGCTCTGGACAACGGCGGCGGCGCGTCCGTATAATACCCCGCAAAGAGGGCCCGCCGATGATCGCTTCATCTCAACCACGGGCAGGGAGCGGATCGGTGGCGGTTTTTCTTGCGCTGTCCGTCTGGGGGGTTGCGGCGGAGCCCCCGGGGGCCGCAGCGAAGGCGGAGGCGGCGCAGACCGCCGAGGCGGGCACCAAAAAACGGGGGGAAACAGAAGGAAGCCGACGCTGCCCTGCCCGCCGAACCGTCCGTTCCGCCGTCGGGGTACGGCACTACGGGCGCCCCGCTGACGACCGAGTGGCCGCTGGGCCAGATCGTCGGCGACATCCCGTGCGCCGGCGACGAGTCGGCGAAGTTCCATCTGTACCTTCCCCGCGGGCTTCAGGCCGGCCGCAAATACCCCTTGCTGCTGATGGTCCTCGAGCGCACGCCATCCTCCAAGGCGCTGGGCCGCTTTCTCGACGCGGCCGGGCTGAACGGCCTAATCGTCGTGGCCCCGGCCAGCGGGGCTGCGGACAACTACGACCAGGCGATGGCGGCCAGCCGTACGGTCCTCAGCAACGCCCTGGCCCGGCTGCCCGTGGACCCGCGGCGGGTCGTGTTCGGCGGGTACTCGGGCGCGGTGTCGGTGGCGGTCGAGCTGGCGGGCGGGGCGACCGGCGTCACCCCGATGGGGCTGTGGCTGATCGGCGCCGGCGTCGGCCCGGAGGCCGTCGAAAAACTCCCCAAGCAGCTCGCGATCGCCGCCATCGGATCCGCCGACCACGTCCGCCGGTGGGACGTCGCATGCGCCACGCTGAAGTTCAACGGCGACCGCACATCGAAAACGTGGTGGCACGTCGAGCCGAACCTCTGGGGGCGGCCCGAACTGATCGTGGACAGCTTGTCGTGGCTCACGGGCATGGGCCTGTCCCGCGAGAGGGCCGGCCGGCCGCAGCTGGGCCAGGAACGCGAGGCATGGGCCGCGATGATCCTCCATCGGGTCGAGGGCCGCCTCGCCGCCGAACCCGAGTGGGCCGCCGATTGGCTGGACGCGATCTCCGAGATGCGCCTGGGCGGAACGATTCAGACGCGCGAGAAGATGCTGGCACAAAAGCTAAAAGGGAATCCGAAGGTCGAGGCGGCTCGCAAACTCCGCCGTCAGATGGACGAGCACGTCGCCAAGCGCTTCGCCACCCACCCCTAAGCCTACCGCAAGAGCAACGGCACGCCCGAGGCGAAACGGGATTTCGAGGCGCTGCTCGGCCGGGCCGGCGACTCCTCGCTCGCCCCCCTGCTGCGCGCGTTCGCCGCCCCCGCCAGGGGGGGGGAGTTGAGCTTCGGCGGCGCTCAGCCCTGTGACGGCGGCGTCCAGCGCGAGTTCAGGAAGAACGCGCCGAGGGCGCCGGTCGGGTTCCGCACCGCAAAGGGATACCAGTCCTCGCGGCGGTGGAATTGACGGGCGTGGTCCCACGAGTGGATCGCCAGCGAGAGCAGGTACTGGCCCGACATCAGCGTTAGCGGGTCCAGGGTCAGGCGGATCTTGCCCTCGCCCTCGATCGCTCGAATCTCCACGCCGGCGATCTGCGTGTTGCTGCCGAACACGTACAGCCCGTTGGCCGTTTTGACCGAGAAGCCGAAGACCGGCCGCTCGATCCGGCCCCGGGCGCGCCATCGCACGTCCACGTGCATCGGCCAGCCCGTCTCGAAGACCGCGGCCTCGCGCCCGTCGGCGTCGCGAAAGGTCACGTCCGCAATCTCGACCTCCCGCGTTCCGAACTCCTGCGTGTACACCGGCCCGCCCTCGCCCATGAACTCGCGGATGTAGCGCAGGATCGTTGGCGCCGGCTCGCCACGCGCGACGATCGAGCCCCGGTGGACGAGCAGGACCTCATGGCAGAACTCCTCCACCGTCTGCAGCGCGTGGGAAACGAACAGCAGCGTCCGGTTGCGGCGCTGCAGCTCCCGGATCCGGTCCAGGCAGCGGAGCTGAAAGGCCACGTCGCCGACCGCCAGCACCTCGTCGATCAGCAGCACATCGGGCTCCGACTCGGCGGCGACGGCGAAGGCCAGCCGCACGTACATGCCGCTGGAGTAATGCCGCACCGGCTCTTCGATGAACGGGCCGAGGCCAGCGAACTCCGCGATCCGGTCGAAGCGGCGACGGACATCCTCGCGGGGAATGCCGAGGAGGGCGGCGTTGAGGAAGACGTTTTCGCGGCCGGTCAGGTCGGGGTGAAAGCCCGCGCCCAGTTCCAGCAGCGAGCAGACGCGGCCGCGGGTCGTCACCCGTCCGCACGTCGGCGTGATGGTGCCGGCCACCAGGCCCAGCAGCGAACTCTTGCCGGAGCCGTTGGGCCCGATCACGCCGAAGGTGCGGCCGGCCGGCACCTCGAACGTCGCCTCGCGCAGCGCCCAGAACTCGTCCGGCCGGCGGCCACGGATCGCGCTGGCGAGCCGGCCGAACAGGGTGGGCGGCGCGTGGCCGCGCACGCGGTAGCGCTTGCCCACCCCACGCGCCTCGATCGCAATGTCGCCCGCCTCGCCCACGTGTCCCCTCACAAAAGGTCGGCGAAATGCCGTTGCGCACGCCGGAAGACCGCCGCGCCGAGCGCCAGCGTCGCAGGTGCGACCGCGAGCCCGGCGGCCGCCCATGGCGGAGGCAGCCAGGCGACGCCATCGAGGGACGCCGCCCGCAGACCGGTCAGCAGCGGCGTCAGCGGATTCAGCCAGACCGCCGCCTCGAGCCACGGCCGCCCCGCCAACCACGGGCGGAGAAGGTCGAGGTCGTACATGACCGGGCTGACGAAAAACCAGGCGCTCAACAGCACCCCGACCAGATGCTGCGTGTCGCGAAAGTGAACGTGCGCGGCCGCCAGCAGCAGCGCCATCCCGAAATTGAGCATCGTCAGCAGCGCCACCGCCGCCGGCAGCAGCAAGGGATCCACCGAAACACCGGCCGCCGCCCCGCGCGCCGCCAGCACCCCCAGCACCGCAAACTGCACCAGCAGGCTCAGCAGGTAATTGATCAACTGCGCCAACGTCGAGGCCGCGGGCAGAAGCCAGCGGGGAAAAAAGACCTTCTTCACGAGGTTCGCGTTGCCGGTGACCGAGGCCATGCCCGCCTGCACACTTTGAGCAGTGAACTGCCACGCGAACACGCCGACCACCACCCGGTCGGGCGTCAGCGCCCGGCCAACCAGCATCCGTAAGAAGACCACGTAGATCGCCGCCATGAACAGCGGCACGAGCACCGCCCACAGGAAGCCGAGGGCCGAGCCCTTGTACCGGCCCTTCAACTCGCGGCCCACAAGGGCGCCTAGCAGTTCCAAGGTCGCCCGCACACGCGGACCAGAAGGTTCGATCCGGGCCCCGAGCCGCGTGTTGACGATGCGCGAGGCGGAGCCGGCCGTCATGGCGTCGTCCCCTCCGGCGCCCTCGCCGCCGCTTCCAGCGCCAGCCAGACCCGGGCGCGCGTCGCCCCGGCGTCGAGCGCGTGCAGACGCAACGAGGACGCGCGCCACGGCGGCCGCGCCGTGCCGCAGGCCTCGAGAAATGCGCCCAGCGCGTCGGTCGCCGTCTCGGCAAAACTCAGTTCCTGGCGGCGGACCCGCCACGGCGGGCGGAGCGGCTGCTCGGCCGATGCCGCCACTTCGGGCCCAGGAAGGCCCGGCGCGACCGCCGCCCACAGGTCGGCCGGCGCCGGCGGCGCGCCACTCGTGGACTCCAACGCCCGCCAATACGGCGCGAACCGCTCCAGGCCCTCCTCCAGACGCCCCAACTCCCGCAATTCCGCCCGCAGTCCCTCGAGGCGCGCGTGGCGGGCTGGCGCGTCCACCGCCCCGATCCAGCCCACCCATCCCAGTGCCGCCAACGCGAACGCCGCGGAGGTTCCGATCGCCACCCGGCGGAGGGTCGACAAGGTCACGGTTGGCGCCCCTCCAGCGTAAAGGACCAGCGGCCCTCCGGGCTTGGGGCCTCGCACGTGACCAGGCGCACCTCGCGCCCCAGCAGGCGGAGAAGGTCGCCCAGCGCGCGGGGGGAATCGCGCGACGGTCCGCTTCCTTCGATGTTCACGACTCGGTCGGTGATCTCCACCGTGTGGAAGGAAGCGCCCGCCTGCGTCGCCGCCCGCAGGAGGCCCGCCAGCACCGCGGCCGGCCCCGGCTGAAACAGGCGCTCAACCGGCGCCCACTCCGCCCGACTCCGCTCCACCGCCTCCCGGGCCATGCGGACCTCGAAACCCGGCTGCACCCTCGCCAGGCCGCCGAGGCGCGCTGCCTCCCGCGCCAGCCGGTCACGCAAGGCGGCCTCCTCACGCCCAAGGCGCCACCGATGAACCGCGCCGACCGACGCCACCAGCGCCGCCGCGGCCAGAAGGGCGGCGGCGGCACGGACGGCCTCCCTCTGCTGGCATCGCATCCACCCGCGATGGGCCAGACGTCCCCGCCGGAGATTGGCCGCCCAGGCCGATCCCTCGAGCGCGCGCACCGCCAAGGCGCGAGCCAGGGCCGCCTCGGGAGCTTCGACCGGCACGAGCCGGCCGGCGAGGGCCGGCTCTCCCATCGCCCGATCCCGCCAACGTGCCACATACGCCGCCGGCCGCCCCAGCCATGCCCACTCCACCGCGCGTCCGGCTTCGCCGCGCGCCACGACCGCGGCCGCTCGAAGTCGTCGAAGCGCCGTCGGCTCCCCCTCGCCAGGGATCGCATTGTCGTCGGGCGGGGGGTTGCGCAGCGTCAGCACAGTCTCCAGTCCCCGCGCGTCGCCGATGGCCAGCAGCCAACGTTCCGGCGTCGCATGCACCACAATCCGCGCCGCGCCATCGGCCGGCGGGCCCTCCCGGGCCGCGGACTCCCACGCCGCCAGAGCCTCGCAATCCAATATCTCCGGATCGAGGCCCTTCGCCGCCAGATCCTCGAGCCGCCGCCATGCGGCGTCAAGGGGACAGGCCACGCCCAACCCCACCACGTTCCCGCCGTCCAAACGGACCTCCGGAAAAGCCGCAACGGCGTCCTCGAGGCGGAAGGGAAGCTGGACGTCCAGCAGCGAGGGAAGGACCTTGCGGGCGCGGCGGCGGGAGGCAAACGGGACCTTCAGACGGCGGAGCGCCGTATCCGTGGCAGGGACCGCCGCGCAAACCAGCGCCGCTCTCCCCGGCCGAAGATCCGACCTGATCGCCTCGGCGATCCCGCCATCGGCCCTGTGGAGAAGTGTCGTTTGAACCCTTCCCCGCCAGTCGCGTACGGCGCGAACGCAAACCCCTCCATGGGCGCCGATGTCCACTCCGTAGCTGATCCGCGTGCGCATTGGAACCGTT
>OGCI01000844.1_pt1 | contig 30344 bp, 17 predicted proteins | sample 1570021 | NCBI WGS metagenome assembly OGCI01 (sample SAMN06264664, study PRJEB24512) | hot springs metagenome | isolation source: Hot spring water | place: South Africa: Tshipise | collected 2015-06-21 | reverse complement strand
AAGCAGTAACGACGGGAAGGAGCGCATTCTCAGAAAGAAACACGAAAAGCCCGAGTTATTGACCGGAAATTTCGCGGAGTGCCGAAGCCGGGAGTCGAACCCGGATGGGCGTGGATAGCCCACTAGGACCTGAACCTAGCGCGTCTGCCAATTCCGCCACTTCGGCCCGAAAATGCCTAAGAGCAAACCCGAAACTCGCCTCGCGTAAACCGATCGTACCGTAGCTTTCCAACGAAGTTCGCACCAAAGTTTCGTGTCTATTAATCCGAATTAAGAACCCCCGTTAAGGGGTAAGTACGCGATCGCCAACTCTGGGCTAAAAATCTGAGCCAAAAAATTTCGTACTTACGAACCCCTGAAGCATGTTTTTGATTAGCTTCAGAGCTTTTTTCCTTTCATCTTCCCCTTCATGCCGAATTATGTCACGCCTAGGAGGTTCGATCAAGGACCTTTGTCACATCGGGGAAGGGTACCCGCCATTTAGGTGGTTTCAACCCGGCAAATCTCGTTAAGATCTATTTCAGTGGCTTGAACTCAGCAAATTTCCTTCAAGATACGGGGCTCGCAGCTTTCGAAGACAGCGGCTACGACTTTTTAGAGCGACCGCAAGCAGTTAAGGCGGCGAAAAGGGAAGCTCCTCGACGCCGTACCCTTAGCCCCGCATGATTGCCGTCTTGTCGAGTGGGTCAAACCGTGGTAAGGAAATCCCTTTCCGCCGGCCCGGTGCATTTCTGCTATTGGTGATGAACTGCGGCTTTGCACTCGGCAATAAGCCTCGGCCGAAAAAACTTGCGTCAACCCGGCCGACGGTTCTGCGCCATGCAATGCCGGAACCCCCGGCGTCCTACCGTCTTTAGCAGCACTCCTAGCTTACATCTCAAGCAGGGTTCTCGGTCAAATCGCGGCTTATTATTTTGGGTCTCTGGCAGCACTACCAGCCTACATATCCAGCAGGGCTACTGACTCATGCCGTTTGAAGTTCACCCGCGGTGAACCGCCGGATACTACCGGCTAATCTTCCGGGTTCCAAGCGCCGGCAGGATCTCCTGCATCCCGAGTCGTCAAGAACATGTAGAGAGCCACATCGATCTTTTTGTCCACGCTGTGGACGCTGCCGTCGACAAAAAGGTGATTAGTTACCCCGGGATGGTGACTACTCGGGCCAAATTTGATGTAATAGCCGTACCGGCCGAAATCCGTGATCGTCCGTTCATCAATACCCTGGTCATCGTAGGGGTACTGCTCGTAATCCCAATTCAGGTAGGTACGGTATCGCTTGGGTATGGTGCTTTCATCCCCGTATAACCCGGGGGTGAAACCTACGGGAGCCCAGTAATGGGTGATCCGCACAAATTCGATGGTCGGCGGCAGGGTGACGAGCATGGTTTCGGCCCCTACACCCCAGCGCGCCGCCCGCGGCTCCACCGATTCAACCACCAGGAAGGTGTGCGAAGTGCCATCACCAAAGTCCTTGAATCGCAAGTTTGAGCCGGGGAAGGAGGCCCCATCCGGATCCCGCATCGTGGGATCATAGCGGCACTGATAGCGGTTACGCCAAGGTGTAGCCAACATGAGGCTCTCAATATGCGTAGCAGCTACCACCTTGTAGTTCGTGATGGTTTCCAAGATAGGTGCCTGCGGATCCACAAATGGGCTACCGCGGAAACTCGGGCAGATGAACTCGTTGAGTACCGTTCCGCGAGCCTCCTCGTGCGGGTCGATGTTTGCCGGGGTGGGAGGCGGATCGGGGTGTTTTCCCAGCGGACGCCCGAGGCTTGTATCCAGGGTTTCCCAAAGGGTTTGCCGCTCCAAATCCGGCAGAAGATCGGTGATCCAACTCCAACCGTAGAGGTCGTCGATGATCCCGCCGGTCCGCGTCACATGGCATGAAGGGGGCAACTTCTTATGGCGGTCGTGGTAGTTATGGAACGCCAGGCCGATCTGTTTCAATTTACTCGAGCATTGCATTCGCCGGGCAGCTTCCCGGGAACGCTGGATCGCCGGAAGAAGGAGAGCAATCAGAATGGCAATGATCGCAATTACCACCAGGAGCTCTACCAGAGTAAATGCAGCTCGCGATTTCTGAGAGTTCATGCGGCACCTCCCCAATAAGCAAAACCACCGATCTCAATTTTCTCGTTTCTCGTGGCCCTTCCGAAAACCAGCCCATCCAAGCGGCTCACGGATCCCTCGGGGTGCCCTCCCCAAAAGGTTTTGCGGACTTAGGTCGCGGAAATAAGGATGAAATAAAACGAATTCCAAAACCCTTAGTGCGCCGATGCCATTTTCGCCTGGGGTGATCGGTGAAGATCCCCCACTGTCGTTCGAGTTATTTTTCGCGAAATCACCCCGTCGGAAGCATTGCAGCCGATAGTTCTAAGAATCCCAAGAATCCTTTGACAAGCAGTGTTCTCTCCCCGGTATGCCCCCGGTCTGAGAACAAAACGGACAAAACTTGCACTGGCCGACCGATTGGCCCCCCAACCCTACCCTGCTAATTCGGTGATTGTAACTGGGGGTCCGGGGCATGTCAAACAACAGCGGTACTGGCGGAGCCCCATTTTTGGCTTAGTTTTGGCCCCTCGGAGTGGGCCTAACCCGCGCCTCTCCGTAGACTTCCCGTTCGGCGACTGGGCTCAAACCCGGCTTTTCCTTAAACCGGATGTCGAACTCTAATCAAGCCGCGGGGATTGGTGGGGTATTCGGATCAGGGGACAGGGGGCAAGGGACAGGGCGGCGTCAAGGCACTAGGCCAATCCGCATAGCGCACCGGGGTCAATCTTCGATTCGGCTCGACCCGGATGCGTACTGCCGGATTTCAAGCGAGCCGGAGGGTACCACGGCGGTTAGCGACTTTCGACAGAATTCGATTCCTGCTGCGGCAAGATGGTACGCGGAGCCACTATTTCCCCACAACTAGCTCCCAAAAGAAAACTCTCTTCGGAGTCCCCTGCGTATTTCCGCTTCTCCCCGACGGGCTATGCTGCGATACCGGTGCACGGAGCGACAACTTCTCCCCGCATCAGTTTTCGCGCTGAAAGAGGCAGTCAGCGAAGCGGCACCTTGCAGGCTTTTACCCCGATGATTGATGTGCGGGAGCCGTGGGTAAGAGTGCAGAATGTCAGCGTGCCAATTCTCGGAGTGCCAAATGATGCACCCATGTGGGCTGAATGGGAAGCCAAGCTGCCAATTCTTTGGGTAGATTCTTATCCCTTGTGCTCTGAATCTCTTCCTCAGCTTGTGCATGCGGGCGAGCTTCCCCCAGGCCAGCGGAAGTATTCCAGATTGACAGAGGTAGCGTGATGTGGAGGGAGAGCTTCCCCCATGACTGAGGAAATATTCCTGACCGCCTCCAAAATTCTCAGGGCCCTCGAAAAGCCCAGCAACTCCCCAAACGGGTCTCAGTATTGGCAGGTCCCAGTCTTGCCCGAGATCAATCTTGCCAGATGTCGGCGCAGCGGGCCGCTACGTCCGGCATTGGGGGAAGGGGCTCGCTAGGCACCGGCTCATACCAGAAGGTCGCACAGCACCAGTCGTCTTGAGTTTCAACGAGCCCGTTTTTCCACGCAATTTGTTGAATGGTAATCCGGGCTTCTTCTTGCCATGCGATCGGATCCAGCAGATGCCATCGATACATCGACACGAAGTTATTTTGATTGAGGCTGCAACCGTTGTGGAGGAAAGGCGTCTGCTGCATTCCCCAGGCTAAGCCGACGTAATCCTCGCTGCCGGTGCCGCAGATGGTCGGCCACTTGGTGTCGCCATCCATGTAAACTTTGATCTCCCCTTCACCCCACCATTGATCCGGATGCAGGTTTCGCACGCCGATCACTACCCCGATATAACGGCCCTTTTGACTGCGCTTGGGCAGAAGTTCGAAATCCTGCTTCAAAGTGGTGGGATTCTCGCGGCGAAAAAGCACGTGGAGGCGGCCGACGTCTTCAGGATGCTTATCACCCAACGTATAGGTGATCTGATAAAAGAGGGGCACATCCTTCGTGCCGTCGTTGCGGAAAGTGAATTTAGCGCGCTTGGTGAACGGCATGGGCAACCAGATGTTTCGTCCGCCGGTCGGCCCCACCGAATGCACCGCCGAATGATAGGGCATGATCTTACCGTGGGCAAAACCGAAGAAATCGCCAATGGGACACTCGATACTGGGGTGTTCTTGATCATCCCACCAAGCCCGAATGACCAACGCCCGTTGCGATACCGGAGCGCGATCGGTCGTCAGCCAAATGTGTCGAATGGTTCCCGGGCCTGTGATGTCGCATAGCTGGACTTCTTCGCCGGGCTTGATGGTTCGGGCCGGAGCACCTTTACGGCCCGGTCCCAGATGGCTTGCCGCTTTTCCTCCCTGACCGGGTGCGCCGGTCGGATTCTCGAATGAAATGGAGCGAGACACCAATCCGGTGTCCAAAAGATAGGGTTCTTCCACCAATTGAAGCGAATGCTGAGCCAACGCGTTTTGGAGCCCGAAAAATCCGAAGACCGACAATAAAACGACGCCGACGGGCAATCCGCCTCGAACAACACCTTTCAGATCTAGTTTCATAGTGCTTCTTCTCCTCCGTCAATTCGAAACCAACCTGCTTCCCAAATGGACGAAAACGCCGAATCCGGCGGATCATGCCGACGATGCGACTCTTTGAACCGTATGTACTCGAGTTTAACCGCAATCCTCTCTAAGCCCCTCAGACAAGCATTTGTAGCTTAGCTACCTTACACCAAGAAAACAATTCCCCCAAGTTGCCGAGGCCACCAAAATCGAATTTCCTCCCTAACGCGGCAATGTTACCCCAGGCTGAAAATCTACCGTTAAAAATCGTGAATCTTTGAGCGGTGTGGCGGTCGACTTAAACCGGACACGAATTCAACGAACTGATACGGATTCAACCGCAACGAAAACAGCCGGTAGGGGGACGGCGGCAGGATGCGGACCCTCGGCGGACCTTGCGTTTCTGATAAGCTGTGCTGAGACTGGAAACGTTCCCTTGCTTTTCGCCTGGCTTGCTCCGATGGATTACTCAGAGGAGCAGAATCGTTCTGGGTACATCACCGAACCTTCACCCGCGGATCAAAAGATCCAAGGTTTGCCCCCATTTTGTGCGCGTCCTTAACGTGCCTGTTTTGACTCAAGGAGGCCGGGCGTGCCATCCTCCGTCCCTCCTAGCCCCCCTACCTACCATTTGTCAGTAAACTGCTACAACTGCCGCAAGAATTAGAGAACCTCATTCGGATGAGCATCTATGGTAACCCAGGTTCATGCGGCTGCGAACCTAGATGACCTTAGGGCTTACGTGGTCGAAACGCTTTGTGCCCATTTCCAGTTGGATCCGCTTTGCTTTAAGCTCCGCGAGCGGATTCTTTATCGCCGCCAGATTCCCTGCGGAATTTACTTCGTTCTAGAAGGACCCCGCGGCGTTTGGTTTAGTGCGATTTGGGAAATCGAGGCAAATCGGGTGTTTTTCTACGGGCTGGATGGACAGCGTATCCAAAGTACCCAACTCCTCCTCGCACCGGACCTCCGCCAAGCCGTGAGCTCTCTTGTATCATCCTGAAACCGAGAGGCCGGCTTTCCTATTCGCGGGGACCAGGGGCTTAAAGCCACCTTAGCTAATGATCCCCAGTGATCGCCGGCATTCCCAAGAATTCAATCTCCCGGGTAGCTTGAGCGAGACGGGCCGATGTAAGATCGATTTTCGAAAGCAACCGCTACAACTTTCCTCGCAAGCGTCGGCTGCCCGCGCGGTGCTTGATCCTGCTCAATTCTCTGACTTCTCATTCTCCTCATTACCCAATATTCCACGGTTAGCCTTTTGATCTAACTCCTAGCTTCCCTAGCTTCCTTACTTTTTTCGGGCCAAGACGACGCGGGGTAAGCGGGCAAGATCCTCGCGGGTTTCGCCTAATTCGAAATGGGGATTACTCGCGATAAGCTGCCGAATCTCCTCGTGTAATCGCGGGCTAATTTCCAGCAGCAGGTAGCCAGCCGAGACAAGCCGCTCCGCCGCCTGAGGCAAAAGACGCTGAATAATCTCTGTGCCTTGTGGTCCAGCGACCAGGGCATGCCGAGGTTCAAACTGCCGCACCTCCACAGGCAAATCCGCAAACTCATCTTCGCGAACGTAAGGCGGGTTGCTGACCAGAAAAGCGAATCGCTCCTCAGGGGCAAGAACACAGAGCAAATCGCTCTCGACGAATCGGATCCTCTCGGCTACCCCATGCTCTTCGGCATTCATCCGGGCAACAGCGAGGGCCTGGGGCGAAATATCGGTAGCGATCACCGAGCAACGCGGCAGATGTTTAGCTGCGCAAATCGCGACAATTCCGCTCCCGGTGCCCACGTCGCAGATTCGCAGCGGCTTTTCGTGCGGCCATTGCCGGGCCAATTCGAGCAAGGTTACGACGAGCAATTCGGTTTCCGGCCGCGGGATCAGCACATGGCTGTTGACACGGAACGACAAACAGTAGAACTCTCGCCGCCCGACTAAATAGGCAACGGGCTCCCCCGCAGCACGTCGTAACACTAGTTGCCGGAATGTCGCGCGGGCTTCGTCGCTGGGAACAGACTCGTAAGAGGTGTACAAATCGATGCGCTGGCATCCCAGCGCATAAGCCAAAAGGATCTCCGCATCCAATCGAGGCGACGAAGCCCCCCTCCGTTTCAAATACTGTGTCGTCCACTGGAGGAGCCGACCGATCGTCCACGGGCCTTCGTCAGCCATGCCATGATTTGAAAACAGTTGTCCAGCGACTACCGAGCCGGACCCTTGCGGCTTTCCCCGGGCTCCGATCCTCGTGAGGATTTACGAAATCAAAAAGGCGATCTTCAAAAGGTAAACGGAGCTTGCTTGCGTCTACAAATTCGCCAGCTTTTCCTCTTTGGCCACGTGTGACAACTTGGCCAATCTCCCCTTATGAAAACTTAAGCTACCAGGGATAGTTTGCAATTCGCTTCGTTTCCGCGGGTTGGCTCCCCTCGCAAGGGACGATCACCCATAGCGTCGGAAACCCGCTTGCCAATAAAGCCGGGAAACCTACCGGGGAACGAGGAATCGGCAGCTTGAGGCCAGCCTAACGTCCCCCTCAAGCACGCTCTTCTGCCGTCCCGAATGCGGCGCGCTGTTCCTGACGCTCGAAATCTAAGAGGGCCTCAATGATCGGGTCCAAGTCACCCGCGAGAATGGCATCCAATTGATAAAGCGTCAGGCCGATGCGATGATCGGTTACACGGTTTTCCGGGAAGTTATAAGTGCGAATTCTTTCACTTCGATCGCCGGAACCGATCTTGCTGCGGCGTTCGGCGGCACGCTTTTGCTCTTCTTCACGGCGGCAGAGCTCGTACAGCCGGGTCTTCAATACCCGCAGAGCCTTCGCACGATTCTTGTGCTGACTTTTCTCATCCTGAATGGAAACCACGATGCCGGTCGCCAAATGGGTAAGCCGCACCGCGGATGCCGTCTTGTTGACGTGCTGTCCTCCCGGACCGCTGGCGTGAAAGACATCCTCACGATAATCTTCCGGCTTCAGTTCAATTTCGATGTCCTCCGGCTCCGGAAGCACCGCGACCGTGGCAGCCGAGGTATGGATCCGACCGCGAGCCTCGGTTTCCGGAACGCGCTGGACGCGGTGGCCACCGCTTTCATACTGGAGCCGTCGGAAGACCCCCTCACCCTCCACACCGAGGATTACCTCCTTGAATCCGCCAAGCTCCGTGGGGTGCATATCGAGCACTTCGATCTTCCACCCCTTACTTTCGGCATAACGGCGGTACATGTTGTAAAGATCACGCGCGAAAAGGGCGGCCTCTTCGCCCCCGGTACCGGCGCGGATCTCCAAAACACATCGGTTGCGTTGAGCATCTTGGCCACCGGCCGTCAGGTCGATGAGTTCCTCCCAGCACTCATCGCGTTCCTGCTTCAAACGCGGGAGTTCAGCTTCGGCCAAGTCCCGTAACTCGGGATCCGAGCCTTCCAAAAAAGCATTCGCTTCGGCAATCTGGGCGTTTAGCTCCTTAAGCCGGCGATACCGGGTCACGACTTTCGCAAGCTGACCATGTTCGCGGACAATCTGCCCCATCCGCTCCGAGGAGGCCAATACCGCCGGATCGGACATCAATCGCTCCAATTCTTCAAATCGCCGGAGCTTTTCCTCAAGCTGCTCGCGGAGCGAATTTGTTTGCGTGGCCAAAAGAACCACTCCGAAAATAAGTTCCCTTTAAACTCGCGAGTAATGTCCTTGATTTATTCATCATTTTCATCGATTTAATAACGTAATGGGACACAACGACTCGCGTTTAGCCCATTCGCCCGCGCCCCTGCCAGCCACGCATGCTCTGGCACACCTGAGTCCGGCGGGCGGAAACACACGGCAATCATGCTCACAATTACAGGACTGCAAAGGCATGACACGCTACGTGCCGCTCCAGAAATAACTTCCGGAGTTTAAACCCGCCCAGCTCACACATTCCGACACGAATCTATCACTTTGATCAATATTCGTCGTCCTCAGGCAGCTCTTCGACAACCCGTTTTGGTTTCCTCTTCTGCAAGCTGGTGATTTCGGTGTTTGCGAACTTGCTCTGAAACCGCTCGATACGGCGGGCTGTGTCTACATACTTTATCTTTCCGGTAAAAAATGGATGACACATGCTACAAATGTCAACCTTCATTTCGGGCTTTGTGCTGCCGGTGACGAACGTGTTGCCGCAGCCGCATGTGACCTTTGTCTGAAAGTATTTGGGGTGAATACCGTCTTTCATGGCCTCCCTCTGCTTGGGCAAAAAGTTCCTCAATACGAAAAATATTCGCCCGTGAGATTGCAAGCGAATCCTATTGTTCAATGTTACGGCGTAAGCAAAACTCTTTAATATTCGATGGTTTTGTTAGACGATCTTTGTGCTTTTTAAAGTTTATTTATCTATGTTTATCTTATTAATCTTGTTGCCTTTCGGCACTTGCCAGCTTCACTAACGACCCGCCGAATTCCCTAGGAGCCTAAAAGCCACCAAAAACCAGAATTTTATCGTTAGGATTTACACTCGCTTCCCAAACCGTTATCCCCGCCACAAATCCCGCAATTCCCGGGCCAAAACGGCCATCAGTTAGGCGAAGATCTTTGGGTGGATCGGTGGAATTGCATTGAGAATACCCTGGCAATAATCCCGCAAATTCTACCCTAAAGCTCATTCTACGGTGTTAACACCAAGTGCTCCATCGTATACTAGGCCTTGCCGATTGCCAAGATCGGGAAATTTAACCCCGGATTGGTTGATCGATGCACCCAAAAAGCAAACAAGATAGCAATTCGTTAGTCCCCTACTTTTGATTGCCCAACCGAAAAACCTACCTTTGCGGTGGGAGCAAGCTTGCCCTTCCCGGGGGCCGTGGGAGCAAGCTTTGAGCAATCCGATTTAGAACTCCTTGCAAGCGGATTCTTTTGTCGAATGTCGAAATTATTAGCTTATTAGGCGCGGTTTGGCCCAATTTGTCGGAGCAAACCTTTCTTTTAGATATCGACCAAAAGGTACAGAAGCTTCCCACGCACTTCTTTGGGCTCGCGTTTGACACGGACTTTTGAGGGGCTGAGCACTCCGGTAGGACACCAAACACATCGTATTTCGGGGACACCTACCTAAATCCATCTTATGTCAGGGGACCTTTCGCTCTAAGGGAGGGTCGTCAGATGCTGGGGTTTCGCTTTGCCGGGGGAAGTATGTCACGGTTGATAAGTGCAGGTGCGTGGGTTTGCGCGTTGGGTTGGTTTACCCTTCCGTTTTCAATTAACTCAAGTCTTGGCAGCCAGACCGGCCCGGGGGACGTCGCCAAGCTCGTGGCCGAAGCCGGCGTAAGCGGCGGGCTGGTGGTAATCATCGGTTGTGGCGATGGACAAATCCTCACCCCTTTCCTGGGACGAACGAGCTTTCTAGTTCAAGGATTGGATACCGACCCGGCTCGCGTGGCCGAAGTCCGACGCCGCGTTTTTGAAGCGGGCGGATATGGGGCGGTGGGTATAGCGCCTTTCGACGGCGAAAACCTGCCTTATGTCGATGGTTTAGTCAATCTCTTGATCGTTCAGGATCCGGGCGGCCTAAAACCGGAAGAGATCCTGCGCGTCTTATGCCCGGGGGGAACCGCGTTGATTCGTCGGAATCAACGGTGGGAAAAGCTTTCAAAGCCTTGGCCCCCAGAAATCGATGAATGGACGCACTATCTCCACAACCCTTCGAACAATCCGGTGGCCAATGATCGGGTTGTGGGTCCGCCGCGGCGAATGCAATGGATCGGTGGCCCGCTTTATTCTCGGCATCACGATCGCATGTCAAGCATGCCTGCCGCAGTAACGGCAGGGGGGCGGCTTTTTTATATCATCGACGAGGCATCGCCGGTCTCCATCCTCGTGCCCCCCCGATGGACTTTAGTCGTCCGAGATGCGTTCAACGGCACAATCCTGTGGAAGCGGACAATCGAGAAGTGGCACATGCATCTGTGGCCGCTGAAAAGTGGTCCGGCTCAACTTCCGCGGCGGTTGGTGGCAGATCGGGATCGCGTTTATGTCACGCTGCGTCTCGATGGTCCAGTGGTAACCCTCGATGCACGAACCGGTGAGACTTTGCGGGTGTATGATCAGACCCGGGCTACTGAGGAGCTCCTTATCATCGACGGCATGCTTCTTGCTTTGGTCAATCCGAATATGCCGGAGCCACCTTTCGTGGATCCCGCGGCCATTAAGAATGCGTATCAGGGCCCATTTTGGGATGAAAAACCGCGGCACGTGATGGCGGTGGATTTGGAGAGTGGTCAGACGCTTTGGTCGGTCGAAACGACGGTTTTGCCGGTGACTCTTGCGGCGGATCGGTCCCGGGTGGTGTTTCACGACGGCGAAGCGGTGGTGTGTCTTGATCGAGAATCGGGAGCGGTACGTTGGCGATCGGAAGCGGTTTCGCGAGCGATGGAAATCCGCTCGTTTTTCGCCCCCACCCTTGTTTTGCATGAAGCTGTGATTCTTTTCGCCGGCGGGGAAATGGCCGGTGGACAAACCGGAGCTTGGTATAGCGGGGGGAAAGATACGATTGTCGCTTTGGATGCTCAGGATGGGCGAGTGCTTTGGTCGGCGGATCATCCCCCCTCGGGCTATCGTTCGCCTGAGGATGTAATCGTGGTGGATGGATTGGTTTGGTTCGGCGAAACTCTCAGCGGCCGTGCGGCTGGGGTGTTCACCGGGAGGGATCCGCGGACAGGGGAAATTCGCGTGAGTTTCCCCCCGGATGTTCAGACCTACTGGTTTCATCACCGTTGCTACCGCGGTCGTGCTACGGTCAATTACTTGCTCATGTCCCGAACGGGAATTGAGTTTATTGATTTTCGGGAAAAGCGGTGGCTTCCGCACCATTGGGTCCGGGGTGCCTGTTTGTACGGTTTCCTCCCCGCCAACGGCTTACTTTACGCCCCACAGCATCCGTGTGCTTGTTATCTGGAGGCCAAGCTTGCGGGCCTCTGTGCCTTGGCTCCCGGGGGCTTTCTACCACCGCAAACCGCGCCGAATTTGCCCGAAAACCGCCTGGTACGGGGGCCGGCTTACTCGGAGATCAAGCCGGCGGCAATCGATCCGGAGGATTGGCCCACTTATCGCCATGACGGTGCACGCAGCGGTGCAGCCAGCACGCAGTTGGCTTCGGAAATGGAGCCTGCGTGGGAAACACATTTAGGAGGGAGACTCTCGGCTCCGGTGGCGGCATTGGGAATGGTGTTTGTAGCCCTGGTGGATCGGCATACCTTGGTGGCGATTGATCAAGCAACGGGGCAGATCCGCTGGCAGGTCACGGTCGGCGGGAGGATTGACACGCCGCCTTCGGTCGTGCAAGGCCGGGTGATCTTCGGCTCGGCCGACGGTTGGATCTATTGTCTTCGGGCTGAGGATGGGGAACTCGCGTGGCGGTTTCGGGCGGCTCCTGCTGAGCGGCAATTGGTGGCCTTCGAGCAACTGGAATCCGTTTGGCCTGTGCCCGGATCGGTGCTTGTGCACAATGGGGTGCTTTATGCGGTGGCAGGGCGTTCGATGTTCCTCGATGGCGGCCTGCGGCTTGTGCGGCTGGATATGGCCACCGGGCAGCTTTTGTCGGAGACGGTTCTGGATGAAAACGATGCGGAGGCCAACCGAACACTTCAAGATTACGTCAGTTGGCTGAATATGCCTCCGGCTTTACCCGATGTGCTTTCGACGGATGGTCAGTACCTATACATGCGCTCACAGGCCTTTGATCTTCAAGGGAAGCGATTTCCCCTCCAGTCGATGCCTCGTGGTGAAGATGCCGATCGTGGGGCACCGCCGCCCGTTCAATCGCCGCAACTGGCCCATCTATTTTCTCCCACGGGTTTCCGGGACGACACCTGGTGGCATCGCACGTACTGGATGTACGGGAGCACCTTTGTCAGCGGTTGGTGCGGCTACTATTTGGCGGGGAAAGCCGCCCCGGCTGGTAGGATTCTTTGTTTCGATGATCGCACGGTGTACGGTTATGGGCGAAAACCCGAGTATTACCGCTGGACGACGCCTCTGGAGGACCAACTGTTTGCGACTGATAAAACCCTGCCGGAGTGGCCCAACGGCAATCTGCTGCGTCGCGGCCCGACGGTGGTTCGAGTCCCGAAATCACCGAGTCTCAATCCGGCCGAAAAACCGCTCACCGTCGAGGCGTGGGTGTTCGCCGAGCGACCGACCGGGGTCATCGTGGCTCATGGCGGCAGTGCCAGGGGTTATGTCCTCTACCTGGTGGGCGGAAGGCCGCATTGGGCGGTGCGCACTCAAGGGCAACTGGCGGAGCTGGGTGGCCCGGCACGGATTACGGGCAAGTGGACTCATCTGGCCGCTACCTTGGGGCCCGACGGATCGATGCAGCTTTATGTCGATGGAAAGCTGGTGGCAGAAGGAAAATCGCCCGGACTTTTGGACGGCAATCCTCAGGAGGGACTGGAAATCGCTTTGGATGATGGCAGTAAAGTGGGCCCGTATAGTGGAAGCTACGGATTCACGGGGCTCATTGACGAACTGCGAATCTATCATCGGGTGTTAGAGGCCACGGAGATTGCCGCGCATGCGGCCGGCGAACCCCCGGTACGAAAAGATACACGCGAAGATAGCGGAGCGGTTCTGAGCTTTTCGTTTGACCAGGGGCAAGCCACGGATCAGTCCGGTTGCGGGAACCATGGCACCGTCGAGCAGGCTTTAGTGGCAGAAGGTAAGTTGGGTGGAGCCCTCCGGTTTGCAGCCAGTGAGGTCGACTTTCTCGTGTGTTATCACTGGACGAAGTCCATCCCGATTTATGCTCGTGCTTTGCTGGTTGCAGGCAATGTGCTGGTCGCCGCAGGCCCGCCGGACTTGCTGGATGAGGAGGCGGCTTGGCGGTCAATCGATCAGCCTGCCACCCAGGAGCTGCTGGCCGAGCAAGCGGCGGCTCTTGCCGGCAATCGGGGAGGAAAGTTGCTGTGGATCGCGGCGGAGTCCGGCGAGCTACTGGGGGAACGGTCTCTAAAAAGTCCGCCGGTCTTCGATGGCATGGCGGCCGCTCGAGGACAACTCGTCATTTGCACGATGGATGGCAAAGTGTTGGCCTTCGGGCCGAAAAAGCTTACGGATTTTGCAAACCCGTGAAAAGAGACCCTTATCCGCCCCTGTGTGAAAAGGCATGAACCGGCAGATTGCTTCCCGGTTGCCCCGTGTAATTCAAGCCTTTTGAATGTGAGGGAAGGGCCCGAAAGCTTATCGTCTTTAAGCAGCCGCTTAATGGGCAGGGGATCTGCGTGGTGGGCTCTGGCCCCGGCAGCACGCCTCATCGGGTGAGGGGGGCGCACTCGAGCTTATGAGTGTTGGGAGGGTAACTTATGGGTCTTATCAGGCTAGCTTGTGTGCCTTGGTAGGGTACCGTTTCAGCTATGGTAAGGTAGCTTGAGAGCCTTAGGCAGCATCAGGGATGAGTGGGAAGAGAATCGAGACGGCGGCTCACCCGAGGTGTGCGCCTTGCCGGCAAAAGTTGATTGCCTTGATTGAGGGCGTGGATCACGTCTGTTATCGTTACCGGCTGAAGGCTTTTTTACCGGAATTGGAACGGCACTCCATCGAAGTCGAACCGCAGCCGATTGTTCGCGGCGTGCTTTCGCGAACGCGGCAATTGTTGCGATTGCGGCACGCAGACGGCACGTTTGTACAGCGGAAGCTTTTCTCGCTCCCCGAGCTTCTAGTTTTGCGGGCAATGACCCGGCGGCTTATTTATGACTTTGATGACGCCGTTTTCCAGCGCGATAGTTTCGCCGGAAAACCCCCCGAAAGCTACCAGCGCCGAGGGCGATTTCGTGCCACGGTAAAGCAAGCAGACCTTGTTTTGGGAGGTAACGATTATTTGTGCCAGCAAGCGCGGCGCTGTGCGCCAGCCGCCAAAATCGTGCGAATTCCCACCTGTGTGGATCCGCGGCTGTATTCCGAAGCCGAACATCGCCGTGTGGGCGCGAAAGTGGAATTGGTGTGGATTGGTAGCCGCAGCACGATGGCCTCCCTGATGGAATTGGGGGACCACTTGCGGAAAGCGGCGGCGATGATCGGGAGTCTGACGCTTAAGGTCGTTTGCGACACCTTGCCGGAGATTCCGGGAATCGAGGTGCGCGCTTGCCCCTGGGCCTCGGAGACGGAAGCCGCCGAATTGGCGTCGGCAGATATCGGAATTGCCTGGCTACCCGCGGATCTTTGGAGCCTGGGTAAATGTGGGTTGAAAGTCCTCCAATACATGGCCGCGGCACTTCCCGTGGTCGCGAATCCCGTGGGAGTTCACGGCGAAATGGTCCGGCCGGGAGAAACGGGTTTTCTGGCGGAAACTCCCGAGCAATGGGCCGAAGCCATCGCGCGGTTAGCGACCGATCCAGCATGTCGCCGGCAAATGGGAACCGCTGCACGCCGCAAAGTACAAGCCGAATACAGCGTGAACACCTGGGCGCCGCGCTTGGCCGGACTCATCACCCAAACGCTTCAACCTAAGCCAAACGCCTCCAAGCAAACTTGACACTCCCCCTCCCTCCTTCCTCACCCTCAGTGACCGATTACAATGGGCCGGCAGCGTGCACGCTCTTGAGGCGTTAAAGGATTCAAAGCAAGGGGGACAAATCACCGTACAGAGTCGCCTTGGACGGCGATGCCGAACAATCGGCCGAGAGACTCCGCGGTTTCACGTCGCAACTCGCACCCCGTAAACCCGCCGATCCGTACCCGCGGTTCCGCGATTCCGCAAAAGCTTCGCAACTTGGCAATCTGCGAAGATCGTCAAAACGCAAGAAATTTAGTATTTCCGAATCGATTTCTACGATGTCTACAGTCTCGCAGAAGAGAGCTGGGGCATGCAAAGGATCACGCAGGGATCATAAATTAGGCTACTCACAAACTAGTTTACTCAACAGCGCGGGGCAATCTTCCCGATGGACAAATCTTGCAGATTCAGTAATATCCCAAGCACAATCATCGCCTCTTGGTGATTCAAAAGCCACGAGGTCTTTCAGGCGTCGCCCTTAATTTCTCATAAGTCTCATCGGCAACACCGGGCGTAGTTTCGTAAGCAATCCCCCGTGTCATAAGCAACCCCAACCTTGCGGCCATTAAGCGATCGGCGGACTGCTGAGGGCAAGTTGTTCCAACTCCGCGAAAGTACGCGCACACTGCTCAATTAAGTGCTGGATTTCCGAAGAATTTTGATGGGTTTGGGCCGCGCGAATCACCTCGCGATGATACCACAACGTACCCTCGCGTCCGCCTTTCATCGCCTTCCAAGTGTCATCGTCTCCAATGCGTATCGCCGCAACAAGCGAGCGAAGATTATCCAGCTTATCGCACAGCACAATTCGAAGGGCTTCCAAAGATACGCTCTCTTGCAGCCGGCGGATGAAGGCTTCCTTTCGCTCGCGCCAGGGGGGCCGAGGTTCTTCAAAACTATCGCTTACCGCAAGAACCAAGTCGGCTACGTGGCTACCGAATCTTTTCTCGATTTCGTCCCGGGTCTCGAGGCCCCCTTGATCCTCCACCGCATCGTGGAGCAAAGCGGCGACCACCTCGTCTTGGCGACCACCATATTGAGCCACTAAACCAGCGACATTCAGCAGATGGCTAACGTAAGGGGCTCCCCCCAGCTTCCGCTTCTGCTTGCCGTGAAGCCGAACGGCAAATGCTAGCGCTTTACCCAAGTCTTCGGGATCGAAAGCACCTTCCTTCGACATAAAATGCTCCTCCCCGGCCGCCCGACCGATCCGCCTATCCTCCCCATCGGTATGGGCAGCACGGCAGCAAGCACGATCGGCTCGGCAACGCGTTGGCGGAAAAGCTCTCCAAGTCCCTGTCGCCTATCCATCAGCATTCCGCGACTAGGGAGCGCCCCAATCGGCCCCTTGCGCAATCCCTGGACCGCTTGTTCAATCCGTAGATCGGTAGCCCACTAACGCGCTATTTCTGCTACCTCCGGCTCGCTTTGAGCCTTGGTGGGGATTTTGACAGCAGGGGGAGCCGCCGCGACCGGCTCCAAACTCATTTGAATAAAGTAACGGATGGTGGCAGCGATCACAAAGAGCCAATTGAGTGTCAGGGCCGTTAGAACATATCCCAGACCGCCGGTCCCCTCGCCATAGGAGTGAAGTCCGCTGCCGAAGACGAAGTTGACACCGTACCAAGCGATGAGGATCGCGGTGGCCCCAAACACGGCTCCCACCGCCAAGCCAAAATCTGCCAGCATTCCTGCATATCGACCGTGCAAGATCGCAAGGTACACCAACAGGGCGATAAGTGCCCAAACTTCTTTGGAGTCCCAACCCCAGAAGCGTCCCCAGGAAACATCGGCCCAAAGCCCACCAAAAATCGTCCCCGCTGCCAGGAGCAATACGGCAACTTGCATCAATCGATAGATAAACTGGCTGAGCGATTCACAAGCCGCCGGGGGAAGCCACCGCCCGGTTTTTGCCCGCGGCGTTTCCTCCCCCATGGAGGCCGGTTGATCGGCGGAAAGCTCATCGCGCGGAGCGTGTGCGGCTGCCGTGACAACCGCCTCGTTGCCGGCTCGGTCGCGCACTCGATAGCGACCGAACAAGAAATATCCGAGCGAAAGATTTGCCAATCCCCACGCCAAAGCCCCGGCTCCGTAGCTAGCGGTGATGGTCAGCACATGCACAGTAAGCCAAAAGTTATCCCGCAGGACCGGCATCAACGGGTTGACATGCTTTCCGCTGATGGGCGAGTAGTACGCCACAAGTCCTGCAAAGACAGCAACGCCCGCACTCACCAACCCTAGGACGTTTCGGCAGTAGCAAAGGTGCTGTGCCTGGCGGAACTGGCCACCGCGCCAACTGCCCGGCAGCAGCCCCGGGATGGCAAGAATCGTCAAAATGGCCCGGGGAACAAACCACATGCAGAATACCAAAACCGCGATCCCCACTGCCCAAACCACCCAGTCGTTGAGCGACGGGAGGGCCATGCCGACCTCGGTCCGCGGAAATAGTCGGATCGCTGTGTAACCGTCTTTGGACCCATAGCGAACCATGGTCATCAGCCAGAAGACGGCAGCGGCTAAAACGGCTCGAGGCCCCAACAGCCCCCAACCGACTTTCGTCCACCAGTTCTGGGAAGCGTAAGCCAGGTCCTCCTCCTTCAACGGTGTTACCTCCGGAGAGCCGGGTACAGCCGTCAGACGCCAAGCCCGACGCAATGCGGTGGCGAACATCGGTTGCAAGACGAAATATAGTCCCAAGGCTCCTGTGATCAGAGCTACGAAAACCACCGTCTCAAACATGTTGGTCACGGGGGCCCAACCCGTGATGTACACCCGGAGGAAAAAGCCATAAACGATGAACGCCTGGGCCATCAGCAATAGGGTAATTCCGGACCAAAACATCGGTAGCCTTACGGCGCCGAAGGCCATCCCGAAACCCACCATCGCGATAGCCCCGAGGACCCAAGACCATAGAAACGGATCCAAACGGTGGTAATGGACCTCCGCCCAAAGAGTTCCGGGGGCCGGATACGCCGTAGCGGCGATCAATTCCTCGTCTCGCTGCTCGATGGGCAGGGCAGCACGGATCGGCTCGACGGCCTCGGCCAGACGCCGCAAACCGGCAGCAAGCTCCGCGAAAGCATGCGAAAGGGCCGTACCGTCGCCGGTTTCCAGCCACCGGCTATATGCCTCGGCTAAGCGAGAATAATTCTGCCGAACCGACTCGACCTGTGGCTCCGGGTAATCATTCAGGACCGCGGGCGAACCGGCCAGCAGACTTGTCAAACTCATCCAAACCGGCGACTCCTCGCTCGGATCCCGACGCACTTCCAACGCAGCCGGATCCAAAGCCGGCACCACGCGCAGAGCCTCCGGAGCTTCGTACAGACTTCGGTGCGCCCGGGCCGTGTAGCGCTCCAGATCGCGAGCACTGACAGCCAGTCGCAGCACCTCGGCTCGCAATTGCTCAAAGGCATTTTCCGGGAGCCCTTGTGGATCGAATCGCGCGAAAACCCAAGCCCTAATCTGCGCCGCTAAGGCCGCCGCTGGCGCCGCATGGCTGCGAAGCCTGGTAAAGATCGGCTCCAACTGCGCTGGGTCAAGCCGCGAGCCAATCATGCCGTGAATATTCCGCACTTCCGGCTCGATGGCCGCCAAATTTCGCTCCAAATCTTCCACCCAACGCACCAGCATCGCCTCGCGCCGAAGTACCGGTTGGGTAGATTGAAAACCGGCTTGTGCATCGCGCCACGAGCGCATCAACTTAACCGCGTAATCCCAAAATCTTCCCTCGATCACCCCGGCGCGACCCGGCTGAAAACTCAAAAACCGGTACAAAGTGTACGATTGATAAAGTCGCTGAGCACTTTGCTCCAGCGGGGAAAGACGCAGTTTTTCTCCCCGAGCCTCGGCCTGCTCGGATCGCTCACGGATTTGTTCAAGAAGCTCACGGAGTTTTTCCGACGAGGCTACATCCGCCGGAGATACCCACCGCAAATGGGCACCCTGCGCATCCCGGCTGGGCAATCCCAAAATCTCCGTCCGCAACTGTTCGTGCCCGGCCCCAAGAAAGGCAATCCGCTCCCATGCCTGCGGATAGAGCATCCAACTGAGCACAAGTTCACTCGCAGTAAACCGCCTCGGCTTACCATCGGGGAAAAGTTTCTGGGCATCCGGCGGCAGATTCTTCGGAGGATGAAGCGTTGGACTCGTTCGCCCACAGATGATCTCCACCGTCTGCCGCGCGAAGCTCACCAGGGGCATCACCCGCCCGTTGTAGAAAACCGGTAATGAATCCCAAGCCGTCCAATCAACAGCCCGTGTGCTGGGCTCCGCGGCAACCAGGGAATTCCCCCCGAGCACAACGGGCACAATCAGGGCCACAAGTGCACAGAAAGGGAGCAGGAAACTTCCCCCCACTGCCAAGATATAGGATCGGCTGGGCACAAGCCGCCTCCCGAATAGCCGCCGCCTATAACTTCCAAATGATCGATCCATCGAGCCTTCCGGCCTCCTCCGTATTTGCAGCAAGGGAACAACCCGCCTTATTACTTTCGATTCTTGCATGATATTGCCACCCATTTCAGCTTCTTACCCGACGAACGATCACGCCTTTCTCGATGGGAAAATCAGCTCGACTCTCAGTAGGATCAAATCATCTCGGCAGGTGCTAGGATTTGATTATTTCTGCCGGTGCTTGGATTTCCTTGTCTGTGCTTTACTTCTCTTTGCCGGTACTTACATTCGAGATCGATCGTGGCAAACGATTATCGGACGATAGCAAACCATCATCGGACGGCAGCCGAAAGCCGCGGCTGATCACCGAACGGTAGCCGGAACCTGCGGCACGGCGGCCTCCCGTGATTCCGTCTTCGCGGGAACCGCTTCCTCTTTTTGCTTCCGGCGGGGAGCGAAAAAGTATGCCTTCATGTAAAACATGCATGCAATCCCTAAAACAATCAGCAAGGCACCCAAGTATTTGAGTCCCCTACCGGGATCATAGTTAATGGTTAGCCAAGACAGGTAAAGCTCCTGCGTGGGAGTACGTCCACGAACCAACTGCTCGAAGATGGGCTCCCCCGGCCTAAATGGCCCGCGAAAGGCCTCCTGATAGACGCGGTACGTGCGGCCCGTCTTCGGATCGGCAACATTGATCGGCCGGTTCATCGAAATCCAAATATTCCGCGCAAGGGCCCGTCCGGAGTCCTGACGATCCAGAACATCGACCCGGCTTCCATAACTAGCGGGGGCCGAAGAGCCGGGATCCAATTTTCGCTCAAACTCGTGGAGGAAAAGCGAAAAACCTAACTCGATCGCTTGCGGTTGCAGGGTGAGTGAAACACACCGCTCTCGCCCCGCCACCGTGAGCTCCTGTCCCGGTTCAGGCCGCTCCACCAGGGGACTCGCGGGCATGGCTTCTAGCCAAGTCTCCTCGGAGTGTCCATCGACCGTCAGCCGGACTCGTGCAAAAGGACGAGTGGCCGCCATCCGCGACTTCGGGCCAAACGGGGCAGCTCGCAGCAGAACGCCGGGCCGATCATGGGGCACAAACTCCTCCACCCCTACATAAAGCGGTTGCCCACTTTCCCGAAAAACTTCCACCACCGCGCCGTCCGCCGGCAGAATTCCAACCTCTTGCAGCTTTCCGCGCGACCAAGCACGATAGTACAAGTGACCATCGACCCCCTGCATCACATCCAACCTTGGCAAGTGCGGCTTGAGGATCGATTGCCCTCCTTCGGCCCCCCCGGTGGCTTCGGCTCTCGCCCCGGCATCGCCCCTTTCCGTGCCGGCAGCCCCCCGACCCGAAGCATCCGGCTCGGTAACCGCATACCAAAAGCTGCCGAATAGCCCATACTCCTCCACGGGGCGGTTGAATTCCACCATATCCGCGAAAAGAAAAAGCCGATGGGGGAGCGATCGCTCCGGCTGGCTCCGGGAAATTAGGCCCTGGGTTGGTTCGGCGAGGACATCGAATACCAACCCCAGGAAACGCGGATTGAACTGCCGATAGCGGACCCTCAGAGGGGTGTCGCCCAAACGCACACCCGAAGGCTTGCGCAGCTCTTCCACCGAAAAGCGATAAACCTGCCCTGCCTGGTAAAAAACCACCTGACCCTCTGCCGACAACGCCCCCTGCGGCACCGTTCGTCGAAAGGCTTCCGTCTCGGCCCGTGATCCAGCAACCCAGAAAACGATCCGTTCCCCGCCGGGTAGTTCTTGGCGACTTCCCATGCCAAAGGTCCGATGGGGAGAATGAGGATCGGCAAACCCGCGCACTTCAAATGAAACCGTTTCCCACTGCTTCCGATCGCGGCTCACCCGTAACGTTAACGGCGGTGCGGGCTCCAATTGAGCATCGCTGAGATAATCGAGCACCTCGAGCTCAATTCCCTCCCCTTGAAAGACGATTCCCCGATCTCGAGGCACCAACCACCAAGGGAAGACACTCAATCGGGAATAGTCCCGCCAACTAAAGGGGCCACCGCGGAATGCCAACTCCATCGGCTTCGCATCCGCCGCACTCTCGACGGGTTGACGATCGGCACCAGGTCCGGCCCAAGGCCGGATTGCGATCGAAAATTTTTGAGCCTGCGTATATGCTAAATGAGCCGAATGCCCCTCGAAGACCGGCAACTGGGCATCGATCCCCCATAACATACTGAAGATGCAACCCACCAGCAGCACCAAAATACCCCCATGCGTAATCACAAAGCCGGTCTGATGCCGCTTCCAGGGCAAACGCACCAGTGCCGAAAAAAGCACGCTCAATCCCAGTAAGCTCACCAGCACGGTGAACCACCAGGATTGGTAGAAGCCAAATTGAACCGCTTCTGTACCCAAGCGGGTTTCGACAATCGTCGCCCAAGCCAGCACGATGGCTAAGGCCACAATGACCACAACGGCAAATCTGAGAGAAGCCAGCAAGTCAATCAGCCCAAGCGGCCCCTGAAGCCACCAGGGTTGATGCGGCTGACGAAGTCGCGGACCAAACATGCCACTTGTTCCTCGGAGCTGACCGACCACAAAGCTCTGCCACGGAGGCTCAACGCAATTGTTCAGCTCCTCATCGATTTATTCCTGGAGCGGGGCGACTTAATGGCTTCCAGGAGCCCCCCGAGAGCTGCCGGGAAAGTCCCTATACTTTATGACTCTTGTCATCAAATTTCGCAACTTTGTGCAACTTAAATTGTACAAATTTCGCACGGTAGTTGGAAAGGGGATCACAGTTGCTCCAAAATGTTTTGAGGCTCGACAATCCCGCCAAATCTAACGCGAGTTGACGGCACACACCCCCAACACAACCAAAATACCTCAAGCTCTGAGAACACCTTCCGTAGGGAAATCAAATTCTGTTTTGGCTCCTCACATGACGCACTAAAAAACCCATGACCCGCTAAAAAACCAATTTCGTGCCGGTTTCGAAAGGCGGTTCTTTCCAACAACCCACACCCGACAACTAACATAAATCCCGCAAACCGAAACCGAGCTTTCGTCTCGGCCATTATGGTAGCAAGCTTTCGTTCCGGCCCATTTTGCCAATTATAAGTCTATAGGTCTTATCAACTATAAGTCTTATCAACGATTTGCCAAAATCAGAAGAACGCCTTTCCGGCCTCGCCCGGGGCAAAGTAACACCCCCCAACTCGCACACCCGGCAAAAAATCATGTGGCCAAATAGCCGTGGAAGGGATTCGCACCGGGCTATTCCGTCGCGCGAGGCTCGGCCTACCACCGGCGCCTTTCCCCCGCGAAAGACTACGTGAGTGGAAGCTTGCCGTGGACGCCTGCTGCGAACGCAAAACCCTTCCATCAAAATCCGAAAGACGCATCTGCACAAAATCATCGCCGGTTTCTCCCTCAATCTCGTTCAGTCTTTTTGACTGAATGTGTTCAGTGGAAAAGGCCGTGCTCGTTAACTACAAGGCCGCGCTGGTTAACTAGTGGTAACGAAACCGTTTTGTTTCTAGCGCTTTCAATGGAGGAACTTTTTTCAGGTGCATTTGCTCAAAAAAAGGGCAGTAGGCAGGCACGGTCGCAAGCTACACATGAGGAGGAAAGCGGGCAGCAGCGGCAAAAGATCGCTTGGCCGCGGGTTGCAAAGCCCGCTCTTAACCAGTGCTTTGTTTACCCGTGTTTTTTTAACCGGTGCTTCTCTTGATCAATGCTTTGCTCGAGTACTGCTTTAAGGTTGGCTTGCGGCATTTCTGCCACCGTGCTGAGATTGTGGGTGGGCATTCCGGAGGCCTGTTGCAACGGGCATATGGGGACGATAGATTTCTCGAAACCGGCCGAGATTTTGCGGAGCATTACTGGTTTGAAACCCTGCGGTACCCAGTTCGGACACAGATAGGCACGAATACCGCACCTAATTGCGGCCCAACCAGTCCGAGTTTGCGGCGTTGCCGAAGTTTGTTTGCGGCCGCTTGATGTTCGCCGCTTCGCAAAGTTAATCCGCGGATTTCCGAGTCAGTGTCCTCGGGGACAACGTGCAACTGGGGATCATTTTCGAATCGGCTTCAGGTGTCCGTTAGCATTTCTTTACGAGATCAATGAAACTGACGCTGGAATAACATCCTCTCAGCGATTGGCTGGAAATAAAAGCCCTGGCTGCCAATGAAAACCTTCTTAAGGAGGAGCACGCATGTTTTGCCACCTGGTACTCGGAGCGGCTTTGGTTGGATCGGCGGGTCTGGTGGAACCGGTGGGCCAGGACTCCGAAGAACAGATCAACCCGGTGCCACGACTGCAAGTGCCCGGGGAAACGATCCGGCTCAGTTTCGAGCAGGACACGGCCGGCTTTCGCGCCATGAACGAATGTACCTTAAAAATCGCTGGTGGCGTATTGGTGGTCGAAAGCCAGGGCCATGACCCGTTCTTTCACCGCGTGGTCGACTCCCCGGCCGAATGGCATGCCGTGACGATTCGACTCCGCACGCAAGTGTCCGGTGCGGGAGCCGTGTATTGGTCCACCCCCCGTTCGCCCGGGTATGATGAGAGCCGCGTTCGGAGCTTCCGTCTCGAGGCTGACGGTCATTGGCACGAATACCGAGTCATCATCCCCACTCCCGGGGGGCTCAAAAGCTTGCGGATTGATCCGGGCACTGCTCCAGGAATTTTCGAAATCGCTTGGGTCCGCATCGAGCCTTTCTACCCGCATCCCCTGGCCTTTGGACCCGTGAAAACCTCTGCAGATCACGTGGCACTCCCGCTGCGGAATCTGTCCGAGCGCTCGGTCGCTTACCGATTCCAAGAAAAGTCTTTTACCCTGGTCCCCGGAGGCGAGGCCGTCCTGTCGCAGCCCCTGGTTCGAAGCGCACCTCTGGAGTTGGGGAGCTTGGAAATCACCCCAGAAGGATTACCCCCGCTCAAGCGATCGATCTTCGTTTACCACGATGATTGGGCAGTCCGTTGGGTGGATTGCCCGGCGGAAGAGCCGGCACCATTCCGCCTCCAGTGGGCCGACGGATTCAACTTGCTGCGGATTCAGCAGTCCGGAAAAACGTTGGCGATCATCGGGCCCATTGCGGCACCTGGCTCGCCGCTTGGACCCGGGCTCATCGACAAGCTGCCTCCACTAAGCGGTAAACTCGTGGGGGCTACCCTTCAGTTGGAGGGCGATGAAGTCGCCGCCCGAGTGACCGTCCGCGGCCAAGAAATCCACTTCGAGCTAAAGGGCCGACGCGTGATCGAGGGTCCTGTGGTGCGGTTTTTCGGCGGCTTGGAGCAGGGACTTTTCGCCGGACTAGAGTACCTCGGCAAGAATGAACGCAGCTCTTCGAAGCTTGATATTGAAACCGAGGAACATATCCGCTTTGCCCCGGATCGCCTGAAAGTGACCATGCCCTTGATGGGCTTCGTCACTGACCAAGGCGCGGTAACCCTTACCTGGCACGATATGACGTTGCAGCCGATCTACGCCACGCCCAATTTCTTCGATGGCACGCCGGATCATCGCTTCTCGCTCCGGGGGGAGCGGATCGAGGCGGTGCTGCGGATTGCCTCCGGCAACTTGGAGGATCAAATCCTGTGGTACCTCACGAAGTTCGGTCTGCCGGAGTTACCTCGCCGGCCCCGCAGCCCGCAGGAGCAAGCAGCTTTATGTCTTTGGGCCCTTACGGAAGGCCCGCTGCGGAATGCCGAGGGTTGGGGACATTGTGTCGAACCGAATTGGCGGCGGCAGTTTTTTGTCGATATGGCCTCGACGGTCTGGGTTCTTTCGGGCGAGCTTCCCGAAGTGCCGCAATTGGTTCCCAACGGGGCCCATATCCCCAACGAAGTAGCCTATCTCCTCACCGGTCGTGCCCAGCAGTGGCTCACCTCCCTCAAGCAGCAAGCCGAGCATTTGATCCGCCAACAACAGCCGGACGGCTCGTACCGTTATCGGGGCGAGTTCGCGCGGGGCCATTTCGAGGATACGGCGAGCGGTCACTGTGCCCGACCGGCTGCTGCCCTGCTGGAAATTGCCCGATTGACCGGCGATCAGCGCGCTCTAGAAGCCGGGCTAAAAACCCTAGAATTCATGAAGCGATTCCGAACCCCGCGGGGGGCCCAGATTTGGGAGATTCCCCTGCATACTCCCGATATCCTGGCTTCGGCCGAATTAGTGCGGGCTTATGTCCGCGGCTACGAGCTATCGGGCAATGCGGAGTATCTGGCCCAGGCCCGACGCTGGGCATTATCCGGTGTGCCCTTCGTGTACCTTTGGGGAGAATACCCTGTGATGAAGTATGCCACAATCCCGGTGTACGGAGCCACGCATTGGAAGGCGCCGAATTGGATGGGACTACCCGTGCAATGGTGCGGCCTGGTATACGCCTATACCTTGACGATGCTTGCTCCCTACGACCGCACCGTGGATTGGAAACATTTGGCGCAGGGAATTCTGATTGCCGGACAGCAAATGCAGGTACCTCGCGAAGAGGGACCAAACGCGGGGCTACTGCCGGATGCCTTCGCGCTGCGGGCTCAGCGCCGCCAAGGACCGATGATCAACCCGTGCGCCTTGGTGAGTTTGGACCGCGCGCTTCGGGGCGAATTAGAACGCGTAGCCGTGGCGATCCACGGTTCCCGTCGTGTGGTGGCGCCATTCCCTGTAGAAATCCGTGATGGGCAAGCGATTGTCCGGGGAAAACCGGGGCTGAAGTACCAGGTGATCATCGATGGAAGTCGCATTGTGGATGTGGAATCTACCGGCGAAGATCGAATTCCCCTCGATTAGCCACCTACGGTTGCCTTTGCCTCGCCGTCTCCCGCAGGCCCGCTTTTGCCCGGCCCTTGGATCGAAACGAAACTCAGGCTCGTAACGGGAGCTCCAACACCCGCGGTCCTCCCCGCGGTGTGCGGAAACTCCCGATAGTGGCACGGTGGAAGCGATTAGGGATTCGTCCTCCCCGCGGTGTGCGGAAACTCCCTTACGCCGCACATCACAGTCGGAACGCATACTCCGGAAGTTATGGCCTAGCAACAACCAATCGCGGAAACCGCAGGGTGTAGCAGCTCCTCTAAGCGTCGAGAAACGTTATCTGGTGCCCTGGAGCGATCTTCCCCAATCCGGAGCCCCTCCACGTCACTGAGAAAAACTCGGTTGCCGGTCTGCACGACTTATGCTCTATTTCACAAAGCCCTGATACTTGCCCGCCCGACTCACCTCATCGACTCAAACTCTTTCTCATCCTTGGGGATTTCGCGTCCTGGACCCCCGATTTTCGAAGGTGGTTCGGCTCCTCCCCAGCCTTCAACCTTCCTTCGCTCTGAGCACTGGAGAGGCTGCTATTCGGCAAACTTTACGCCCGTGCATTCACGGAAAATCACTCGCGGAAGGGCTTCCGCTTCGTCCGGCTCCCGCAGGATGTCCTGGAGCCAGCAGCCCTCGACAAAAGCAGCATGAAAGGCAGCCCGGGGAAAAGCCTTAAAACTATCTTGGTCGATGAAAACCCGCAGTCCACCCACATGAATATGCCGCGCATAAGCCACGGTAAAATACGATGGCAGGGTACTGAACTGCGTGTCGCGCGCATCAGAAGTCGTCCGCCGGCCGCCGATATGCTTTCGCCGTTTGCTTTGATCGACCGGTTCGCGGACTCGGAACGTAATATTGCGGAGAACCAAGTTTTCAATCGGGCTTTCCGGCATCCCTTGGATCAGGGCACCCACTCCGCTGGTGATCGTGATATCGCTGAAGGTGAGATCACGGATGCGACCGATCGCCGAATCGGGACTACGCCTCTCAATATCCACGAAGATCGGAAACATCGAACGCTCCACATTTGTCAGGCCGCGGGGCACGGGGTTTTCGATGTCGATCTGCGAGAAACTGATTCGCTCCATGGTCCCGCCGTCTTTCATGTAAAGACCGATCCCCACAGTCGAATTTCGGATCGAGCAGTTCGCCACGTGTACGTTCCGAAAATCGCCGCTTGATTCCGTCCCGAGTTTTACGGCCGTGGCCACCGTCTCAAGCGTGCAATTGGTAACCACCACACTTTCACAAGGCCGCCTGTCGGCTGTTTTCAGCACGATGCAATCATCCCCTGCCACAATGTGGCAATTGGCGATTCGAACATTTCGGCAGGAAACCGGATCAATCCCGTCCGAATTGGTATGATAGTAGTGGTTGAGTATGGTGAGCCCATCGACAAGGACGTTCTCGCAAAAACGCAAATGGATCGTCCACGAGTCGCTATCAAACACCTTGAAACCCCGCAGCACGACATTCTTACAATTCTCGAAACGCAGGATTCCCAAGCGAAACGCCGGGATAGGAAGATCGGAACCGTCAGCCAGCCGCCCCAGAGGTCCGCTTCCTGTGCCTCGCATGCCCCCAGGCCCTTCCACCGTGATGTCCTCCGCATCGGAGGCCACCAAAAGACACCGGGCCAGCCCCGCGTAAGCCGACTCATCGGGAATGCTGACCAGCGTGGCCCCCGCATCCAGAAAAAGCCTCAAGTGGCTCTTAAGCCTTAAGCTCGTGCAGAGGTATTGGCCGGCACCGTTATAAACAGTACCTCCGCCCGCCTCAAAACAAGCGTTAATTGCCGCCTGGATTGCCGCGGTATCGTCGGCTTTTCCATCACCTTTTGCCCCGAACGTTCGCACATCAAAGACCTCGCCGGCAAGGCACCCAATACCCGCCACAAAAACCCCAAATATCAGAAAAATCCCCAAGAAGACTGGCCGCACTTTTTTCGATCTTCCGGTCATGGTCTAGCCTCCCTAGAGAAGGGTAATCCGCCGGGTATTTCGAAGCTTCTTTTTTAAGGTGCTGAGTGGAATCCGTGCGTGGTCCTCGGCCTTCCCAAAAACCTAGACCCGATTGGCCCCGGCTAATTCACGCGATTTTTCCCCATGCAAGTAAACTCAAGCATTGCGAGTAAGCTCACGGTGCAAGTCAGGCTTTTTGTTTCCACCCTTGATTTCCACCCGCCGACCTCTATTTCCACCCCCGTGAATTTGGAATGGATCTGCGCCGTTTTCCGCCGGGAGTGATCTTCGCACCGGGCCAGCATCCATGGAAGGGCCCCCAGCCCCAAGGCAGCGTAGACCTCTTCAATCCGCTTCCACCCGAAAGAGAGGTCTCAAGTTGTTGAATGCGTTGGAGTCTCTTTGATCCCGGACGCGCGGAATAGGACTTCGTCCGGCAACACCTGCCTTCAATCCCCCTATTTGCGTAAAAAACTCGCGGTTTTTTAGAACGACCCGCTTTAGTGACCGGCGTCAACACCCGCAAGCGCCCAAAAGAAAGATGCCCCAACTGTCTCTTTAACCACGAGACCCTTCAATCCCGGGAAGGGCCGAAAAGAAAAATCGGAAACCGCTGCGGTCCTGAAAACTCATTAAAAAAACGTGAAAAAGACGTGATAGCCTGTCGTTGAGGTGATACCCTATCGCTCGGTGCCCAAAGAGGGGAGACTATCTCGAGGCGCAGAAAAAGAGAAAACCGGTGGGCCTTTAAATGCCGCACGGCACACAAACGGAGAGGTATCCAAAGCTAAAAAGCGAAAGATTGAAAAGCCGAAGCTTCTTGCCCCCAATCCGGAACCAAATTTGCGGAATGAGCGACGGCAAGGCTTTCGGAAAAAAGCCCCCGAATCGAGGAAAAAACTACCAAGAAGTTACAAGAAGTTGAGGGAGAGAATCCCGAGAGCAAAGCCCTTTCCGGACCTCAAATCCCTAATCTTTGAGAAGAACATCCACAAAAGGATTCCAGAGCGAGGGCGACGGGACTCGAACCCGCAACCACCGGATCGACAGTCCGGTACTCTAACCAATTGAGCTACGCCCCCAAATCACGCGTCCTAAATTGTCAAATACGCGGCCAATGACGTTTGGCAGTAGTTTCACCCTATCAACTTTTATTTGTTCTTTATATTTGTTCGATCAATTTGTTAGATGGCTTCTCATTAATTCGTTTTAATTCGTTATGCCTGCAAGAATTCGTTATCCCTCACTGAATGCGTTATGGATCGTTCGGCACCAACCAAACCGATTCCTGCTTACCGATGAAATTCTATACCGCAATCAGAGGTAAATTTCAACTACCTCCTTTTTACTCCTTTTTATTGCAATCCTATGGAGACATCCAGAAACGATACCACCTCCAAAAGACCAAAAAACCGCGCCTTTACCCTATCTTAACCAAATTCACGCATCTGCCTCGTTGCACCCCATATTTCAATTAGGTCTAACGCATTTATTCGCCATTTAGAAGAAGCATCCCTTCCAAAAACCCCTGCAACAAGCCACTTTAACAATCATGCACTATCTAGATCATCTTTCATAGGCATATTTGCCATCTCACTTATTAACTCCACTAAAACTAATTGATTAGGTGTCAAGTCCGTAATCAGGCGGATCGGATTTGTTACCCCAGGTGTCTTTTTTGTGAGGAACCGAGCCTTTTCGCCAGATTTTCCTCCGGGTTAACCCACACGAGGGGGGCCGAGTTTACCCTACGGACCTAACACCTTCGGAAAGTCTTTCCCGTCAACTTGCAAAAATCACCATATAGCGAGTAATCTAAGTCACTATTCGTTCAAGACGCGGTTAACCTGTCGGCTTGCTGAGATTGGAAGCCAAGCCACCGCTTGGAAGAAAGCCACCCCGCCAGTTTAAGCCCCTCATTCAAGGGCCATGCCCCAAAAGCGGCAGACGGGAATCGAACCCGCGACAACCGGCTTGGGAAGCCGGTGCTCTGCCTGCTGAGCTACTGCCGCAACGATCCTGAAGCGCTTCCAATTTTACCACGCGGTTTCCGCGGCGTTCAAGTCCTCCGACGAACGACCCGTGCCACCTTTTGAGCCGGGGAGCCGGGATGAACTCAAGCCGCGGG
>OGCI01000843.1_pt1 | contig 30347 bp, 26 predicted proteins | sample 1570021 | NCBI WGS metagenome assembly OGCI01 (sample SAMN06264664, study PRJEB24512) | hot springs metagenome | isolation source: Hot spring water | place: South Africa: Tshipise | collected 2015-06-21 | reverse complement strand
CTGGTTGGAGAGTGGTACAACACCGCGGTCAAGGTAACCCTCACAGCAGAAGATGCTCACTCTGGTGTAGCAAAGACCTACTACCGTCTTGGAACGGAGGGAGACTTCGAGGAGTACTCAGAGCCGTTCTTCGTCACATCTGACGGTGAGAAGACAGTCCAGTTCTACTCGAAGGACAACGCCTCTAACAGGGAAGCCACAAAGTCCGTCCAGTTCAAGATAGACCGCACCGCTCCCTCCACCACAATCTCTCTTGACGGAGAAGAGGGAGACGAGGGCTGGTACATCTCAGATGTTACGGTCACACTCACAGCTTCTGACGCCAACTCAGGTGTTGCAAAGACCTTCTACGCGATAGGTGATGGAGAGTTTGCGGAATACAGTGAGCCCTTCACCATCACGGATGAGGGAACCACCACGATCCGCTACTACTCGGTTGACAACGCGGCGAACACCGAGAGCGTTAAGTCCGAGTCCTTCAAGATAGACAAGACCGACCCGGTGACATCCTCTGAGGTAACAGGAAGCCACGAGCCCCCAGACCCGGAGGAGCCCCCGGTCGGACCGCCCATACCGCAGTACGGCAACAAGCCTGCTGGAATAGTGGCTGAGGTCAGCATCCACACCACGGACAAGTGCTACTGGCCGCCCCGCTGCACCAAGGGAGCGCTCGTCGGTGCTCCTGTAAGGGCGTTCGCGGTCAACAGCGCTCAGTTCATCTCGATATTCGGAAGGCCTCAGCTTCCTCCCAAGAGGTTCGCTCAGGTCTATGAGAACGGACCGGCTGTTGCCGAAGGCACCACCAACTCACAGGGCAAGGTGACTCTCGGTGTGCCGAAGGTGGCAACCTACCTCGTGATAGTCAAGTACACGGATCCCTGCGGTAAGACCGTTTATGCAGGCAAGTACGTGAGGGCAAAGCAGTTCAGGAAGGACATAAACAATGACGGCCTCAAGGACACCGCAGAGATCAAGATGCGCGTCCACAGGGTGAAGAAACCCAAGTACAAAGCCCCCGTTGAGTGGGAGGTGGAGCCGGAGGAGGAGACGGACTGGTTCATGGATCAGGCGCTTGTCAAGCTCACACCGAGCGACAACCTCTCCGGAGTGAGGGCAACCTACTATGACGTCTCACAGAGCGAGGAGCCCACTATCCCCGAGACCCTGGGAACCCCGAATAACGAGGGAGTCATCTCGATAGTGGTCAACACTCAGGGCGTCAACTACGTGAGGTTCTACTCGGTTGACAGAGCCGGAAACACCGAGGAGGTAAAGGAAGTCGTAGTCAAGATAGACAAGGATGCAGACGGTGACGGGGTCTATGACAACGACGATTTGATGGATAACACCCCCGGATTCGAGGAGTACCAGGGTTGCCCGACCGGAATAGTGAACTCTGTCGAACTCCACATAGTGGACCAGACAGGTCAGAGGACAGTGAACACCAAGGAGCCCCTTGCAAACGTCCACAAGAAGGTGTTCGCGGTTACCTCAAGCCAGTTCATCAACCAGTTCGGCAGCTCCAACGTCCCGGCGAGCAGGTTCTTCGAGGTCTATCAGTACGGAACCGAGTTCTCATCAGGCTACACCAACCCGCTCGGCACATGCGCGCTCGGCGTGCCGGGAGTGGGCAAGTACCTGGAGATCGCAAGGTATTCAGATGCGCAGGCTGGACAAACGGTCTACGCCGGAAGGTACGTGGAGGCAAACGACTTCGAGGACTTCATCAACAAGGACAGGGTAAAGGACACCGCGAACACCAAGTTCCAGATCATAAAGACAATCGGAAAAGACAAGCAGGGTAACATCACCGCAAGGATACAGGCAGGCCAGTCGGTGATAATAACCGGTTCTTTCCTCGAGATAATCTACCCGGACTTCAACGTGTTCGAGATCAACCCCGACTTCTACCCGGTCATACTCACAACCGACTCGGAGTGGGAGGTTGACATAAGCGTCGACGCGCCTGAAGGCTATCAGATCGTAGGCGATGCCCACATCCAGGATACGCTCAACAATGAGACCAAAGCCTATGTCTTCCAGCTCGAGGACCTCCATTCGCCAGACCCGAACCTCAAGGTGACCGTCAAGACCCTCCACAATGGAGAGCGGAAGACCACCACCTTCACCATGTGGGGCAAGAAGAAGGTGGTCATGGACAAACTCATCAAGAAGGCTTTCGAGAGGAACACCTCCTACCTCAAGGCTCTTGCTCAGAAGAAGAGTTCTGCCAAGCCCTCTATCTGGAACAGAATCTGGCAGTTCATAGTGGGAATCTTCACCTGATGCCCCCACCAAAGAGAACCACAAAAAGGCGCCCCGACCGGGGCGCCTTTTTCACTGCGTTCTTCAAAGATAAATGAGCGGGAATATAATTAATAATAAGAACGATAAATCCTTTGGGTTTCGCTGAGGGGATGATACCCATGAAAATCGATTCATTCTCCTTCGGCTCAATAGCGGTTGATGGCAGGAAATATAAATGCGATGTGCTCATTCACGCTGACGGCAGCACCGAAAAGCGGAAAGGCGGGCTTCTGATGTTCGGCTCCCACAGGATAACAAAAGAAAACGTTGAAAGGCTGATTCACGGGAAAACGAAACCGGATTTAATAATCATCGGTCTCGGCACCGCAAGCGCAGCCCGAGTAGATGAGGACGCCAAAAAATTGGCTCTCGATCAGAAAATAGACCTTATTGAGCTCCCCTCCAAAGAAGCGGTGGAAAAACTTAACAAAGAATGGGAATCAAAAGACAGAAAAGTAGCCGCCCTGATTCACGTGACATGTTAACAACTTGATTAATTTTTCCTTCGCTTTCCCCTGCCGTGCAAAATGCATAGTTCGATGAAAGACAACCGCGAGAGAGGCACGAAAGTAAAAGTTGGCTGTTGCGGATTTCCCGTATCCAAGAATGAGTACTACGCCAGTTTTCCCGTTGTGGAGATACAGCAAACGTTCTACCAACCTCCTGAAATAAGAACCGCCGAAAGATGGGAAGCAGAAGCGCCGGAGGGTTTCGAGTTTTTGATAAAAGCATGGCAGGTCATAACGCATAACCATACCTCTCCTACTTATAGGAGGCTGAGAAAAGGTCCCGGAAAGCCAGAAAACTACGGCTCCTTCAAGAATACCCACGAAGTGAAATCCGCCTGGGATCTTACCAGAGAGTTCGCGGAAGCCCTCGGAGCGAGGTCCATTCTTTTTCAATGCCCCGCGAGTTTCTCTCCAAATAAGGAAAACATCTCCAATATGATGGATTTTTTCAAATCAATCGAACGTGGAAATATGAAGATTTTCCTGGAATTAAGAGGCTTCTGGCAGAAAGACCAGGTGGAATCAATATGCAAAGAGCTCGATGTTACTCCTGCTTTAGACCCTTTCTCAACAGAAATCCCCGAAAGTGAGATATGCTACTTCAGGCTTCACGGCAAGAGGAATTACCGATATGAATATACGGAGGAAGACCTTACCGAGCTTGCATCCTTCTGCTCTAATTACAGCATGGGTTACTGCCTGTTTAATAACATCAGCATGTTTTCGGACGCCAGACGTTTCTTGGACTTGCTTGAATGTCGGATACGCCCCGCTCATCAGGACAGGTAGCAAAAAATATGAAATCCTTAAAGGGACAATAACGGATTGTTAGCGCGTGAAAACATATACCTGTGAATTGAGATTATCTTAAGTAAGCCTAAACGTTATCCCTGCGCCCAGATAACAATTCCGGCAGTGAAGCATCGCTTTCCGTGATAAGTATTGATTTGATATTATAGATATAATATTATGGTCATAATATTTGATTGAAGTCCGTTATCCACAGGGAGGTTAAAAATGGCGGCGGAGCCGAGTGAAGAGACATACAGACGTCTTGCAGAGCACCTTGACAGAGCCCACGCCGGCGCTCCGATGTCACCGTATCTGATCGAGATCCTCAAAATCCTCTATCCGGGAGAGGAAGCAGATGTCGCGCTTCATCTCGAGATATACTCAAACAAAACACTGGACGAGATCACATCATCCGTTCCGGAGAAAGCGGACCGCCTAAGGGAGATACTCTCGCAAATGGCAAAACGCGGCACGGTGCTTACAGTGCAGAAACCCGGAAAGGAAAGGACATACCGTCTATTGCCCAGCGTTGTCGGGTTTGCAGAAGTACCTTTCCTAAAAGGAGAAGATACCCCAGAGAAAAGAAAACTCTCGCAGCTGTGGCGTTCATACCTGGAAGACCGTTTCGGGGAAGAGCTGGCTCGCGGCATTCCCCTTATAAGAGTCATACCAATTGCTGAATCACTCGAGGACACATCGGAAGTTTTACCTTTCGACGATATCGCGGAAAAACTTGAAAAAGTCTCCTACCTTGCCGTGGGTCACTGTCCGTGCCGACAAATGGCAAGGAACACTGGCGAAGGCTGCGACCATCCAACTGAGAGATGCCTGCATTTCGGCACGCTTGCCCAGTATCTTGTGGAGCAGGGAATAGCAAGAAGAATCAGCAAGGAAGAAGCTTTAGAGATACTCCGCAAAGCAACCGAAGAGGGCTTGGTCCATGTATGCGACAACCTGGAGGGTCATATCCGAACGATCTGTAATTGCTGCCCCTGTTGCTGCGCCTTCTTCAGGGCGCGAACAGACTACGGCCTGCACACCCTCTCCAAATCTAACTACGTTGCAAGGGTCGAAGCGGAATATTGCACAGCCTGTGGCACTTGCGAGGAACGCTGCCCGGTGAACGCGATATCACTTGAAGGCGGTACGGCGGAGGTTAACGAGAATCTATGCATAGGATGCGGGATTTGCACGCCAACTTGCCAGGGTGATGAAGCGATTCGACTTCACGTCCGCGACGAAGTATCTCCCCCGCCTGATTTGCAAACCTTCATATCGGCAAGGCTGAAGACTTGAACATAAACCAACGGTATCGCCTATTGTTTCCTCGCGATTGAAGGAAGGGCTGACAGCGCAGGTATCATGCGGCGTCCGATTAAGAATAACCTGCTCTCCGCAAACTTGGCAAAAGCGCCAAAATTTTCTGAACCGTAAGCGTTTGTCGAATAGCCTCCGGCAAGAGCGCCCATTCTTTGGGGGTGAAAAATTTGAGCACAAAACTGGCACGTAAGGAAAAGAGCCACGAACGCATTCTCGCTGCTGCTTGTTCGAAGCTCAGAAAATCCGGGCTTACCGGGATAACAGTGAACGGTGTGATGCGAGATGCCGGTATGACTGTTGGTGGTTTCTACGCCCACTTTCCCAATCGACAAACCCTTCTGGCAGAAGCTCTGCGCTCGTCACTTAATAATTCATTTCTCCGTCTTGAATCATTAGCTGCAGGAAGGCGCGGGTCACGGTGGGTCCTTTCCATTGCGCGCGCATACCTCTCCCCCGAGCACAGGGATAACCCCGAGTCAGGATGCCCCCTGCCAGCAAGTCTCGGAGAAATACCGCGCTCGGGCGAGACTGTGAAGGATGTTCTTGCAGAGGAAATGCAAAGATTCCAGGATGTGATGTCTGAGCATTTGAAAGAATCGGGTGTACCCAATAACAAAAGTGAGGCGCTTGCCTTAATCTCTTTAATGATAGGGGGCATATCTCTTTCCCACGCCCTGCGGGGTTCACCTTTATCGGATGAGGTTCTTAAATCCTGCCGCGACCATATTGAGCGCTTCATTCGTTCGAAGAGGGCGACAACGGACAAGAAGTAAAACTCTTCAAGAGAAGACCTGACATGCATGCATTGCCATAAAGCTGTATTTTCGGCTTCCCAAGCTCGCGCTGGCGGCTTTGAACGGCCACACGCAAACGACCAATGAGGTTTTCATCCCATCAAAGAACCGAATTAGAACAAGAGGCGAAACAAGTCAATTATTTATAGCGCCTGATTGTGCTGCTTATGCCGTCGTGCGGGGGGCCATCACTGGTTCTGCACCCAGTAACGAGTTTGGCGCTTTGCGGGAAATTTGACGTAAGTGGTGGGCGTTACTGGATTTGAACCGCCCCACACTCCGAACACCCAAGAGCGCATTCCAAGTCGCATAGTTCCCCAACGGAAGCACAAGGCGCACAAAGCCGCTGTTCGATGCTCCTGGATTGTCAAGCGTATCGCGTCGTGCGGGGGGCCATCACTGGTTCTGCACCCAGTAACGAGTTTGGCGCTTTGCGGGAAATTTGACGTAAGTGGTGGGCGTTACTGGATTTGAACCGCCCCACACTCCGAACACCCAAGAGCGCATTCCAAGTCGCATAGTTCCCCAACGGAAGCACAAGGCGCACAAAGCCGCTGTTCGATGCTCCTGGATTGTCAAGCGTATCGCGTCGTGCGGGGACCCATCACTGGTTCTGCACCCAGTAACGAGTTTGGCGCTTTGCCGGAAATTTGACGTAAGTGGTGGGCGTTACTGGATTTGAACCAGTGACCTCCTGCTTGTAAGGCAGGCGCTCTCCCGCTGAGCTAAACGCCCGGAGTAGAACTTATGAAGAACTGATATTAACCAGTGCTACAGCAAGCATTATAGTAAAACAATCGCCCGAGCATCACAACCTACAAGAAGTGTGGGTCTGCGAACAGAAAAAGTTTTGTAAGTGAATACTCTAAAACAAGCATTCCAATCCAAGCTCAAACACTTCAAACACTTGTATCTATCATATTACTTCTTGAGCATAGGTGTGCGCTCGCTCTCGATCACCGCCTCGAAAGCCTCGGCGTATGCCTTAAGCAAAACACCGAATTCCGGCTTTTCCCCTGGAACTATGAAGCCAGTGGTCGCTCCGAGCTTCACGAGCTCGAGAGCCACTTCCCTTCTGTCCATCTCAGGCCTCCGGTCCACCTCACAATCCCTCCTTCCCTTGAAAATTCCACCGCTTTATAAAGTGAACCGCATCGAAATGGAAAATTTTCAATAGCCTAAAGCAGCTACTATTTTTAGAGTCCCATCCACTTGAACGCTCGTTAATTGCGCCCTCCTCTTAATTTCCGCTTATCCATCTCCTTTCGCTACTTCGCAGCTAAAGGGCGTGACGCTGTCCGTAAATAATCTGCATAATCCCTGCTAATCCGCCCCTGTTCGCTACGGTTACATCCACTCGGCTACCTTCTCCGATAACTACCCGCAGTTTCCCGCCTTTGCCCTCGCTGAGAACATTTGACCCAAACAAAAACCTCCTGTTTTCTTGACTTCCAGACCAACCCTGAAGCCATCTTTTTTCTTTAACTAATTGTTCGACATATCCTCCAAAGTTCCCCCGAAAAAATGAATCACGCCAAAGCTAAAGACAGGATGAGGAGAACTGGCGCCACAGTTGTATTCAGTCCGAGATCAAGCCAAATGGAACAAACAGAAACTTCAGCGCAGAAACCTAAAAGCCTTGGAGAAAAAGATCAACGAAATCCTTCTTGCTGGGGAGGACATGTATGCGCGCGGTACGGATTTCGCTTAAGAAAGCAAAGTCAACGAAATCGCCACGGTAAAGTCGATCTTCTTCATGATTCTTCACAAAGATTTTCTCTTGAAAAGCAAGTTCAACGAAATCTCCCTTGCTCGGGAGACCGTGTATGCGTGGGGTACGGGAGTCCCCGTGTATGGGTTGCTGGATATATGACCGGGAGGACGTGTACAGGAGTGGTAAGCATTTTGCCTTGAAAAGCAAACTGAACGAAATCCATCTTGCTCCGCAGCACTTGTATGCGCACGATAAGGATTTTGCCTTGCAAAGCCAGGTCAACGAAATCGCCCCAAATGCAGCCAAAAACCACAATAACCCAAATAAATATGACCAAAATAAAAGACATGAACCCAGATACATAATATTATTTTCCCAGGAAGGAAGCGCACTTTTATGAAAGGTCTAAAATGACAAAATTGAGAACCAATCCTTTTTGGAACTCATCAGCAATTTCCGAATACGTAAGAAACAGCGGCAATTTACGGCAAGTACGAGAAGACCTTCTGAATGAAAAGATTCACCTTTGCCCCGAAAGAGCGCTCCTAATAACCGAGTTTTACAAAAAACACGGCAAACCAGGGACAGAGACAGTCATTAGCAAAGCCGAAGCGCTGAAATACCTGCTCTCGCGCAAAACCGTAAAGATATTCCCTGGCGAACTCATCGTAGGAAACATAGGCTCGTTCAGGAAATCTTGCATTCTCCAACCCGAACTGGCGAGCGCCTGGATGAGTCAGGAACTGCTCTGGATTGACAGACGTAAAACAAACCCATTCGAGGCTTCCTTTCATGACAAACTCACCCTCGCGACGAAAGTTCTCCCCTACTGGCTTTTAAGAAGCATGCCTTCGAAAATGTTCCCGGACGTACCCACCGCGGTTAGATATATCAAGCACGCGCTCAATCCTATTTTCTACTTGATAAACGAGGCGGGAGGGATCGGTCATTTCCTGCCAGACTATGAAAGCGTAATAAATCTCGGAACTTCCGGCCTAAGAGAACGTATTGAAGAGTGCGCGAAAAGATACGGTCGGAAACCCTTGCATGAGGCGTCTCTTATAGCATGTGACGCCCTTGAAACTCTTGCTGAGCGCTTTTCACGCGAAGCGCGAATCCTTTCCCTTCATGAAAACAATGAAAAAAGAAAAAATGAACTCGAAGAGATCGAGCGGATATGCGCGAAAGTTCCGAAATATCCTGCCGGATCGTTCCACGAGGCTCTTCAATCAATATGGTTTGCCCATATGGCAATCATGCTCGAAAGCCTTAATTCTGCGGTCTCGTTCGGGAGAATGGACCAGTATCTTTATCCATTTTTCGCAAGGGACATCGAAAGCGAAAGGACAACCCCCGAGCAAGCGCTCGAGCTCATCTTGCTTTTCTCCGCTAAAGCCACAGAACACGTTTTCTTGCTAACGCAGAAAATCTCAGAGTTCCACGGTGGATTCCTTGTTGTTCAGGCGGCGATCGCCGGAGGCAGCGATGCGTCGGGAAAGGATGCAACCAATTCCCTTTCCTACCTCATGCTCGAGGCGATGAAGCACCATCATATGCGGGACCCGAACTTCCAGGTGCGAATAGATGAGAATACCCCGCAGCTGTTCCTCCGCGAGGCAGTTGAGACAGCGAAAATGGGATTCGGTGTTCCAGCGTTTTTCAATGACGGCGCGGTAATCCCTGCCCTCGTTGAACACGGCTTTAAAGCGGAAGACGCGAGAAACTATGGGATAGTTGGATGTGTCGAACCCTCGATTCCCGGAAAGGGCTTCCTGTCCACCGATGCAGGGCTTTTCAACCTGCCAATATGCCTTGAACTCGCTCTCAACATGGGGCGCAGGTGGGAAAGTAAGAAAACAGAAGGCGTCCCAACGGATAATCCCTTAAATTTCAAAAAAATGGACGATGTAATTGACGCATTCCAAATCCAGGTCGATTTTCTCGTTGACCGAATGATTGAAGAATTCCATATGGTGGAGAAAGGCAATATGAAATACCACCCGACTCCCCTTTCTTCGATGCTCGTTGAAGGTTGCCTGCAAACAGGTCAAGACCTGACGGAAGGCGGCGCCGTATATGACCAGAGCGGCATTCAAGGAGTGGGCGTCGCCGATGTCGCCGACTCGCTTGCCGCAATTGACTTACTCGTCTTCAAAGAGAAGAGAATCACGATGGCTACCCTCATCAAGGCGCTTAAGGTCAATTTTAACGGGCATAAAAACTTGAGAAAAATGCTTGAAAACGCCCCGAAATACGGAAACGACGACCCGCTGCCGGACTCCTATGCCGGACTCATTGTTAAGATTTTTCACGATTCATTATCCAGGCATAAAAGCTTAAGGGGAGGGCAATACGTGCCGGGGTTCTACTCGGTCACGTGCCATGTAGCCTTCGGGAAAGTTACAGGTGCGCTTCCGTCCGGCAGAAAAGCCGGAGAACCCTTCGGGTCCGCGATCGGTCCCGCGTGCGGCGCGGACAGAAACGGCCCAACAGCTCTTTTAAAATCCGTTTCCTCTCTTGACTCAAATCTGATGCCTAACGGAAACGCGCTGAACTTGAGGTTTGATCCATATGACATCGAAGGTGAGAAGGGAACCGAGATAATCGAAGCCCTGATTAAGGGTTTCTTCGCCCGAGGAGGCATGGAAGTCCAGTTGAATGTCCTTGATCCTCAGGTACTCCAAGACGCAAGGGCAAACCCTGGTAAATACCCCGATTTGATAGTAAGGGTGGCAGGCTACTGCGCCCGTTTTGATGACCTGCCCGAATCAAGCAAAGAGGAAATAATAAGAAGGACCAGGCTAAAATTGAAGTAACAAGAAGACGTCTATTAACGCTCGAATTTTCATATCCTTCCAAACTCCCTTGAAATATAAAATTGATGTAAAAAGAAGATATCTCTTGGCGCGCTCCCCTCTTAAAGTATCACTCAGAAACATTCGGGCGCGATTACGCTTATTACAGTCCCTTGAATATGTCGGACGGTTTGCAATGATAGATCTTGCAAAGCGCGAGTATCTCTTTTGCCCCGGGGTGAGCCTTACCCAGTTCCCAGTTTTTCAGCGTGTTATAGTGCACGCCAAGCCTTTTCGCGACCCAGTCGCGCTTTAGCCCTCTTTGCTCACGGAGGAATCTTAACCTCTCGGAAATAGCCTTGTTAAAATCGTTTAGTTCTGTTTCCGAGATTTGGATTTTCTCCACGGAAATTTTCGGCTTCACTGTTGACATCACCTTTAATATGTCTTAAAATGGACAATATAATTATCCAATTATGAATTAACAAATTACACAAAATATGTTAGCAAGAATACCAGTTGCAGGTCAACCAAATATTGCAAGAAAAGCGCCATATACGGTTCTTATAAGCTTCACCAACCGCAGCGACGTCATAAATTTTTTCCTTTTCAAACCGCAAACCGAGGAGGTCCCATGTATGTGAACAATGTCGTTGTTGTCGGCAACCTCACCGCCGACCCCAAGCTAAATGATGGCGAAGTAAAATTCGCGAGCTTTCGAATAGCAGTAAGCAGATGGCGCAAGAAAACATCGGAGATAAGAGAAGAGGAACCGCTACAGGCTGAATTCATCGATGTTGAATGCTGGGGAGACCAGGCAGTCAACGTCAGTTCCTCCCTGCGCAAAGGAGACCGGGTCATCGTTGCAGGACAGCTCAAATACGACCAGTGGCGCGATGAAAACGGCTCGCCAAAAAGCCGCATAAGGATAAGAGCAAGTGCCGTAGGTCCTTCACTCGAGTTTGAGAGCATAACCAGATAGGAAGGTTAAGAAACAGAGGTTTGATTGTGGGAAAGGAGTCCAAATGGGAATCATCGATCTTTCAAGCTTCACGTCAAAACAAGGCTTAACAACAGCTGTATGGCTCTATGACGAAGCTGACACTCTCGTTGTCCAGCACGAATTTCTACACATCTCCTTCTACAAGGAGGATTTTAAAGATTTCGTCGATACACTTCTTGCGGCGTTGAGGAAAATAGAGCGGACCGAAAACCCGCTTATAAGACATATCCACCCCATAGTCATCCGCGAAAGCGGCTTGGACTTGAGCGTTTCAGAGGATTTAAGCGATGTCGCGCCTGACGCAAATTAAGCGTTACGGGTTAGAAACGTCGATGAAATGTCAAGAGTCGGAAAACACCCCCAGCGTTGTGCTGGTGAACAGGTGTATGCGCTCCTCAGCCGGTGTTGAAATGTCAAGAGTCGGCAAACACCCCCAGCGTGTTAACTTGTCCCCCACCGCTGTCCCCGACAGAGCCGGAGAGCGGGTTCGCAAAAACACCCCCTTTGTCACCTCATCCCCTCCACCCTTCCGCCGCCTCGATCATCCAGCGAACCCGCTCCGCGCTCACCCCCGGATGAGTGTGTGCGGGAGCAAGGATTAAGCCTCCCCCCTCACTTTCCTCAATCGCTTGCCTAACCGCTTCATAAACTTCATTTTTCGGAGCATCAACTAAAGTTTTCGAAACGTCTATATTGCCCACGAGGCAAAGCTTATCGCCGACGATATTTCTTGCCTCGGCAAGAGAATTTCCAGCGGTAGGCTCAAAAGCGTGTGCCCCGTCAAAACCCCATTCGATAAAATGCCCAAGAAGGCTTTTTGTGTTTCCACAGCAGTGAATGATTATTTTCGCACCGTACCTGTGAGCGGTCGAGGTTATTTTTTTGTAGCCCTCACCGTAAAACTCATTTAAGGTATCCGGGGAGACCATTGGTCCGGACTTATAGGCAAGGTCGTCACCAAAAGCGATAACCCGCGCTCCCTCCCTGGCGTAAGCCTCCACGCAGGCAACGGAGATCTCCGTGTAATAGGAAGCTATCTTCCTTAAGAAATCAGGTTCTTTACTCATCAAGACCGCGAAGCGGCTGAATCCAAATGGCTGCCAGGAGTTCTCCCATAGACCCGGCCCCACAAAAGGAATGACCGCGATTTTCTTTCCGTACAATTTTTTCAATATCCGGTAGATCCTTGTACCTCTTTTCGCAAAATCAGACGTGTCCGGATTTGCCCACGATTCCCAAGCGTCAGGAGAATCGATTAGACCGCCTTCGTACATCGGGTAACCGTTCCCGTACCCATCATCCTGAATCCTGAAAACCCGCCCAAAGCAGTCGTAAATTCTTTCGTGGTCTAATATCCCTCCATCCCAATACATCACGAAAACGCCGTCAAACCCGAATGCGCTGTTCGCTCTGAGAACATCGCTTCCCAGGAAGAACATCAACAGATCTGATAGTTTGCTCAAGGTCTTGGCGTTCCTATCAACGAACCTCTGGACCTGAGGCCTTCCAAGCAGACTCGTCGTGCCGCCATCCTTACGATTGAGGACTTGATTAATGATATGCGTGTCCGAGAGTATGGATAGTGTTGGAATCTTATCGGTGTCTCTGCCTTCACAGGCGGCGTAAATCCTGTCCTCCAATTCCATCCCAAATCATCCCCTCTTGCTGAGCCCAAAGACCAATGAAAATTATCCGGCAAACTTCTTCCGACGACCGTCCGGCAATGAAAACATCAACAAAGATTACCGCACAATTATCCGCATGCCGTCATGCTGCTTGAAACTTTATCCTACCACATAGCTACCGCAAACGCTTTTATGTAAGCGCTTTTCTATCCGTTGGAAGGCTATTGATTAATGTCATTGATTTAGGTGGTATCTCCCGTATGATAATTATCAGAAAAACTTAATATGAGGCACGCATGGTCGCATTTGTTCAACGCCGATTCTCGGCAAAGACCTTTAGAAGCGACGCTCCCCGTTATGCCGAGCGCTCGTAAAATAAATAGACCGGTAAGTATTCATATGAGGATTATGAGGATTATATGGGGACTAATGAGATTTTCCCTCAGGCGTAAACAATTTTCGCAAGTTGGGCGCGAAACCGCCGATAAAACAGGCTTGATATAATTATTTTGCAAAAAGGCGGATTGAATCGAGGTGGGATTTAAATGCTACTCGAAATAGAAAATCTGAGCGTCTCTGTGGAGGGAAAAGAACTTCTAAAAGACGTGAACCTCTCGCTTGACAAAGGCGAAACAAGAATGCTCTTCGGGGAAAACGGTTCCGGCAAGACAAGCCTTCTGATGGCTATTATGGGACTTGGAAATTATAGAATCGAATCAGGGAGGATAATCTTTAAAGGAAAGGACATAACAAACCTCCCGCCATATGAGAGAGCAAAAATGGGAATCGGTATCATGTTCCAGAGACCGCCGACGATACGGGGACTTAAAGTAAGGCAGATTTTGGACCTCATTAGGCACGATGGCTCAAACCCGGAAGAACTCGCTGCACAGTTGAATTTCACCCAATTTCTTGACAGAGACTTAAACCTCGGTTTCTCCGGGGGAGAACTAAAAAGGGCGGAACTCCTGCAGTTGATGGCTCAGGACCCTGACCTTGTTCTCCTCGATGAACCCGAATCAGGTGTTGACCTCGTTAATATAAGCCTTATCGGCGAGGCTATAAGAAAGCTGCTCCAGAAGGACCTCCACCGCAAGAGGGAGAAAGCAGGCCTCATCATCACTCACTCCGGTTTCATTCTTGACTATGTAGAGGCTGACAAGGGCTGCGTACTCGTGAACAAAACCATCTGGTGTACTGGTAACCCTCACGAAATACTTGAGGGAATAAGGAAGAACGGCTACGAGGGGTGTTTAACTTGTCAGAGATAAAGAAGAAAGCGCAAGCCGCCGTCAACAAGCCCGCAAGATACGGTCCGGACATCGACCTCGAAAAATACAGCACCGAAGCACCTGAATACCCACAAAAAGACCTCAAAGAGATAGACATTCTTGATCTGGAAACGCTCCTGAACGCTGGAGTCGACATAACCGGGAGCGGGCGGTCGGGATCGTTCGTGCAGGTGGACCGGTCGGTGATCCATACTTCACAGACCGACGAAGGAATAGAGGTCCTCCCAACCAGGAAAGCGCTTGAGATCTACCCGTGGCTTGAGGAATACATGTGGAAGTTGGTACCGGTAGATCAGGACAAGTTCACCGCTCGTGCCGCGCTCGAGTTCCAAAACGGATACTTCATCCGGGCATTGCCCGGAGCGGTCTCAACACTTCCCGTCCAGGCTTGCCTTTACCTTAAATCCAAAAACATAAACCAGAACGTACATAACATCGTGATAGCAGAAGAGGGTTCTGAAATTCACATAATTACTGGCTGTGCTACTGACTCGCCAGAGGTGCAGGGGCTGCATGTCGGCATCAGTGAGTTTTACGTAAAGAAGAATGCAAAAATCTCATTCACCATGATTCACAACTGGGCGGAAAACATAGCCGTTCGTCCGCGAAGCGCTTATTCGATAGAAGAGGGGGGAGTGTTCCTCAATAATTACGTTTGCCTCAATCCGGTCGAGTCCCTCCAGTTATACCCGACCGCGTACCTCTCCGGAAAAGGAGCAGTCGCCAGATTCAACTCGATCCTCCTTGCCCGCCCGGGAACGCACATGGATGTCGGCTCGAAAGCCGTCCTTTCAGGTAGGGGTGCCCGCTGCGAAATGATTGCAAGAGCACTATCCACCGGCGGAGAGATTGTTTCAAGGGGACTAATGGTGGGAGAGACCGAAGGCGTTAAAGGTCATCTTGAGTGCCGCGGAATGATACTTAAGGGTGATGGAAGGATTTACGCTATCCCGGAACTCGATGGAAAGGTCGAGGGAGTCGACTTATCACACGAGGCGGCAGTAGGAAAGATAGCCCGCGAGGAAGTTGAATACTTGATGGCCCGCGGTCTTTCGGAAGATGAAGCTGTCGCGACAATCGTAAGGGGATTCATGAGGGTTGACATCGAGGGAATTCCGGACGTCTTAAAAGAGCAAATAGACCGCGCGATAAAACTAAGCGAAAGCTCGCTGATGTAATACAAAAGCAAGGAACGCAATCAAATCAGCTCGTTTCGATACACAAGTTAGAAGAAAACACCAAAGGTCAGAGGCAACAAGCACAACTCTTAGCCGTCGTCCTCTTCACAGGATTTTCCAGCCGACTCAAGCATCCTCAAAACGAGTTTTCTGTCCGGTTCCAAAAGGTCAAATGTCAGCGCCTCATCAAGCGTAACCCAGGCGTGAGAATCGCACTCAATGTCCTCTACCGTTCCGGAGACAATCTCGCACTCAAAAGCAACAAGGATTATTTCCTCTCTTTCCTCCCTGTGGGCAATCCTACCGATCTCACTTCCCACGCGTATATTTACGCCCATCTCCTCAAGCATTTCCCGCTCAAGGCTTTCGCTAAGGCTTTCGTCCCTATTAACCTTTCCGCCGGGAAACTCCCAGCGCCCTGGAAACCGTGACTCATTCGAGCGTTTCGCGATCAAGAACCTATCTCCATTTCGAACAACCGCCGCTGACACAAGAAGGGTTGCATTTTCCTCCATACCAAGCCTCCAATGCGAGAAAACCGGCATTCCGGAATGACCGTAAAAGTTGTACTGGTTTACCCTCCCCGGGAAAATTATCCCGCAGCGAATTCCGGTATTGACATCCAACCAAAAGAATCGCGCAAACCCTGCACTTGGTAGAATATACCCGCGTTCGGAATTTAAACAACCATGCAATCTTTTTTAGTGAACTCAACGAAAGACTACATATTTCGAACAGTAGAGGAAAGGGAAACCAATGGCTGACTGGGACAACGTATCTATTCAATACGACAGGATATTCCTCGAAAGCCCCTTGTATGTTGACACCATAAGAACGCTCACAGAGCACATTGATGAAGGAAACGGCATGAGTTTTTTGGACATCGGTTGCGGAACGGGGAATGTGATATCTGCGATTCTAAAGCGTTTCAGCGCGGCGAAAGTCTGTGGCGTTGACTCATCTCGTGGGATGGTCGAGACCTGCTCGGAAAGGTTTTCAGAAGATGAAAGGGTAAGCGTCTTTGAAGGAGACGCTCGTTTATTACCATTCCAAGATAACTCATTTGACTGCGTCACATGCCATCTTGTTCTTCACCACATTAAACCCGAGGAGAGAATATGCTGCGCCAAAGAAATCGCAAGGGTGCTCAAACCCAACGGCGTGCTGGTGTATGCCGATATGTTTTGCGACGTGCCGGGCGAAGTCGAAAATCCTGAAAGATGCAGAGACATAATAAGTAAAATCGTTAACACAGCGCTTTACTGCCTTGACCACGGCGCGTTTGAAATGATGCTTCTTATGCTTGAAACCCTGCCCGCGGACATAAAACAGGAAGGCGAATACCTTTCCACTGTTGATGAGTGGATTGAAGCGCTCACGCAATCTGGTTTCGCGGAATTCAATGTTGTGGAAGTGCCACCGGAAGAGCTCGGCGTAAGAATCCTGAAGTCCCGCCTTAAAGCTTCATAGTTACTCCCCGAAAGGTTGAGTGCTCCATTTCTCCCACAAGCAATATCCCGGACCGATCAATCAGACACGAATCAAACAAAAGCGGGTTCATCTGGAACATGATTGGAAATGCCCCGTTCTCGGAGGAATTGAAAAAGCCCAGAACCACACAGTCGCTCAGCCATCCACGTCGCCGAAGGGCTCGAAGAACATTTTGTTTACGAGTGTTCCCAAGGGCTCAGTATGCTTGATAAAACGGTATTGTAAGCGGTGCGGCACGAAATACTGCGGGTAGAGAATTCCTCTTATAAGCTTTATCATCTTAGGACTCATAGCAAATGACGCTGCTCTTTTTGCGGTCTCCTCATCAATCTCAGTTGAGCCTTCAACCATCCCGACGCTCACCCGCTCCGCCCCGTTTATGAGAAGATGTCTTACCTCCCGCCAATCCACCCCCAGATACGAACAGCAAAAAATGTCCGCCGCAAGCGAATTGGTCGACGCAATTACATAAGCGAATCTCACGGGCACGCAAAAGTGCGGACCAAGCCCAGCGCACGCGCACCTGTGCGAAATTATCGAAATATCGGGGAGCAGAGCCCTCGCCGCAGCCGCAACGGACTCATCGATGGAACCACCGCGGTGAAAAATGCTCTTCCGCCTCTCGGATATCGCTCCGTACATGTTTTTCTGCGAAAGGGTCACCCCGCATTCCCAATGATGCTTAACCGCCGGCAGGCTGAGGATGCGGACATCCGCACTCAAAAGGAGCCTCGGTATTTTTATCGGATCTTTCCAACCCAGGGGCAGGAAATCGATTGGCTCAACCTCGGAGAGGTTTACGAAATCGACATTCTTTTCCGCAAGTATGGGATATATACCCCGTCTGATAAGCATTCTTCTGTCTATGTCGAGCGTGCGCATGTTCGCCTCGCATACGAAAGGCTCCCCTCCGAGCTTTCTGACTGCGTCTATGACCGCGCTTAGAACAAGCGGATCGGTGTAGGAAGAGAGGACCTGGTTAATTCCGCCGCCGAGGTTTATTTTAATTGCGACCCTGTGGCCGGATACGGTCTCTCCAGCCTCAATCGCGTTTAGCGCTCGCAGAATCTCAGAAGAAGGGTCATCTCCAAGCTTTCCGCAGTAAACCAGGGATTCGCCCTCCAAACGCTTTAAGGAATCCCTCGTCTCAATCGCGGTTTCCCTCCCGCAACTTTTCTCGAACCTGTAATGCCCTAATCCTGATTCTTTCGTTTCTGACATCAACCGCCTCGGAAGTGGAAAGCGCCAAGCAGCTTTAAAGCCTTGGAACGAGCGGAATGTGCTTCACGGTCCGGCATAAGACATTCACCTTTTAAATGAGGTTTGAACCGTTTCATTCACATAAAGCGGAATGTGCTTCACGGTCCGGCCCAAGACTCACGGCTTACATCACGGCTTATATAATCTCACTCGGTTCAAGAAGCGACTCGAATTTGCCGCATTTTCGCTTATATCAGGACTCCAGAGACTCAAGAAATGCCTCGATTCTCTCGCGAACCTGCGCCTCAGAATAGGCGCGCGAATCCGTCATGTCAGCCTCTATGATAGCCACAGGTTTTCCCGTGCGCTCGGTAACCATTCTCGCGATATCGTACTGCCCGAGCGAATAGGGCTTGCATGAACGGTTGGAATGCATTACCAGACCGTCCGCATCAAACCTTTCAATCAACGAGATGACCTGTTCGACCATCAGATCAATCGAGATGTTCAAATAAACCTTGGTGTAGGCGTCCGCCATACTCTTGAGAGGTTCATCAACTCTTATATCGACCGCCCATGCGCTTGTATAGGTGTCGGCAACGAGGCACGCCCCGCGGCTTGCGAAGAGATTACCGAGGTTCCTCATCTCATACCAAATGGGAATATTGTCCCAAACAAGCCTGAAACGCTCATCGGGGACAGCCGATATGCCTTTTTCTATCCTCTCCTCCATCTCGGCAAGGAGCAGGCGGTAATAATCAACAACCTGCTGGGTTCCTCTCAAAGTCACGATTGGAGCCATATGAATGAAAGCGTCAAAGCATGTCAGGGGGCTTGGTTTGTGCTCCGCTGTGGAGAGGACCCTCTTCCATAAGTCGACTGCTTCAACTGATTTCAGCGCAACCTCGGCGAATTTCTCCTCGGAGAACTCCTTGCCGGTTTGCTTCTCCAGAAACTCAATCAGGTCAACGCACTGCTTTCTCACATACTCGAGAGCATGCTCCTTAGTTTCCTTATGAATAAAGGGGGTATCAAAGAAAAACATCGGCACGTCATAATATCTGCTCACGTGCTCGTACCACTTGAGCACCGTTCCGCATATGTTGTTGCAGCAGAGTAGAAAGTCCGGCCTGGGAAGACCGCCTATCGGACCCCCTCCAGTTACAGCTTGCCCGATATCGAGGCGCGCATACGAGCAGAGATCACGCGAGAATCCCATTTCTTCGGCTACCTCTGCCAGTTGAACGCTCGTCCTCGATGCGCCGCACATCGCACCATGGTTCTCAGGGTAAACCGGGATAACGTCCATGGCAATCAGGAACTCGACCGGACCGCCGCTGGTGATCCAGCAGATCTTCTTTTCGGTACCGGGCGCGGTCTTTGCCTGTATGTAGTAATCGGTCATCAATTTTTTCATGTCTTCCGTTGCGTGTATCTTTACGTATAACTTCTTTCCCTCTTCGCTCAAGGCTACCCCCTTATCGTTTCAATGAAAGCCTCGATTCTCGTTCGCAGCTGCTCAAGCGACACAGAGCCCTGCTCTATTTCAATCAACATCGAGGGAATCGAAGCCTTGTCCAACGCTTCTTTTAAAGCCACATAGTCAAACGCGTGCGGTTCGCAAAACTTGAATTGAAAGAATATGACCCCCTCCGCCCTCGAATCCATAACCCTTTCTAGAATGTCATCCGCGCGAGCGTAAGTGTTAGTATGCTTGCACGGACAGATCGCCCGCTCGCTTATACGTCTTGCTATTCCCTCAATCGGGTCATCGGTTTGCTGAATCAGTCCATCGAAATATCTGCGCCCGTTGCAAAAATCGTCATCAACAAAAGTTCCGCCAGCCTCTTTTAGAATTCTTAGGAAATCCCACTCTTCCATAACGGAACCAATCCCGAAAATTCTCGCAACGCTTTTCCCGCCCCCGGAGTCGCCGGAGGAAGACGAAGCCTTTAATTCTGAGAGCAAGGACTCGAGCAGTTTATTATGCTCGTTTTTTTCCATTAAAGAGCTTGAGGTAACTATCATGTAGAGCTTTTCTGAACTCAACACTTCAGGTCGATCAATCCTCAGTGAGTACAGTTCTTCAAGCAGCTGTCGGTTCCGGTTGTACACATCAATACTGCGCCTGAGATCATCATCGCTTATCTTTCCAAATTCATTCTCGAATGATTTTTTGAAAGATGAGAGCTCACTGCGTAAATACTCGTAGGCGTTTTTTCCGCCGAGAAAAGTGGGCAGCACCACGTCGAAATGCGCGCCAGCCCCGGCATTCAATCGCCATATGTCGCTTAAGCGCTGCATTGTGTCGCAAGTGTGAACAAATACGGTCCCGTCAAGGAAATCGAAATCTCCTTCAAGGGCCATATCAAGTGAGGTACGAGCAAGAGAGCAGCAGTAATTCTGGAGATGTGCGCCGCTTAAAGTAGCCGCTTTATTTCTGCCAATGATCCTTACGGGCAGTGCGCCGCTTGCGTATATTATCTCCTCCGGCGCGTATGAACAGAAATAGCCGACAACCTTTCCCCAGGTTCTTTCTTTCCATTCCTTCGCGGGTTTATAAGGGTCATCTTTAATCTCGTGGATTTTCGAGTCTATTTCCATAAAATCACCTCAAACAATCAAAAGCCATAACGGTAGCATTCCAGGCGAAATCATATCAAGAAAATTCAATTTAAGGGGGAGTGTTCTGTAAAACAGCAGTTATTCAAAAACATCAATGCGCGCAAAAAGCCGCATGAAGACTCGCCCGATTCTTGTAAACTTCAAGCGCGCCAACGCATTTCACTCGGGCATCAGCCAATAGAGCGAAATGTCAACTTTTGACCGATGCCCTTTCGGCGGCGATAATCGCAGCCCCAAGGGCACCCACGTGCTGAGGCTCAGGAGGAACAACGAAAGATGTCTTGAACTTGCTCTCCAAAGCCTTAACCACACCAATGTTCTTCGCAACTCCACCCGTCATCACGAAACGCTCCTTGAGCGGTATCCTTGCCGCCATGGCGTATATCCTTGAGGCAATCGCCTGATGGATACCGGCGGCTATATCCACTTTGCTAACGCCCTCAGCGATACGCGATATCACCTCGCTTTCAGCGAAAACTGTGCAAACGCTGCTTATGGGTGCCGGCTCCTCTGACTGAAGGGATGCCTCGCCAAGATTCTCAATTCCTATCTCCAAAGCGTGAGCCATCACCTCAAGAAAGCGCCCTGTCCCCGCCGCGCACTTGTCGTTCATAACGAAGTCAACCACTCTCCCGCTGTCATCCAACGCTATCGCTTTCGAATCCTGTCCGCCAAGGTCTATAACCGTGTGTGCATCAGGAACAATCTTGTGAGCGCCACGCGCATGGCAGGTTATTTCCGTAACTTGTTCGGCGGGAAAATCTATGGAGAGCCTCCCGTAACCAGTCGCTACAATATTCTGTATAGCATCTTCAGGAAAGCCGGCTTCTTTCAAGGCGAGATCAAGCGCTCTTCTCCCGGCAAGCCGGCTGTTATGCCCTGTCATTACAAGGCTCTTTCCGATGATTTCTCCGTCCTCGAGCATCACGGCTTTGGCAGTAAGCGAACCGATATCCACTCCCGCAACGCGCATAGATGTTACCTCCGAAAGTTATATTTCCTTCCATAGAATCATACGGCGTAGAACTATCGCGTATAAACCCTTTAGGATTGGACCCTTAATATGTCAATCCGAGGGCAAAACCCGAACGCAATCAGTTAGATCACCGCCTTGCGCGAGGCGGCATGAGATTTGAGTCTTGTTAAAGGCAGATACAACTGGAATGTAACTCGGGGACAATCCAGTGAGCATCATCCTAAGTTCAAGCAAAACCGCTCAAACGGAGATTACCTCTTTGACTTGAGGTATTCTTTCCTTAAGTCTTGCTTCTATGCCCCTTTTGAGAGTCATGGTAGCCATCGGGCAACCCCCACAGGCTCCCTTGAGTCTGACTCGAACCACTCCCTCTTCAACAGAGACCAGTTCCACATCTCCGCCGTCGCGCTGGAGCATCGGACGGATTTCCTCAAGTTCCTTTTCCACGAGTTCCTTCAAAACAGACCACCTCTTCGATTAGCATTTGTCAATTAAATATTAAGCCTAAACCATATAGCTACATATGACAATCATCAATCATCCAAAACCGCTCGTTCGCTCCGAATACCCCCGATAAAACGCGAAAGCCTGAGAAATAAGAAGAGTGGGAAAGCTTTATATAGCGCGAAACCATCTCAAAGATAATTGTCCAAATTGTATGGACAAACTTTTTGTCCATGGGAAAAACGTTATTTTTCGCGAAACCATCTCAACTGGCAAGTAGAGGATTATTCGATTCTCGTAACAGCCGGTGGGAAAAGCGTTATATCGCTCAAAACCATCTGAACGGTGTCGAGGGGCTTGAGGCTTGTCTCGATTTATAGTGAGAAGAGCGTTATTTCGCGCGAAACAATCTGAACTGCTGCGATAGGGCAAGAATCGCCGTGTTTCAGGAATTTCATATACGAGTAAAAGAATCCCCGCTAAGGGGGGCGCAAACAAACGTGCGGGAATCGCCGCGTTTCAAGAAATCTATCTATGATAGTTTAGAGCAAACGCCTTTTCAGGCTATATAGTATAATCTCGCTATGACTTCAACAGATTCCGAATCGACATACGAAAATATCGCATTTCGCTGGCTCGGCACCGCCGGTTTTAGCATCAGGATTAAGTCGAACCACATTCTCATAGACCCGTATCTGTCGAGAAATCAATACGCGTCACCTCGTCAGGAGCTGACTCCGGAAAATTTCAGAGATGCAACTCATATCTTCATCTCTCACGGCCACTTCGATCACGCTTTAGACGTTCCAGAAATCATGAGAATCTCAAACGCCCATGTTTTCTGCTCTCAAAAAGCGGCCGAATACCTTACCTCCTCAGGCGTCCCCATAGAACGGATAAATCCTTTGAGCGGTAGGGAGAAGCTCACCGTTGACGACGGAATCGGAGTGGATGTCGCACGCAGCCGCCACATAGTTTTCGATCCGCTTCTCATTTCTCGCACTTTAAAGAGGTTAAGAAGAGCGGGAATGATAGGAGAGGCGCTCGGGCATTTGAAAATGAGCGCGGGCCCAGTACTCATCTACACTTTTGTTGTCTTTGGTCTCAAATTCACGCACTTAGGCAGCCTGGGACTGAAACCGGAGAAAATCCCGGCCGCCGGGCTACTTCCACCCGATGTCCTCCTCATTCCCGTTCAGGGACATACGAGAATCAGGACGCTCGCGGCTCAATTTGCCGCAGCCTTGAAGCCTAAAGCCGTTGTCCCCCACCATCACGATGACTTCTTTCCACCCTTAAGCCAGGAGATATTTCTTGAGCCCTTCAAAAGAGCGCTGAAAGAACTGCTTCCCGGGTGTGCTTACTACGAACCTAAAATCAACGAGCCTTTCACCTTTGGGGACATATTTCTATCAAAAACTTAACCGATGGCGGAAATGGGCAAAGAAATCCAGATGAGGTGGCTTGGCTCAGCCGCATTCGAGATAAGATCAGAATCAGTAGTCTTGATAGATCCATTTTTAAGAAGAAATCGAAAAGCCTATCCCATTCAGGAACTCAAACCCAAAGACTTCTCTCGCGCGGATTATATATTCGTCTCGCACGGACATTCAGACCACGCAATCGATGTGCCCGAGATAAGCCGCTCTTCCGGCGCCAAGATTTTCTGTTCCCCCGTTACGGCGAAATTCCTCATCAGGAAAAATATGGACCCTTCGCGTATCACCCTAATCGAGAGCAACCGAGAGTTTTTCTTTCCGGATTTTTCTGTCCGCGCTCTGCTGTGCGAACATAGCAAAGTTGATATCGGAATAATTCTCCGATCAATGCCGCAGTTACTTTCAGCCGTTCCGGGGCTTCTGGTCGATTTTTTGACAATGCCCGCGGGTCCACTTATCGTTTTCCTGTTTGATTTTTCCGGCTTGAGGATTCTACACATGGGTAGCCTGCCAAATGATTATGAAAATCTCCTTCCGGAACTTGCGGGCAACACGGATATCGCCCTCATCCCCTTGAGAGGAAGAAGCGACATAGCTGAAATAGCCGCGGATTTCTCGAGTTCCATAAAGCCTACAGCAATTGTCGTTCAACACCACGACAATTTCTCGCCTCCCTTAAGCCCCCCGGTAGATGTTGAGTCTTTCAGGCGGAAGGTAAAAGAAGTGCTTCCCGAAACAGCCTTTTATGAGCCGGAGATGAACGTTACTTTTAGCCCTACAAGCTTATTACCGAAAGGTCCAGACAGTAGAACCGCACAATGAAAGAAGGCTGCGCCCTGGATTCTCAAAGGGAAAAATAGAAACTCAGTTGAAAATCACGTGGTGTTTTCGCTCTCCAGAGAGAGATATCTCTCGTTCTTTGTTGTGACCAGACCCATTCTTTCAAGCCTTTGGATGTGCTTTGAGACCATCATCCATTCGAAGAACTCAAACATCTGGGGAGGATCCCACTTCTTGCCATAGATGAGCGCCTTGTCAATGATCTCCTCCCTGGTGCGCTCCTTTGATAAGAACTCAAGAATTCTTCGGTCTCTCTCGTGAATAACGGACCCGTAAGCTTCGAGTCTGTCCGTAATATCACCCGTGAGAACCCCTTCACCGTGAGCGGTGTACCACGTCTCGGCTTTTGTCCGCTTGAGGCGCTCGATAGACGAAAGAAATGAATCTATATCGGAACGCGCGTTGCCGTACCATGGTCCGAACTTCGTCAGATCGATATCCGCGAGATAGACCGCTTTCTTCTCCACGAACTCGACGCATATATGACCGGGAGTGTGACCCGGCGTATGGATTATTCTCAGCGTGTTCTGCCCCAGACAAACCTCCTCTAAGTCCTCAAACGTCCTGCCAATCTCCACTTCCTCATGTCTCCACACTTCGCGGACCACTTTCTTCCATGCCTGAAACCACAGTTTTTCATATATACCGGCATACTTCGCGTTTTCGTCTAAAGATTGAATCGCAGGAGCATCAAGGCGATGCGCGGCGAAAGTCGCGCCCCTAAAAAGCCTGTTATATCTTGTGTGGTCTATGTGATAGTGGGAATTGATTACCAATTTAATGAGGTTCTGCTCGTGAAGACTTTTGAGATAGTCCTCCCGGGTGGCGGGATCAATTACAGCAGGTATTTCGTCGTCCACAAAAATGGCGTTGCAGTGGGGAAATCTACCACTATTCTCGCCCTCAATGAAGATCACCTCGCCGGAAGCCATCTCGCCTACAACCCCAATTTGCCAGGGTTCATTATCCCCTTCGGGTCAAGGGTTTCCTTAAGCGCTTTAAGCGCTTTCAAAGCCTCCGGCCCGTATTCTTTCTCAAACCAAGGGGCATGTTCGTATCCAACCCCGTGGTGGTGACTGATTGTACCGCCATTTTCGATTATGGCGTCTCCCGCCTTTCTCTTCAAATGCTCCCACTGCTCAATTTCCTTACCCTTTGCCTGCTTCCCCATGAAAATGAAGTAAAGGCTCGAACCGGTGGGATAGGAATGGGAGAGATGGCAGGTAACAATGGCTTTGGAATCGTAGTCAGCCAGCGCCTCAATAATGGAGCCTCTCACTGCGCGGTAAAGTTTCATTATATTATCCCACGTGGTTGCCGTCTCGAGCGTGTCAACAAGCACTCCCCACCCCATCATGATGTCCCTGAAGTAAGGGTGGTCGTAGCGACCGTGATACCACTCCATACCGGCGCTCCTGCCAAGAGGCACAGCACCGTTTCGTACGCAGATTGCCGTAATCTTTTTGACTCTTTCGGCAACTTCAACTTTCCTTCCCTCACAGCCCAAAACAGCATACGAGCCCCGATGGAAAGAGTAGCCGAGCAGGTCGAGCACCCTTAGAGCCGCCTGTAGAGCTTTTTCTTTCGCCGGTTTGCTCGAAGGTTTCCTCACCCTCAGAGCAAGAGAGCTTTCCTCGGGGTCAGAAATTCTTATGGTCTCCGGGATGTTTCCGGACTGCATCATTTCCTTAACGGATTGAACGCCTCCCTCGAATTCCTTGAATAGAAGACCGCGGTAATCGAAAACTTCTGGAAGAGGTCTCACCCTCACGGTAGCCTGTGTGATTATGCCCAGGGTACCCTCAGAACCGCAAATGATTTCCTTGAAATCAGGACCTGTGGCGGAAGCAGGGACATCGAGCGTGTCAATGATTCCGCGGGGCGTCACTAACCTTACCGACTCCACCATTTCCTCTATTTTCCCGTAGCCGGTTGACTGCCTCCCCGCGGAGCGGCTGGCTATCCATCCCCCGAGGCCGCTGAAAAGAAAGGACTCAGGCGCGTGTCCCAGATATAAACCGCGTTTTTTCAGTTCGTCCTCGAGCTCCGGTCCCCATATTCCAGCCTCGAAACGAGCGCGCAGGCTCTCCGCGTCAACCATCAAAACCTTGTCCATCCGCCGAAGGTCAACCGATATCGAACCGATAAGACCGTCTCTGTCAAGCGGCTCCACCCCACCCACCACGCTGCTTCCTCCGCAGTATGGAATCACCGCGATACCTCTGTTCTCTGCAACCTCGAGAATAGCCTTTACCTCTTCCTCACTGCCAGGGTAAACAACGGCGTCCGGTGGGTTCGGGATGTTTCCGCTCCTCGCGCGGACAACGTCCCTGTAACTCTTGCCTATCGCGTGGTGCACCCTATCTCTCTTTTCCGTTGAGAGGTTGGATGACCCAACAATTTGTTCGAGTTCAACCATCACATCATCGCTCAGCCTGGGCGCACGCAGTTCCACATGATCCAGAGAGGGGTCTGGAGTTCTTACCTGTTCGACTTTTATCCCGAGCCTCTCCTCCAGATATGGGATGTATGAGGGCCTTTCCTCAACGGGATAGGTTTTTTTGATATCCCCCCATCCCCACCATCGGGTTTCGATTTCTTTGGATTTTGGCATTTTCCTCTCCTGTCGCTTTTCTATTTCAAACTTCGCATCGAAATACAGAATGCGCCTTTTTATACAGGTTCAGTATTTAATCATGAGGGCGCCTCAACACCCTCACAGCCTTTGAGCCACACCGATACAATCAAACCCAGAGTCGGGGGAACGAGATTCGCCGAGCAGTCAAGCACAACATCAAGGACGGCGGGGGAGCCGGAAGACATCGCTTTCTCGAGCGCGGGCTTAATCTCCGATGGCTCTTTGACCCTTATTCCAAAACATCCCATGGCTTCGGCGATCTTGTCGTATCTCACGTCAGTGAAATCGACTCCGCAGTAACGCTGCTCAAACGCGGTATGCTGGGCTCCCTTTATCATCCCAAAAGCCCTGTCGTTTGCAATGATGTCTATGACAGGCAGAGAGAAGCGGGTGGCCGTCTCGAGCTCCATCACCGAGAACATGAAGGCTCCGTCGCCGTGCAGTATATAAACAGGCCTATCAGGGGCAGCCATCTTTGCCCCGAGGGCAAGGGGAAGTCCAGCGCCCAAATGCCCGGAGCCGCCGGCCCAGAGAAATGATCTTGGTCTGTAAACGCGGGTCCCCATCGCGCCCCAGAGCCCTATGTTTCCACCGTCCATCGCGAATATGGCATCCTCACCGAAAAATTCCCTAACATCTCTAACAAGGCGCAGGGGATGAATTGGAACGGCGTCAGTGCTTGCCATTGCTTCAATACCATCCCGGGCCTGCTTCTCAACTGCCTGGCAGGAAGCTGTAAACTCGAGTTCTCTCCTCGGTTTCATTCTTTCGGATAGAGAATCAATCAGCTGCCTTAAAACAGCCTTCGCGTCACCCACGATGGCGACATCAACTTGGCGGTTCATCCCTATGGACGTAGGATCAATATCGACGTGGATGAGTTTCTGAACATCCGGGCTCCCCCAGAAAGGCGGATTCCCCCAGAAATCGAGCTCAGCGAAAGTACACCCGATCGCGAGTACGACGTCCGCCTGAGCACCCGCGGTTAGGGCTCCGCCACCCGCCGGCATCATGCAAAGTGGATGCTCCTCCGATATCACGCCTCGCGCTCCGACAGTGGAGGTCACCGGGCAATGCAGAAATTCTGCTATTTCGCGGAGTTCGTCCCATGCCTCAGACATCATGACGCCATAGCCTGCATGAATCATGGGGCGCTCAGCCCCGGCAAGTAGCACAGCGGCGGCCTCAATCATCGCCGGGTCTCCGTGCGGACGGCTCTTATTTCTCGAGCGCTCGGGAGGCACAAGGCACACATCAGTCTCCTCGCGTGTCTCGAAAAGAATGTCCACCGGTATGTCAAGATGAACCGGTCCGTTCTTTCCGGAGTAAGCTTCCCTCAAAGCGCGGGATACCAGTTCCGGGATTCTCTCCCACCGATTTACAAGGGCATTCCACTTGGTTACCGGACGGTAAAGAGTAATCTGATCGAGCTGCTGTTGGGAACCGCGGAACGGATAAGATCTGTCGCTGTGAATCTGGGGTGTGATGGCAAGGATTGGAATGTTATCAGACATCGCGGTTTCCATGCCACCAATCATGTTGGATGCCCCGGGTCCGATAGTTCCAGTGCAAACCGCAAGCTTACCCGTGGTCCTCACCCATGCGTCAGCCATGTTTGCGGCAGTGGTCTCGTGCCTGGTATGAACGAACTCTATTCCGTGTTCCGGACCAAGTCTTGCGATCGCGTCGATGAAAGTCGTTAGCTGGCCACCAGGTATCCCGAAAACCTTAGTGACGCCCTCATTGATTAGGCACCTAACAAGAAGCTCTCCACCGGTTATCCTTGCCATTTTGCCTCCCTTCTTTTAGAAACCCTGCAAAACGTATTAAGTATTTTATCATTTAAGATTTCCCGCTCGGCACAGTAATCCAAAGCGGGAAGCTCCCAAGCCCTTTCGTAACTGGCTTAAGGAACGAAAGAAGATATCTGAGGCTTGCAGAACTCTGGTTCATCAAAGGTCCGTAAGGTCAAAAATCGTCTTTATTGCCCCAAATTTACCCTTATTCAGATTTACCTGAATCGCTGTTTCATACTCATCCAACTTGAAAACATGCGTTATGATGTCCGTCATTTGCACTTTCTTTTCCCTCACGAGATCAATCGCGATATCGAAGGTGTGCAATCTTTGCCCCTTGTATTCATTCATCCCGTACCCAAGATTTCCAAGAATCTTAAGCCCTTTCATCCAAACTGGGGTCCAATCAACCGTCTTGGGTGTTTGAATCCCTATGAGCACGTATATGGCGTCTCCCGCGGCAAGACGAAATGAGCTGTTGATACTTTCAGTCGAACCGACACAGTCAAATATGCGGTCAAACCCCCCCATGCATATCTCTTTTTCGAGCATCGGCTTATAACGTTTCGCGCCTGTTATCTCTTTTGCTTTCTCAAATATTGACTCAACGGTAGGGTCGACAACCACATCAGCGCCTTTTTCAAGCGCTTTGTCGCGATTCTTCTTCACCGGGTCAACCCCCGTTATGTGGCATCCGATACCCAGCGCTCTTAGAGACGCGATAACGCCAAGCCCGATAACACCGCAACCAAATACAAGGACATGCATACCTTCTTCGACTTTTGCCCGCATGACCGGGTGTAGCGCGGAGCAAAGCGGCTCAATTAAGACCGCCTCTTCGTCGGTTATGGAATCCGGAATTCTTATCACCTGGGATTCGTGCGCGAGGTAATATTTGCTCCATCCTCCACCAGTATCTCTACAAAAACCGGTGTTCGTTCCGGGTGAAATAGCGCCCTCAGCGAAGTTTTCACAAATTGAAGAGTCGCCCCGCGAGCAAGGACCGCACGGAGGATCGATATCCCTTACTGCGCATCCGAGAGCCGGATTTATTATGACCCTGTCACCTTTTGAAAGCCCTTTAACTTCGCTTCCAACCTCCTCAACAAGACTGAAATTCTCATGACCAAATACAAAAGGAAATGAGGCGAACGGCTGGGTTGTGGGACTGTCGTGCAGGGTTATTGCCCCAAGGTCACTGCCACAAAAACCGGAGAGAACGGAGCGCAGTTTAACCCATTTGGGACCCCGCAACTCGGGTTCGGGTATGTCAACAAGGCTTACGCACGAGCGGGAACTGTAAAACTCCCTCTGTGTTATCTTTCCCGCGAACTTGGTGTATCCATAACGAGGAAGACTGAACCTGAACTGAACCGCTTTCACGCTACCACCCCCCAGTGTAAGAGAACAAAAAGCAGTCTCTATTATATTGCGTGGCAGCAAATGAAAGCATTAATTGGGAATGTATTTTTCTTGCGATGTATCTTTATTTCATCCCTCAGTTACACCCTATGGTATTTGTCCCGGCGCCGCGGCTGTTCCAGTACATCGCCCTCTCAACCATTATCA